>Ga0209319_1000134_pt1 | contig 128382 bp, 96 predicted proteins | sample RifGroE2_FD_184000 | JGI IMG/M metagenome (GOLD analysis project Ga0209319, IMG submission 184000) | Groundwater microbial communities from Rifle, Colorado - Groundwater E2 (SPAdes) (version 2) | ecosystem: Environmental > Aquatic > Deep subsurface > Groundwater | place: Rifle, Colorado, United... | reverse complement strand
ATGATTTATTTGGCAAACCCGAAGTATCAACCGGTCAGGTAATCCGGTGGATTGCAGATTGGGTCGGGCACGGGAACAGGTTACTGAACAAACAAACCCATTACGAAGTCAGGGACGGAAAATATTAGAGGCCTCCCCAAGAGGCTGTCCAAAAACTCTGAAATTGAGTCATCCCGAACTTGTTTCGGGATCTCATCGTTCTAATAATCAGACCCTGAAATACCCCGAAATTTCGGGGCAGGGTGACGCGAGTTGCGGATTTTAGGACTTTTTGGACAGCCTCGAAAGAGAAGCCCCCTCCATCTCCCCCGAAAGGGGAGGGTAAGAGAGCAATAAAGACTCAGAAATTGAATATGATAAAAAAATAAAAAGAAAAAAATGAAAGAAAAACTGATAAAAAGCGGTGGCCAGACCCCCTCTCCAAAGGAGAGGGTTGGGGAGAGGCTTTTACCTAAAAATGTTTTAAACACTCTTCAGAAAGGGGTTGTTATTCCGGCGCTCCCGCTGGCATTAAATAAAGAAAGGAAGCTGGACGAACGCCGTCAGCGCGCATTGCTGCGTTATTACCTTGATGCAGGTGCAGGCGGACTGGCCGTAGCTGTGCATACCACCCAGTTTGAAATCCGCTTGCCGCAGTTCGGGCTGTTCAGGCCGGTTCTGGAACTTGCAAAAGAAGAACACGACCGGCTTGCTGCAAAAAGTGAGAAACCTGTTCTGATGATCTGCGGAGTAGTAGGGCAGACGGCCCAGGCCGTTCAGGAAGCCCGTCTGGCCGCTGATCTTGGCTACAATGCGGTGTTGCTCAGCTTGGCCGCAATGAAGGAAGCATCGAATAAAATATTGCTCGAACACTGCAAAGCGGTAGCTGAAATCATCCCGGTAATCGGCTTTTATCTTCAGCCTGCCGTTGGAGGCCGCAAACTGGATGTGGATTTCTGGCGCGAATTTGCCCGGATCGAAAACGTGGTGGCTGTGAAAATGGCCCCTTTTAACCGGTACCAGACACTGGATGTTGTCCGCGGTGTTGCTGAATCGGGAAGGGCCGGAGAAATTGCATTGTACACTGGTAATGACGATAACATTTTGGTTGACCTGTTGTCAGAATATGCGGTTCAGGTTGGCGATACAACAATCAAAAAACGGATTATTGGCGGATTACTGGGGCACTGGGCTGTGTGGACCCGGAAAGCCGTTGAACTGCTGGAAAATGTCCACTGCGGAAAATTCGATGCTGATACCCGCACAACACTGACCCTGGCGCACCAGATTACCGACAGTAACGCAGCCTTTTTTGATGCAGCAAACAATTTTGCAGGCTGTATCACCGGGCTGCATGAAGTATTGCGCCGCCAGGGACTGCTCGAAGGAATATGGACATTAAATCCCGACGAAGTTTTGTCGCCCGGGCAGAAGGAAGAAATCGACCGCATTTACCGTGCCTACCCGCATCTGAACGACGATGCATTTGTTACTGAAAACCTCGACAAGTGGTTGAAATAATACGATAAACAAATCAAGTTTTTGAATATGAAATCATTAAAAATCATTTGGTTCTTTGTTCTTGTATTGACATTGACTGTTTTTACCGGTGAGCTTAAGGCTCAATAGTTCGTCAAAAATTATTGTATTCAACAATCAACAAATCAATTCGATTTTTATTTTTCATAACCAATGACAATCAACAAATTAAGACAATTTGCCAGATCTATCTCAGGTATTATTTTCAAGATATATAAATTCTATAAACATTCATGTGTAGAATGTTATCTAAAAATACAAATATCAATATGTGGTGAAAGGATTTTTTGACCAAAATCTTTATGCTTTTCTTAAGCATCAAAGGACGAATCAACTTTTCTTGGCTCGAAAGATATAGACAATTTTGCGAACAACGATACTGGCAACAGTTTCAAAAGGCATTTGAATTTATGGCGTTCAACAAAGAACTTGTCATTTTATATGGTAGTGACCATTATGTAATAGTTTTTAATCCAAGCTATATCAACAAATCCGGGAAAAGACGCCTGTACTTGGCTAGTATTGGTCGGACTGTTCCCAAGCCTGCAAGGGGAGACTTGAGATTGGAGGTATAGCCGCCAATATGGAAAACTATATTGCTTTTCACCTTGAAGCCATTCATACCCAGGGAAGCAAAGGCGGTTCCGACCAAGGCGGCAACCTACTGGATTGGTACGGCAATGTCTTGTATGACCGTAAAAGTACACTGGCCAGTTTGTCATCTATTATTATTGCTGATGCAAACTTTGCAAAGAACCCATTTGTTGACAAGGTTCTTTCCATTGAAATGTATTTGATTAGCTGATTGCGTGACGATGCCGACCTAAAGTACCTGCTCTTAGAAGAAAGGAACGGAAGGAAGGAAAGACCACGCAAACATGATGGCAAAATCGTCTGGGCTGATTTTAACCAGGATTATTTCGACCATGTCAAGGTTGACAGCCTGACTACAGTATATTCAGTAATCGTTTATTCTAAATCGTTCAAATGCAATATCAAAATAGCCTGCGAGTTCGCTGTTTCTGAAAAAGGAAAACAAACCCATAAGATTTACTTCTCAACCGACCTGAAAATAGAGGCAGCCGAGATTATCAAATATTACCGCAGCCGTTTCCAGATCGAGTTCCTGTACCGTGATGGGAAACTGCACACTGGCCTAGAACATTCCATGGCCAGGAGCAAAAACAAACTATATTTCCAATTCAATACAGCTCTAACATCGATAAACATTGCAAGGGTTTGTCATTGGCTCCAATTATCAAAACAGGAAAGAGAAGTATTTTCAATGGCCGACGTAAAGACAGTGTACCAATATGTTATTGCTCGAACGATTTATTGACGTATTTGCTGTTAACCCGAACACGTTAAAAAATCAAAATATTGTCAATGAACTTATATATTAACGTGAGTTTTGGGTTAAGCAATTAAAGGCAGATTGTTCAGGGATAAATACTCCCGGAACCTTATATTCTTGTTTTTAACCGATGGGTTGTGGTCAAGTGACGAGTATGCAGCCATGCCTTCCAGAATATTGACCATTGTATTTACCGGGCTTCTGTGCCTTGAATGCTCAATGTCGCAGATATGCTTTAACAGGTCGATAACCGATTCGATCACCCCCCGGCTTTGCAGCCACCTCTTGTCTTCGAAAGGCATTAACTTGTTTTTCATGTTCTTTTTGGTTTTTGTAATCAGCAGAAGCCCTTGTCCTGCCAATGCTTCCCGGAGCTTCTCACCGATGTAGCATTTGTCCACTAAAAGTTTACCGCACAGTACTTTACATAGTTTGACGTCCAATTCAAGGTTGTTGTCCGCAACATTTCCGGGGGTTATAACGAAGAAAACAATTTCTCCAAACTGGTTGATGGCCAAATGCAGTTTCAAGCCAAAAAACCAACCTATCGAGGTCTTCCCCCGTTTGGCCAGCCCTTTAAAAACCTTAAATGTTTTGATATAATTTGGTATAGTTCGGCTTATTGGTCGTCCATTTTGAGTAATTGCAACCTAGTGTTTTTTGATTCAGACAAAGTATATGAGATTTGGTACATGTTATGTGTTAGTTCTGCTACCTTCTTTAAAGATAAACTTGACTTTTCCTTATAAAGTATCCTTTCCATTTCTTTGTAAATACAATAAGCGGTAAATGATATGCAAATATGTGCTTCGATGCCTGAGACGATGGTAGATTGGACGTATGCGAAGATCAGTTTTGGACATCCGGAATGCCTGTTCAATCTGCCACAGATTTTTATAATTCTCGATTACTTGTTTGTCTGTTAGCTTGGTATTTGTTGCATAGCCTTTTATTCCATCCCAAACTTTGTCCCGGTTGAACTTTTCGTAATCAATCCCGATGGTCACATCTCCCTGTAACCGGAAGTATTTATTATAACCTTTATTGTTAATATTCGATTTGGTGAGTTTCCCGGCCTTAACCCGTTTTTCCAACCGTTGCAACCCCCGGATGCGGTTGTGTTCGTCTTTCACTGCCCGGTTTGTTGCATGGCTAACTATTAGCCGGGTTCGGCCAGCTTTGTTTATACTAATGATTTGTCCTTCTGAAAACTGGGGTTCCAGAATCTGCTTTTTTATGTTGTCAGGTTCATTTTTCAGCCTGGCTCCAATAATATACTCGTATCCCTTCTGTTCCAGTGCTTTTATATTGTCGTTCGATAAGAGCCCGGCATCAGCAACAACAATCGGTCGGTTCAATTTAAATTTTTCACTGATCTTTTCAATGAAAGGGATTAGTGTGAGACCTTCGTAAATATTACCTTCAAAAATATCGTACCCGATTGCATAGCCACCCAGACCAACAAGTAAGCCAATATAGATTTGAGGATTCTGATGCTTACCGTCTTTACTGAAGCCTGTTTTTCGTAAATCATCCTCATCACTGGCCTCAAAATAAAGCGTGGTCATATCATAAAACACAATGCTGATATTTTCGTGTAAAACTTTTAATGTGTGGGCAAAAGCAATTTGTTCAACCCGTTCTTTCTGTTTACTGTTCAGTTTATCCAGAAAGCGGTAAACAGTGTCTAGATTAAGCATGATCCCTTGGAAACGGTAAAGGTATTCTATGGTTTTCAGCTTGCTTAAGGGGAAAGCTAGCCGTGCAATGACCAAATGGCAGAAAAGATCTTCCTGTAAAGTGCCAAATCCGATACTGTCGTATATTTTCCCAAAAATAAGTTCAGGCCCAACTGTTCGGATACTTGCATTGCTCATAAAAGAGATAACCTGCTCGACAATGGTATCGCTTTCGGATATAAACAAACCCGATTGAGCAGATAACCGTTCAATCTCATGTTTGCCCAGATAAACCCAAATTACGCGATAGGAATTTGGGTTTATCAAACTGATTCTCAGCACACCAGTAAAGTTAGGTCAACAAAAGGACTGATGACATGTATTTGGCAAAATTGCTGCTGCTTTTATTTACCTATTATTTTAACCCTTGATTTGCATGTCTGTGTTAAAATATTTCTTTTGCCCATCCACGGAATAGAATACTTGGGGTTGCTATGAAGTCCTCGGGAAGGACTTCCAGCCTGTCCTTCGCATTTTTATATCTATAAACACTTTTTATTATTTCCATATCTGCTTCTATATCTTCTGTGTTGGTTTGTCCGTTGGCATTGGTCATGCCTACAATGATCAGTTCTTTTGGTGCTAAAGATGCTACAAGATCGGGAAGGTCATACGCCGTAAGCGCACCAGGAACCAAACTATATACAAACCGGGGGTCGTAAAAACGGTTGATTACAAAGGAACGGTATGATGAATAAGGCTTAAGAAGGGCAATCCGTGAAATGACCGTGTCAAATGCTGTTGCATGCAACAATACGGGGGACATCCCTTCCCGGGCAATGCCAAAAACACTGTCAATCCTTTCTTTTTGTTTAAGCAAATGGGAAAGTTTTACTACATCGGCTGCCTGGATGCCCACGATACTTCTCCCAATAAGCATGGCCGTATAATACATGTTGTAGGAGGTATTATCGATATAGGCATCTCCTTTTAAGTATCCGCCCCCCAATTCACCTGTCTCTAAAAGGTCCGGAGCAAGTACTGTAAAACCATTTTTCATCAACCATTTGAGCTCATTTTCTTCTTTTATTATACCTTGCTTTCCTTCCGGGTGCAGGTAAATAACAGCTTTCGTGTTAGCATTGGCAGGAATAAGCAAAAGATAGGGGATAACATAATCGCCTTCGCCTTTTATAAAATATTTTTCAATGGTATAACCGTCTTTTTGTACCCTACCGGTAAATACCGGCATATCTGAGAATGATGGCTCTCTGTACCCGGAAAGCTGCTTGGCCGAAATAAGGGTTTCCCTGAGGTTGCGTCCTAAATCTTTCCTTGCCTCCTGTAATATACTTGTATACTTTTCAGCTTCCCTGCAGTTAAGCCTAAAAAGGGTTTCAACTCCAAGGGAGGTAGAAAGCTGTCCTGTAGATGTCTTTTGCAATTCCTCTTCTGTAAGGTATTCCACTTCTTCCTCTTCATGTGAGCCGGGAAGCATCAGGTGTTTTTGAAAGAAAGCATACATTGCTTCCCTGTTTTTTTTCGTGTATCCATGTTCAAAATCATCTTCAGTCATTTCAAGATTATCCGGTTTTCCGAATACCTCATAAGCCCTTTTTACTTCGTCAAATGTTTCGCGTGCCCCTTGAATATTAAAAAAATCTTTTGTTGTAGCCATAATCAATGTGGGTTTAGGAACTCGTAATTCAATAAAATCGGCATGATCAATTCCGTATAAAATTCCATGATAGAAATTTTGTTCACCATCCTGTACACCAACCGATTCCATAAGCCGCCTATAACTGGTAATGTAACAAGCCGGAGCAGAGGCTGCTACCCGCTCATCGAAAGCTGAAATATATGCTGTTTGCGTACCTCCGCCAGAAAGACCATGTACGCCTATTCTGCTCGGATCCACTTCCTTGCGGCTAACTAAGTAATCAATTCCCCGGATGCCATCCCATATAAAATATTTTGCAATAGATTGCCCTATCAAAGCAACCTGAACAGAAGAATAAGAATGCTCTTTTGTAGAACTTCCTATTGCAGACTTTCCTTTATTTGGATCGAAGTATTGGAGTCGCTCCCCTTGTCCTATCGGATCTATCGCCAAAACAATAAAGCCTCTTTTCACAAGATTTAGAAGTGGTAATTGGTATGACATCTTTCTATAAGCTTCGGAACTATGACCTGAACAAAAGAGGATGGCCGGCGCGGGATATTTTGCATTATTCGGAATAAATAAGGAAGCTGTCACATAAAAGCCCGGCAAAGATTCATAAATAACATTTTCTACTTTATAACCATCTTTTTCTAGTCTTCCTGTAATTTTTGCATTCAGAGGCGTTTTTTCGGGAAATGGTCCTAATAGATTGTACATCGTTTGACGAATCTGAGATTGTCTTTTTTGCCAATCATAAGCAGTAGTAAGTTTTGATATCTTTTCAACCCTGAGGTCAAGAAGTTTATATGCTCCATCAGTCAAATGGTGGTACAGCGAGTTTGATGAATCAGAATATTTAAGCCATTTATTACGAACGACATCAAGTTCATTTTGTGCCTTAATACTGTTAGTAAAAAACATGGCAACTGATATTATAAGAAAGAAATTAATGCGCAAATTTTTTTTGCTAATGATCTTCATGTTTTTTTATTTAATACATAGTTTGTTTTAAATAATAATTTCTGATTCCTTTTTTATTTTTCAAAGGTTAATTTCAATACATATCCATTTGAATTTGGCCTTTTTGACGGCAATAACACTTCAATTTTGTAGTTCTCTATTTTCCATGAAATTTTTTCGCTACATCCCAATAGTTGTACTGATTTAAGCCCATTCATTTCATCCTTTGGTAATAAAGAAAGGGATTTTATAAATGCTTTCTGATTATCCGGCCATTTAAGACTCGTTACATACAGGTAATTATCTTTCGATGAAAACCAAAAATCCTCAGCAGTAAAATTAGTATTAAACCCCTGTTTTTCTCTGTTATCTGTACCTTTCATCAATAAATTAGTCGGACCCTCATGATTTACAAGCCATCTTTTTGTTCCGTACACAGACTCCCCGTTTATATTCATCCATTCCCCGATTGCCTTCAATTGTTTCAAACTTTCTTCAGGGAAAACTCCTTTGGCTGTTGGACCGACATTTAACAAGTAATTGCCCCCCTTGCTGGTAATCTCTGTAATCCAGTACAATAATTCTTTCGTTGATTTCCAGTCTGTATCATAACTTTTATATCCCCACGTATTATTTAAGGTGCCTGGAGCTTCCCATATAATATTTTTTGATTTTTCATTGTCAAGAATTTGATTGTCGCCAGAAACCACAAAATCTCCAAAATTATTTCCAACTCTACTATTGACCAGGCAAGAGGGCTGAATTCCATATGCCAACTTATAGAAATCAAAGCTTTGTTCTCGATTCATAAATCTCGGAAAGTCATACCAAATTTCTTGCATCCCGGGGAATTTATGAAGTAATTCCTTCATTTGTGGCTTGGCCTTTTCTTCAATATATTTTTCATAACTTGCGTAAGAAGGATCCCAAAGGTTAGCCCCATAATTGTCAGAATGCTCCGGATTTTCCTTTTTCTTTTGAGCGTAACCGGCATCTCCACCATCCATCCAGTCGATTGAATGTGAATAGTAAATTGAGAATCTGATCCCATATTTTTGACAGGCTTGGTATAATTCAGTTATAGGATCACGGCCAAAGGGTGTTATATCCACAATATCATAGTCTGTCACTTTTGAGTCATACATGGCAAAGCCATCATGGTGTTTGGGCATGGCAACTATATATTTCATGCCAGCCATCTTCGCTGCTTTTACCCATTCTTCAGCATTAAATTTAACCGGATTAAAACTCATACAAAGATTTTTATATTCCTCTCTTGGTATTTGGGCATGATACATGATCCATTCACCAAGTCCTTTTATTTTTTCACCTTTCCAAATGCCCGCAGGTAGAGAATAAACTCCCCAGTGAATAAACATGCCAAACTTGGATTCATTAAATTCCTTTAATGCCTTTCCTTTAGATTGATGCATTTTATCCCATTCCTGTACAATGGCATCTTTTTCTTTTGTCTGCGAAAACACAAAGATTGTTAGAATCATACAGAATACTAAAACTGATACCTTTTTAATTGCTAATATGTTTCTTTTTGTATTTTTCCCATTGACTGTGTCCTTTTCTATTGTTTTGCGATGGAGATAATTTAAAGAATGCAATAGATCTTCATGGAACCAGTTGCAATTCATCAATCTAAGTTTCAAACAGTTACTGCTATTAGTTTTTGATGATATCAGTTTTTCTCCCTGCGCATCCACATGTTCTATCCTTAGTGCTCTCTTGTAGTCTTTGTTTTTCTTTCTTAACCCTTTTGTAATACTCTGATTTTCCATAAATCGTTTTTTTTATTTTATTGATTTGATCATCCCCAGAAGGTTCTCCTTTATCAAGGATTCTGTTCCTGGCATTGTTTTAGTAACCATTATTTCGTATCCTCCAAGAGGGTAAGCTTCGTCTGTGCATAAATAACCGCTTGTGCCATTGCAATGTGTAGTAACTATAATATTTTTCATCACAGATTCTGCTTTTATGCGCATACCTATTTCTGTAAATAACTCTCCGGAAATACCTGCAAATAAAATATCCCCAACTTTTAAAACTGTCAAGATAATTTCAACATCGTCCCCAGATTCTAATTTCTGATTTGGGGATCTGTCTTTCAAACCTTTTTTCCCTTTTGCAAGTATTGTTTTTTTGACCATTTTTACAGAACCTCCAGATGATGTGTGAATTTTTTTTGAAATATCAATTACTTCCTCGCCAAGCAACATCCCAATTGCATCCATATCTCTAAAGTAACTCTCGTTAGGGCCATAAATTGGATTTATATTACCTGAAGCCCCTGCTGTTACCGGGACAACTATCTTATTGCCAAAAGCCTTTTCAACAACCCGCGCAGTAGCGCCAGGCCAGTCACCAGTAATATAGGTATTTCCTTTTCCACTGACGGTGCCATGACAGGGCCAGTTTACGAAAACTGCTAACGGGTTGTGATCAATGTCATCAATCCTGACAACCAATACATCATGATCGCATGGTCCGTCAGGATTACGGCCCAATCCAATATTACCATCTGCAAATCGTGCCCTTCGGTTAATATTCATATTGCAGATGCCTTTTCCCGATCCAAGCAGAATAGGTTGAAGATTTTGAGATGCTTCTGTAACAGCTTGTATAATCTTCTTTTGTAATCTGCTAAAATACATTACTTCATCAGGTGTAACATTATTTCCGGATACAACGGGACCTCCATGGTTGTGGGCTGACGAGAGCATAATGTTTTCTTTGCTGATTCCGGTTTCTTTCTCAATCAAGTCAGCGGTTTCAAAACAAAATGCACTGGAAAGGCTAATCAGATCGGAGGTAACAATAGCCACTTTATTTTTCCCATCGCTGAAAACCAGCGCAACCGCATACAAACTGTCATGTATCCCGCTGAAAGGCTCTTTCCTATCCGCATATCCGCTCATTCGGACAGGCATCTCTGGTGTAATATTCACTTTGGCTGTGCCTCCGCTTAAAAGATTTTTACGACTAGTTTTCAATGCGTTTGAATTCCCAAACAGCAATCCAGATGTAATCAGTAAGAAGAAGTATAATATTGAGTTTGATATTCTTTTATTTTTCATCTTTATGTTTTTATGTGACTAATTAATTACAATATTCCCTGTTAGTCTAGTATCCTCAGATGAGCTACCGATCATGACCATGAAAGTACCCGGTTCAACTACCCATTCCAGGTTTTTATTCAACATCTGAAGTTCGTTGGGACCTATTTCAAATGCAACTTTTTGAGTTTCATGTGGGGATAAGCGTATTTTTTGAAATCCTTTTAACTCTTTAACAGGCATGACGACACTGCTTATTTTATCGCGGATGTAAAGCTGCACTATTTCACTTCCCTCTCTGTCGCTTGTATTCGTTACATCAAGTGAAACAGTAATTTTTTCATTGACGTTAGCATCCAATGGTTCTATTTTTAAATTGGCATATTTAAAATTTGAATAGCTTAATCCAAACCCAAATTCGTATAAAGGCTTATTGTCCAGATCAGCATATGAGTTTCCCCAGCCTTCTTCCAACCAATATTTTTTTGAAGGTTTGTAGTTATAAAACACGGGTAATTGCCCCGCGTGGCGCGGAACTGTTACGGGGAGTTTCCCGGAAGGATTGTAATCACCAAACAAGACATCAGCAATGGCGTCACCACCTTTTTCTCCGGGATTCCAGGCTTCGAGGATTGCAGGGACATGTTCTGCTATCCATGGAATTGCCAGGGGTCTTCCGTTTATCAATACTACGATTGTCGGGGTCCCGGTTGCATGTACTTTTTCGACAAGTTCTTTTTGCCTGCCTGTTAATTCTAATGTAGCAACATCAAATCCTTCGCCTACTGTACCTTGCTTGTTTTCCTTATGCCTATTATTTTCACCCAGAACTACGATGGCTACATCTGCATTCTTTGCCGCTTCTGCCGATTTGTCGATTTGATCGACTTCATTGCCTGTAACATTACATCCTTTTACATATTCTATTTTGGCATCGTGAAGTTTATTTTTAATGCCGTCCAAAACTGTAACAATATCCTGCAAGACAGTAAGAGATGTATAATCTCCAAGCTGGTTCTTTTCATCGTCTGCATTTGGGCCTATTACTGCAATTGATTTAATGCTTTTGCTGAGTGGGAGTATATTATCCTGATTTTTCAATAGAACAATACCCTCACGGGCGGCTTTTAATGCTATTTCCTGGTGTTCGGCGGTATGTGATATAGTTGCAGCATGAACTTCATCAACATAAGGATTCTCGAATAAACCCAACATGAATTTTAATCGGAGTATTCTTCGTACCGAACGATTTATTGTTTCTATTGATACCTTGCCTTCCTTTATGTTTTCGACCATTTCATTGAAATAGCCCTGATTAAAAGAAACACTTACATCTAATCCTGCATTTGCTGCCATTGCAGATGCTTCTTTGATAGTTTCAGCAAGTCCAGAATAAACAAGTGTGTTTACTCCTCCTCCTTCGCTTAACACCAATCCTTTAAAATTTAATTCCCCCCTTAAAATATCCTCCAGTATTTTGGAAGAACTGTGTGTTGGTATCCCGTCAACCGAAGGGTAAGTTGCCATTACTCCCAAAGCTCCTGCTTCTTTTATTCCCGATTGCCAGGGTGGAAGAAAAACCTCCCGGAGTGTTCTTTCTGATATTTCCATATCTCCTCGTTCAAGACCGCTTACCGGCTGGCTCTGTCCCGGATAGTGGCATAATCCTGCAATGGCTTTATCGCTCTTGGAAATATCATTTCCCTGAATTGCATGGACTATTGTTTTTGCAATACGGGAACAAAAATAGGGATCTTCGCTGTAGGCCTCCTGGTTCCGTCCCAGCCTTGGGTCTCGTATTGGCTCAATAACCAGTGTAAATAACTGGTGAATACCTATTGCTCGGGCTTCCTTTGCTGTTGCACTATAAATTTTACCAATAATATCCATGTTCCAGCTACTTCCAATTGCAGGACCTTCCGGAAAAATAGTTCCACCTGAGCACATCAATCCATGAGTACCTTCTTCGGTTTGAAGTAAGGGGATTTTTAACCGAGTTCTTTCAATCGCAATTTTTTGCAATTCATTAAAAAAAGCAGCCTGCTGTAACGGCCCTCCAGGTAAAATGTTGTTGGCCATAGTGAAAAACCCCCCTCCCGGACCTATCCCGGGGATAAATGTGCCTTCAGCAAATTTCTTACTTGCTTCCATTTTTTCTTCCCTGTTTTTACCCCATTCTTCCTGATAAAGGCATGGCATGTTGAGTTGACCAACCTTTTCTTCTATTGTCATCCTTGAAATCAAATCATCAACACGTTTCTCTATGGAGTATCTGTTATCAAGATACATGGGTTTTTGTTGTGCATGGGCCGCAAAAAAGCCTGTACAGAGCATTATAATTATCAATACTAGATAGTTATTATTCATGATAATGTAAAAATTAGTCGTTAAAAAAATGATCATTGTTTATGTTCAATAAGAGTATAATTAACCTTCTTTCATAGAACATTAGCCAAACCAGGGTCTATTCCTGTTTTTAGCTTTCACAACACTGGCTATTGCTTGATTCACGTTCTCTATAATCTGAAAATCGAACATCCCTACTTCTATAAAATCAGCCCCGTTGTCAAATGCCCATTGAAATCCGTCTTTAGGATGAATTGCGCCGCCGGCAAGCACTTTGAACCCTACGACAGGTTTTTTAACTTTTTGAACAAATTCAATCGTTTCCTCAGGAAACAAACACCACATGTTGTCGTGAAACTTATTATGATCTTCACTTATATTGGAACTCCATAAAAAAGGTTTTCGGTTTTCCTTTGGATGAGCAGACCAGTATTTGTCGTGGTGCATTGTTTTGTAATAAAAATCAGGTTCTATTCCTGCTTCTTCGCAAGCAAGTAATGCCTGAATTGTATGCGCCCCCAAACCAGCCGGATAACCTTGCTGCTTAATATAATCCAGACATTTACTCACCACATCAATTTCTCCATCATAAACTCTTCTGTCACAGGTAGCACCTTGTATGAAAATATAATCTACTCCTTTATCAATTGCCTTATCAACCTGTGTGTATATATCTTTCTTCGTGGGTGCTACGTTGATCCAGGTTTGAAAATTGCCGCCGAAGGTTTTCTTATACCGGGCTAGCAAGGGAGTTGCAAAAAAGAGATTTATCCCTGCCTTTTCAGCCAGCATATAGGTTTCAATTATTTTTTTCTCCGTATTATAAGCTTTAAAAAGAGAACTGGCATAAATTAAGTCTCTGGCATGTGCGGTTCCGGATAAATGATTCGTCCCCATAATCAAACGACTCACAGGAGCTTTTCCCTTTGCCAAAATGCCCATGGGCATTTCTCCCTTGATCTCCCTTAAAGATTTTTGTTTTAAAATAATGGTACTTCCTGTAATGGCATCTGCCCCCGTTTCTTTTTCACTGTTCATAAACGCCCAAGCAAAACCTCCAAAAAATGGCAGAAAAATCAGATCCTTCAATATATCGCGACGACTTTTAGAACTTTGAGGTTCAACTGAAGAAAACTGGAGGTTCCGTTTTTTTACAAGATTAGGTAAATGTATCCGGAGTTTCCACTTTTCCATCAGGCTCCAGAGACCTTTGTTTAATGTCCCGGGGAATAGAGCTAGTACAATTAATGCCACCAGTTCGATAAAAGTTTTATCAACTAACAGATAACTACCTTCCTGTGGAACACCAAAATTGTAGCCTCCAAAAGGAGGATAAGCAAAATAATATAAGGATAGAAGTAATACTCCTCCATAAACGGCCACGCGAGCAAAAAAGCCAAAGAACAATCCTATCCCAATCATAACTAAACCCCATTCATTCAGGAAATTGACTGCGTTCAGAAGTATTGGAGAGGAAACCATTTCACGAAAAATTGCAGAAAGGAAGCTGCGAGAATTTAACATATAACTTTCTGCAGACCATTCAGGATTCATTAATTTTGTGACGCCTTCATAAAGAAAATGCCAACCGATAATGATGCGCAAAATGATTATTCCCAATTGCTGGCAAAGTGTTAATTGTATAGCATTTTTTATGTTTCTCATAAATAGATTACTAATAAATCATGTAGCAATAATTTAAAATTTTCAGGTACTAAAAATATCTATGAATCAGTCTATTTACTCAATAGCAGCATGATAAGTTCCTCTGTACTGTATGAAAGTCCGTTCAAGAGAAGAGTCTATTCTGTGTTATTCCATAATACAAGAGATAAGTCTATCTAAGGTTGAGATGGGTTAAACCCGTTGACCTGAATAAAGTATCAACGGGTTAATAACCCAGTTTATAATATTCTCGTTAATTACCCCAGCCGGGATTTTGAGTCAGGTTCGGATTTAACACAATTTCACTTGTTGGTATAGAATTCAAGTAATCACGACCGACAACAAAACCATACCCATTAGGAATAGCTTTCTTGAAGGGATCAAGAAATCCGTCCTCATCAACAGGGAAAGGATTTATACTCGTAATCTGAGAGGCAAAAAAACCTTGGGGCCTTTTACCAACGATCAATTCATCGGCGGCAGCCCAGCGGGCAATATCGTCCCACCTAAATCCTTCAGCAGCAAGTTCAACTCGCCGTTCTCTCCTAATTTCATTAAGTATTGGCGACAGGAAGGGAAAGTCCCATTCAGGATCAACTGCAATATTAGTAAGTACCAAATTTGGCATACCTACCCTGCCCCTGAATTTCTTAATTGTCTTATCGATATCAGCCTGAGTAATCGTCCCTAATTCTGCCTTGGCTTCAACATAGTTGAGCAAAACTTCTGCATATCTGTATATGATGGCTGGGCTTTCTTCATATTGCTGGACATGATAAATCATATGAGGATTATATCCTTTCAGAACGATGTAACCACCAGGAGCATTATAATCTGCTGAAGTATTGAGTTTTTTATATACCTCGCTCCAATATTTAATTGTACCGTCCGTATAAATCTTCCATACATCATTTGAAGCAGCAATGGTTTGAGAAAATCTGGGATCCCGATTTTGCATCTCATCATTAAGTGTAGTATATCCTTTGAAAAGGGAATTCCCTGTTATTGGTTTACCATCAGAACACAAATAAGAATCAGCCATCTGTTTTGTAAATGTATTTCCAGAGGGTGTTTCCATCCTGAAATTCCGATCATTCGTAAAACTAACATCACCCCTTGATAATTCATTATTATATTTTTTCCAGAACATGACTTCCTTATTTGATGAATAATCTTGTAATGCGAATAAGTCCTTATAATCCGATGATGGCTTGCCAGTTGAGTAGAGATCATATTTGCCTGATTCCATAATTGCCGTAGTAGCCTCAACAACCTTATTAAAATATTTCTCAGGATGGGGGTTGCTAACGCCAAACGGATCGCTGGCATGATATTTTTCCCATGTACCTTCATAAAGGGCAATTCTGCTTTGAATCAGTAAGGCCATCCATTTGTTTACACGGGAAGCGCCATCAGTTTTCTCACTTGTAAGATACATTGCTGCCGAATCTAATACTGAAATTATATTATCAGCCACAACGTTCCTCGGATCTCTTGGATTATAAAGTTCAGGCGAACTTGTTCCAAGCTCAGTAGTAATCCATTGAATATCACCATATGTTTTTAAAAGGTCAAAATAAATTAAAGCCCTAAAAAAATAGGCTTCTCCCAAGTATTGCTGATAATCTTTAATATCGAATTTTTCTTCAACTTTTTTGTACTGATCAAAGAAATAATTTATACTCCTTACATTGCCAAAACTGATACTTCCACTGGTTGATACAGTTCTGGTTCCTTCCAGACGTTGATCGACACTTGTTCTGATTTGGTTATCGGTGCCGTAATCACTACCATGATTAGCATATTGTGGAAAATAACTGGTGTAATATTGATTTACATAGACCTTAAGGTCACTAGGACTTTTGAAATAATCTAATGATGTGACCTCATCCAGAGGGGCTCTTTGTAAAAAATCTTCATCGCACGCAGTAAATATTATGCTCATCGCAAAAAAACCCATAATTATGTTTGTGTATTTCATATTCCTGATTTTTTAAAAAGTTAAATTTACTCCAACAGAAATGGTACTTGATATCGGATAAATTACACCGTTGGTTAGATAACCGCCATTGCTTGGGTCGGAGGCATAAATTGTTTCGGGATCGTGATTTTTTGGTAATCCTGAAAATGTTATCAGATTTTCCCCCGAAATATAAACTCTTGCTTTCTGAAGAAATAGCTTATTTGAAAGCTTCGGTGGAATAGTATATCCTACCTGAATACTTTTTAACCGTATATATGATGCATTAAGAACATATCTCGATTGTGTTTGTCGGTTTTTATTGGTCTGTGAAGTAAAATAAGGTTTTGCAAAATAAGCATCAGTATTGGGACCTAATAAATTCGCTTCATCAGCAGGACGCCAGTAATTTAAAGCCGGTGAATCTTCATATATCCCGGATGACCCATAGCCAGTAGTCATTCCCCAAAATATGGTTGAACCAATATTAGGGTAATAATCACGTTTGCCTAAACCTTGCCAAAACATCATAAAATCGAGCCCTTTCCAATTAAATCCTGCTGTAATACCAAAATTATAGCGTGGGGTAGTGTTCCCGATTACGGTTAAGTCACCATGGTCGTCCAATGTACTTGTACTAGGATTGACCTTGCCATCATTGTTAAGGTCTTTGTATTTCATATCTCCAGGGGTCCACTTAGAATAAAAATAAGACTGATCCGGCATTTCTTCGCCTGCTGTTTGAATTAAGCCATCGGTAACGTATCCCCATATTTCACCAACTTCTTTGTCGTCATACCATGTATTAATCAGACCTTTATCATTTTTATATTTTAATATTGTCGATTTACTATCTCCAATACTAATTTGTGCTTCATACGAAAAGTCAGATGAAATTCTGTCTTCCCATTTCAATACTATTTCAAAGCCTTTTGTTAATAATTCAGCATTGTTGCTTTGTGGTGTAGATGCCCCTAAAATATAGGGAAGGGTTACCGAAGGTCCAAGCATATCACTAGTCTTCCTGTCATACCAGTCAAAAACCAAACCCAAACGATTGTTTAGGAATCCGGCGTCAAAACCTAAATTGAGGGTTGTTATTGTTTCCCACGTTAAATCATCACTGACTAAAGCTGGTACCCTTGCATATGGAGGCCTTTCGCCATTTATAATCCAGTTTAATTCGTTAGTAATAGGTATTGTTGAAAGGTATAAATAATTACTAACGTTCTGGTTTCCTAATGCTCCATAAGAACCCCTTAGTTTAAACATGTTAACATATGGTTCAATATCTGCCCAGAAATTTTCTTTTGAAATATTATATCCGGCAGAAGCTGATGGAAAAAATCCCCACCTTGATTCTTTAGCAAACCTGGACGACCCATTGTAACGTGCACTGAATTCTAACAGAAATTTTTCTTTGAAATTATAATTTAAACGGCCGAATACACCTTGTGTTGCCCAATGATACAATTGGTCGTTAACTGTAGTTGCCCCAAGTGCAGTGCTAATTGATGGTACTTCATCGGTAATTATATTTGCTGCTGTTGCATACAAATTTGAAAACATAGTTTCCTCTTGTTCATAACCAATCAATGCTTTAAAATAATGGTTACCAAGTTTTTTTTCATAGGAAGTTACAATATTACACAATGTATAATTGTTTTGAGAATATGTTGATTCATAAGTGGATGCTGGTTTTCCAATATTCCCAAAAGAACCGTCTCCAAGTTCTACCATCACAGGCCTTGGATTTACAAAATTTTTGCTCGTTATGACATTATGATTATATGAGAAATTTGTTTTCCATCCTTTTACGGGTTCCAGTTCAGCTCCAAGTGTGATAAAAAAATCATTGCTTTCAGTCTTATCTCTTCCTGAATCTTGCATAAGCCTTACTAAGGGGCATTGGATTGTCCCATTAATATTGTACATGGGCATCATAGGAGCAAACATAATAATCTCCCTGAAAAAATGATCCCTACCGACTGTAGTTTCTCCCAATGGATAATCAGTCTTACTTTTCGAATATTTTACACTGGAATTAAAACTTAGCCAATTGGTAATCTTTGACGTAAAATTGGTCATATAATTGTATCTTTTGTAGTAGTCATAGCCATATGTATACATACCGGGCTGATCTGCATATCCTCCTGAGATATAATATTGTGCTTTCTCATTGCCTCCGGAAACATTGACATTGTGTTTCTGACTAAATGAATGATCTTTAATCATTATCTGCGGCCAATTATTATTCGCATTACCGTTCCTTCTTCCTGCCCATATATTATTTATTGGATTATTTGGATCATATTCATAAGGAAAGGTTCCATCCATGTAACCCCTAATCCGTTCCATCTGTTCATCACTATATGTCGCAGTTGTCCCAGCATTTGCGTTAGCTTGATTATAAGCTGTTGCCCAAGTTAAGGCATCAACAAAACTGGGCACCTTTATCGGGGAAGCTAACGACAAATTATTGCTATACTCAATATGGACTTTTTCGCCTTGTTTTCCTTTTTTTGTCGTTATTAAAACTACGCCAAATGGGGCACGTGAACCATAAATTGCAGATGCAGATGCATCTTTCAAAATAGAAACACTTTCAATAGATTCAGGATCAAGATTATTTAAATTCATTTCTACCCCATCAACTAATAAGAGCGGAGAGTCATTCCCCTGAATTGAACCTGTTCCCCTAATATTCCAACTGCTTGATGCGCCTGGTTCACCACCTCTAGAATTCATAGTGATATTAAGATTAGGCGAAGTACCTTTTATAAGATCCGCCACTTTTGTTGCAGATCTGTTTTGAAGTTCTTCACCTGAAACCGCATCTATTGAACCAGTTAAATTTACCTTTTTCTGGGTTCCATAACCAATAGCAACAACCTCTTCAATACCAACTGTTTCCTCCTCCATTGTAATGTTGATAATACTTTTACCTGCAACGCTAATTTCCTGTATCCTCATTCCCACAAATGAAAATACCAGCATAGCATCATCTGGAATATTGGGAAGAGAATATTTACCGTCAATATTGGTTATTGTACCAGTAGTTGTTCCTTTTACGACTACTGATACTCCGGGAAGCGAAGCACCTGAAGAATCGGTTACTTTTCCTGTAACGGTTTTTTGCTGCTGAATTGTACTACCGTTTTCCAGTGGTGACAGGATTATTTTCCTGTCAAGAATTGAATATCCCACATCGGTACCTGCAAAAAGTAATTTTAATATGTCTTCGATTCCTTGATTCTGGACATTAATTGAAACTTTTCGATTGGAATCAATTAGTTTTTCATTATAAAGAAATAAGAATTCAGTCTCGTTTTCAATTTGATCGAGTACATTAACAAGTTCAGTATTCAAAAAATTGATCGAAAGTCTTATCTTCTGCGAATAGGCGCTGTTTGCGCGTGTTTGCAGAAAACCGAAAAGCAAAAGAATAACAGCAATGCGCATAATCAGTAAAATTTTCTTCAGAGAATGACATAGCAATTCCCTGATTGGTTCGTTTTTTTTCATAAATTTGAATGTTTAATTAAAAAAATGTCTAGAAAGATGTTTTTTAAAAGGAAATCGTTGGCGCGGTTTCCTTTTTTTCTAACTAATTAGTACCGTTTTTCCCATAATTATTTATTGTTATTGGTAAGTTACTATTGCTTGTCTTTTTTATACAAAATTACTTTCTCTTTCTCATAAGTGCCATCCTGAAGTTGTTTCCGTGGAATGATTTTATATTCAATTGGCGAAGTCATACTTAGCTGGTTGAACACATCTTCCAATGAATCGTCGACGAACGTTGCCCGAAATGAAAACTGGACTAAATCTTCATCGGCAATTTCTACTTTAACATTATACCAACGCTCAATTCTTTTGGCTACTTCATCCATATTGTCGCCCCGGAAAATAAGTCTTCCTTCAGTCCATGCTTTATATTTTGAAACATCAACAGGATTAATATTAAGTCTGTCTCCCTGTAGGATTAACTGTTCCGAAGGTTTCAAAATAACTTTATTTTTTTGTGATTTATTTGAGAACTCAACCTTACCATTTTGAAGGACCACCTCCACATATTTTTCATCCGAATAAGTGCTTACATTGAAACTCGTACCCAATACCCTGATCATTGATTCGCCTGCATTAATTTCGAACGGTCGCTTTTCGTTGTGAAAAACATCGAACCAGGCTTCGCCGTCAAGAGTTACCTTCCTGTTTTCACAGAAGGGTAAAGGATAAGTAAGCGTAGAACCACTGTTTAGCCATCCTTTTGTTCCGTCAGGCAAATTGAAGGATACACGCGAACCCATTGGGGCGTAAATAGAGAAACTCCCTTTCTGGTCGGAGAGCATAGTTGAAGAACCCCGCAAATAACCAAAATATAAGCCTCCACCAATGATTAATGGTAAAAGCAAAATGGCGGCTACTTTTAGGTATATCTTTGTTATACGGGAAACAAAAGTTTTTCTTTTTTGTGATTCTTTTTTACGAATAAGACAGTGTATCTGATCAAGCAATCTGTCCAGGTCAATATTCTCGGAACTGGTTTCATGAAGGACATCTTCCCAGTCATTCTCAAGAAGATGCTTCAAATCTTGATTCTCGTACCCATGCGCAAAAAGGTCTTCAATCCTCACCATATCATCCGGATATGCCATCCCATTGATGTACCGTCCGATCGTTTCTATTTCATTTTGTTGTAGCATTTTCGTTTATGTATAAAAGAAAGAGCAAACAGTAATTAATCCTCTTTTGTATTAGTTATACACACGAAGTTCAAAAATCTCATTAAAATTAGTGATTTTTTTTGGAGGAAAAAGTGTTTCTTTCAATAACAATCTATAAATGAAACACTAACAATAGGTGTAAAAATTCAAATTTATAAGACATAAGTACTAAAAGAAGAACAACGAGAGGAAAAGTAACACCGCAAGATGTTCATCTTTTAAATTCGCACGAATGAATTTTAAGGCTTCGGAAATATAATTATCAACCGTCCCTGGTGAAAGCCCGTGTTCCGATGCAATCTCTTTGGTTGATTTGCCTTCTATCCTGCTTTTTATGAAAATGATCTTTTGCTTTTCGGGCAATCTGGCAAGAATCATTTCGACCTGTTGCAACACAAATTTATAGTCAATTTGATCTTCAGTAACTTCGAAGGTTTTCTGGTTTTCTGTTGTTGTTCGGGAAATAAACTTCTGTTGATATTTTCTTCGACGGAACAAATTGCAGATTTCGTTATAAGCAATGGTGAACAGGTACGATTTAAAAGAGGTCTCCGTTTTCAGGTTTTGCTGATTTTCCCATACCTTCAGAAAAACCGATTGAACCAGTTCTTCTGTTTCTTCAACAGATTTCAGGTACTTTAACGAAAAGGCATAAAGTTTCTGGGCATATTTCTTATATACCAGATCAAAAGCTTCCACATCGCCTTTCCGCAGATTTTCAATCAATTCATTATCCGGTGGTAATAACTTCAATTTTAATTAGCCTTTTATTCCATACAAAAATAGGTTTTAATTCCAGATATAAAGACTGTGTTATAAAATTCAGTATATCAACAGAGTCGGCTTTACTGATTTTTATTTTAAAAAACTAAAGAAAATTTTGACTCTTCCAATCTTTTCTCCCCGGTTAAATAGACATCATATTGACATTGAAAATGGGAACATCTGATGTAGAGAGTGGGCATTTTAATTTATTTTAGTTCAAAATGTGGTGCGTTTCTAAATCTTATTTGGATTGAATTTTTTTCTTGATTCAATAATTTTTTACCTTCGCATATCAAATTAAATCAAACGAGTTCAAATTGGATATGGCATAATTTCAGGGACTTTTGAGTAAAAAATTTGGCGTAATGGTTTGATATTTAAGCGGATGAAAAATAGTAAGATCCCCACTACCTGGGAAGCCATAAAAAAAGAGGTCAAATTTGACCTCTTTTTTTATTTTATTTGCATCGAAAACCTTGCTGTCATTAGTATTGTTTTATCTATGGGAGAACAACGCCGAGTTCTGCCAACCTGTTTCTGACTTGAGTTGCGCTTTCAAACAGTATACCCATTATCCCAAGATTGGTTGCTGCATCAATATTTTCCTGTCTGTCGTCTATAAAAATTGCTTGTTCCGATTTTACATTCAGCTCATTTAAAGCTATCTCGTAAATTCTGCTTTCCGGTTTATTAACACCACAGTAACAGGATATAATAATACGATCGAAGAGATCATCAAAACCATATTTTTTTCGGCGGTGGTTTGACATTTCAACAGAATCGTTGGAAAGGATTGCAATTTTGTATCCGCTTGCATTTAATTTCTGTGCAATATCTATTCCCCCATCAACTGTTTTCATATATGGTTCCAAATCAATATCATCGACATCGGCAGAGATATTCACAGTTTTCAGGAGCAATTTCCAGAATTCCGGATCACTTATTTCACCACGGTCAGCCATTGGACGAAATTTCTTTTTCGCATCAAACAGCAAATTTTCATTTACTGCATATTTTGTAGCCAAATCTTTAATTTTCCAGTCAATAAAATCAATGAGCAATACACCGCCAACATCAAAAAAAACAGTTGAAAAACTTTTATTATTTTCTTTCATATTTAAACTCCTTTTATAGTTTCTAATAACTTTCTTTTGTGTTCTTCATTATGACCAATGGTATTAAAATAAGCAACGCTATCAATGCACATGCGATCCAAAATATAAATGTACTAGTCCATCCCCAATGATCACTAATCCAACCGCTAATAATTGACGTCAAGAACGTTCCTATATAACTCATTGCACCGGTCAGACCGACAGCAGTTGCCACAGCTCTTCGCGGTACCAGTGCAAGCGGACCAAGACCAGTACAAACCATCTGGGCACCGTAGATAAAAAATCCAGCCATCCCAAAAGCAACACCATCCCAAATACCGGCATTTTCGGGCAAATAATAAATAAAAAAGATTGAAGCAATAACCCCAATTATATAAATTAAAGCAACAGCAAGATTTTTTTTCGGGAAAAATTTATCAGCAATAAAACCTGCCAAAATAGTACCGGGGATAGCCATTAATTCCAAAAAACTGGACTTTACACCACCGGAACTAATGGAAATCTTTTTTACTTCAGTTAAATAAGTAACGCCCCAATCCCCTAAACCGTATCTTACCATATAAATAAGCATACATGAAAACGCCAGTAACCAGATTCTGGAATTTCTTAATACATATTTTTGGAACAATTCTTTTGCCGATTCATTGGTATCCATAACCGTGTTTTTAACAACATCACCATGATACACCTGTATTGGAGGCAAACCAACTGATTCAGGTCGGTCCTGCATTTTCCAGGCAACCATCAGGGCTCCTAACAGACAAAGTCCTGCAGGCAGAAAAAAGCCAAACCGCCACCCCATTCTTTCAACAATGAATCCACCTGCTAGTACGATAGCAAATGAACCTATATTATGACATGTATTCCAAATGCTGTAAAATCGCCCCCGTTCTTTTGCGCTAAACCAGTTTGCCATCGTTTTCGGGCCAATGGGACTACCCATGGATTGGAAATATCCATTCATTATCCAGAAAATCCCGAAAAACAAAATACTTGAACTCAAACCAAAAAGAATTGAAACCACAGCAGCTCCAAAAAGCGCAAAAGCCATGAAATACCGGGGATTTGATCGGTCGCATAATGGTCCGTTTACCAATTTGGCAAGCGCATAGGTTGCACCAAACAATGATAAAATAACGCCCATCTGTGTTTTGCTTAATTGCAACGAATCCATCATAGCAGGCAACGCAATCGACAAATTTTTACGAATCAGATAAAAAAATGCATATCCAAAATAAACAGATACAAAAACCTGAATTCTAAATTTCCGATAGGCAGACGCAACCTGCTCTTCCGGCAGTGGTGCAATTGCCGGTGCACTTTTCAAATAATCCATTAACCACATGGTATTACCTTTCTATTGTAGCATTGTAAAGAGTATTCCATCGCTCATTTATACTCTCTGTTTTCAAATAAAAGCGATACTCTATCAGAATTTGAGCGACTTTTTACAAGGTTATATATTAAAAAGTAAAAAGAAAAGTAACTCGTAATTTTTTTTCGGTACGATTATTATGTATCCCTTTGACCATAAACATGATGGTGTCCCGGAAATCAAAGCCTTCCCATTAAACACACTCGTTCGGTTTTTGACTTTCCATTATTTTCTTCTAAAATTATTTTGAGGAATAACGGCATACTTCCGAATGCATGGTATAGAGGCTTGGTTTTTTGCCATCGAAAACCAGGATCGGGCTGGAATGGTCGCCTTCAACAAACGGGTTGCCGGGGTATTTGACCCAATGGATCAAATCGGTTGACATGGCTATATTGGAAGTCCATACTACCGGAGAAGATGGATGTTGCCAGTCGGGCCGGTCGGTGGCATGATAGTAGATGTAATACTTTCCGTTAAACTTTACCACCTGATTGGCGGCAACAGCGGCAATATCATATTTTTCGGGACCTAAAGCAATGACAGGCTCATCCTGAATGTTTTTCCAATTTATTTTATCGGTTGATCCAGCAATCCAAATACCCAGATCGTTCCGCTCGTAGAAAAGGTACCATTTCCCGTCTTCGACCCAAACAACGGGTGTTCCGTAAGGGCCGGGGATCGTATCGCCTGCTGCCGACAGGATGGTTAAATCGCCCTGTTCGCGCCATTGAATTCCGTCGGTCGAAGTAAGCAAATGCGCTACATCGTTGTCCCCTTCGGCATACATGTAATACGTGCCTTCATTTTTTAACACAAACATGTCTTCTGTCCATTTTTCGCTGAAAATCGGGTTTCCGGGATACCTTTCCCAATGGATACCATCGGTTGATGTGGCATAACCCAAAAATTTTGGTTTGGCCATTTCCGGATTGTACCCGGTATACCACATTTTATAAAAGCCATCTTCAAACAAAATATACCCGCGTTCACGGATTTTTTTGTCCCAGGTATTCGTGTCGGTTCCGGCAAAAACCGGATTTTCTGAACAGGGTTTAAATTCAACCATTTCAGGAGAAAAAATAATGGAAGAATCAGTTTTAACCGGGCTGTTGCATGTCCAAAGAAACAGGATCAGGCTTAAATAAGTTAGTTTGGTAATTAGGTTTTTCATACGTAAATAATTTGTTTTTTAATTGTCGTATGGAACTCACATGTTGTACAATTTTCTTCCATTGGGTTTGTGTTGATCGCAACATGTTCGTTTCATGGTTGGCTTGTCAGTTACAAAGTCAGTTCTTCTTTTATTTTGCCTGAATCATCAATCAATTTTAAATGGAACGATTGTTCATCAGCTTTAACTTCGATCATAGTCCGCTGTCCGTCTTTTGGTCCGCCTCCTATTACAATCGGGTAATTATGTAACCCTTCCACTTTAGGGTGAATGCCCGCAACATGTGTATGGCCCGAAATCAGGAGATCAATTTTGGCTTCATTAAAAACATCGGCCCATACCTCACGACAATGCATGGTCCCGTGCCAATCGCCGGAATAGAACGGGGGAATATGGCTGAACACCACTTTGTATTTCGCTTTTTTAAATTCTTTTTTCTTTATTTCCTGCTTCAACCATTCGCGTTGGGCTACCCGATAAGGATCGAATTTTACCAATCCGAAATATTCATTGTTATCATCGGGTTTATCTTCACCCGAGTCGAGTACAATGCAATACACCGGTCCTGCTCTGAACGAATAATAAAAACCATGTTGGCCCCGGTTGAAATACTGATCGAGATGACGTGCAAACACACCTCTCGTTTCGTGGTTACCACGCGAAAATACCATTGGGCTATTGGAAGAAACCCCGGCAAACGGTACCAGTAAATTTTTTACAATCTGATCCTCGTTGTCGAGATGACCGAAAATATCACCATTCATCAAAACAAAATCCTTCTTTTCCGATGATTGATATGGCAATAAATGGCTGAACGATTCCGGGCGGTCGTGGATATCGTTGAACACCAGAAACGACACTTTTTTCTTTGAAGAATTAAAAGTTTCAAATGAATAAACTTCACTGGTGTAGGTATTTCCATATATGACCTGGTATGGTTTAAAGCTTTCTATCGGTTTCGAACAAACCCGGTAATAATAAATTTGTCCGGGAGTCAATCCCTTAATGGTAACAGCATGAACAGTATTGTTTGCCTGTACAAGCCCATCTTTAACCGATTCAGCTTTTTGTCCAAGAACATCCGGATCTGATCCATACTCGACCCAACTGAAACAGGGTTCATTGGTTATCCATCGGACTGTCATTTCATTTTGTCCCAGGCATTGTATATAGGGGCCAGCTTTCAGTTTTACCCCGGCAGCGACGGCAAAATTGTTGCTCCGTCCTGTGTCTTCAATTTTTACCTGGGTAAACGATACGGGTTGGAAAGGATAAGCCTCCTTTAATGGTTCCAGAGAATAACCATAAGTGATGACCAGAACCAGGAACGTAAAAAATAAAAATCGTCGTTTCATTTTTCCCATAAGCTTTTACTTATATATAGAGTCAAAAAATCCTGTTTTAACCCTCTTCAACACCAAAAAAAATGATTACAGCGGAAGCTTCATTAAATTCAACACTAATTTTCGCGTGTTTGTCCGGGCAGATGGAGACATTCGCCCCTTCGTTATGTACTATTTTTCCAGATATCGAATGCTTGTTAATGTAAAAAAACTTCCTATTTGAATTGGTAAAAACCACAACAACCCCCTTTCTTCTAGTTGGATTATTTTTAGAACTATTTCAGGAGGAAAAACTTCGCCCATGTCCCTATTCATTTTACACTTGCAAGCCGTCGCAATAATTATTACTCATTCAAATTTAAATTGATGGTTTTGGTTTCACCTTTAACCATTTTGATTTTCTTCCCTTTTATATCGAATTTACAATCCTTCCAGGCTTCCAACAACAACTCAGCATTGTTATTTTTGAGGCTTCCACTGACTTTCACCCCTAAAAGTGAATAAATATTTCTGAAGAAGATTTTCCCATTCCAAGGATTACATTTGGCTATTTCAAGTTTCCCGAACCAATCTGTAACCAAATTATTCAGCAGTGTCTGCACCATCAGCCCGCTGGAGGTTACATAAAACGAATGATTATGGGACCGGCTCGATTCATACACCTGTATCCAATCTGCATCAACATAATCCGATTTCCGCAGGTTTGCCCAGTCTTTTTTCCATCCTTCCACATCTCCAATCCGCGATCCTGCTAACAGGAACTCGCCCAATGTCCACCCTGAAAAATGGGGTTTATATGAATCCTCTGTTATTTCATAACGAAGTTTATAGGCAATAGCTGCCGGAGTTGACACATCCTTGTCAATCGGTAAAAAAGCCAATGGGTTTAGTTGTATTGGATGTTTTTGTTTTCCGAAATTTTCCATACCGGTTCCCTGATTCGTGAAGTAGAACCCTTGTTTCGATTTTAATACCGGGAATGCAAGCCCTTCTTCCAGGGCAGTTTTATAAAAACCATCCGTGTCAAGCTTATATTCGATTGCCTTTTGGAAACAATATTCGGCACTGGTTAATGCACACAGGTAATCTTTTTGGTTTACGCCCCCTTCTTCATCTTGACCCATTGACGGGGTAATAAATAAATGCCATAAACCATCGGCCTCTTTTTTACAGAAATTTTTATAAAACAAAGCTGTTTCGCGGATTATTGGTAAGGCATATTTTTGAGTCCAATTCCTGTCGTTTACAAATATTGCTGTTTCGTAAGCCATCCTGGCCAGATACCCGGAATTGTGGATTTCATAATAGCATTTGTTCGGAGGGACGGGATCATGGTAGCCTTCAAATTCGCCATAAGGGAAAACCCATGGAGAATAAACACCTTCTACTCCAAACAGCCTTTTGGTGTAATCTTTTATTCCCTGAATTCTTTCTGCCCAATATTCAATCCACGATTTGGCAATATCCATGTTCCCGGTGTAAAGCAAAGCCGCATGGATAAATGAAAGATCTTCAGGGAAAGGAAATGGCCAACCAATTCCCGTAAAGCCCATTGGAGGAGCAGTACCGAGTTTGTCATCATTGTATGAAGACAGAAGGTAAGCCATCGAACGTACCCACATTTTTTGTGCATTGCCGTCAGGAAGTGAAAGGCAGGCTGTATTCCCCCATTTTGAATGCCACCAGTCGGTGGTGCGTGATAACGATTCTTCCGGGGTGGTTTGAGGATTACTGTTTGCCGAAATCAAAATGGTATTATCTCCTTCTTTCAGGTTTATATAAATCCGGTTCTTATCCAATTTTGTTTCAGCATCGGTTTTTATAAAAAGATTGGAAGAAACATTCAAACAGGATAAATTTATTTTCCACAAGCCAGATTCGAACCCGGACGACGCTGTTTGCAATAGTTCCTGCTTGTAATGTACGTTCAGCTTTTCGGAAGGGGCAATGATAATGGCAGGTGCCTTTCCTTCTACCTTGATTTTTATCCCTGCCAAATCTCTTTCAACCGGGTCGAACCAGGTGGTAACGGTGACTTTGTTTTTCCCTTCCTCGAAACTGGTTGTGATTGTCCCGTCGCAGAACGACTGGCACTGATTGTAGTTAGTAACTTCGTTAGGTTCATCTTCCCAATAAATACGGGCTAAAGGGAGTAAATAATCGGACCCGAATTTTGCCCTTGCAAAATGATGAATATGCATATACTGAGTTTTCCCGTATTTTTCAAGTTCGGTTTTCTCAGGATTGTTATGCAATCCCATTGGCCCATACGAACAGCCAAAACGCCCGTTCCCCTGGTATAGGTTCAGTACCGCTGTATCGGGACGGATTGTACGGCTGATATCGCCGCTTTTCATAACCTGTAAGTAGTCAAAAGTATCTTTAAAATCTCCTTCTGATATTTTAATCCTACTGCTGCAAGATGTAGAAACAACCAGGAGCCAGATCAAATAGTGATTTTTAATTTTCATCCGAATAAAATTTTTAAGTTACTGATTATCTTTTGGATCGAAATATTGTTCACTGAACGAGTTTCCATCCGGATGGAACTCACATGTATTATATTCATTGGTGTTTGTGTTTTCTGCAAACATGTTCGTTTCATTTGTGCTTTTCTGAATAGTAATTATTTGGTTCCCAAAAAGACAATAGCAGCAGAAGCCTCATTAAATTCAACACTAATTTTCGCGTGTTTATCCGGAGTGATGGAGACATTCACCCCTTCGTTATGCCATATTTTTTCGGATACCGAATGCTTGGTAATGTACCAAAACTTCCCTTTTGAATTGGCAAAAATGACCACAACACCCTTCCCTGTGGCAGGATTGATTTTTTCATAAATTTCAGGTGTATCCCCCGGCTTTCCAAAATGGACAGGACTTGCAGCCACAACGTCATCACGTACCAGCTTGTACTTTTCCAGAATTTCGTGAAATAGCGCAACACCCTCCGGAGAAGTTTTCAGGATTTCACCCCAAACCGAGTTTTGACCAAGCACCAACGATGCCAGATTGATGATCTGAGAATTTCGGGGATCATCGGGTTGGTAATTGGCCAGAAACAAGTTCGAAGGGATCCATTTGTCGTAATCGAGTACCGAGCGCATGAACCATGTCCGGGCAGGCCCCGGCTGGATAAAAATATTCCGGCATCCGTTGGGAAGAATACTTTCCCCGCGCGGACACAGGTCGAAGTTGTAATAATACGGACCATTATTCAGGATGAAATAACGTCCGTTTGCCAAAAATTGTAACCCAACGCCAATCCTGCGTGATTCGGTAACATCAAAATCGAAAATAGCATCCGGACAGGTTGTGCAAACTTTTTTCATTACTTTTCCCAAATAAACAGGCAACAAAAATCCATAACATTGTTGGCTTTCTTCGGTGGTATTTTCTATGGTACCATGAAAATGTTCCTGACTATTACAGCCTGATTGTCCTACACCATCGAGATAAAAATAACGAATCCCCAATTCATTGTACAGGCGGATCAATACATCGGCATACGTGTCCCAGTATGAACTTACCATGCACATGTCGGTGCTTTCCTCAGTTTCCCAAACAAGCGATGGGGTATCCGGTTTCCCGTTCCATGTTTTGATACTATTTTTGTTCTTCAGGAAAACCTGGCTGGTTATTGCAGCTTTCGCCGGATCCATCCAAACGCCTAATTTCATTCCATAACCATTGAGCCTTTCGCTGATTTGTTTAAACCCGTCAGGGAAATTTTTCAGATTAACACCCCAGTCGCCGGTACGGTCGAACCATCCGGCATCGAGCACATAAAATTCGATGCCCATATCGTGTGCCCGGTCAATTTCCCTGAGTGTATATTCCAGGTTCATGGTTGTCAGGTACTGGCCGCCAGCCCATTTCACCCGTTCCTGCCGCCCCCAGGTATTGTAATAAATATAAGGTTTCCGGCTTTCCAGATTTACCGTTTGGTATTTGTGGATGAAAGTGCGGAATTTGTCTGCCATTTCATTTTCACCACCGGCAATACCAGCCACTTCAAACCAAATGGTTGAAAAACCATCGGTTGACTGCCCTGCAAAATAATTGCCTTTTTCTGCCAGCAACCCGACCGTCATATCCGGCTGAAATCCGAATTTCAGGTAATTATCCGGGTACATCGAGTCGTGTTCGTAAGCACACAGGAATGTAGTTTGCCCGTTGCTTGCCAGGAGGATAGGTCCTGCAACCGAACCGGAATTTGCAAAATCAGCCTCATAAATCTGCGTTTCGCCCAAGTTGCACGAGTGGATCATCTCGTTAAAAACCGAAAGATTAATTTCCTTGATATCAGAGAAATCCTTCATGGAATACGAAAGATAAGTCAGATCGTCTTTCCCCGATTCCCTGGTCAGTTTTTGTTCTCCGGAAGTTTTTAAAGTATAACAAAACCTGACAACCGGATTATCGGTTGCAATCCTGAATTTTACCTGAAGCCGTAAAGTTGGATCAGATTGGAACATTCCTTCATAAATGTACTCGGTTATACCGTTGCGCAAAATGGTTGGCTGGCTGGTTTCAATCAATCCGGAAAGGATTACAGGAGTCCGTTTTCCATCAATTTCAAAAACAGGAAGTTTAAGCTCAATTGTTTTCCCGGCGGGTTTGACGGAATAGTTCCACGACCCAATGGATGAAGCATTCCATGAAATACTAAAAAGTGAAGTCTCCATTTTTGTATTGTTCTGCGAAGAACAACCGGTCAAAAGAAAAACAATAGCTGCATATACAAAAACAGCAATATACTTTTTAAACTTTATCATGATGTGGATTTTATTAATTGATTGTATAGCTCCCGGGTCAAATAAAACCTAAGATTGACCGGACCACAGGGAAGGGACTATCCTGAAATTTATTTCCCTAAAATCAAATCAACCATTAAATATCATTAGTAAGAAGAGGGTGCCCCAAAAGTCTGGAATAGAGTCATCCCGAACTTGTTTCGGGGCCTCATCTTTCTAATAATCAGACCCTGAAATAAATTCAGGGTGACGCGAATTGCGGATTTCAGAACTTTTTGGACACCCTCTTCTTTTATTGAATTTTTCTAAAATTACGAACATCTTTTTGAATAAAATCAATTACTCTATTTTGAAAGAATAGATAAAAGGTCAGTATTTTACTTTTTCCCACCTGCCCGATTGGTTCGACTCAATTGCAGCATCGACAATACACATTATTTGATGGGCATCCTTAAAACCAGGCAATTTGACGTCGGGTGCTTTTTTGTCCCTTTTTGTGCCGACTGCCTGATAGAAATCGCGGAATAAGTTGAATACTGCATCGTGATACCCCATTGGGTGCCCGGTTGGCAGAGCTGCATATTTCCGTGTTTCTTCCGTTTGCAATTGTGCCGATTCATAAAAGGTTTCGTTCCCTTTATCCCTGTTGCCAAGCCAAATTGCATTCGGCTTTTTATGGCTCCATTCAATCGATTGTTGCGAACCGAAAATTTTCAATTCCAGATCAACCTTATGCCCGGCGGCTACCTGACAGGTAGTAAAATTGCCCCTGGCACCATTGTCAAGCTTGATAAACAGGGAAGCATATTCGTCAAGGGGAACTTCTACTATTTCGAATTCTGAATCGTTCCCGGCTGCCCCGAAAGTTTGCCCGGCTTTTACCGGTTTTTTACGCTGGGGGATGCAGGTATGGAGTTCAGCCATCACTTCGACAATTTTTCGTCCGGTGACAAAATGCACCAAATCGCACCAGTGGCTTCCGAGGTCGGCAATAACATTCGCCTTACCTGAATATTTTGGGTCTAAACGCCATGAATAATCGGTATCGTAAAACAGCCAGTCCTGCAAAAAATGCCCCATCAAGGCGCGTATTTCGCCCAAATTGCCGCTTCCTATCCGAGCTGCCGCTTCCTGTACAACCGGATAATACCTGTAGCAAAAGTTGACCGCAGTTATCGTGTTGTTCTTTTCTGCCAGATCCATTAAAATCGCTGATTCTGCTGAATTCAGCGATAAAGGTTTTTCAGAGAGAATATCCTTGCCTTCAAGAATAGCAAGTTTGTTCAAGCTAAAATGAAACTGGTTTGGAGTGCAGTTATGAATTACCTCGACTTCGGTATCCCTGATCAAATCTTCAGGATTATAATACACTTTTTTAATCTGGAATTTCCGTCCAACTTCATCAGCATGATTCTTATCAGCCTCAGCGATGGCAATAATTTCAACATCGTTAAGCCGCTTCAGCATTTCGAGATGAACCATGCCGATATAGCCAGTCCCGATGATGCCGACTTTATATTTCCTCATGTGTTTATTATCCTATGAGATGTTTGATAATGTACAAATCCAGTTCTTCGTAATCTCTTTCGTCAATCATTTTTGCCATGGCGTTTTCATCAATGCTCCTCGATATCTCCAGAAGGCGCAGGAATACGGTGCGGCTATTTGACAAGTGTTTCGTCGAAACTTCAAGTTTTTGTGTGCGCATTGCTTTAACATCGAGGCCAACCCATTCGCCATTTTGCCCGTAATTGTGTTTGTCGAGGATTCGTACCTGGTTAAAAGCCCTGCGGATATCGACCGAACCAAATGATTTATCCTGGTCAAATTTCAGCCCGTTCTGGTCGTTAAGATGGACCGTCCAAAGTTTATTAAAAGCCAAAGCATAGCCCATTTCATCGGAAGGGTCGAGACCGGCAAGAATGGCGTGAGCGCTTTCGATATTTACACCAACCCGTTTGGAGTCGGAGCATAGCAAACCCAAAGCAATTGCATGCCCTGTTGTCGGGATATAAGTATGATCCATCGGTTCGTTCGGCTTGGGTTCGATACAAATCCTCACTTTTGGGTCGTATGCCAACATCTGATCGATAGCTTGCACAATTCTTTCAGTGGCTACTTTGCTGTCTTTCGACTCGCGTATGTAAGTCCCTTCCCTGGCCAACCATAATACAATTAAATCGGTACCGAGCGCATTGGCAATATCGATTGTCCGTTTGCTTCGTTCAATGGCATAATTTCTGCAATTGGGGTCGTTCGAAGTATATCCGCCATCGATGGTCCGTTCATCTTCCCACATTCTGGGTGCAACAAATTCAGCCGCCAGCCCATGGTCGTCCAAAGCTTTTTTAATTTCAGTTGCTTTGCTGATAATCTGTTGCGGTGTAAGATCGTTCATATCAGGAACCGCATCATCATCATGGAATTGAACTCCGTCAAAACCTAATTTTTTGTACAAGTCCAACTTTTCACGGAAACTTTTTGATTTCCGTACTGTAGGTCCAAAGGGGTCAGCTCCTTCATGGATATTCCAGGGGCCAAATGTAAATTTGAATATTCCTGCCATAATTTTACGTTATTAAGATGAATTGATTTTGTTGCATTTCTCAGTTAGCGAAGGTAAACCAGGCGCAAATAGTATTCAAACAATGTTAACAGGGTGTATTTTTTTGGTAATATTATTCAATCCGGGATATACCAATTGACGTCTATCGTTTATTTATTTGCCATCGAATAAAGATTCCGGAAATGCCTTGGAGTAAGATTGTTGAGGTTTCTAAAAGAACGATTAAAGTAGGTAGGATTATTAAAACCGCATTGGGAGCAAATATCGTTTATCCTTAAATCGGTATTGATCAGTAATTTTTGGGCTTGTGTAATCCTTAGTTCATTCACATATTGTGTAAATGTTTTCTCCGTTTTATGCCTGAAATATCTCGAAAAGGCGGCCGTACTCATCCCCGACATTTTTACAGCATCCTGAAAAATTTTTTCTTTGGAAAAATTGGCTTCCACATAATCGGAAATTTTATTGATCAACCCATCGTTAAGTTTATAGTAATATTTTTTAACCCATTTAGCCGACAACATCTTATAATCGGTACACTTTGACAAATAGTCTAAAATGAAGAGCAAATCCAGTACACTTTTTAACCCATTATTAAACGATAGTTTCTTTATCAATGAAATCACCTCCCCCGATGGCTTAAAAATTTGAATGCCCGCTTCTGAATTTGCAAGTAGTTTATTCAACAAAACAGCTTCTTTTCGTTCAAGGAACGAATTACCAAGGAATTCTTTTTTAAAAAGAATAACCGTAGCTTTTGCCGTTTTGCTATTGAAATTTGGATTCTTATTATTCTTAAAACAATGCACTAATCTCGGGGCGAATATAAAAAGGTTCCCCGGTTCGAAATCAACTATATTATTTCCGACGTAAAGTTTACCGTTACTTTCTTCGATGTAGGCAATTTCATATTCCAAATGAAAATGCCTTGGCGATGTAAAATTGTCCTGTTTGTAATGCCTTGTGATAAAAGTAATATTTTCCTTCGATGTTAGTTTTTCTTCACTTATTTCCATAAAATTAAAAGATTAGCTCCCAAAGAAAGCTGATATATAATAAACTCAATTACCCCGAACTTATACAATATTAACAAAAATCTTTAGAACTATTCTGCAAATATAACTTTGCAAACATGATCACCTGATTATTATCGAAACAGTACTATATAAGTAAGAATTTACAAATCAAGAAGTTATTCAACGAATAAAATATTGGAAACGATGGAAAAAATGGTAAACAAATTAGCAATTGACGGAGGGAGCAAAGCAAAAACAACTCCGAATATCCCAATGTATCCGGGTGGGTTGGAAATTGGTGAAGCAGAGAAGAAAGCTGTAATGCAGGTTTTGGACGATAAATATTTATTCAGGTATTATGGCCCTTCGGATGTTGAATCGAAGGTGAAACTTTTTGAAGAAGAATTTTCTTCAAAAATTGGCGTTCAACATACGCTGGCCACAAACTCCTGCACTTCTGCATTGATTTGCTCATTGGTTGCTTTGGGTGTTGGCCCCGGCGATGAGGTAATTGTTCCGGGCTATACATTTTTTGCATCCTGTGCAGCTATCGTTGCAGCTAAAGCGGTGCCTGTAATTGTGGAAGTTGACGATAGCCTGACCTTAGATCCCGATGATGTGGAAAAAAAGATTACGCCGCGCACGAAAGCCATCATTGCGGTACACATGAGAGGCGTTCCCTGCAACATGGAAAGAATCATGGCTATTGCAAGCAAGTATAACTTAAAAGTAATTGAAGATGTTGCCCAATCTACCGGCGGAAGTTATAAAGGAAAACGACTGGGCGGTTTGGGAGATATGGGCGCATTCAGCTTTCAATATCATAAAATTATAACTGCAGGTGAAGGCGGGGCGGTAGTTACTAATGATATGATGCTTTACGAAAGAGCCATGTCGTATCACGATGCTGCTGCTTGCTGGCGTCCGGGAGGCCCTGAAAAAAGGTTTGCAAAAGCTCGTTATAACGGCGAACTTTTCCCCGGAGTAAATTACAGGATGAATGAAATTTCCGGTGCTATTTTAAGGGTACAACTCGAAAGATTAGACGGTTTATTGGCACAAATGAGGCAGAACAAATCAAGGATAAAAAATGCAATCAGTGGTATTAATGGGATTGAATTCAGAAGACTGAACGACCCGGATGGCGATACCGGAATTGTTTTGATTCTTTTCCTTCCTAATCCGGAAATTACCGGCAAATTTGCCGAAGCCCTGAAGGCAGAAGGCATTGCGGCTTCGTCGATGCACAATAAAAGCGTCCCCGATTGGCATGTTTACAGCCACTGGGACATGATCATCAACAAATGGACTGCAACGCAGGAAGGTTGTCCGTATACCTGCCCGCATTACCTGAACAAAGGCGGCAATGTACAATACAGCAGCGACATGAACCCAAACACTTTAAACTATTTGGGACGGTCGCTACACATTGATATTCCGGCTCAAATGACAGGGGATGACTGCGATATGATTTCTGAAGGAATTCTGAAAGTTGCAAAAGCATATCTTTAATTTCAGGCAATCTGTATGTTGTTTGAAAAGGATAGGATCAAATCATTCATTTTAATTTTTAAAAGAATAATATCATGCCCAAAATAGATTTATGTATTGACCCCTTATTCCCGGGATTTAATTCTTCTGATAAAATCAGGAAGATTGCAGCATTGGACTACAAAGCTATTGAGTTCTGGTTTTGGGATTACGAATTCGATGGAGTAAACCTGATCCCTACGCCGAAAAATATCGATGAGATTGCAACAATAATTTCCGATCTGGATATTGTTGTCAATGATATTGTTGTCAATTCATCAGATGGCGCAATTGGTGGCTCGCTGACAAATAGTAAAGACAAAGTGAAATATTTAGCCCGTTTAGAGGATACGATCGCTGTGGCTAAAAAGCTGAAATGCAATAAAATGATTACCTGTACAGGGAATATCTTAGAAGGCGTTTCGTTGGAAGCGCAACACGATTCGGTTTTGGAAATGCTTTCATCGGCGGTGGCAATTGCCGAAAAAGAAGGAATTACCCTGCTTTTGGAAGCATTGAACTCAACCATCGACCATCCCGGGTATTACCTCACATCGTCGAAAAAAGGGTTCGATATTGTAAAACAAATCGGGAGCCCGAACCTGAAATTATTGTTCGACATTTACCACATGCAAATCATGGAAGGGAATCTGGTAAATTCCATCAAAAATAATATCGAAAATATTGGTCATTTTCATTCGGCTAATCTCCCGGGGAGGAATGAACTCTATTCAGGAGAAATCAACTACCGTTTTATTCTTGATGTTATCGATCAAACGGGATATAATGGCTACTTTGGACTGGAATACTGGCCGGTCGGCGACTCAGAAGAATCGCTGAAAAAAACGATGGAGTTTTTGAAATAGAAACAAAACCGGATTAATCTTTTTTAAAGAACCAATGAATATAAACGAACCTAAAGAAAAACATCAAAACGAACCCCCTCATTTAAAAAGGGCTTTAGGTTTGTGGGACCTGATATTCTATGGGATAGTAGTCATTACAATTACTGCACCCCTGCCAATTTTCGGGATTATAAGCAACCAGGCGAAAGGGCATGTTGTCACCAGCATATTGATTGCCATGATTGCGATGCTTTTTACAGCTATCAGTTATGGGCGTATGGCAAGTGTTTATCCTTTGGCAGGCTCTGCTTTTTCTTATGTGGGCCGTTCAATCCATCCATCGTTGGGATTCCTGACCGGTTGGGGCATGGTGATGGATTATATGCTTAATCCGATTTTGTGCTCCATATTTTGCAGCAAAACAATGATGAATATTTTGCCCGGAATTCCGTATGCAGTATTTGCAGTATTTTTTGCGTTACTATTTACCTTGTTAAATTTAAGAGGGGTAAAGACAAATGCCAGGAATAATCAAATATTGATAATTATCCTGAGTATTGTGGTTTTGATATTCATAATTTATAGTGTCCGGTACCTGTTAAAATTGACAGGACTTGATCCCGGCCAATTTACCCGGCCATTTTATGATCCGGCAACTTTTTCACTTCCATTGGTTTTATCGGGGACATCAATAGCCGCATTGACCTATATTGGGTTCGATGGTATTTCAACCCTATCAGAGGAGGTAAAAAACCCGCGCAGGAATATTATGCTGGCTACAGTTTTGACCTGTTTGTTCACAGGTATAATAGCATCGGTTGAAGTTTATGTGGCACAGCTTGTTTGGGGGCAATGGGGCAATTTCCCCGATATTGATACAGCCTTTGTATTTGTTGCACAAAAAGCCGGGGGCAATTTCCTTTTCCATCTGCTCAACGTAAGTTTGTTAGTATCTGCCATGGGGGCAGGCATTGGGGCGATGCTTGGCGCTGCACGGCTGTTGTATGGCATGGGCAGGGAAAATGCCTTGCCCAGGAAATTTTTTGGGGCTGTTGATTCAAAAAGTTTCATCCCGCGTAATAATGTCTTGTTCGTTGGAGCCATTACGTTAGTTGGCGTGTTTGTACTCAACTTCCAGCTTACTGCCGAAATGCTCAATTTTGGCGCATTTATAGCTTTTATGGGAGTCAACCTATCTGTTTTTTCCCATTTCTTTATAAAAGAAAAAAGCAGGAAGTTTATCAATATTGCCCCTCCTGTTATCGGGTTCCTGTTTTGTTTTTTCATTTGGATAAACCTGGGCAATCAGGCAAAAATTGCCGGGAGTATCTGGATATTAATCGGGATGATAGTAGGTTTTATAAAAACCAAAGGATTTCGCAAAACTATTTTTACTTTTGAAGCACGGGAAGAGTAACCGTGATAAAAAACATCGTCCTGAAACAACAGTGGCAATTTTGAATTTTTAGATTTTTTCAATATGAACTCAAAAAAGATTATTATTTCGGGCGTCGGCTGTGCACTTGCCGACTTTCTTTATACAAATATTGATTTCACCAGTTCTTCGTGCAAAAAATACCTTTCGAAAAAGGAAGGCGACGGGGGCATGAGCCCCGGGAAACTTATTTTTACCGAAGAACTTGAAAAATTTTCAAACAAACCCTTCCCTGAAATACTGGCCGAAATTGTAGGGCCTCAATCTCCCGATATATTTAATCTGGGCGGGCCGAGCCTTGTTTCATTGATCCATGCTTCCCAGCTTTTGAATAAAGAAGAATATGAAGTGAAATTTTTTGGTATTGCAGGGGAAGACGAAACTTCAGAGCGTATTTTCGAGGCATTAAAACGCTTGCCGCTGAATATTCGCAATTACTCTAAAAATAAAAAATATACTACTCCTTTTACTAATGTCCTTTCCGACCCGGCATATAATAACGGGAACGGGGAGAGGACTTTTATAAATAATATCGGCGCTGCCTGGTTTTTCGATAAGACCATGCTGGGCGAAGAATTTTTCAATTCTGATATTGTTTGTTTTGGAGGAACAGCCCTGATGCCTCAGATTCACGATGATCTTACCATTTTGCTGCAACAGGCAAAGAAGAAAAATTGTCTCACCGTGGTCAATACAGTTTACGATTTCCGGAATGAAAAGGAAAATCCAGGAGTCCCCTGGCCCCTCGGAAAAAGTGAGCAAAGTTATGGCCTGATCGACGTACTGATCATGAGCGCAGAAGAATCCCTTAAAATCAGTGGTCAAAAATCAATCAACGCTGCTATCGATTTTTATATTTCTTCAGACGTTTCTTCCTTTATTATAACGAATGGCGCGTCCGATGTTGTTGCATTCTCGAATGGCAATCTGTTTCTAAAAACAAATACTCCGATCCGGATGCCGATTTCCAGAAAAATTACATCTGATCTCGTTTCCATTCCTGCCGACCAACGAGACACTACAGGGTGCGGCGACAATTTTGCCGGGGGAATTATTTGTTCGCTCGCCTGGCAATTAAAAAACAAGGCAAAAGGAGAATTTGATCTGGCAGAAGCCGTTTCCTGGGGAATTGCTTCGGGAGGTTCTGCTTGTTTTACGATAGGCGGAACTTATTTCGAAAAATATCAGGGTGAAAAATTGAATTTTGTCCACGGAATTCAGCAAGATTATTTGAAACAGATCGGATGTTGAATGGAAATTACTAAAAACAAATTGGCCCTGTTCGGAGCAGGGAAGATAGGCAGATCATTCATCGGACAATTATTCAGCGTTGGCGGGTATGAGGTAGTTTTTATTGATATTTTCAAACCTGTCATCGATGAATTGAATCATCGCAACAACTATAACGTCGTTATTAAATCAGGAACAGATCAAATCCTGAACATCAAAAACGTCAGGGGAGTTTCTTTGACCGATGGTGAAAAAGTGATTTATGAAGTTGCAACTGCCGGTATTGTTGCCATATCGGTGGGCTTAGGAGGATTGAAAGATCTGTTTCCGCTACTTGCGAAAGGTTTGCTGGAACGGTATAAGTTGGATCAGAATTATGCGCTTGATATCATCATTGCCGAAAATATGCGCGATGCCGATAATTACTTCCATTCAGAATTAACCAAACTTTTGCCTGAAAATTATCCGTTGGAAAAACTGGTTGGGTTTGTTGAAACAAGTATCGGTAAAATGGTCCCGATCATGCAGAAAAAGGACATCGAAGCTGACTTCCTTCAAATTTTTGCCGAGCCGTACAATACTTTAATTGTTAGTAAAAAAGCTTTTAGAAATCCAATTCCAAAAGTAGAAGGGCTCTCGCCCAAAGAAAATATAAAAGCCTGGGTTGATTGTAAATTATTCATCCATAATCTTGGACATGCCACAGCAGCTTATCTCGGATATTTACACAATCCCGGGTTCTGTTATCTTTACGAAGCGCTTGATATTCCTGAAATTTATGACCAGGTGAGGGCAACAATGCTTCAGTCGGCTGATATTTTAATCAAAAAATACCCCGACGAATTTACACCTGAAAGCTTAATCGGGCATATTGATGATTTACTATCGCGTTTCAGAAATAAAGCTTTGGGCGATACAATTTTCAGGGTTGGGTGTGATTTAATGCGTAAACTTGGATCTGAAGACCGATTGGCCGGGGCGATTAATTTAGCGTTGACTTTTAATCTGCCCTACGATAAAATACTGTATTCCTTAATTTGCGGCTGTCATTTCAGGGCAAAAGATGAATATGGCAATATGCATAAAAACGATGTCAAATTTGCCAGAATATATGACAGTGGAATAGACAAAGTGTTAATAACAGTTTGCGGTTTTAATGAAAGCCAAAACAAGCAACTATTTCTTAAAGCAACTATTTTTGACAGGTCTTTAAAAAATCGTGGGGATATTTAATGTTTTTTTCATTACCCCTCTATCATTAAAACCACAAACTGTCGAAAAATTATGGTGTGTATATTACCTTTTTTACTAATAAGATACCACTAAATCTATTGTTTTTTCATGTGTGGGTAAAACGATTGATTCATTAGCGTTGTCCCATCTTTTCCACTCCTTGCCGTTTACCAATACTGATTTCATTGGCTTCCCGAATGGTGCGCGGACAAACAATTTGACTTTCCCTTCAGGAATACCTAACGGAAGATTTATACTTGCCTCAATAGTGTCGGGCTTTTTACCACTTTTCATTTCGAATGAAACATTGCCAAAACCTGTAGCTGCATTGTACAAACTAATGACTTTCCCCGGTTCGAGCCAATATCTGGGGGTTCCCGGGGCAAGCCAGAGTTCGTCTCCCGATTCGATTGCCAACAGATCACACACCCGGTTTAAAAAGCGGGCTTCATCAGGAACTTTATACAAGCGTCCGCTACCAACGCCCCATCGACGATATTCTTCTGTAAAGAGATTAACATCCCGGTACAAACAGGAAACCATTGCATTATATATACCCCTGATAGCTGCAGGGATTTCATTTCGCAAAATATAAGATTGTATCGGATTCTGAAGATTTGCCTGGAAAACCATGCCTCCCCGGCTGAACCAATATTCATCGTCGACAACCCCGTGGATATGCTGCCCCAGCGAACTGGTCAAAGTGATATTGTCTTCCCAGTCGTCTAAAATGGCTTCGGCAAGAGGTTCAAAAGGATCGACAATGCCGGTTGTGATCAGGATCATCGGGCCGTATAAAGCTTCCCTGGTTGCTGAGAGGCGATAGGTAATAAGTGAGTTTTTACCATATCTGGAATAAAAACCTGACTGCATGGGTCCGAAATAACGGAACCGTTGGTAAACATTCGACGGGATAAAAGGAACATAGGTATTATTTTTCAAACGTACCACCGGCGATAATTCACTCGCCCGCTTAACCGAGTTTCTTATATCATTCAAATAATCCTGTGCTTCTTTTTCCAAACGGGCAGCTTCCGGTAAATTTGCTTTTGCAAAGGCCTCAGCAGTTGTTTTCAGGCCCAAATAGGAGTAGGCATTTACAGCGTACCAAAATCCCCAATCGAGATTATCTTCCAGGTGCCCGGCAGGGAGCATCCCATATTGCATGACAGGAATCCCATCCTTATCAACCAATTTGGTACTTTTTCGTTGGTTAATTATCCAATCAGCAGCTTTAACCATATTGGGCGCAGCATGGTTCAACCATTCGGAATCCTGCGACATCAGGTAGTGTTCCCCCAAAGCCCATAGCACCGTTCCATGGTGCATATTATAGGCAGAACTTGAATAATCATATTCTTCATCGACTTTCGCCCCGTTCAATACGCCGCTTTGGTCACCGGTAAAAGTACCTGGCATGGGAACTCTTCCCTGAAGTTTAAGGAAAGTTTCCAAATAGCTGGCTGCTGTCTGATGGTCGCCAATTTTATCAAGATAAACGATTTGGAATGCTGCTTCATTGGCAAATACAGGATGTTTAAAAGCTGAAGCAAATACCATATATAAACCACTTTTGGGGTCTTTCGTCGCGCTCATGCGGATGTGTGTAATAGCAGATTGCCCCATTTCATTAAACTTCCGTTCGGGTACATTAAACGGGACACATTCATTCACAACGTCACGCCAATAGGAAACAACGCGCTGTCTTTCCTGATTATAGTTGAGTGATGTTATTTTCGGTTTACTGTTTTCGGTTAAATCGCCAACAAAGGGTACGGAAAAATAGACGGTTTTTGTTTGATTTGCAGGGACGACAAAAGACATAGATACAGCATCACCCACTGCTTTTACCTCTGAAGATGAAACGCCCTCCGGAAGTTTTATCCCGGCACGGATATACGCTTTTTCATTTTTTTCGTCCATGATAAATAAATCATCCAGTAAAAGCTTGTCAATAGGTTTCCCTTTTAACCAAACGTGGGTCGTTTTTTCAGTGTTGGAAGGATTTGATACATCAAGCTTAACCATTAAAATAGCAGGCGTTTGCTCGTTCCGTTGTGGGTCATAAGGCGACAACGGGCCTTCGAGTAAGGTTGTAAATGCTTCTTCGCGGTACAACAAACCTTCCTGCGCCCAGGTGACTTCGGGGACAGGAATATAATCGTTCAAAACCGACATGTGGGAATTTTTATCATCGCGGACATAGACGGGTTCCTTACCTGTCCCGATTGACCAGTCGAACTGTTCTCCTTCCCAGAGGCAACGTTCCAATTCCCTGCCTTTAGCTCTTGTCAAATATTTATCCATGTAAAAATTGCCACCCCAGTCAAAACCGAATTTCTGCCAACTTGCGTCAGAAGCCAACGGCAAATAAAGCACCCCGCCCTGTTCACGTTTTACTACACTTAACTCAGGAATCTCCCGGCAAGCCCTGTCGTAGGTTTGTTCCGGTTCAACTTGTAATTTTTCACGTACAGTCTGCCCATTTTTGATGTTGGCTTCCGAAAATTTAACCGGGTCGGAAGCAAGTGTTATAAAAGCTGAATAGGCCGGAATATATATCGGGCCCCTTTTCAAATCATCGGCTAAGAATGAAAAGTTTCCTTCTGAAGAACGGACTGTGACAATAGTCAGATCAGTGGAACCACCTAATGTTGGTTCGGCAACAACCAAGTCAACTAAAATTCCTTTTGGTTGATTTTTGAGTTGAAACTTCCACCTGTCTTTTTCGGTCATTTTATCGGCGCCGTTCCATTTCCATCCCGATACCTTTTCAATTTTCCCATTGAAAATTTCGAGGTTGCCTTCGATTGCTTTATTCACCGGTTTATCGCAACCAAGCTCAATCCGAACCGATAATTTTTTACTTTTTGTGGGTGTAAATACCCGTAGCGATTTAATCTCCGGGGGATTGCTGTTATAGAGTAACCTGAATTTAAGCGTCCTTCTGTAGTCGACAGGTTTTGGCAGATTAACGGCAAGATTATTCTCTTTCTCAGTAATTGGATCAAAAGTGTATACAACACTGTTGCCTTTTATTTGGCAACCCGTTTCTGCCGTCAGCCATTCGCCCTGCCAGGGATCATCAAGATGGTCTTCAATTTTATGGTCCTCCGGAGCCTCTCTCGGCCAGGTTTTAAACCAATACTGGACTTTTGTTTCTTTCGCCAGAGATTCGGAAACTTTGCCTTCATAGTCAATTTCTATCCGGTTAATATCCCGTTCCTCGTTCCACCAAACGCCAAGGTTCCATTCGGATGGTGCAGTTTGAGGAACTTTAATCAGGTTTCCTTTTTCAAGGGACTTGTCCAAAACTCCTGTTTGCTCTGACCAATAACATAACTCTCCAAACGGACGAATATCTAAGCTAAACTCACTCCCAGCATTTTCTTTTTTCTGAAAAGCTGAAGAACATAAAAAGAGGGAGATTCCCGTTATTAATAAAACGTACTTACTTTTCTTTAATAAATTCATGACAATTTTAGTTTAAGTTCTTTAAGCTATTAATTCCATTTTTCAATTGGTATATCTATGACAGGCTGATATTCAGCTTCTGCCGGTTTTAGTTTTACCGTCAGGTGTACTTTGCCAGTAGCAACTAAACGGATTTGTACTTTACGATATTCGCTGTTATCCGACTGTTTACCTGCAAACGGCTCGGGCGAGGAAGGTAAAGGTTCAGCAGGGACTATTGCTATTTGTGCCTCTTCAACATTGGTTACAAATTCCAGTTCCATCTTTTTCCCCTCTTTGGTCAGAATCACTTTATTTTTTCCAACCACTTTTGCATCAGCCTGGGTGTGCATAAACCAATAAATTTCCGAATTACTACCTTTTAATTCCAGTTCATCACGAATGATCAGAGAATTCCGGTTATCTGCAAGCATATACCCCCTTACTGCACGGTAGGCGGCATTTTTATATCCACTTGTCATATCTAAAACGCTAAAAGGGTTGTTTTCCCTCGGAACATATTTTATAACCTTCATAAATGAATCCAAATCCTGCCCAACACTTTTATCCGGATTGATAACAAGCGTATTATGCCCTTCAGTTCTTACCCTGTAATAAGTTCTTTTGCTTTCTGTATAAGAACGGTAACCACCAATATTGTAATCTTCTTTATGAACATCACAGGCCCAGCGTACCCCTAAAGCATCAAAAATAAAGGCTCCGCCATCCAAGTGTGCGTGACTTCCTTCTCCTTGCCCTCCATGAAAGGAAACCCATGTTGATTCAGGATTGCCCCACTCTTTCCGCATGGATACGAATTCAACACCTCCGAAATAAGCATCCTTCTCAAGTTGTGTTTTGGGACGGGTAACCGTTGTATCATACCACAGAATATCGTAAAGGTCGGCATCCATGTTATTTTGGATCATAAAGTCAAGTTTGGCGGCTGTTAGTTCAGGTTTCCCGAAATACTTTGCCAGCCAGAATATGGCAGGACTTGCTGCGTAAACTTTTGAATCACTCCCGTCATGAAAATTATTTGCGCCAAGCGGGTCGGTGGCTTGCAATGCAAATTCTCCTGTACGCCCAAGCCCGATATAGTCCATTAATCCAAAGTCGTTTCCCAATGATTTTTCAAGAGAGGAAATAAGCGGGATAAAATATACTATGGTATAACTCCAGTAACCGACACTTTCAAACCATGCGCCGTCCGGTGCAAATTCCGGCATCATGTATTGTATGTTGTCGATTCCGGTCTTAACAATTTTTGCAGTCAAATCGGGATACTTATCAGCGATCGACAAGGCCGCCAGAATAATCCCGGTGTTTTTTACTACATTCCGGTTATGATTGCCCCGCAACTCAAAGGCTTCAGAATCTTTTGTCATGAGTTCAAATGCCGGGGTCAATCCATATTCTATAATAGTGCATTCGATAAATGTTTTTTGTTCTTCTGAAAAGAAATCATAACACCAGTCGTACCCAATCGCGTAAGCAGACGCCATTGCCGATAAATCGAGGAAAAATTTTGGGTACCAGTCCGGGAACAATACTTTTGAAGGCGCCGTTCCCTTTTCCGGTATACCTGCCCGTTTTAACAAATACCATACTTTCTGGGCATAGGCAGGTTCCCCCGTCATTTTGTATGCAAACGACAACTCTTTAATGGCGCCTAACATCCTGCCTCCGGCATTAGTCCTCACACCGTCGTACAAATAATAACCGATGTATGAGTTGCTTTCTGGATTGTCGAATTTTTCGTCCAGCAATTCCTTTGCTTTTGCTAACCGAACATCAATCCAGCATGTTATGTATTTGTTCGATTTGTTTTTATAGAGATGTTTAATCCTTTTAAAATCTTCTTCATTGGCTATAATCCTTGGATGGGATGATCGTATTGAAAAATTAAATTCATCCTTATTTAATGTCGGATTGGTTTGTTTATTTTCAGGATGGATTTCTTTAGCAATAGTTTCGGTAACAAAAAACAAAAGAATTGTTGCCAGAATAATTTTTATCTGGTTTAAATTATAAGTCTTAAAAAAAGTTGAATTTGTATACATGCTTTTATATTTTATTTTTTTGCCTTTAGAGACAAACGATAAATTTCACTTGCTGCCAAAAGAAATGCTCCAACCCCGTATGCTTCAGTCATCTCTTTTTCGATTTTTACGGGCCAGCCTCCAACCGGTTGTACCCAACCTAATTTACCATCCGGAAATACCGCGCGTTCAAGAGCTTTCCAGCCTTTTTCGATAATCGGAAGGTATTTATCCTTGTCCAGCAACCCCGAGTTAACGCCATACGCCAAAGCATATATAAACAAACTACTGCTGCTGGTTTCCGGGTCCGGGAAATTTTGCATATCCAACAAGCTGGAATGCCAATACCCGTTTTCATCCTGCAGAGGCCTGATTCTTTCACACATATCAACGAAAAGTTTCTGATAGAAAAAACGGTACTGACATGCTTCGGACATTTCTTTCAGAATTTTTACTAAACCGCCTAACACCCAGCCATTGCCACGCCCCCAGAAAACTTTCGCGCCGTTTTTCTCCCGTGCGTCAAAAAAACGATGGTCACGGTAAAACAACTTTTCTTCCTTGTTATAGAGAAAATCATACGTCAAATGATATTCTCTGTCCATAAACCCTAAAAACTTTACGTCATGGGTAATATTATACATTTGGGCATATACAGGTGGAGCCATAAACAGCGCATCGCACCATGACCACCTTTCCGTGTGGATATAATTCGCTGGATCGTATAAAAAATCGGAAACAGAAGGATGGTTAATGACCCATTCGGTTCGGGCATAAGTTGGGTCTAACATCTGTTTGTCGCCTTCGAGCCTGTATATGTCGAGGTACATTTGCGAAACAGCCAGATCATCGGCCATATACATACGGGAGTGAGGCTGCCAGTTATATTTACTTCCCATTTTCAGGAGCCATTTGCGGTAACAGGTATCATTGGAGATTTTTGACAGTTCCATCAACCCGATATAAAAAACCGCGTTGTTCCATTTTAAATCGTGGACTTTGGATTTATCGTGGTTTGTAATCTGCCAGTCGGCAACACGCTCCATGATTTTCAGTAATGAATCTTTTTTAAAATTACACGCCTTGAGTACTTCTGTTTCTCTTTCGCTCGCAATCAACTGGTTGGTGAATAATAGATTTGAGACGAGGAAAACAGCTAAAAAGCAAATGTCCGGATTTAAAAAATTCTTATGGTTTCTACTCATCTGATATTTTGATGTTGCTGAGTTTTTAAACAACCCGGAGACTCCTATGCCTGTTTGCCGAAGGATTTTATAATTCGTCCTAACGCGATTGGGAATTTATGGCTTCTGTTCTTTTACCGGATTACCGTAAAAAATGGCTCCGGAGTCACATATTTCCTCCGGAGCCATATAACTTATAAAAAGACCTATTTCATCTGGTAGCGTTTTATGCTAACAGTCATTGTTTTCGCTGTGTTATTCACTGAATTCACATAAATATAGGCCCGGTACTTACCATCGCTGGTTTCAACCCATGCACCTGACTCGGCTTTCATATTGATGCCGTAATTGGGGGCACTGGTAAGGTCAAGTTCCTGAAAGTCGATATCATCAACATAAATTCCGTATTGAAGATTTGCCAAATGGCGGTCTCTCAATCCATAAACTTTCCAGAATTTAGTACTATTACCGACTCCTGACGGAAGGGTTATACCCGGCAAATATTCAGTATTGGCAGGCGATGCCAATGCATGTGCAAAAGTGATCCCGGTAATGGAACGGTAAAGATAAACCAGATCAATTTTATCGGCTTTGGTCGCAGCTTCAGCCGCTGTATAAGCAATCATATCCGCGACAGAAAAGTAACAGAGGTTGTTATCGCTAAGGACCAAACTGAGTTTCATGTCCATTTTGGCAATGGTGTATGGCCCCATCTCGTATGAAACTTCTTCACCGGTACTTGCTTTTGCTGAAAAAGTAAACGACACGGTTTTTCCTCGGGCTTCTTCGGGTATATAGTAATAATACCTGAGTGCAGCAGCACAGGTGTCTTTTGTAAATGTAACCACTGTTTTTGTTCCCGTTGTAGACGAAGGGTTCCCGATTGTATACGGGGTATCTACACCACTTGAATTTGTACGGAAAGAACGGTTTTCAAGATATGTGCCAGATGCTCCTGCAATGGTTGCTTCTACCTGTGCCGAATTGATTTTCCCGATATTAGAACCTAATGCCATGGCATATACAAACTCGATGTTCAGCCCAACAACATTAGGCCCCAAGGATCGTAATATACAATCATTTTGCAGTTCCGTCTTTGCTTCCGGAATCGAATATTCATCATTTTGGCAGGCATTGAAGATGAAGACCGGAATCAACAGTAATAATAAACTATAATATTTTCGTTGCATAATCGGTAATTTTTAAGGTTTTACTTGAACTGTAACATAAACGGTATAAGTCTTATTAACCTTACGGTTACCCGAAATTACGGTCCATTTTTTCGGATTTGTTAAATCTGAAAAATCAACAAATCCGATAACTTTAGGTTCGATTTTGGCATCGGTTATTAAATTAAACTGAGGCCGGAGATTTTTCAGATCGGTTCCATATAACACTTCGACATTGATGGTTTGTGCGGTTGTGTCAATCACAGCAGCTTTCGTCCTGACGGTTTGGTAATCAGGACCTAACAATTCGAAGTTGCTCACATAGCACTGCGACCTTGTGGTAATCAATAATCCGTCTTCGTCAACTGGGAAATCTGAACACCCTGTCCATACCAGGGCAGAGAATAAGAGTGCCGTTGTAATAATTATATATTTTTTCATCTTTTTACTGTTTTAAATTATTCACAATAAATTCCTACATCCAGGGTTTATTTTGTGTGAGGTTTGGATTCCTTTCACGTTCTGCCTGAGGTATTTTAAAGATATAGCATTGCTGGTATCCTAATTCAGAGGCATTTTTGAAATAAAAGACTTGATTTCCTCCGTTAGTGTCTTGGCGGACAATGCCATTGCTGTATGGTGCACCGAAAACACGCTCAATTGCCCTCCAGCGACGCAGGTCGAAAGGACGTTGTCCTTCACCAAAGAGTTCGATAATTCGTTCCTGCTCGATAGCTGAGAAGAAAACATCTTTTGATGCTGTTTTGGATGCTGCTAATGCAGGCAGGTTACCCCGGTGTCGGATTTTATTTACCAGGGCGATTGCATCAGCTTGCGGACCATACGCTTCATTGCTTGCTTCGGCATACATCAGGTAGACATCGGCCAGACGCATAACCGGCCAGTTATAGTCGCCTTCACTCCGGGCCAGCCCGGCATAGTTACGGAGGAATTTCCGGAATACAATACCTGTTGTTGCAGCGCTGCTTGTGATATCGTATGATGTATAGATATTCCCGTTTATATTAACTGCAGCTGCCCATGTTTTATAAATAAACGGGCGCCAGCCTGTTTCGGCAAGACCACTCAATCCCTTGCTCATTTCATAGTCCCACATAATTGTGGCTTTCATCCGGTAATCGCGGTTGGCATAACTTTGAGGGTTTACGGCAGAATTAAGCGCTGCCCTGCCGGCAGTATTTGAACTCATCGGGATCAGCGGAGTACAAAAATCGCCGGTTACAGTAGACTGGTACCTATTGGCAATTTCAAAACGGGGCATTACCCAAAGCTGGCTGCCTTCGTGCGAACGACCTGCAAAATCGCGCATCAATTCTTCGCTTTGGCCGGAACCGGTACCTCCGTGGGTAAATACCATAATCATTTCGCCTTCAGTATTCGGGTTGCCGGTCGAAGGGATAAACATATAATAATAATTGGGAAGGACTTCAGCATTCCCCATCGTTCCCCAGTCACCAGGTTCTCCGTTACGAAAAAGGTTCAATCCGTAATTTTCAATCACTGCTTTAAAATCGGCAGCGGCTGCTTTATAGGCTTCGGTTGCTGCTGTCGCATTTGAGGTAAAAGTATCCAGTTCGGGCCATCCGTTTTTATTCCAGCATGCCCAGTAAAGCTGAAATTTTCCCCTAAAAGCTAAAGCGGCAGGTTTCGATGCACGACCAATTTGAGTTGCTTTTACAGGAAGTTTTTCAAAAGCATACGTAAAGTCAGCCATAATCGAATCCTTTATCTGGGTAATTGGCATTCTGGCAATATCCGATATTTCTGAGTTTTCGTTAATAATTTTTGAGAAATAGGGGACATCTCCCCACAAAGAAATAAGGCGGAAATAAACCATTCCCCGGAGCAGGCGTGCCTCTCCGATAATTGCTTCGAGATTGGCAACCGAGGCAGGCCTTGCAACCAAAAGCATCTTATTGACATTTTCAATCACATAATTGGTGCGGTTTACCCCACCGTAAAGGAATTGGTACATCGCATCAAAACCAGAACCATTACCAGGTGCCGGGGCATAACTGCCGCCACGGTAGGCACCGCCAAGGTTAATATTGCCACTGGTAGTACTGTTACTACTGCTGCGGGTTCTAAAGAACTCCCCTTGTCCATCAAAATAGTAGTCGCGGTCAAAAAGTCCCCTGACAGCAGAATAGGCTCCCATAAGGGCATAAGTAGCATCGTCTTCCGTTTTCCAGAATGAACTTGCACCTAAATTGACGGTTGGCTCTTGTTCAAGTATATCCTTTGTACATGAAGCAGCAGAAAGCAGCAATTCACAAATAACAAAAGCAAATAATATTTTTGAATATATCTTTTTCATAATAACAACGTTTTTAGATACCAATATTTACTCCAAATGCAAATGATTTTACCAATGGATAAGCATCATCGGCATTCGTATTTTTCTCAGGGTCGATGCCTCGGAATTTCGTGAATGTTGCAAGGTTTTCGCCTGATATGTAGAAACGGACATTGTCAATTCTTAATTTCTTCACCAAATTATTTGGCAGCGTGTAACCCAACTGGACATTCTTTAAACGAACATAACTCATGTCATCAAGCCAGAAAGTTGATTCATATTCATTTAAATTGCTTCCATCCAAACGTGGCCATGCGCCATTACGATTGCTCCATGACCATGGATTACTCCAATGATCCCAGGATGAAGGATATAGGTACGATTGAATATTGGTACTATTCCAGTTTGTCAGCCAGAAGTCTTTGCGTCCTGCTGTCCCCTGCAATAATATAGTCATGTCAAACCCTTTCCAGTTTGCATTAAAATTCACTGCATAGTTTGTTGTAGGCCTGCTTCGTTGAATCTGAGAGTACGCTTTTTTATCTTCGGCTGTGATCTGTCCATCGCCGTTTAAATCTTTTAACAGGATATCGCCTGGAGATGCCCCCTGCGGTGTCGCTTTATAAACATCTTCCCAGGTTTGGGCAATACCAATGGCTTCATAAGAATATACAAAATAGTATGGCATATCAAGGAATACATTGCCTTTATTCAAAAATTCATTCCATTTTTCCAACCGTGTAGCATTATAAGAAGCATTCAGGTTAATAGAATAGGCAAAATCTCCTTTTGAACCTTTCCATATAAGGTTTCCTTCAATCCCCCTGTTCCGCAAGTCTCCGATATTTTTGTATGGAGCATCGTAAGCACCGGTAAGATGAGTTGACAAATCCGAGGGACGCAGCATTCCGGTCGTAAAACGGTCGTAATAATCTATTTCAGCAGTCAGATGATTATTCAGAAATCCCAGATCAAGGCCTAGATTGAATACATAAGTCGATTCCCACGAAAGGTTTTTGTTTACCATTTGCCGGTAGGTAAATCCTTTAGCCGTATTGCCATTAGTATTGTAGTTGCTTTGTGCCAAAATTTCCTGCTGTTGGTATCGGCCAATGCCACTATTGTTGCCTAAGCCTCCATAAGATGCCCTTAATTTACCGCTCGAAAGCCAGTTGCGTGTATGCGGATTTATGAAATTTTCCTCGGTAAATCTCCATCCTGCCGAAGCCGAAGGGAAAAATCCAAACCTGCTGCCGCTTAAAAACTTAGAAGAACCATCGTAACGAAAATTCACTTCGAAAAGGTATTTGTCGAAAGCAGAATAATTGATTCGCCCGATATACGACTGTAACCCTTCAGTGCTTGAATTTCCATTGGCTGTCTGCGTATCCGGCAGAGCAGCATCTATTTCGCTGAGAGTAGGATGAATTCTGTCTAAACGGGAACTTGCCTGATAACGGTCGTACCAATATTCTTCGCTATAAACAAATAAAGCACTCAGATTATGATGTTTTGCAAATGTTGTCTGGTACTCTAATCGCCCATTCAATTGTGTTTTGTACCCGGTATTGGTATAATTAGATATTCCGGCGTTTTTTGCTACCGGAGAATAGGGAGTGTATGACCCGGTCTGAAAATTGTAAAGTGTATTGGGAATGGGCGCGTAATAACGAAATTGATTATAATAGCTTAATGCGTAATCAACACGTGCAGACAGGCCTTTCACCGGCGACCAGTCCAAATACATGCTGGTATTAGCTTCCTGACGGTTTTGACGGTTAAGCTGGTTGTTGTATATTGAATAGGGATTGTATAGGGAAGTAGTTTCATTATAAGCCATGGCCCCACCGTAATTTCCAGTTTCAGGATCATAAGGTAATACTCCCGAAGCTGCATCGCCAAATTTAAAGCCAAACCCGCTTGCATCGTTAAACCCTTCACCATTGGCAAAATCAACTTTTGACCAGTTTCCATTAAATTTGATCCCTACATTTATATTTTTTCTGATTTTGTAGTCGTAATTAAACCTTGCGTTGTAGAGTGAATAGTTGTTATTAATTTGTAGCCCTTTTTCATCCATCACTCCAACAGAAATGAAAAAATTTGACTTCTCGTTACTACTGCTGGCTGATACATTATGGTTCTGCACAGTACTGTTCCGAACCATTACATCCCACCAGTCGGTATTGGGATATTGCAATGGATCGATCATCCCCAGCGCCAGCCATTGGTCAATTGAGCCGTCTTTATAGGTTAGGTCAGGACGTTTTGTCGTAGTTGATGTAGCAATGTTTTGAATAGTTAAGGCACGGGCATAATCATCCATGAAATCGATTGATTGGGTCGGAACACCAACCGCATATGAACTTGAAATATTCAGTCTGGGTTTATTCGTCCCTTTTCCCGATTTGGTTGTAATCAGAATTACACCATTGGCAGCACGCGAACCATATACCGCCGAAGAAGTGGCATCTTTCAAAACTGACACACTTTCTATATCGTTCATGTTCAATCTGTTGATGTCCACATCGGGCATACCGTCAACAACAACAAGAGGATTGGCATTATTTACTGTACCAAGCCCGCGAATCAGCATGGTTACATCGTTTTTACCTGCCATTCCTGAATTCTGGTTAATGGCCAAACCCGGCAATAATCCCTGAAGTCCGGACGAAACATTGGTCAGGGACCGGCTGGCAATTTTATCGTCAATTTTTACTGCCGAAACAGAACCGGTAAGGTTTGCTTTTTTCTGTGTGCCATACCCGACGGCTACAACTTCCTCAATGCCAATAGCATCTTCCTCCATGGTAACATTGATGATTGGCTTATCGGCAACCTGTATTTCCTGTGTTTTCATCCCCACGAAAGAAAATACAAGAATTGAGTTGGCAGGTATCTGAGAAAGGCTGTATTTCCCTTCCGGATCAGTAATTGTCCCGTTTGTAGTTCCTTTCACAACCACTGTAACCCCCGGAAGCGCCTGCCCTGAAAAATCAATAATTTTACCGCTAACAGATTTTGCCTGTTGCATTTGCCCTGCAGGGACCACACTGTTGTCATCGGTATAAAGCACATAATTGCTGTTGAACGAACGGTACTTTACATTTGTCCCCTTGAAAAGGATATCAAGGACTTCTTCAATGCTTTTTCCGTTGTAATTGATGTCGGCTTTTCGGTTCACATCAATATTGTTACTGTTGTACATGAAAGAGTAATCCGACTGGTCTTCAATCAACTGCAGGATACCTGAAATTGTTTTCTGTTCGGCTTTCAGGCTCAACTGTCCGTTATTCTGTGAAAAAACGGTTGCCGAAACCTGGCAAAACATCACAAACAAAAGGAAAGAAGTTAGTTTCATAATTCTAAAAATTTGTTTCAGACAGGGTATGCGCCTGAACTGAAAAATCCATCGTTTTTTTTTCATAAGTTTGTATTGTTAATATTAAACAATTAATTACGGCTACTGCCGTGATTTTCTGAAGGGAAGTGCGGGAACACTTTCCTTCTTTTATTTTGTCCGAATGGTTATTTTTTCGCCATTTATTTCATAATTAAATTTTGAGGTTAGTTGCATCATTTGCAGTAATTCACGAAGGCTTTCGGTTTTAATGGTCATCGTAAACCGGTCGGTATTGCTGACCGACGGATCGAGTTCTACTGTTACCCCATACCAATGTTCGAGTCGGGGAATCAACTCCCGAAGTGAAATGTTATTAAATCTTAACTCGTTATTTTTCCAAAGTGAATAAATTTCAGTCTGTACGCTTTTCACCTGCAATTCGTTTTCGCGTATACTATAAATTGCCTGCTCTCCCGGATTCAAAAATACAGACCGCGAATTTTCAATACCGGTTATCATCACTTTACCTTCATCCAGAGTGGTTTCCACAACAGGATCGGCAGCAAAACTTCGCAGGTTGAACCGGGTACCCAAAACAGTAACTTTCATACCCGATACCGTAATAACCTCAAAAGGATGGTTTCGGTCTTTTCCCACTTCAAAATAAGCTTCTCCTTTCATACTGACTTTACGCGGATTAAGAGCATCGTATTCCAGGGTCGTTTGTGAATTGAGCCACACCTGTGTTCCATCGGGCAAAAGCACTTTTGATTTTTCTCCTTTGGGAGTTTCAATCGTAATCATTGCCGATTGGGCATGTTCAAAATAATGTTCGTTAACCCACAATGCACCGAAACCAACTGTCAGAAAAATTAATACCGAAGCAGCAATCTTTTGCAGAATATCTATCCTGATAATTTTCTTCTTTGTCTTTGGAACAGGCATTTTTAAAGCCAGATTTTCCCATGCCTTGTCAATGTCTATTTCAGACAAATCTTTTTCCATGCCGCTTAAATAAAACGACTGATGCATCATTCGGAGCTCTTCACGGTTTTTATCCGAAGCAGAAACCCATTTGAGAATTTCATCGTTTTCTGCCTGCGACGTTTCTTTGTTCAGAAACCGTTGTAATATTTCATTTGAAATTAATCCTTTCATTTTTATTGTTTTTCATTATGCTTATACAGGCAAATGCAATTTTACCCTGACAACAGGAATAAAAAAAGTTTTAAAAAGGAAGAGTTTTTACTAATTCAGAAAGAGGGCAATCAGCAGGATTGTGAGATAGTCTTTCAATTCTGTTTTTAATTTTGCCAGGGCACGCCCCATTTGTGTCTCGACTGTTTTTACTGAAAGGCCGAGTTTCTCAGCAATCTCGTTGTATTTTAATCCTTCATGACGGCTCATAAGAAAAACTTTCCGGCACTCGTCGGGTAACAAGTCGACAGCATGGTCAACTTTTGCCTGAAACTCGGAATAGATTACTGATTCGTAAGCGCTGAAATCTTCTGTCTGATTCTTGTAAATAAATTCAATCACCGCATAATAATTATCAATAACTTTCCGGTGCTCGATAAAATTCAGACACAAATTTTGAACAGATTTAAACAGGTAGGGCCGTATTTCATTGTTCAAATTCAAATGGTCCCGTTTTTCCCAGATATTCAGAAAAACCTCCTGAACAATTTCTTCTGACTCGGCTGTATTGGCAATAAATTTATTGGCAAAACCGCATAAACGGCGATAATATTTTCGGAACAACAATTCGAAAGCTTGTTCATCGCCCGACTTTATGTTTCCAATATTTTTTTTGTCCACCTGAATGAATTTTCACAAGGTAAATATAAAACTTCCAAGGCAATTTCAGGGGATAAAACCTGATTGAACAGAAATTTATCTTGAATCAGAATATATCAGCAAAATACTAAAAACAGGATTTTAAATACGTTAAAATTATTCATTCAAAATTGATTTTGTATGATTCGCAAACACCTTTTATACAATTGATTATAAATATTTTCCCGATTATTTCATAGCGACAGACAAACTTCCGGGAGAAATAGTTTTACGTTTCGCCACACATGGCAGAAATATAGTCCGGCCTGACGCCGCCGTTAAACCCGTTATCGTAATAATTTCATCATTTCGGCCATTGATGTTGGGCTGTTATCGTGGAAGGTTTCCCTGAACCTCAATTTATTTCCACATCGCGCAGATGAAGAATGAAGAGCCGTTATTTTTCCTTTGGTTCGATTGTTATCAGCGATTGATCGGCAATCAGCACGGGACTATCATAAACTGGAATCCTGAAGGTAAAATTTGCTCCGGTTTTGCCCCAATTTGCTTTTGGTATTTCATAAATCCGTCCCGAAAATAAATCAACCCAGACAGGCTTTTTAAAATTACCATTTTCAATGATGAGTTCAACCATCTGCGTTTCGAACGTATTGTTGGGGATATTTTCATCCAGCCAAAGCGTCACAAGTTGTTTGCCCGAAGTTTTATTGCAGTATCCAAAAACAGAAATTGATTCTGTGGCTTCCACTTTATATTTAAAATCAGCAATTCGTTCCAGTTTATTGTCGAAAACCGAGGCAATATTCTGAATGGTGTAAAAAGCTATTTTGGGACGAAGGGCTTTCAAGGTAATATCAGATTGTATCAACCCTTTGATGTTCAGCATATTTTTCGTGATATAGTACATATCTATAATGCTAAAAATTGACGATTCGGTATCGCGGCCCAAATCGCCCAACATCCGGCGGGCATCCCACTTTGCCTGGGAAATTTCAGTCCAGTTATAATTCTTCAGTGTAAAATCGGGACAGTATCCGCTCGGAGCGCCGTTTTCGCCTTGGCGCAACATCAGCTTATCGGAATATTTTCGGACTACCGCTTCCAGCCTGGCCTGGCCAACATACGCATCGTCTGGGTTCATGGTATATCCGTGGAAAGAAATCCATTTAAATAAATCGAGTTTGTCTTTTTCGGCAATTACTTTCAGAAACCCGTCCAGATAAATAGTATCGCTTCCCGATCCCATAGCCAGTCCGGCAATCTCTGCGTGAGGTTGAATCCGTTTGATAATTTCTGCCGTGCGGATATTAAATTCAGCAACACGTTCCGGTGTATTTACTGCTTTTTCTTTGGTTTGTCCGCTTGGTTCGTTCCAGATTTCCCATTCGGTTACTTTGTCCTTGTAACGGGTAACCATGGCTTCTACCCAACGGTCCCATCCGGCGAGCGCCTCTTCTGTTATTGGAATGCCTCCACCAAGGCCTACTCCACCGCTATTATAAAGAGAATTACCATAGCTGGCTTCCAGCCAGGGCTTCAACCCATTCTCCACAGCATAATCGATGATCGAATCGAGCCAGGCCCAGTTGTAAACGCCCAACTGTTTTTCGGTTTTTGCCCAACCGCCCTGCAACCTTATTTTTTTAACGCCCAGAACCGGCAAATACTCTTTGTAAGCATCGAAACGGGCGTAATCGCGGTCCAACACTTCGCACCCGATGGTCCAATTCGACGATTCAATTTCTATCGTATTTTTTGGTTTGATGGTTCCGATTTGTTTAAACGGAATATCGAGATAAGTTTTTACCCGGTCGTCGGAAGTATCGATAAATTGGGCAGAAACAAAATTGCCGGTAAAAAGGCAGGTTACGATAGCCAGAATTATTTTTTTCATTTTGTCGTTTAATAATATATTTTCAAATTAGGCCCCTTCCTTTCAGCCAAATTTCAAGCTGAGAGAACCACGAATCGCCCACATCAGGGGCAATTCCGAAACCATGTCCACCATTTTCATAAATATGCAATTCAGCAGGGACTCCAGCTTTTTTCAACGCTTCGTAAAAACGGATGCTATTGCAGGCAGAGACGCTCTTATCATCGTTTGCATGGACGATAAATGCAACCGGTGTACGGGTATTGACCCATTCGTCGGGGGAATAATAAGCAATTTGTTGTTCATCCGGATTTTCCCCCAGCAGATTTTTCATTGAGCCTTTATGCACCAATCCGGGGCGGAAGCTGACAACAGGAAAGGTTAAAACAAGGAAATCGGGGCGAAGCCCGGAAGTATCGGCTCCTGAAACATACGAAGTCGAATAGTGCGTTGCCGCCATGGCGGCCAGATGCCCTCCGGCCGATGACCCCCATAACCCGATTCTGTCAGATAAAAGCCCCCATTCGGCTAACCTGCTTCTGACCAACCGGAATGAGGCCTGTACATCCTGCAAAGAGGCGATTGATTTGTCGGGACTCAAAAGATTGACAGGCAACCGGTAAACCAGCACAAAAACTGTAATTCCCATTCGGTTCAAACGGTTGGCAACAAACCTTGTGTTTTCTACATTCAGATTGCTGTAACCTCCTCCCGGACAAATGATAATTCCTGTTCCACAGGGACTTTCAGGTTTATAAACCAGCAACCTCGGAACAGCCACGCTGGAAATATGAGTTAATTCTCCAGCAGGATTATACCTCCGATTCTCTGACTGGCTGTCTTTCTTAATCCCGGAATTATTATCATACAAAGGAATTTCAACCGGCTGTGCATTGCATGGCTGAACGAAAAAAAAGCCAACCACCAGGATTGTAAGAATAGCATATTTCAATTTTATTTTCAGTTCCATTAGTTGTTCAATTTCTAGTTGCTTATTTATTATCTGCCACTATGGTTATCAACGATTGATCAATGATCAACACAGGCGAGTCGTAAACAGGGACTTCCGAAAACCGGTAGATGTTGCCGTTCCTTTTCCATTTATTTTCAGGGATAGCAAAAACTTCGCCGGTGCGTAAATCAACCCAAACAGGAAAATCGAAGTTTCCGCCAAAAACCGTAATATCTGTTTCCTGTTTTTCAACCGAAAGTGTAGGTTTCCGGTTTCCGTACCACAGGACAACTGCTTGTTTCCGGGTATAACTGTTTTCATGGGCAAAAACAAACAGATTGGTATCGTTAACTGCTTCGTACGAAAACCGGCTGATTGGTTTTAAAGAAGAATCGAAAACAGAAGTGGCATTCTGCAAGGCATAATAGGCTGGTTTCACACGACTGACTTCGAGCTTTTCGTTGGAAGCCAGCAATCCTTTATAATTCCAGACACTTTTCCCATCGATGTCATACCGGGCGTCGATAATGGTGAAAATACTGGTTTCCTTTCCTCTGCCCAAGTCATACATCAACCTCCGTAAAATATGTTTTGCCTGCTGTAATTCGTTCCAGTCCTGATCTTTCATGGCGAACATATCGCTTTTTTGTGTCGGGCATCCGGCTTCACCTTGGCGGATAATTATTCGCGAAGAATATTTATCGATTACACGTTCCAGTTCTATTTCGGGCTCATCAATTTCAGGAGCGGTAATGTGGCGGTGGTGGACAACCTGGTCGATGTATTTAATTCCATCCATCTTCTCGATTTCAGCAAACACTCCATCGGCATATTGATAATTTACCTGGCTTCCCAATGCCAGCCCGATTACTGTTGCATCCGGTTGTACCGATTTAATTGCCTTCGCCGTCAATACCGAAAACCGGGCGAATTGTTCCGGTTGAATCCCGTAATTGGGTTCGTTCCAGATTTCCCATTCATCTACGTAATCATTATACCTGGTTACAATTGCCCTGACATAATTTTCCCATGCTTTCAGTGCTTCTTCCGAAGAAGGAAGATGTTTATTTTTCAGGGTAAAACCGCCGCCTCCCGGGTAAATCGGATTGCCGTAACAAAGGTCTATCCAGGGTTCGACACCCTGCGCAACCATGTCGAAAATAATTTCATCGAGCCATGCCCAGTCATACACTCCCTGTACTTTTTCGCATTTTGCCCACCCCGACTGGATGCGTGCTTTTTTAATGCCCAGCGGCCCTAAATATTCTTTCCAGTTTTTATAAATTGTATAATCACGATCCATCATCTCGGCGCCAACTGAAATCAACGATGATTGAATTTCTTTAGCTGAACGAGGTTTTATTTTCCCGAGATAGTCAAATTTGACATCGTTGGTTGTTTGTGCCTGAGCGAATCCAAAAGAAAACATCAAAATCAGGCTGATTATATATGACTTTCTATTCATATAAGGCTATTCACTATTTATTCGAGATTGATTTTATATGATTCGCAAACTCCCTTTATACAACCGATTGCAAATATTTTTCCGGTCATTTCGTAACCGGCTGAAATTCCACCGGAAAAATCTTGTTGAGTTTCGCCAAACATGGCAGGGGCATGATCGGGCCTGATTGCGCCGTCAAACCCGTTATCGTAATAATGCTTCAGCATTTCGGCCATTGGAGTAGGGCCATTGTCGTGGAAGGTTTCCCTGAATTTGTATTTATCCCCCTCGACATCACGCAGGTGCAGAAAGAAAATTCGGTTATCCTTCAGCCAGCGCGAGGAGATGGATTTCAGGTCCTCCCCCATCGTTTTAAAAGTCGCCTGGCAGAAAGTGATACCATTTGACTGACTGGGTTTGCGTTTTAAAATGGTGTCGAAAGCTGCAGCAGAAGTCAGTATTCGACCAACTCCCATAAAGGGGCTGATGGGCGGATCATCGGGATGTAAAGCCATTTGGATACCGTATTTTTCGGCAACAGGAAGTATAGCATCCAGAAAATACCAAAGGTTATCCCATACTTTTTCTTCAGAAATCTGTTCCGATTCAGGGACAAGTTTATCTTTCACCTCTTCAAAATCGAATTCGCTGGTCAATGCGCCACCCCGTTCGGGCACGTCTATTTTCGTGCGGAACCAGCCAATAGAAGCCATGAAGTTGTAGCATAAAAGCGGGATTCCGAGTCTGCCCATGTTTTCAACCATTTGGCAATACTTTGCAATCCATTCGTCGCGATTTGGCAAACCAAGCTTGATGGGCGACATATCAAACTGGTCGCCTTCCAGCCCGTAAAGCTGAAAACCTGCTTCTGCAAAATTCTCCTGAATGCTTTTTAGCGCCTCAAAATCATACGGGGCAGGTTTGCCCGACAACGAAGGCATTGCTTTGGTAATGGCATATTTTACTCCTATCTGACGAGCCAGTGTCCATTTTCGTTCATCATACTTTGGAGGAAGGAGCATTGTTAGTTTCATATTAAATAGTTTTTTATCCCTGACAGAGTTTAAAACCCTGTCAGGGGTATTATTAAAAATAGCCTCCTTTATCAGTAATATCTTTTACCGATTGACCTTCTTTCACCCATCCAAAAATTTTCTTTTCGTTCTCTTTGATTTCTTCTGCCCGCACAAGCACATCGTAAGCAATATCCCGGGGAACTACCAAAACTCCGTCAACATCGCCTAACACCACATCCCCGGGCTTGATGAAAACACTTCCGATTTCAATAGGAACCTGGTAGTGGGTAATCAGGCATCGCCCCAGGCTGCCGTTCGACGTGCGGTATCTGTAAAAAACCGGAAAATCAGCTTCGAGAATCTGGTGTGTATCTCTGATCCCGCCATCAATACAGGCCGCTTTAATCTTTTTACCTTTTGCGGTGGCAGTCATCACTCCACCCCACGATGTTGACTTTTCATCTTTGCTGCTATCCCAAACTACAAAAGCGTTTTCGTGCATTTCGTCCAGCATTTGGGTCCGGAATTCCATTTCTCCCCGGACTTTGGTATTGGGCGAACTTTTTACTGTAAAAGCAATTCCTGCAATAGTTTGGTATTCCCGCAACGGTATAATATGGCTGGGTAAAGCCTGGTCCATCAGGCAAAATTCGCGAAGCACATCGTTTATTGCACCCGTGTATAATTGCTCAAAACGTTGTAGTAATTCACTTTCAGAAATAGGAAATTCTTTTTTTGAAATTCCTTCTCTTAGTTCGATGAGCTTATCCAGCTTCATCATACTTACTTCTTTCTTGTATTGATCGGTACTCATATTTTAAAATTTTCAGATTCCTGAATCAGCTAAAAAACCTCCGTCTACAGGGATTGTTATTCCGGTCACAAACCCGGCAGCTTCGTCGTCAATCAGCCAGTTGATGCAACCAATCAACTCGGAGGCTTTACCAAAACGTTTTAATGGGGTTTGCCGGATAATATTTCCGCCCCTTTCTGTAAAACCGCCATCCGGTGTAGTCAACAATTTCGTACTCCTTTCGTTCAGGAAAAAGCCCGGAGCAATAGCATTTACCCGGATATTGGCTGGTGCCAGATAGGCTGCCAGCCACTGGGTGAAGTTCATAATACCAGCTTTTGCCATCCCATAAGCGCCAACTCTCGACAAAGGACGGAAACTGTTCATGGAAGCAATATTGATAATAACCCCGCTTTTCTTTTCAGCCATGTCTTTTCCAAAAACAAAGCAAGGAATAACAGTTCCCATCGTGTTGGTTTCGATTACATTGCTGAATTTTTCCATGCTCAGGTTGAAAAAGCCGCGTATGCCTTTCTCCTGGTTCAGCTCTTCATCATTAAATTCACTGATGGTGGTAACGGCATCGGGCTGGTTGCCCCCTGCTCCATTGATCAGGATGTCGCAAAACCCGAAAGTATTTATTATTGTCATTCTTGCTGCTTCAACCTGAGATTGATCAGTTACATCGGCGCTTACAGAGATAGCGGCCCCACCATTTTTAGTGATCTCCTGCTCAACCTTTTTTAATTTTTCCAGATTTCTTCCGATCAAGGCAACTTTAGCTCCCTGTTGAGCAAGGTTTCGGGCCATTTCCGAACAAAGCGTTCCTCCGGCTCCGGTTACAATTGCAATTTTCCCATTCATTTGAATTGTCATATCATTATCTTTTTAGAATCATGTTTTTACTATTGTTGTATGCAATATCGGCCACCAGTTGATTTAAAAGTTGAAAGTCACCGGGTAGCAGTCCGCTTTCAACCCACTCACCGATTAGATTGCACAAAAGACGGCGAAAATATTCATGGCGCGAAAATGAAAGTATACTTCTCGAATCGGTTGTCATTCCAATAAAATGGTTCAATAGCCCATAGCTTGATAAAGCAATCAACTGTTGGCGCATCCCGTCGTAATGATCGTTGTACCACCAGGCCGGGCCAAACTGGACTTTTCCGGCCAATCCGTCTTCGGAAAACGAACCGGTTAACGTGGCAAATGCAGCATTGTCGGTCGGATTCAGCGTATATAAAATGGTTCGTGGCAATTGTCCCTTTTGTTCAAGCACATCCAAAAAGAAGCATAAACTCCGAATGTCACAGCTTTGGCCAATAGTAGCATAACCGCCCGCCGGACCGGCAATTTTTCGTAGTCGTGAACTGGTGTAACGCTGCGCGCCAATGTGCAACTGCATTACCCAACCTCGTTTTCCATATTCCTGCCCCAGAAAAACCAGTATATGTGTTTTCAGTATAGCCAGTTCTCTCTCTGAAAGCTGAACCCCTGAAATACACGAGCCAAACAGTTGATCAGGATTAGAACCTGAAGAAAAATCGAACACAAAACCCCCATCGAGTGAATGGTCAGACAAGCGGCATCCTGCTTCATCAAAACTGTTCAATTTCAGCAATAAGGCTTCTTTATATTGATCGAGTGTTTTAATTTCCAACCCTGTGCTTTGAGAGAGTTTTGCAAGCCATCCGGTAAAGCCCGGAGTTTCGAAAGCAATCATCGAATCGCTTCTGAGTGAAGGTAAAACGGCCAGCCCTAAATTCAATCCGGTTGCGTTTTTGTGTGGCGTCAGGTCATCCAGCAAATCATCCGAGGTACAAACGATTTCTGCATTCCACTTCCGGAGCAAATCAATTGCTTTAAATCCTTCTTCCTGAAGCGTTGTATTGCAATGATCCCAAATCGCTTCGGCATTTTGTTCCGAGAGCAGTTCATCAATTCCAAAAATATGTTTCAATTCGAGGCAAGTCCAATGAAACAGTGGATTTCCCATCGTTTTTGGAAAGGTTTTCACCCAGTTCAGATACTTTTCCTTGTCGGTGGCATTTCCGGTGATTCCCAGTTCAGGAATTCCATTGATGCGCATGGCCCGGTGTTTATATGGATCTCCGGTTACCCACAATTCAGCAATGGTTCCGAACTGTTTATTTTCGGCCAGAAATTGCGGGTTCATATGGTTGTGATAATCGACCACAGGCAATTGGCTGACAACTGAATGAAAAAGCGTTTGGGCCGTTTTATTGGTGAGCAGGAAATTATCCGTTATAAATGAATTCATCTGTTTATTTGTTTTTTGAAATGACTTTTTTAAAGTAAATCCATAAGGCTAACGCTCCCAACATACACAATATGCCCGCAGCCATACTTAATTGTCCGCTGAAAATTTGGATGGAAGGCAAGCTCATTCCGGCAAATAAACCTCCGGAAACCAGCAATGAGAAAACAAACAAATAAGTCAGGGTACGTTTATATTCAAACGAAATAACTGGCTTATCCTCTTCGCGAATCGGCGTTGCCATTTGTACAAAGAAGGCATTTACCTGATTAACATGGCTTTCTTTTTCCCTGATGAGATAACCCGGCACGAAATAGGTAAATGCGCAAATGCCGGTTTCAATCAGCGTTGCCCACTCCCAACTTATTGTTGGCATGGCGTTGAGTATAATTCCTGAAAGGGCACCAACCAAAATCGTCAGAATAGCTGCTACTGAGTTGGGTTTTTTGAAAATAATACCGAATAAAAGCGGAAAACCAAGTGGAATAGCCAGAATGCCAGTAAACAGTTTATTCGCTTCGAACGCACCGCCAAAAACATTGACGTACATCGCACCCAAAACTATCAGCGCGCCCACGACTCCGGTTGCCAATCGCGCTACCAGAAGCAGGCGTTTTTCATCGGCCTTCGGGTGGATCAGCCTTTTATATACATCGTTGGTTAAAACTCCGGACATGATATTGTACTCGGCATTGAGCGACGACATGGTGGCAGCAAACATCGACGAGAACAGAATCCCCATGATTCCGGCGGGCAACAACATTTTAGAAACGACCACATAAGCCATTTCAGGATCAGCCAATTCAGGAACAATTAAACGCGAAGCAACTGCTGGCAAAAGAAATACCGGCGTGAAAATAAAAAACATTAAACCAGTAGCAACTCCCACTTTCATGGCGGCTTTTTCGTCTTTCACACAATAAAATTTCTGAATAAAAGTCCAGTTTTCGTTGTATTTGATGATGATCATCAGGTAAAAAATGGCCAACCAGAAAAAGTTACCTTTTGGTCCATTGAACCAGTGCATGTGCTCCGGAATTTTCTGGTACAACACCTCGAAACCACCAATTTCCATCATCGAAAGCGGGAAAAGGATGAATACGGCCAGAATGAGAATAAAAAACTGCACAGTACTCATCACAATTACCGACCAAACACCGCCAATGACATTAAAAATGGTAACAATGATTCCGGAAATGACGACAGACCATTCGAGTGACAAAGGCGTAACTACGGTGATAAACACACCAATAGCATATAAACGAACCATGTTATCGAGAAAACGCATGATCAGCCCAAACCAGGTAATGGTCTGACGAACAGATAAATTGTATCGTTGTTCCAGGTATTCCATCGGAGTAGTATGACCTGTTCGCCGCCACCTTCTGCCCAGAAAAACACCGCCGATAATACATGCCGGCACAGTTGACCAAAACACCGTAATGGAAACCAATCCGTGCTGGTAAGAAATTCCGGCATAAGCCACAAAAACAAAAGTGCTGAACAACGCCATAAAGTTGCTGATGGCCGACATTACCCATGGCACGGTACTTCCGCCCTTGAAATACGAACCAATATCCTTTATAAGCCATCCGAACGAAAGTCCGATTGCTGCCATCAGGGCAACATAAATGCCAATAGCAATGTAGTCGAGGTTTTGTAAATGAGCAACCATTATGTCCGTATTAAGTTAAGGTTCTATACACCAAAACTACAATGAAATTAAGGTAAAAAATAATAGCGAATTTGCCGTCTCTTGCACTATATTTGCACTTGCCGCTACTATTTGTAAAATATTGAATAATTACGTACAATGAAGCCCATCTTTCTTGAAAAAGACACCCAGGCTGGCGAGCATTCTTTTTTTGCCCGGTATGCCGAAGTTCCGCATACCTACAACCAGTTTCATTTTCACAAGGAATATGAATTGCTTTACAATATCGAGAACAATGGAACGCGATTCATTGGGGACAGTATCCGGCGATTCGGCAATCACGATCTGGTATTGGTTGGGCCCAACATTCCACATTACTGGCAAAGCGACGACCAGTATTTTATGGGCGACCCTAACATTAAAGCCAGAGTGGTACTGGTTCAGTTTGTCGATAATTTTTTAGGCGAAAAATTCCTGAATGCCCCGGAAATGGCATTGATCAGAAATTTGCTTGACCGTGCAGCACAAGGAATCCAGATAAGAGGGGAAGAAGCTCGTGCGATCGGCGAAAAGTTTTATCAGGTTACCCAACTCAACGGATGGAAGAAACTACTTACCCTGATTGAAGCCCTTTGCATGATGAGCGAAGCCAAAGACTACATTTTGCTGGCCAGTCGCGGTTTTTGCGAATCGCACAAAGTGGGAAATGAAGAACGGATCAGCACCATTTTTAATCACATCATCAAAAATCATCAGCGCGAGTTCAAACTCGAAGAAGCAGCAGAGCTAGCCAACATGAACACATCAGCATTTTGCCGTTACATCAAAAAAACCACCTCCAAAACATTTTCGGAAGTGCTGAATGAAGTGCGAATTGGATTTGCCTGCAAAATGCTAATCAACACCAATAAATCTATTTCAGAAATAGCTTATGAATGTGGTTATATGAACATTCCCTACTTTAACCGGGTATTCAAAAGAATTAAAAAATTGACCCCTTTGGAATACAGATTAAAATATCTGGATAAGAAAAAATAGTATCCCAATAGTTCTACCAATGTTTAAACCACCTGAAAATCCAAACCTTGGATCACATGGTATTGTTACGTCAGGCGAAATTGTTGCGGAAGGTCAAATAAAGTCGGAAATAATTGGCTGACAATATGAACCAGATGGGAAAAGAAAGGTCAGGTGCAAGTTGCATTTTTGAGCGTTTTTACACTATTTTTGCCCGATCATTTTTAGATTTATTCATGAGACTTTTTATAATACTCTTCCCATTATTGTTCCTGAATCCAGAAATGAATTCGTATTCATTCAAAGAAGAGCAGATGGTTTTCACCCGGGTAAGGGAAGCCTATGCCAATAAAGAGAAGGTTGTCGTTAAAACGCTTGCTGAACATTCCATTTCACGCGATAGTCTGAGGATTTATCTCCGTGCTTTCAAAACCGAGAAAAAAATCGAATTATGGGCAAAAAACATTTCCGACTCTTCTTTTATACAAATCAAGGAATTTTCTATCTGTGAAATCTCGGGTTCAATCGGGCCAAAGAGGCGAATTCGCGATTTACAGGTTCCTGAAGGGTTTTACCACATTTCCGATCTGAATCCTTACAGCAAGTACTATTTGTCGATGCAGATTAATTACCCGAATGCGTCCGACAGCATCCGGGGTGTTCGTGGCCATTTGGGAAACCTGATATTCATTCATGGGGGTTGCGAATCATCAGGATGCATTGCCATGACAGATGATCGGATCAAGGAACTGTTTGTTTATTGTATTGAAGCCTACAATAGCGGACAGGAAAAGATAGACATGACCATATTTCCTGCTAAGCTGAACGATAACGTATATTCCGGATTAGCATCCCGATACAGTAGAAACAAGGATGAAATCAGCTTATGGGCCGATCTCAAAAAGAGTTACGATCTGTTCGAACAAACCAAGGTGCCTCCAACCGTGAAGTTCCTTCCCGACGGAACACACGAAGTAAATAAACCAATTACCATAAGGAAACAACAGGGTGCCGATTCTCTGATATTCAGATACAAACCTAGACCTCTACCGGCAAGAAGTTCTTTGGTTCTCCCATCGGAAGGATTAAAAAGGGTCCAAACCAATTGATTTGAACCCTTCTGAAATACGTTTGAATTACACCCCTGATTACAAAATAGTAGTGGTGATATTTTTAATACTTGTTTCGATGCCTTCAAATGGTTTCCCGTTGCCTTGATTGTCGTCTTCAACAAAGAGGTATTTCATTCCTGCAACTTCTTTTGCTGCCAAAATTTTCTTGAAATCAATCACGCCTTCGCCCACTGAGCAAATATCGTCTTTTATCACATCAAAAAATGGTGCTTCCTGGGTACGCATATCTTTAAAGTGGAAAAGCTGGAACCGGCCCGGATATTTGTCAAACATTGCAATCGGGTCCTGCCCTGCCTTCGATGCCCAGAAAAGATCGATTTCCATAGTAATCAAATCTGCATCCATTTCCGGCATAAAAATATCGTAGTACGGTACTATTCCATCAATATTTGCAAACTCAAAATTGTGATTGTGATATCCGAATTGGATTCCAACCGTTTTCATAATTTTGCCAACTTCGTTCCAGTCGGCAATCATCTTTTTATACGATTCAACATTACGGTCAACCTCCTCAATCCACGGTTGAATGCAATATTTAACTCCAAGTTCTGCATGTGCGTCAGCCATTATTTTCGCATTATCAACAGTAATACCGGCTGCTTCAACCTGGGTATGGCTACTGAGAACATCCATGCCTAAGTCGTTGACCATTTTTTTGAATTCGGCAGGTGCAAAGCCATAAAATTTACCGCCTGAATAACCTGCCAATTCCAGATTTTTATAGCCAATATCGGATACTTTTTTTAATGTCCCCGGAACATCGGCAGCCATCGCATCGCGGATGGTATAAAGCTGTATGCCAACGCCGAAACTTTTCCGGTCAACGGCAGGTTTGCATGCACCGGTACCGAGGATCATTATGCCAAGCGATCCCGCGGCTGAAATTTTTAAGAATTCTCGTCTGTTTTTCATATTTCCTTTTAGTTGTGGTATAAATGTGATTTATCTTAGAATTCATCATCCTTGCCGATCATTCAAATCAACCGGAAGATTGATTTGTTTAAACAATGAACAACCGTATTTTTTTAAAGCAAATAAATTAGACCAAACTTAATCATTCTCGCATTATTTACAATTGCTTTACCTAAGTTTTTGAAACATTCAGGTGTTGGTACTCCTTATTTTCAGGCATATTACGATTCATTCAATGAACAAATTCTGTGTAGTCAAATGATTTCAGTTATCTTTAAATCGAAAATACAATCATAAAACCATGGTCAAAATCAATACTTGTCCACTGATATTAGCCCTATTTATTCCTCTGATGTTCTGCATCATAACATCATGCGGTGATCGTCCGTCCCGGAAGCCGGAAAGCCCGATCAATTTACAAATGACGGATTCAACCAGCGAAGATGAGGCTCCCGATGACTATCCGTCGGTTAATGCCCTACTGGTTTCGCCCGGAAATCCACATCCCGGAGAAGCGTTTCGCATTTTGGCGACCGGAGGAAAAAATATCCGGAAAGCGAAGATTATCGTCAGCGGTCCATCGGGAAACCCGGAATCCCTGAAAAGTAAAAACGGCGAAGGATTGCCATTCTGGCGAATTGACGATTTTGCCGGAAGTTCTGCCGGCAAATACACAGTCACTTTAATTGCAGGCAAAAAAGAAGTTTGTAACACGGAATTTATAATTCCTTCGGAAGAAGCGGCTTCTCAAAAAACGAATGGGGTATGGAAGACCATCCGCGGGTGGGACAGCAGGATGGAAGCTCTCTATTCTGCATGGATAAACGCTTTGTTTCAGGATTGCGACGAGCAAGCTTCATGGTCTGCGCTTCACGAAGTAACCCAAAATCAGGATAAAAATTTCCTGTACAATCACTTTTCTTTGGGAGAAGATGATCCAAACGGGAAGAACAAAGTGATTATGCAGCCTGATTGCGCCGATAATCCATTTTTTCTGCGAGCCTATTTTGCATGGAAACTTGGGCTCCCATTTGGGTACCACGTATGCGACAGAGGCTATTTGGGGCGCAATCCCAATACAGGGCAATGGATCACCAATGAAACTTCCGGCTCGAAAACCCATCCGATACTGGCATTCAATTCCTTTCTCCGAAGGGTCATGGACGGCGTTCATTCAGGCACTGCCCGAACATCATTGGACAATGAAAATTCCGATTATTATCCTGTTTCACTTCATCACGGGGCTTTGCGTCCGGGCACAGTATATGCTGATCCTTACGGACACACGCTGATACTTATAAGTTGGATGCCACAAACCAGTGATCATCCGGGAATGCTTCTTTCAGTGGATGCCCAACCTGACGGAACAGTGGGAATCAAACGCTTCTGGAAAGGAAATTTTCTGTTTAATACATCTGAAGTCGTCGGGGAACCCGGATTTAAAACGTTTCGTCCCATCTCGTTAAATGATGGCACACCACTCCTGATGCAAAACAAAGCGCTAACCAATTCAGCAGGGTTCATCCCTTTTTCACTTCAGCAAAGAAAAATGGAGGCCGATGTTTTCTATCATACCATGGAGCGGTTGATCAATCCGAAACCGCTTGACCCTGAAGATGCATTGCTTGATCTGATTCGGGCGCTTCACGAACAACTGATGGTACGGATTACATCTGTCGCTAACGGAGAAGCTTATTTCAAATCGCATCCGGGTACTGTAATTCCGATGCCTTCGAATGCTGCCGGAGTTTTTCAGACCGGTGGCCAGTGGGAAAACTTTTCAACTCCCAACCGCGATTTGAGGTTATTAATTGCGATGGATGCAGTACTCGATTTTCCGGACCGGATTGTTCGTACACCAGAGGATTTTGATATTTCAAGTTTCACATCCCCGGAACAGGTAAAGAAAAAACTTCAGACCATTCTGGATGAAAAAGTTTCGGAACTTTCAATCAGTTATACCCGTACAGATGGTTCTTTGCAAAAACTGACGATCAAAGAAATACTTGCAAGAAGAGACGCATTTGAGATGGCTTATAACCCGAACGATGGAGTTGAAATTCGCTGGGGAGCGCCGGAAAACAGCGATGAGCGGTCGACCTGTCGTCGTCACACACCTTCGTACCAACTCGAAAGAATGCGTTCGGTACGAAAGTGGTTCACCAACCGTTTACATCCGCCAACATAAAAATATATTGGCCTGAATTGCCGTTGGAATCTCATACTCCACAATAGCTTAACCCACTGTATCCCAAATCCATGAGACACTGACAAAGCCGACGGTTTCGTTCGTTCAGATCGTCTTCCCATATCAGCAGATCAGGCAGCGAAACGGCAAAATAGTCGATCTTCACTTCATCGTTGATGTGTTCTTTACCGAAATTAACCAGCATTTCAAAACGTTTGACGGCTTCGTCTTCCTGTCCCAATTTACGCAGCGCCAATCCCTGGTAAAAAATAGTATCAGGTTGCTGATCGTTATAAAACATAGCTGATGAAACCTGCCTCAACCCCATTGAAGCCTGCTGCCAGAAGTCCCGTGCCCTGTCTGTTTCGCCCAATCCGTCGCAGGCCACTCCCAGCCAGTACAATAATTCGTTTTCCTGTGCTCCGTATAATTTCCCTTCTCCCAGATTTTCAGGATAAACCTGCGCTTTTCCTAACAAATCAATCGCTTTTTCAAATTCGTTTTCCTGAACCGCTTTTTTTGCCATTTCTTTCAGGCTGAAAATATACTGACCGGTTACTTTTCCTTCGCCCCCCTCCCATGGATGGAATTTGCGAGACATAATCAGTTCGTATGCTTTTTCATATCGACCAAGTTGGTTATAAAGCGTAACCAGTTCCAGATAAAGGTCATCTCTCTCCTCAACGAGCTTTGGATATTTCTGAAGAAATGCCAAACGTTCTTCAGGGGCATGCCCCAACCGTTTGTAAAGCTGATCCAGTTCCATCAACACGCGGGCATCTGACTGATCCAGGGCAAATGCTTTTTCCAGTTCAGCCAACGCAAGTGAAGAATCATTCTTTTTATTAAAGTATGCAAGTGCCAAATTTCTGTGAGTTGTAGGAAAGTGATCGTTGATTTTGACTGATTTTTCCCAACATTCGATGGCCGTTTCATAGTTTTTAAATGCATACCAGAAATTTCCCAGATAATACAAGGCTTTGTAATCGGAAGGATTGGACTGAACCGCCCATTCGAGCGCAACAACAGCTTCCGGCTGGTTCGGGAAACAATAGTCGGGACAAGCACCTGACGCCGATTTCAGGGTTTCGCGAGCTTCCGTAGTTTTACCTGATTTATCTTCGAACCATGCCTTGTAATACCACGCCATCGGGTAAACATTGTTATTCCCTTGTTCTGAAATTCCCAAGCCAATCAAGCGAATTGCTTCTTCGTACAAACCGGTATATGCATAATCGAGTGCAAATTCGATGTAGTTGTGGATGTTGCCGCGGATTACCAATTTAAATTTTTCATCCCTGACAGGGTTTTGAACCCTGTCAGGGATCAATAGATATTTTTCAAACAAAACGCCAAAGTTGAACGAATCCAGAGCAAGCGATTCTTCAATCAGTTTTTTGGCTTCGTCGATTTTTCCAAGTTTACGAAGGATGGCCACTTTCAGATGCCGCGCTTTGTGGTTGTGCCAGTTTCTGACCAACGAACGGTCAACTACTTCCAGCGCTTCTTCCAACCGGTTATTCATTGTTTCCAGACGGGCAAGCTGAAAATAGCCGTTTTCCATCCAGGCCGCGTTCCACACCGATTTGTAAAATGTGTCGTATGCTTCCTCATTTTTATCCTGAAAACGTAAAGCCAGTCCCAAATTGTAAAAAGGTTCGCCGTCAATCGGATTGGGATTTCGTTCGGTCAGTGTTTTTATTGCTTCCCGGAAATAATTCTCCGCTTTGGCAAATTGTCCGCGGCGCAGGTACCACAATCCCAGCGCATTGTTACAACGACTGTCCTTCGGGTCACGTGCCAGCGCTTCTTCGTAATATGGACGGGGATCGTATGTTGCATGGCGATATTGTTCCAGATGAAGCCCGGTCAGGTATAATTGTTCGTTGCTTCCTATTTCCTTCGGAAGTTTGGCTGCTTTTGCCGGTTCCGGAATTTCTTTTTTAGCATCCGGTTCGGGTTGCCAGGCCACCAGAGTATGGCCTTCAGCCGTTTTTACTTCAACTTTTAACTGTTTTGGATCAGCCCCACACGGCAGTTCCATCACTTTTTCATACGATGTGGCCGGATGGAAATCGAACAAATCTTCTGAAAAAATTTTCTTTCCATATTTCAGGATAACTTTTGATCCGGGATAAACACCTGTTGTATATGCCTTGACAATCGCTTTACCTTCTTCAAATTCAAGGTTTACCATTGCTTCTTTGGTGGCATTTTTCACCACGCCCAGATCGCGATACGGCATAAAATACTGGCTAAATGTTTTTTCTTCGCCCGGCATAATCCACGAAAAGTCGGGCTGATTATCGGTATAAACGCCGCACATTAGCTCAATATACGGCCCATCTTCATCGGTCAGGTTGCGGTCCCATGCCTGTCCAAAATCGCTGTGCCCCCAGGTCCATTGTTTTTTGCCGGGCGACACATGATGGTTGGCCACATGCAGCAATCCACCCCGACTGTCGTTTTCGTAACCGCCCACAAAATTGTATTTTGAAGTGATTGCCATGTAAGAAGTCGGCACAGGGATATTTTTGTACCGCGAAATATCTGTCCCAGGCGAATAATCGACCTTGTAATACGTCCCTTTGGCAATCGGAAAGGCCGACACATCGCGCTTCCCATGATCGAAAACAGCATGCACATCGGGTGGAAAAACCGACTGGTATTCGTCATTCACTTTCACCGCCGGGTTGGCCCACCACAAAAAGGTTTGCGGAAAATTGGTCCGGTTGTATAATTTCACTTTTATTTCCAGATAAGCCTTGTCGGGATGCAATGTAAAACCGGCCATTCCGCGGGTGCGGAACATGCGCTCCACCTCGCTGCACCAAACAGTCACACTGCCATCCGGGTTTTCTTCGATCCGGTGGTCAACCGGTTCATACGTTGAAGGGCGATGGTGCTGCGGCCAGTTAAATTCCAGTCCTCCCGAAATCCAGGGGCCGGTCAATCCGACCAGCGCCGGTTTAATCACCTGGTTATAATAAATGAAATGACGCTGTTTCATTTTATCATACGCCATTTGAACCCGTCCACCCAATTCGGGCAGAATCATAATTTTCAGGTATTGGTTTTCAAGAAACACAGCATTCCATTCCGTATCTTCTTTTTCATCCAGAATTTTCTCAATTACCGGATGCGGATAAACCACACCGCTACTACCCTGATAGACCCGCTTCTCCAGAAACATGGGATTTTTCTCAGGTTTTCCGATTCCATAGGTAGGAATGGTTACTTTTTCGTACCAGGCCTTGGCCTCCCTGGCAGCCTCCCCCGTCCCCTCCAAAGGAGTGGTGAAAAGGAAATCATTAACTAATTTATTCATCGCTTTTGTATTCAAAAAAACCATTCGCCTGACAGGTCGATTTTTGATGTTTGCGTGCGGGAACATGCCGCTGTAATCAGCAGAATAGCAACCATTAAAAATGAAGTTATTGAATTCATGTTATTGGGTTTTATTTGAACTCGTTTCAATTTTTCAGTTTTCCAAAATCAGTTTCCACTTCTTCCAGAGTTTTCCCTTTGGTTTCCGGTAATTTTTTCAGGATAAACAGGAAGCCCGACAGGCAAATGAAAGCATACAGCCAAAATGTTCCACCAGCATTGAGCAGTTTGTTTAGTATGGGGAAAGTATAGGTGAGCACAAAGCAGGCAATCCATAAAGCTGTTGTTGCCACAGACATAGCAGCTCCCCGGACGCTGTTCGGGAATATTTCGGAAAGTACCACCCAGGTAATCGGGGCCAACGTCATGGCATAGGTGGCAATGGCAACCATCACCAAAACAAGAATGGCAAGACCTTTCACTTCGAAAAAATAACTTCCCCCAAGAACAAAATAAATAACCGCCAACCCACTAAACCCGAGCAACATCAGTTTACGCCGCCCCCAACTGTCGACCATCCGCATGGCCAGCAAAGTAAAAACAAGGTTTACGGTGCCGGTAATCACAATATTAAAGAGCATATCGCCCACCGAGAAACCGGCGGAAGTAAATATTTCTTCGGCATAATTAAATATTACGTTGATGCCACACCATTGCTGAAGGACAGCCAAAACAATCCCAAGAACGAGCATCGGACGGACTTTTTTGGCGGTCAAAGCAGTCCAATCCACTTTCGTATTTGATTCTTTCAATGAGTTTGCAATATTTTTTTGTTCCTGAAGGGCATATCCACGACCGCCAATCCGTTCCAGAATTTTTAGGGAGCCGTCACTCTTCCCGGATTTTACCAGGTAACGAGGACTTTCAGGAATAAAAAATGCAAGTATGAAAAATGCGAGCGCAGGTACTGTTCCGGCCCAAAACATCCATCGCCACCCGGTTTGACCGTTCCACGATTGCAGAATTTCCATATCAGTAGCTCCTTCCGGAACCTTCTCTGCAATCAGAAAATTGATAAGTTGTGCTGCCAGAATACCGATCACAATAGTCAATTGATTGACTGAAACCAATCGTCCGCGCATGTTTGCCGGCGAAATTTCGGCAATATACATCGGCGAAATAGCCGAGGCCAGTCCGATTCCAAGCCCCCCGATGATACGATAAATAATAAATGATGTAAACGAACTGACAGCGCCGGTGCCAATCGCAGCAATTGTGAATAATGCAGCAGCGCCGATCAGTGGAAATTTTCTTCCGAAACGATCGGTAAAATACCCGGAAGCCATAGCGCCGAATAAACATCCGACCAAAGCGCTGCTCATGGCCCAGCCCTGCAAATAAGGAGAAGCGGTAATATCGAAAAAACGTTCGTAAAAAGGTTTTGCACCGCCAATGACCACCCAGTCATAGCCAAACAATAAACCTCCCAGCGCCGAAATCAGCGTAATCCCTAAAATAAACCCTTTGTTGAAATTGATCTTTTCCACCATATATTGATTTAGTTTTTTCAAAAATACATAGAAACAAGCTTGCCAAAAATAAACAATCCTGCGAAAATATGGACGATATAATTATTGCATCTTATTTTTAATATTAAAGATGGACATTTATCAAACAAGAATACATTCTAATTATAAATAGGTTCCATTTATTTTTATAATTTCCCATCCTCGTTCGTATTATTTAAATATTGACAATACCGAACATTTACAGACTGCACCAAAATGAAAAAACAAGATGGTTTTCCCGGACAATTAAGCTACGTGATTCCGGATAAAATACTGGAGCTGGTAAGCCGGAACCCGTTGATTTCCGATCTGTACATCACTGACATTGGATATTACCCCCAGGCCCGGCATCATTTCAGGGAAAGGAAAAAAGGAATTCCCCAGGCCATTCTTATTTATAATATTGAAGGAAAAGGATTTATTTTGGCAGGAAATGAAAAACACGAACTTTCCGCCGACCATTTTTATATTATTCCGCCGGGCATGCCTCACTCGTATTTTGCCGACAAGGACAATCCATGGTCGATTTACTGGGTTCATTTTGCAGGACCAAAAGCCAAATTATTTTCCCGGACAGCTCTTCAGCCAGTCAGTATCGAACGGGGAAAAACTTCGCGGGTGAACGAACGGCTCGAACTTTTCAGCGAACTTTTCCGGAACCTGGAACGGGGATACAGCATTGAAACCCTTGAATACACGAACCTTTGCCTGAGCCATTTACTGGCCTCGTTCACCCATCCCGGACAATTCCGGGTGATAAAAGAAAGTATTGGAAAAGACCCGGTTGGGCAAAGCATCAATTTCATGCTTGAAAATCTTGGACGAAAGCTGACGCTGAACGATCTGGCCGAAGTAGTGAGTTTGTCGGCTTCGCATTTTTCGCGCCTGTTCGTGAATCGTACCGGGCATTCGCCCATCGATTATTTCATCCAGTTGAAAATTCAACGGGCATGCCGTTTACTTGATAATACCGACTGGAACATTGCCGGAGTAGCCCGTGAAACCGGATTTGAAGATCAGTTTTATTTTTCACGCCAGTTCCGGAAAGTGATGAACATGTCGCCCCGCGAATACCGGCAAAGGTAAGCCCTTGTTTGCTTGCAAATAAAACAGAAGATCGGCATATTTGTACAACAATTAACCTCATATCATACAATGAAAAAATATGTTTTCCTGCCGTTTGCATTGGTTTTTCTGATGCTGGCAAGCACCGCCCAGGACAATAAGTTCAGTACCTATTACAATCAGCGCCGGACTTTGTTTGAACTACTTCCTGATACAAAAAATGAAATCATTTTCCTTGGAAACAGCATTACCGACGGCTCCGAGTGGGTCGAATTATTTGGCGACCTGCGCGTAAAAAACCGGGGAATCAGCGGCGACACTACCGAAGGCGTACTGTACCGGCTCAACGAAGTAACCCGTTCGAAACCCGACAAGGTATTTATCCTGATCGGCATCAATGATCTTTCGAGGAACGTGTCAAAAGACACCGTTTTTCAGAATATTTGCACCATCGCCTCACGGATTCGCGAAAGTTCACCAAAAACCAACGTATTTGTGCAAAGCATATTGCCTGTGAATGCCTCGTTGCAAAAGTTTCCCAACCACACCAATAAAGGAGAAGAAGTGCTGTGGGTTAATCAACAGTTAAAAAGTTGGTGCGAAGCAAATCAGTTTGCTTTTATTGACTTGTACAGCCGTTTTAAAAATCCGGGCGACGACCTGCTCAACCCGGCATATACCAACGACGGGCTACACCTTACCGGCGAAGGATATGTACTATGGGCCGGCATCGTAAAACCGCTGGTATTTAAAAAATAGATTTTTCAAAAATCTTCATTATAAAATGAAAGGAGATTTTTGCGGACGGAACAAAACGACCGCAAAAATCTCCTTATTTGCTTATTCATAATTGTTTGTATATTTGCCGCATTATTCATCACGTGTTCTTGATAACCACGTAAAAAACAAGAAATATGAAAAATAAAGTTTCAGTTCTTTTCATGCTGGCAGGTATATTATTCGCAACCTGCCTGATCATTTCCAATATTCTTGCTTCCAAAATTATGATGATCGGCCCGTGGTCAGCGCCGGCAGGCGTACTTATTTTTCCGCTGGCCTACATCATCAATGATGTAATTGCCGAAGTGTGGGGCTTTCAGAAGGCCCGCCTGATTATCTGGGCAGGTTTTGGAGTGAATATACTGGCAGTCTCTTTTCTGAGTCTTGGAATTGTCGTTTCTCCGGCTCCGTTCTGGCAGGAACAGGAAGCTTTTGCCACCGTACTGGGCAACACCCCGCGAATTGTTGCAGCCAGCCTGTTGGCCTATCTTCTCGGTTCGTTCCTGAATGCCTACGTGATGAGTAAATTCAAAGTACTGACCAAAGGGAAAGGTTTCTCGGTACGGGCAATTCTTTCTACATTGGTGGGCGAAAGCGCCGACTCGCTTCTTTTTATCAGCATTGCATTTACCGGAATATTTCCATTCAAAGTAATTTTGGGAATGATTGTTACACAAGCCCTGATCAAAACGGTTTATGAAATTGCAGTGCTGCCGCTCACTGTTTGGGTAGTGAAACAAGTAAAAAAACAGGAAGGCGCCGACACGTTCGATTATTCGGTTTCATACAACCCTTTCCGGTTAAAACAAATTTAATATGATTGGCGACAAAGCACTGGTAGTTTTCTCCGGAGGACAGGACTCAAGCACCTGCCTGTTTTGGGCAAAAAAACATTTTGCTGAAGTTTTTGCTATCGCCTTCAATTACGGGCAACGACACAAAATTGAGCTGGAAGCCGCAAAAAATATTGCTAAAAGAGCAGGAGTTCAGTTACAAATCTTCAAAATTGATTTGCTGTCGCAACTGACCGAAAATGCGCTGACCTCGCAACAAATAGAAATTGAAAAAGAAAAACCTGCCGACCGTCCTCCCAACACGCTGGTGGAAGGCCGCAACATGCTGTTCCTGACGTATGCTGCCATTTTTGCCAAAGCCAACGGCATCAACCATCTGGTTACCGGCGTCGGACAGGCTGATTTCAGCGGATATCCCGACTGCCGAAACGATTTTATCCTGTCGCTCAATCAAACACTGAACCTTTCGATGGATATTCAGTACACCATTCACACACCGCTGATGTGGAAAAACAAAGCTGAAATATGGCAACTGGCCGATGAACTTGGTGTTTTTGATTTGGTCCGGAATGAAACGGTGACCTGTTACAACGGCATCAAAGGCGCCGGATGCGGAGAATGCCCGGCTTGTATATTGCGTAACCGGGGATTGGAAATGTATTTAAAAACAAAAAACGTATAATTATTTCACGATATGGACAATCTGAAAAACCTCGGGAATGAAACCGGTTATTCGTTCGATTATAAACCGGATTTACTAGAGTCGTTCGGGAACAAACACCCGGAACACGATTATTGGGTAAAATTCAATTGCCCCGAATTTACCAGCCTGTGTCCCATTACCGGCCAACCCGATTTTGCAACCATTTACCTCAGTTATATTCCCGACGAGAAACTGGTGGAAAGCAAAAGTCTGAAACTATATTTATTCAGTTTCCGCAATCACGGGGCTTTTCACGAAGACTGCATCAACATCATCATGAAAGACCTGATTGCATTGATGAACCCAAAATACATTGAAGTGTGGGGAAAATTCCTGCCCCGCGGCGGTCTCAGCATTGACCCATTTTGCAATTATGGCAAACCCGGCACCAAATACGGGGAAATGGCCTGGTACCGCATGCAAAACCACGATCTGAACCCGGAAGAAATTGACAACCGATAAATCAGTGAGGGGTTCACTCAACGTGGAGCCCTCATTAATGCAAAAAAGGGTCTCCGCTTCCGGAAACCCTTACCTTTCTAATCTAAAAACAAAATCCCCCCTGTCAACAACAATTAATTCTGAATGTATATTTTATAGCCCCATGCAGGCATTTCAACCATCAGTTGTGTGTCTAATTTTTCCTTCTCCCCTGAAAAATAGTTGATAAAGGTTCCACCCTCGGGCAATGAAAAACCAACCGATGATTCTTCCGAAGAAAAATTAAATATGGCCAGCACTTTACTTTTTCCTCTTTCCCTGACAAAACAAAAAGCATTTCCCGAGGTGGTTTCCGGAATTTTGAAATCGCCTCCTGCATCCCCGTTCCAAAGCGCTTTATTTCCTGTTTTCAGATCGACTAACTTTTTGTAGAATTTCTGCTTTTCCAGATTGTTCCAGTCAATTTCATCTTTTTCGAAAAACAGAAGCCGTTTACTGAGACCTGCCTCCTGACCACTGTAAATAAGCGGAATGCCGGGAATGGTAAACGAAAAAACTGCAAACGCATCGCCTGCTGCACCCATGCGTTCGGCGATAGTTCCCTGCCACGAATTCTCATCATGATTGGTGATGAACTGCATCGGGAAAGAACCCGGCATATATTTGCCTTCTGCTTCAGTAAAATAGTTTTTGAAAACCGATGCCGTTTGTTTTCCCTGCGCCACGTCGTTCATCAGGTGATGCAATTTCCATGCGTAATTCGACTGAAAAGCTTTTTCCAGAAAAGCCGGATGGTCTTCATCTTCAGCAAGCATGTACGCCGGTTTTATCGAATCAAATGAAGCGCGGGCCGCTTCCCAGAAATCCTGTGGAACACCCCAGGCCACATCGCATCGAAAACCATCAATGTCGGTTTCTTCGAGCCAGAAGTCCATCGCATCGATCATGGCACGGCGCATTTGCGGCACATCGTAATTCAGGTCAGCCACATCCGACCAGTCGGCTACCGGCGGAATAATGTTGCCCAGCGAGTCGGCGGTGTACCATTCGGGGTACTCCGTAATCCAGTGATTGTCCCAGCCGGTATGGTTGGCCACCCAGTCGATGATCACTTTAAAACCCATTTTGTGGCATTTAGCAACCAGATTTTTAAAATCGTCCATCGTACCAAATTCGGGGTTCACAGCCGTATAATCGGCAATTGAATAATACGAACCCAGCGAACCTTTTCGGTTTTTTTCTGAAATTGGGTTCACCGGCATGATCCAGAGGATTTCAACGCCCAGTTCCTTCAGCCGGGGCAAATGTTCTGCAAACGCATTGAACGTACCTTCGGGTGTGTATTGCCGGATATTCACTTCGTAGAGTACTGCATCCTCAGCCCATTCAGGCTGAACGACTGATTTCGATTGAACTGCCTGTGGTTGATTATTACAGGCAAATAATGCCACACTCAATACGAAGAATAAAATGATATTTAGTTTCTTTCTCATGTTAGTTTTATTATGGTTATTTAATTTCCAATTCATATCAACCTACTGGCCTAAAAGGAGGTTGTCCAAAAACTCTGGAATAGAGTCATCCCGATCCCCAGCACTCGGGATTTCGGAATCTCATCTTTCTAATAATCAGACCCTGAAATAAATTCAGGGTGACGCGAGTTGCGGATTTCAGGACTTTTTAGACAGCCTCTTTAGGATGGGGCTTTCTATTTCAGTTCAATAATCATTGCAGCACCACCCGGCACCTGAATTTTGAATAAATCGCTAATTTTCAATCCGGAAAGAATATCTGTCCCGGAACTATAACCAACCAGCGATTCGGCAAAATGAGCTGTGTTAAGTTCTTTGCTTTCATCATTTTTGTTCAGAACAACCATCACCGATTCACTGCCGTTGTACCGAAAATACACATACATACCATTATCCGGCGGATAATGTTTCAGCTTCCCGTTATGAACCACCGGTTTGTCTTTTCTCCAGTTCAGTATTTTCCTGAAGTATTCCTGCGTTGTTTTTTGTTTCTCGGAAAGGCCTTCGCCTGTAAACGCATTGATTTTATCGCCCTCCCATCCGTCGGAAAAATCGGAGCGGATTACCCCGTGTTCTCCTGTTCCGGGATTGGCCATCAGAATTTCGGTGCCATAAAAAATTTGCGGGATACCGCGCGTTGTAAGGAAAAATGCTACTGCCAACCGAAACAGTTTGTCGTTTTCGTTCAACTGCGTGTAAATACGCGACATGTCGTGATTATCGGGAAAAATCACCAGGTTCCCGGCATCGGGATATTGAAAATCGTTGGCCAGTCCTTCGTAAATTTTTATCAGTCCGCTACCCCAGTCTTCCTTTTCGTTGAGACCGGTAATTACTGAGTTGTTGAGCGGAAAATCCATCAGACCGGGTAACCACGATACATAGCCGTCGCTGTTCTGTTTGCCTTTCTGCCAATAGGAAACAATCGCGGGGTTCATGCTCCATTCCTCGCCAACCATGTAAAAATTCGGGTATTCTTCCAACATTCGTTTTGTCCATTCAGCCATCAATTTTTTGTTGGGGTACGGATACGTGTCCATGCGGATTCCGTCCAAACCGGCATATTCGGTCCACCATATTGCATTTTGGATCAGGTAGGTTCCCATGAACGAATTGTTGTGGTTCAGGTCGGGCATCGAAGAATCAAACCAACCTTCAGTCATCATTTTTTTATCGTATTCCGAAGCATGTGGATCTTGATTGACCGTTCGCCGATGATTGGTAATTTTATATTCAGGATAAAAATTGAACCAGTCTTTTGCAGGCATATCGGTCACCCACCAATGTTCCGAACCACAGTGGTTAAAAATCATGTCCATGACGAGTTTCATATCCCGCTTTTCCAATTCTTTTTTTAACTGAAGATATTCGTCATTGCTGCCATAACGCGGATCAACTTTATAAAAATCAGTAGTCGAATAGCCGTGGTACGAAACTTTCGTCATATTATTTTCCAGCACCGGATTAATCCAAATGGCAGTAAAACCCATATTTTTCAGATAATCCAGACTATTGATCATTCCCTGAATATCGCCGCCATGCCGTCCGGTGAAATTGGCACGGTTGGCTGTTTCTTTCATTCCAGCCACATTATCGTTGTCCGGATTGCCGTTCACAAAACGGTCGGGCGTGATCAGGTAAATTACATCCGAAGAATTAAAACCCCGCCGGGCAGCCGAACCTTTTTCACGGGCTTTCAGTTCGTACCGGTAAGTTGCTGTTTTTTTGTTTTTACTGAAAAGCAAATCGAAGCTGCCTGCTTTAACATCGGCGGCCAGATCAAGATTGACAAACAGGTAATTCGGGTTGTCGGGACTGACCACCGACTGCACTGAAACGCCCGGATATTCCACAGATACTATTGATCCGGCAATATCCTGTCCATGAACCATCAGTTGCAGTTGGCTACCTTTCATACCGGCCCACCAAAACGGCGGTTCCACCCGGTCAATAGCAGACTTTTGAGCAACTACTGAAAACGAAAAAAAGAACAACAGGAGGACAAATAGTGACTTCATAAGCGGCTGTTTTTTATAGTGATGGTTTGCAAGGCATTCAATTGCTGTGGTTTCCCCCATATCACGAGCGACACGGAGATTTCAGTATGATTGATAATAGTCAGATCCTTTTTCCCCATTCGTATTTCGAGATGCGCTCCCCGAAAATTGATACGGAAAGAGTACGATTTCCAGCTTTCAGGAATAAAAGGATTCAGAACCAGTTGCCCGTTTTTCGCGCGCAAGCCGCCAAAACCTTTTACAAAAGCCATCCAGGTGCCGCCCATGCTGGTAATGTGCAAGCCATCTTCGGTGTCGTTGTTATAGTCGTCGAGATCGAGACGGGCAGTGCGCAGATAAAATTCGTATGCTTTGTCGAGGAGGCCAAGCGAGGAGGCCAGAATCGCATGGATACAGGACGAAAGCGACGATTCGTGTACCGTCAGCGGCTCGTAAAAATCGAAGTGCCGGGCCAGCGTTTCTTTGTCGAACTGATCTTCGAACCAGTACAAACTTTGCAGCACATCGGCCTGCTTGATGTAACACGAACGCAGGATACGGTCCCACGACCAGTTCTGGTTAATTGGCCTTTCATCTGTTGACAATTCAGAAGCCGGGATCAGTTCTTTGTCCAGAAAACCATCCTGTTGCAGATAAACACCGCGCTTTTCATCGTAAGGGAAATATATCTTTTCAATGATCTCTTTCCATCGCGATGTTTCTTTCAGTTCGTTAAATTTTAGTTTCTGAACCAGTTCCTCGTATAAAAACGGAAATTCCTTTTTCAGGTAGTCAATGGCTTCGAGTGTATATTTTAGCGTCCACACCGCCATATAGTTGGTATGGAAGTTATTGTTCACATTGTTTTCGTATTCATTGGGACCGGTAACTCCCAAAATCACAAATTTTTGCTGTTCTTCCGACCAAGTTACCCGCTGGCTCCAGAACCGCGAAATGCCCAGCAACACCTGAAAACCGTACGGTGCAAGGTATTCCTGATCGCCGGTATAATTAATGTAGTTGTATATTGCATAAGCAATGGCACCGTTCCGGTGAATTTCTTCAAAAGTAATTTCCCATTCGTTGTGGCATTCTTCTCCGTTGATAGTCACCATCGGAAACAGGGCCGCGCCATTGTTAAAGCCCAGTTTCCGGGCATTTTCGATGGCTTTATGCAGATGTTTGAAACGGTACAGCAACAGGTGCCGTGCCACTTTTTCGTCGGAAGTGCCCAGATAAAACGGCAAACAATAGGCTTCCGTGTCCCAATAGGTAACGCCGCCGTATTTTTCGCCGGTAAAACCTTTTGGCCCAATGTTCAGACGTTCATCGTCGCCCAGATAGGTTTGGTTCAGATGGAAAATATTGAAACGGATACCCTGTTGAGCCGCCACATCGCCTTCGATGCGGATGTCGCTGGTTTCCCAACGATTGGTCCACATCGACTGATGTTCAGCAAAAAGTTGGTCAAACCCTTTTGCAACAACCTGTTTTAAGCTATTTTCTGAAATTTCAGTCAGCTTATTTTTTGAATAGTAAAGAGACGAAATGTTGACCACGTATTTTTCCAGACAAATTTCGTCCCCTTCGTTTAGTTTGAACTCCGATTTTAAAGCAATGTATTTTTCGCGAATGGAAGTCACCGGTTGGTTTTCTGTCTCCTGCCTGTTCATTCTGAAACGATTGCTCATGGCTGTACAAACCAGAAAACCTGTTTTTTTGGTCTGCATGCAAACAAAACCTTCGTTCCCCCGGGCAGCCTTTTCCTTTTCAATCCAGAATTTCTCGTCGTAGTTCGAATCTTCGTTGATCACATCGCCATCGATAAACGGTTCGAGCGATACTTTTCCGGAGAAATTCAGTGCTTTCAACGAATAACAAATGGCGCCCACATCCTGACGGGCAAGGCTCAAAAACCGTTTTGAATTGATTTCGACCTGCTTTCCCCTCTTCATTTGTACTACAACAGAACGGCTCAGCAAGCCGCTTTTCATATCGAGCTCGCGATAAAAAGAAAGAATTTTGCATTTTGCCAGATCAAGCTCTTCACCCTTTACCATCACGTTGATTCCAATCCAGTTTGCCGCATTCAGAATTTTGGCAAAATACTCGGGGTAGCCGTTTTTCCACCAGCCAACCCGGGTTTTGTCGGGATAATAAACCCCTGCTATATACGTTCCCTGCAAACTGTCGCCGCTGTATTTTTCTTCAAAATTGGCCCGTTGCCCCGAGCGTCCGTTACCGATACTCAAAAGGCTCTCGGTAATCCGGTTGTGTTCGGGATGGAATCCCTCTTCCACTATTTTCCACTCATCGTGTTTGATATAGTTCTTCATTCCTCTTCAGCATTAACAAAAATGTGCAAACAGTTTTTCAACTGTGAAATCCATGAATCCGGGGATCACCAGATCGGCTTTGCCCAGAATTTCGGCGTCACCAATCCCGACACAGCGCATTCCCCCCGCTTTCGCCGCTTCAATTCCGGCCATCGCATCCTCGAAAACAATGCATTCCGACGGATTGGCCTTTACTTTTTCGGCGCCTTTCAGAAACACCTCGGGATCGGGTTTTGCCCTGGTAACCTGGTTGCCGTCCACCACCGCGTCGAACAGAGGTGCGAGAGCGATTTGTTCCAGAATCATCGGGGCATTTTTACTCGCCGAACCCAGTACTATTTTAATCCCTTTTTCTTTTAACCCTTCCAAAAATTGCCGCACCCCGGGAAGAATTTCATCCGGAGTCATCCGACTGATAAAAACCACGTACCGTTCGTTTTTTTGTGCTGCCAAAACCTGTTTTTCTGCTTCGCTTTTTTCAATCTTGCCAATTTCAAGCAGAATATCGAGTGAACGCATCCGGCTGACGCCTTTCAGCAATTCATTGTGCCTTTCGGTAAACGAAAAACCAAGTTCATCGGCAAGTTGTTTCCATGCAATGAAATGGTATTTCGCCGTATCCACAATCACTCCATCCAAATCGAATATACAGGCTTTAACAGCATTCATTCATTTTTAATTTTTCGGACTATCAACATCATCGACAAACAGGACTGCAATGGCCGCAACAATCATGGATGCGCCGCCCAGCAGGAGTGCATAAATCGCTTCACCTCCAAACAAACCCGTGACAAAAAACCCCAAAATGCTGGCTGCCAGAATCTGCGGAATGACAATGAAGAAGTTGAAAATCCCCATGTAAGTGCCCATTTTATGAGCAGGCAGTGAGCCGGTTAAAATGGCATACGGCATCGACAAAATACTTGCCCAGGCAACACCAACGCCAAGCATTGAGATGATCAGCAGTGTCGGATCTTTTATAATGTAAACCGAAGCCAATCCCAATCCGCCGAGAATCAGAGAAATCATGTGCGTTGTTTTTCGGCTGGTCCGGTGTGCCAGAACAGGCAGTGCAAAAGCAACTACCGCTGCAAAACCGTTGTACACCGAGAAAAGAATGCCTACCCAGTCGGCGCCATCATTATAAAGTTTCGTTGTCGTGTCGCTCGTTCCATAAACATGGCTGGTAACTGCCGCTGTTGAGTATATCCATAACGAAAACAAGGCGAACCATGAAAAGAATTGGACCACGGCCAGTTGTTTCATGGTTTTAGGCATGTTCATCAGGTCGGCCATTACCTCAACCAATCCGTTCCGAACCAATCCCTGCCGGGTATACCATGCAGTAACCAGCAAAATCAAACCAAAAACAGAAAGGCCGAACGTCAGTATATACAGTTCTTTCTGCCATTCCTGCCAGTTGACCAGTCCAGAAAGTAACAAACCGAAAATCAACCACATAAAACCGTTACCAACAAAGCGTTTCAGTAATTCCGCAGGAGTTTTTGCAGGCAAAACAGTTGTTCCTGAAGTCGTGATTTTTTCTTCTTCAAAACTTTTCAGTTCTTCGGGAGAATACTCTTTGGTACGCATAACGGTCCAGAGTACTGCACTAAAAAACACAGCCGCGCCAATATAAAACGAAAGTTGCACTGAAAGAGGTATTTTTTCACCCTCGCCCGGCACATTGGAAATCCCGAAAACATTGGTCAGCAGGTAGGGCAAACCCGAAGCGACGACCGCTCCCAGACCGATAAAAAAACTTTGCATGGCAAAACCTCTGGTGCGTTGCTCGCCGGGAAGCATATCGCCCACGAAAGCACGGAAAGGTTCCATCGAAATATTGATCGAGGCATCCATGATCCAGAGCATTCCGGCGGCTATCCACAACGTCGGCGAGTTGGGCATGATGATCAAAGCCAGTGAAGCCAGGATAGCGCCTGTCAGAAAGTAAGGTCTGCGTCGTCCAAACCGTCCCCATGTTTTGTCGCTCAGGTGCCCGATAATCGGTTGAACGATCAGCCCAGTGACCGGGGCGGCAATCCACAAAATCGGGATGTCGTCCACTTTGGCTCCCAGCGTTTCAAAAATGCGGCTTACATTGGCGTTCTGCAAGGCAAAACCAAACTGGATACCCAGAAAGCCAAAACTCATATTCCAAATCTGCCAAAATCGCAATGCGGGTTTCTTCTTCATTTTTTCAAGGTTTAAAAGATTTTTATTGATATTCCGTTCGTTCATACCAGCGGAAAATTCCGGCAGCATAAGTTAACGAAACTATACAAGCATTAAAACGCCTGAACTGACAATAAAAAGTTTACTGGAATAAATGACAGATCCGCCCGCAGGTCGAAATCTCTTTTGGAAGAAAAATTGGAATAAACCGGAATAAATTTACGATACAAAGATATAACCTAATTTTCGTAAAAATCAAGGGGTCTGCCCGGTCTGCCTGCATTTTACGGGTAAAACATCACGACAAAAAGACGAAAAGGTGCATTTCAAACGTTTGCAGAGACGTGAAAAAAAATTTCAGAAAAGTGTGATTTTTTTTGAAACAGGTAAAAAACCCTCTCCCAGCTTCTCCCAAATGGGAGAGGAGTTTGGTCCAACGGAACATTGAGAATAAAATACTTTAAAGTGTAAAAGCAACTGAACTCATACAGTCCAAAAATCCCTCTGACTGGGGAAATGTCCGAAGGACAAAGAAGGCATTGCCTCCAAAAATTCTATTTCCTATTCAATAGTTATTACCGCTATAGATTCTAATATTTTCTAGTAAGACTACCATTTATTAGAACTATAACTAGTCGAATCCTTTTTTTGAACATATAGTTTTCTGACCTGTACCCCTTGCTACGTCCATCAACAGCGAAAAGGCTTATTGCGGAGGGGGAGCCGACTGCATGGGCTTAGAAGAGGGTGTTATGTAAAAATAGCTTGGGAAATCTCAACAAAAATAATTGAATGCATTTTGAGCATAGGACTCAATTTCTGACTGTAATATTATGGACTTTTTTACGCTTGCCTTTTCAATTGTTTTTAAAGCTCTGTCAAAACTGCTAAAAATGCTCTTGTTTTGTGGTTTGGCAACTAATAAATCAAATCTGTAATTATTAATGATTGCAATATCAGAAAGTAACGATAGGTTACCGTATAAAAGAATAGATTTTTCTTGTATTTTTTTTGTTTCCTGTAAATCAAAACTTACTGGCTTAACTAAATTAAAAGAACCATTTTGCCAAGCAAAATCAAACTGAAATTCATTGTTTTCTGTTTTGATTATATAGTCGACCTGAAATTTATTAATTAATTCAGGTGACTTACTTTTTATTTGTTTGATAAATGTTTTACGAATAGCATCTTCTGTAATATGAGATGACACAGGCTTGGTTATGTAATCCTCAAAAAACTGATTATATAAATCGTTTATAATTTTAATCTTATCGGTTGTGTAAGATAAGCTTTTGAAAAACGAAGAAAATTGTAATGCTGAATCATCCGATTTCAATATTTCCTGATCAATTAAAGTATAAAGACCTTCGTCATTATTAAAGTCGGTGAAAAATAAAGAATCCCGTTTATTAATTAGTTTAATGTTCTTCTCAATTTGGTTTAAATAGGCTTTAATTTTTGCTTCTTTAAAACTTTTAAAAAAACCTTTTAATCGAGAAAAAGATGCGGGATAAATAAAATGAATAGAACCTTCATCAGGAAAAAAGACAATAATACCTATGTTCACACGCTCATTAAGAACCTGTGAAGGAATGTATTGTAATACCGAATATTTGAAAGTTCCTGAAATCATATTGAGATACTATGTTCTAACAATTTAACGAACCAATCTGCCTTTTGTTTCACCGTGTAAAGATACGATTTTAAATGAATTAGTTCGGATGAGTGTAAATTATGCTTTCTTAATTCATTATTGTAATCATCTAAAACGTTGACGTTTAGTATTCGAAGATAATTGTGAAAAGTATCAAATAAACGTGATTTGTCTTTTTTGTTATGAAGGTATTTCTTCAATACATGATTTGTTAAAGTTTCACTAAATGTATTTCCTGCCAATTCTGATTCCAACTTCTTGATATTTTTAAAAGCCCTTTCATGATCAAAAATATAGTAATCTTCAGAAACTGTTGAAACAAGAATATTGGTTTTGTATTCCCCTCTGTCTTTATTATTAATCAAGGTATCAAAAGCATAAATTATTGGCAGATCATGAATGAATTTATTGATTTGTTGTGACGGCAAATCAGGTTTCAAAAGAGTAGTATTCTCACAATATTCAGATCCAAATTTTAAACGTTCATCACGGAAATAAATAATTTCGCGTACTTCTTCCGGGAGTGTATTTATAAATGCAGGACTAAAATTGACTAAAGCAGGCTCTGGAATTGATAAATCAAACTCCATTGCCAGAGCTGTCCCAAATACTTCCCGAGCAACAGTATGTTCATTGTCAATTTCATCAGATTTAAATAATTTAACCACATAAGGTTTCCTTTCACCTTCCACTATTACTTGAATCAACCATGGCTCTGTTCTACCACCTTTGGTAAACACCTTATTGAATTCTATGGCTTCTAATACTTTTAGCACAATTGCATATATTTAATTTAAAACAATCTAATCGTTTGAAGTTTTTTACCGGAATCAGTCAAAATTACTTCATCCCAGAAATCGGCACTTTTGGTTTTATCGGAGCCACTGTATATTTTATCGTATTTTGTTTTGATCGAGAATGATTATTCTTCTTGCTTTGATTCTTCATCATTTTTTTGATGTAAAAATCAAATGTTATTATTAAGTGCGTATACTTATGAATCCGCAAATTCTTCATCTATACCTTTTAACATCGATTCCAATTCTTCAAATTGTTTTTTAAGTCCTTCACGAAAAACACGTGCATCCATATTACCTATAAGCTCATTATTATCTACCCAGGTATTGAAGCTTTTCAAGATATAATCTATCAATTCAAACTGCTGCCAAGTCTCAGAAGGAACTGCATTATTGTATCTTTTTTTGAGTTCTTCTTTGATTGATGAAATAGCTTTCGTAAGACAATTTATATTTGTCTTTACCAGTGGATAACCGTGACTAATTCCTTCATTGATTTTAGTTATATCATAGCTCATCCCTTTTGTTAATTCAAGTAATGTCATGGCTTTAAATTTTGTTATAAGTTCTTGAATTTTATTATCGATTTCGGCATTTACAGCATTTAGCACTTCTGTAACGAATATTTTCTGTTCTGTTATTAATTTTCTCAAATCAACATCTTTCACCCGGAATTTTTCGAGATTTTGGGTAAACCCGGCATACGTAAACGAGTATTTTGTGTTACTGCCCTTCGACAAGTAATATAATTCTTTGCCGTTATTTCTATTGCTTGGATGCCCCACAATATCATTTCTGATTTCACGGTGCCCGGAATCAAAATGAAACTGTTCAAATAGTGTCCCTATCTTAATTGAATTATCAACTATTAGTTTGTACAGGTGGAAAATGCCATCCTGTTGACAGAACAACGATTGAAGAACTCCATAAATATAGAGTGTAGTTCTGCTTGGTAAAATATTTTCATCTAAGCTAAGAAACTCATCAATAGCCGATTGACTGTCACCTATTAAATCCAGTGAAACGAATACTTTTTTGTAATTATCGTTTCCATTTAAGAAATCTGATTTAAAGATTGCTCTATTCGTTTTATCCCTGATAATATCCGTTAATTCATTTATCCTTTCCATTTTCAGGCGTTTTTTATTGGCATTACAATATCGGCAAGGCGAATATCCATTAGTTTCAGGTTGTTGCGTATTTCGTTGTGATTGTCACTCATGGTTCGGTATACCTGATTTTAAAAATAAAAGTAACCAAATTCTGCAAATAGAACTATACCTCTGGTAATAGGATGAACTTTGTTTCATTTCCGCCCCTCTCCCGCTTCTACCAAACAGGAGAGTTGATGATCCAACGGAATACTGAAAGTATAAGATATTCTAAAGTACAAAAGCAACTGAACTTATACAGGCCCAAAATTCCCCCGACCGGGGGAAACGTCTGAAGGACAAAGGGGGCATTACCAGAGGCCAACCTCTTATTCTACCATCGAACTTCCCCGTACAATCAAATTGGCTTGCAGTATTTTGGTTCTCGGTGCAGCGTCAACCTCTTTGTTCATGATCCGGTCGATCAGCATTTCAGCAGCAATAGTTCCCATTTCGTAGCCATGCTGGTCAACTGAGGTAAGGTTGGGTTCGGTAATACCTGAAAAACGCCCGTCGCTGAATCCAACCACCGAAATATCGTTGGGAATTTTGTAGCCCCGTTTCTGAATGGTTTGCATAGCGCCGATAGCCGTAAGGTCGTTCACTGCAAAAATGCCATCCGGCGGTTTTTTTGAATCAATCAGGTCATTCATTGCAATCCGGGCCTTTTCAAAGCTGTCGGCCTCAATAATCAGTTTCGGATCAATGGGAATATTGGCTTCACGAAGTGCGTCGAGGTACCCTTCCTTCCGGTCGCGCCCAATGATCAGGTTTTGCGGTGCAGCAAAATGGGCGATACGCCTTCGCCCGGCATCAATCATGTGCATCGTAGCACGATATGCTGCATCTTTATCATCAATAATTACACAATCAGCCTGAATTTCAGGAACAATACGATCGAAAAAAACCAAAGGAATATTACCGCCCTGCAAATATTTGAGATGGTTGAAACTGAATGTCTCTTTTGAAACAGAAACCAAAACACCATCGACCCGGTTGGCACGCAAAGCTCTTGCGTTGGATACTTCGCGGTCGTACATTTCGTTCGACTGGCAGATGATAACGGTAAAACCCGCTTCGTAAGCAACATCTTCAATACCGCTAATTACCGAAGAAAAGAAATAATGTACAATTTCGGGGATGATGACCCCGATGGTATTACTCCGGCTATGTTTCAGGCTAAGAGCAACGGCATTGGGCTGATAACTCAGCCGGTCGGCCAGCTCATTCACTGCCCTGCGGGTTTCCTCGCTGATATCCGGATGATTCTTCAAGGCCCTCGAAACGGTTGAGGCTGAAATACCTAACTCACGGGCAATATCTTTTATGGTTACCTGACTGCTTCTCATCTCTTCTCCAGCAAATTTTTACCACAATATATAACATTTATTTAAGTCTTTTTAACATTCTTGTCTTATAAATACAAAAACAGGAAAAAAACGTTTCACAGTACCCACCGGCAACTACCTGTTTTATAACAGTTTTGACGCAAACGAAACCGCAAACGTTTGCAGGTTTGCAATTGTTAAAAAACCATAAATGTTAATTTGCAATTGTATACTTTTCGACCGGAATAAAGAAAAACGGAAGAAAAACGGAATCGGAACCTATGAATTTACATTGATTTTAAAGGAAATCTATGTGTTCGTATATCGAATTAATTGAACTAATAATTAATGAATTATGAGGATTATTCGCAAAAACCTAAATTTATTATTAATGGCACTGGCCCTTCTGCTTGTAAATTTTGCACAGGCCCAGGTCGTTAGCTTATCAGGCAAGATAACCGATCAATCGACCGGCGAAGCATTGCCCGGGGTGACGATTGTCATTAAAGGAACAACTACCGGAACAATTTCCGACTTCGACGGGAATTATTCCATTCAGGTTGAAAAAGGGGTAACTGTTTTGTTTTCTTATGTAGGTTATCTCTCGCAGGAAATACAAATAGAAAACCAGTCCACCTTAAATGTTTCGCTAAAAAGCGACATTGAACAAATCGAAGAAGTTATGGTGGTTGGTTATGGTATTCAGAAAAAAAGAGAAATTACCGGGTCGATTGCAAAAATTGACAGCCGGGATATTGGCGACAAACTAAGTTCATCATTCGAATCAGTGATGGCAGGACAAGCACCCGGGGTAAGTGTAACCACCGGTAGCGGAATGGCCGGCGCCAGTTCCATCGTCAGGGTCAGGGGGGTTGCCTCCATTAACTCGGCAGGCGATCCGCTGTATGTTATCGACGGGATACCCATTACCAACGATATTTTCGGACTGGGCGGCCGTACCGGCGGGATGAACCTGAACCCCCTGTCGTCAATCAACCCCAACGATATTGAATCAATGGAAATATTGAAAGATGCTTCGGCTACCGGTATTTACGGGTCGCGCGGTGCCAACGGGGTAGTTATTATTACCACAAAGAAAGCAAAAGGGAAGGAACTGAAAATTGAATTCAGTACAAAACAGAGTTTAAGTACGCCTACCAAAAAGGTAAATATGACCAATGCCTCCGAATGGTTGCAACTGTACCAGGAAGCATGGGAAAACGATGGCAACACCGGAATTCCAACTGGATTACCTGGTGGGATGACATGGGAACAGGCTCAGAAAAATGATACTGACTGGTGGGATGAGGTTACCCGCCAAGGCTACAAACAGGAATACAACCTGGATGTTAACTTCGGAATTGCAAAAGGTTTGATTGCCCGTTTGGGCGGATCATTTACCAACAACCAGTCGTACTTAGTAGGCAACGAACTCGACCGTATCAATACAAGCATGAATTTAAATTACGCTCCGTCGAAAACGTTCAATGCCTCGTTGTCTTCCTCTATTGCCGAAACATCTACTGCACTGCCGGGCAATCCCTGGGACGGCGGACTGGGTGCTGCCATGGGATATGCACTCCCGATTTACCCGATATATAACGCTGACGGGACATTCTTCAAAGGCGGTGGCAACTCGGCCAATCCGGTAATGGTGAACGAACTCCGGGACGAAAACAATGAAGAACTGAGGACTATTAACAGCTTATCGGTCAATTATTCGCCTCTCGAAAAACTTACGTTTAGCTTAACCGGCGCCCTCGACTATATGAACTTCAACAACAAAGGACTGGAACAGGGAGCCATGCGGTCATCGGGACAGGACTACAGTTGGGAAAACAACCGGAAGGTTTACAACTGGAATTACAACATTGTTGCCAATTACGACTTCGCGCTTCAAAACGATCACGACCTGAAAGCGATGATCGGACATGAACTTCAGGAATCGCGGACAACCGGATTGAACAAAAACTGGGACCAAAGCCGTGAAATAATCGAAAACGCCGAAGAGTTGAGAGATGAACGCTGGCGGTTCATCAGCTTTTTCACCCGTTTTAACTACATGTATAAAGATCGCTACATTGCCCAGGCAACTTTACGTACCGATGGTTCATCGCGGTTCGGTAAAAACAACAAATACGGGTATTTCCCGACTTTTGCACTGGGTTGGATCATGAGTGAAGAAGATTTTCTGAAAGACAGCAAATGGTTGTCATTCCTGAAGCTGAAGGCCAGTTACGGGATTACCGGGAACTCAAATATTCCCAACTACGAACATATCGGAACATACAAACTTTCGACTACTACAAGCCAGGAATACAATGACAGTCCCATCCGGTACCCGGAAAAATTTGCAAACCCCGATTTGAAATGGGAAACAACAAAAAGTTACGACCTGGGGTTTGAAGCGCGGTTCCTCGAAGGAAGAATTGCCACAGAAATGGCCTATTTCTTTAAGAAATCGGAAGATGTGTTCATCAATGTTGCCATCAGTTCATCGTCAGGCTACGGAAGCCAGTGGCAAAACATTGCATCGATCGAAAACGAAGGGGTTGAATTCAGTGTAAAAACAAACAACCTTACCGGCAAATTCCAATGGGACACTCAATTTAATATCTCGACCCTACGCAACGAAGTAACCGATCTGGGAGGGCTCACCACCGAAGAAATCGGCGGGGGCACCAACGACACCCGGATTCTGAAAGGATACCCGGTAGGTACCAACCGTCTGGTGCGCGTTTCGCGTATCGACCCGGCTGACGGCCGCCCGGTTTACCTCGACAAACAGGGAAACGAAACAAAAACCTACAAATTTGAAGGAGAAGAAGGGTTCGCCGTTGCCGCAGGCAAAGTAATTCCTGATTTCACGGGAGGTTTTACCAATACATTCCGCTACAAAGGCTTCGAATTAAGCGCCCTTTTTACATTCAGCTACGGGGCTCAGATTTACGATTCTTCGTCTAAACGGCAAATGGGGCTGGCATCCGACTGGAATTTCCGGACTGATATTTTCGACCGTTGGAGACAACCCGGCGACATCGCCAAATACCCGCGCATGTCGCGTGAAGGCGCAACCTACGGAAAAGACGGGGAACAGTGGTTTAACTCAACCATGTGGTTGTTCGACGGCGATTACATCCGTCTGAAAAACCTGATCTTCACATACAATATACCGAAACAAATAGTAAGCAAAGCAAACATTTCTTCCATGAGGGTTTTCCTGGTAGGAACCAACCTGCTTACATTCACCAAATACCCGGGCGCCGACCCCGAAGTGGCTAGGGATCATGACGATCCGCGCGACCGGAACATGAGCGCTAACGTGAGCTTCCTCACACCTCCGCAGGAAAAGGTGTTTACCCTTGGTTTAAATGTTTCATTTTAAAGAACAATGGCAATGAAAAACAGACTTTTAATATTCATATTTTTGACCGGGACACTATTTTCGGGCTGCGAAAGCTTACTTGAGATCGACCCGGTAGATGAAGGCGTTATCCTTGAAGAGGATGCCATTCAGACGAAACAGGACCTTCAGGAATTACTGAATGCTGCATACGATGTGGTAAATGGTTTCTACGGAGGACATTTCCAGCGCACATCAGAACTGCTCGGTGAAAATGTTGTGCTCCGCGATGGAATTACCGACGAAATGGTAAATATTTACAAGCGTTACACTACCGGTTACTTTACCGATAACGAAACCTACGATCAGGCATATATTTGTATTCTTCGTTCGAACCTCATCCTGGAAAACATCGATAAGGTTTCGGGAATAAGCAGCGCCGAAGCAGCACAAATGGCAGGCGAGGCCAAGTTTTTACGGGGCATTGCCCATTTTGCAGTAGTACGCCTGTTTGCCCAGCCATATGGGTACACTGCGGCCAACGACCATGCCGGAATCATCATCAAAACCAACAGCAAAGTTGAACTGTTGCCACGTAACACCGTTGCAGAAGTTTACCAGCAAATCGTAACCGACCTTACGGAAGCCGAAGCTATTCTGCCTGCAGGAAACGCAAACTTCGTTTATGCAACCAAATGGGCGGCAAAAGCTGCTTTGGCACAGGTATATTTCCAGATGCACGATTACGACAAAGCGTATACAAAAGCGGATGAAGTAATTAAAAGCGGGGCATTCACCTTTGTCACCAATTTTGCCAATTACACAGCCAATACCACTGAGTCGATTTTCAAACTGGTATCCAGCGAAACATCCGGGAAAAGGGTTGGAAGTGATTTTGGTGTTTACCGTTCCGACGGGACCAACATTCCCAACATCAGGGTAGCACCCGACGTGTATAAGAATGTGATCAAAGCCGGAGTAGGCGATTTGCGGGCATCTTCGTGGTATGAGGTATTCTACCCCGGAGCTGCAAACGAATACGTTGCTTTTACCCGATTCAACAGTGAATTTCCAACGGTTCCGGTACTTCGTCTGACTGAAATTAAACTTTTACGCGCCGAAGCCGCTATGTTAAAACCGTCGGTTGATAAAACCACCGCCATTCAGGATGTTAACGACATACGGCAAAGAGCTTACAACGGATCTTCCCGGAACCTTGCAGCGACTGCGGCCAACGATGCCGTGCTGAATGCAGTACGTACCGAAAGACGTCTCGAACTGATGGGTGAAGGATACAACCTTCACGACCTGAAACGCCGCGGATCGGCTGGTGAAAGCATCACTATCAGAGGCGTGAAATGGGACTATGTAGGACTGGTTATCCAATTCGGAGCCTCGGAAGTGAACGAATTATTTACCGCTAACCCGGAACCAAACTAAAATTAATTTGTCATGAAAAAGATACTATCAATACTCGCAATTTCATTCCTGGTTTTTGCATGTATGCCGGATGAAATTCCTCCGATCGGAGAAAAAACCGACTACAAGCCGATGCTTGCCGGAACATGGAACCTGGTAAAATTTGAACAAACCGATGCGGATGCCGAGTCGAAAGGCTTTCCGGCCTTTGCAACGACAAAAGACCTGACCAATGTTTTTGCCAGTCACCCGTATACCGATTTTTCGATCACATTCAATGCCGACGGGACATTCACGGCCAGCAAGGGTACCTCTTATATGCAAATGCTGACCAGCGGAAACTGGTTGCTCAACGATCTGGAATATCCTTCAGCAATTGTTCTGAAAAACGGGAGTACAACACAAACCGTTTCTCTCGGGAGCCTTGCCGATGTTATCGTGGGTAAACTTCAACTCAAGGAAGAACGAAAACAATCCGATACCGGAAAGGTCAAAATCAAATACAGTTATTCACTCACAAAAAATTAGTGGATTATGAAAAAGTTAATCATTTTAACAATTATCATACTGGCTTCAGTGGGCTTGAAGGCACAAAACGCCGCTCCGAAGTTTACGGTCACGCCTTCCGATATTGATGCCCTTACCGAAAACGTAACTATTGTTTTCGATGTAACCGGCTCGGCAGTCGAAGGTGTTACAGATATATACATTTGGGCGTGGGGCGAAGGATTAAACCCTGCTGAAATGCTGCTGTGTTACGATGAAGGGAGTCCAAGCTGGGGCAGCATCTCGAAAAATGCAAAACTCGATCCGGTAGCAGGAGAGCCAAACAAACGCATTCTAAAACTTCCAAAAACCGTAACACGGGCAGGTACCACTGTTACGTTCAATAATGTGGCAGAATTATTTGGGGTGGGCGACACTCCCGGTAAAATCAAGAAATTCGGATTTTTGCTGCGTTCGCAGGACGGAAGTAAACAAACACCGGGTGACATGGCTACTTCCGTAACCTTGTTGCCACTGGAATTCGAAGCTTCCTATTTCCGGACATTCCCGGCAAAAGTGTCGAACAAAGATGTGGTTACCGCTTACCTGAATTTGAATTTGCTCGAATCAAGCGAAGACCAGAAACTGAAGATCGCAGGAAAAATAAAAGCCAGCATTTCATTACTGACGACAAACGGCACAAAAATCCTGACTACCGAATTGATGTCAACTACGTACACCGCACAGGGAGAATATGCTGTTTCGTTCTTGCCGGAAAAACTGGGTACATTCCCTACCGGAACTTCCATCAGTAATGTCGCAAAATGCCAGCTCGTATTTTCCGGAGAAGTATACGAGCAAGGTGGAACTGCGCAGCTTGTGAATACGAAAACTTTCGAGTTCGAATTCCAGCAATACGAATAAACATGGCAAACAAAAAAATTGATTAGACATGAAAAAAATAATTAACTATATCTTGTTCATTGCCATTGCAGCAACGCTTACATCCTGTATGGAAGAAGTTGGGGATTTTACCGTGAACGGGGAAGCCATTACCGGCTTTGAACTGACAAGCCCCAATAACAACTTAACCATCACAATAAACAAAAGCGCGCTCAGCGAAACCTATGCTTTTTCATGGGATGAAGCCGAATCAGGCTTAGGCAGTGCAATTGCGTATACCATCCTGTTCGACCGTCAGGACGGTGATTTTTCCAATCCTATCTGGTCGAAAGCATCTGATAATTCAGGAGCCAGTGCAAAAGCTACATTAAGCTTTACCGAACTTCAGCAGGTTTATACAGCAGCAGGAGGCAGCGGAACTGTAACCGTTAAATGGAATGTGAAAGCCGAAAACGGCTCCCCGAACGTAAAAATGGGGCAAGTGGCCAATACGGTGAAACTTGTCGTCAGCGCCGCAGGAATCAGCAATTTCACGCTGGTCAGCCCGATTGACAAGAGCATTCTCTTGTTCGACGGGTCAAAAGAAAACGATGCTTTTGCTTTCGACTGGAACAATGCCACCACAACTTCAGGCACGGTGAAATACAAATTTTATCTTGATGAAGCAGGAGGTGATTTTTCCAGTCCGTTACTGACCATTGATTCAGACACACAGGGAACGGTCAGTCAGGTATCGATGACACATGGCGCATGGAAGGCATTGCTCGAACAGAATAACATTGCCAAAGGTTCTTACAGTTGGACCGTAAAAGCAATCAGTACAGACCTGGAATGGATGAAAGAAGTATTCGATGTATATATTGATTTCGTCAACTGGAGAAAGCCAATATACATTGTTGGCGAAGCAACTTCCGTAGGATGGGATATTGGCAAGGCCTTGGAAATGAATTTCATTGCGCCCAATGTTTGGTCCGGGGTATTTGAACTAAAAGCCGGAAAAGAATTCAAATTCTTCCCCGAAAAAGGAAGCTGGGACAACGGAATTGGCTCCGACCGGTTCACCAACTTCATCGGATGCTCCGATAAGGGAGGAAACTTTGGCAACAGCGGAACAACCGACGGATACTATTTCGTGATCGTCGACCTGAATACAAAAACAATCACTGTTTCCGCCAGTCCGAAAATACTAGGTGGTTCGGTCGTTGCCGACTGGAATACAGAAAATGCAGTGCCAATGCAACATGTTGGTGGCGGTGTATTCGACACCTACCAATATATTACCGTTGATGGCTGGGGCTTTAAATTTGTTCCGATGAACAGCGGCTGGGACGGAGATTTTGGGGCCAGCAAAACTAAGGAAGGTTACCTTTCACAAACGGATGAAAATAATCTCACTGTTCCTGCAAACGGCTTCTACCGTGTTCGCGTCAACATGAATGATTTCTCATATTCAGTACTCGAAACCACCTGGGGAATAATCGGTGGAGCAACCTCGGGCGGATGGAGTGACGACACGAATATGACCCTGACCAGTGCGGTCAAGGGAGAATACAAGTGGACCGCAGATATTACGCTGGCTACCGGAGAAATTAAGTTCCGTGCCAACGATGGCTGGGATATTAACTTCGGAGACGACGGTGCCAATGGTTCGCTGGAATACGGAGGGGGAAACATTGCAGTAACTGCCGGAAATTACCACATCGAACTCATTTTAAATTCGGCTACCGGATTTACATACAAAATCACAGCTAATTAACCTTATAAAGTGATTCTGAAGGGTTGCCTGAACAAATCAGGCAACCCTTTTCCTTCGAAATTATTAGCCATGAAGATTCATTTTCTTTTCATATTATCCCTGTTCCTGATTTTTCAAACCGGAATTGCCCAGATTACTACGAATCCGGCATTACCAGTAGCATCACAAAAAGTAACCATCACCTTCGACTCGTCGAAAGACAGCAGACTGGGGCTTTTTGCAGGCGATTTATATGCCCACACAGGAGTAATTATTGAAGGAAAAACAGACTGGCAACATGTGATCGGCATCTGGAACAACAATGCTGTTCAGCCGAAACTAACGAACAAAGGCAACGGCATTTACGAGCTTGAAATTTCGCCAAGCGTCAATTCGTTTTACAACGTTGGGGCAACAGAAAAAGTCACCAAACTGGCTTTCGTTTTTCGCTCGTCCGACAGCTCAAAACAATCCAACGACCTGCTTGTAACTATTTATCAGGAAGGACTGATCGTCGGCATTACCAGTCCGAAAGAAAATTCAATCCTGAATAAAACACAGGCAACAACACTTTCTGCTACTGCGTCAGCAGAAGGAACAATTTCGTTATCAATTAACAACACTCAAATCGCACAAACCTCAGGAAAAGAAATTACCGCCAATTATACGTTTACAGAAGCCGGCAACCATTGGGTGATTGCAAGAATTATTTCCGGCACCGTATCCGCTTACGATTCCGTATCGGTTTATGTCCGTGAAAATACGGTTACTGCAAGCAAACCCGTCGGCTACAAAAAAGGCATTAATTACCTGTCGGATAATTCTGCTGCCCTTGTTTTATGGGCTCCTGAAAAAGAATTTGTGTATGCTATCGGAAATTTTAACGACTGGAAACTGGGCGAAACGTACCAGATGAAAAAAGACGGCAATTATTTCTGGCTCGAAATCAACGGATTGACAAAAAATCAGCAGTATCCATTCCAATATTATATCGATGGAAAAACGAAAGTTGCCGATCCCTATTGCGAACAAATTTCCGACCCGTCGAATGATAGTAATATTTCAGCAACAACCTATCCAGGATTGATTGCCTACCCAACAGGGAAAACAGAAGGCATTGCTTCAATCTTGCAAACCGGGCAAACACCGTATTCGTGGGAAATAACCAATTTCCAGGCGCCCGACAAAAAGAAACTGGTTATTTACGAACTTCTGATCCGCGATTTTACCAGCGAACACAGTTACAAAGCCGTCCGCGAAAAACTCGATTATCTGAAAGACCTCAACATCAACGTGCTCGAACTGATGCCCGTAAACGAATTCGAAGGCAATTCGAGCTGGGGATACAATCCCTCGTTTTATTTCGCTCCCGATAAATATTACGGGCCAAAAAATGAACTCAAAAAACTGGTCGACGAATGCCACAAACGCGGTATTGCCGTGGTTATCGATATGGTATTGAACCACAGCTATGGACAAAGTCCGTTGGCGAAAATGTACTGGGACGAAGAGAACAGTCGTCCGGCAGCCAATAATCCATGGTACAACCAGCAAAGCAATTTTCAGAACCCCGATGCACAATGGGGATACGATTTCAACCACGACAGCGAATATACCCGCCAACTGATCGATAGTATCAACAGTTTCTGGATGAGCGAGTACAAAGTTGATGGTTTCCGGTTCGACTTTACCAAAGGTTTCTCCAATACAACGTATGGTTCTTCAAGCTGGGGAAGCACGTACGACGCACCACGCATTGCCAACCTGAAACGGATGGCTGATGAAATACGGAAGCGCAAATCGGGCGCAATTATCATTTTCGAGCATCTGGCCGATAATTCAGAAGAAAAAGAACTGGCCAATTACGGAATTCTGCTGTGGGGCAATATGAATGGAAAATATTCGGAAGCGGCCATGGGCTATCACGACAACAGCAAATCGGAACTGAAAGATGCCCTTTATTCAGTCAAAGAATGGAATGAACCCAACCTGGTTGTCTACATGGAAAGCCACGACGAAGAACGCCTGATGTACAAAAACCTTCAGTACGGAAATTCCCTGGGAACTTACAACATCAAACAGTTGCCAACTGCACTCGACCGGATGGAACTGAACTCGGTGTTTTTTATTCCGCTTCCCGGCCCGAAAATGATCTGGCAATTCGGCGAACTGGGTTACGATTATTCCATTAATTCGAACGGAGGCAGGTTGAACGAAAAAACCATCCGCTGGGATTATGCAGAAGAAAAAAACCGCACTGACCTTTTCCGGGTCACGTCGCAACTAAACTACCTGAAACAAACGTATGCTGAATTTTCAGCGCCGGTTACCCAATACAACTTAACCAGTGAAATAAAAACCTACCAGATGGGATCGGATGAAAATTATATTGTTGCCGTAGGAAACTTTGGCCTTGCTGCAATGAATACAACAATCACATTCCCCAAAAACGGTACCTGGTACGACTATTTTGCCCGAAATAATTTCAGCGTAAGTACTTTAACTTTAAATATCAACCTGCAACCCGGTGAATTTAAGCTGTTCTCCAGCCGGGAAATGACAGGCCCTCACATTTCAACTTCAGCACAAAACATTGAAATTTCCCCTTCAAAAATAAAATTATTTCCCAATCCATGCGACCACGAATTATGTGTAACATCGGATGAAATCATTACCGCTTTCCAGGTTATAAACATAGATGGTAAGGTGATTTTAAGCTCTAACTCATACAAAAGGGAAATCAGGATCAACACGGAAAATATGACCCCCGGATTTTACATCTTCCGGGTACAAGACAGCAATAATAAAACTCTAAAGTTCATAAAAAAATAACCCGCTGCTCTTTTTCTTGTCTCAAAACCCGGCTTTCCCTTTATAAACCTCTGATTATCTTTAAAAACATATAAAAAGAAGGTAACCTTTTGGATACTTTTCGTATTAACTTATGAATTAAAACCAAGAGAGATGAAAAGGGAGATGATTTTGGTGATGTGGTTTTTAGCATCTTTTCAATTGGTTTTCGGACAGACGGAAGTTAGAAAACCGGCTGTCGAAATATTTATAAATGGAAAGATGTACCAGAACGGTAGTGAGATTACTGTTCAAAAAGGCCAAATGCTTGAAATTAAAGCATTGCAAAAAGGCGGCAGACGCGACTTCGTTAACTACCCCGATAATTACCTGAAAATAACCCCCGATGTGCAAGTTCTCAGCAGAGGGACAAACCGTCTTGTTTATACAGACAAAGGTGTCAGTTCGGAATGGAAATTGATCAGTGAAAATGCTCTTTTCTCATCCGATAACCACCTTGCCATAAAGAAGAACTCTTCTGCATCTAACGAGGCTGCCGTTCAAGTTGGGGTTGATGATTTTTCCAGGACTTATCTGAAGGTGAATCTCAACACGATCTGGCAATTTGCTGCGGGCGACGAGCAAAAACTGGAACGGAACAGCAGCGAAGCATTCATTTACCTGAATGTTGCCGGTTCGACCAGTACATGGTATGTATCGGAAAACATTCATGTGCAGGGAGCAAAAGACGACGGAGTAGCCCAGCGCCTGAATATTATCCAGAATAATTTCGATACGATCAAATATCATTTGATTCATTTGAATTATTCACTGGCACAGAAGGACATTCGCGATTTGCAGCTCAGCATCAATTCGCTGAATAGTTATTTACAGCAAGCAAAAGCAAGCAATCCGGCATTTAATACTGAAATCCATTTTGTGGGTTTGCCAAGCGACCGACCTATTTCCGACCTCGAAATTTTCGAAAAGCTACAGTCGGAGTGGGCAAGGTTAAGTACTTTTATTTCACAGCAGGCTCCGGTTATCAACGGAACTCCGGCAAATCCCGACAAGATGAAAGTGGCTATCCGCAAATACCTCGACTGGCAGTATACCCTTCCCGACAACTGGCTGATCGTTATGGGTATTTACCTGCCTCAGATAAATACCGATAATATTATGGTTCCCGCAGTTTTGCAGTCACTGGTCGAAGAAAATCAAAATAACCCTTCCTCCAGCGATCAAATGAAGGCTTTTTTAAGTCAACGGAATGAAAATATTGAAACAGAAACACAACAAATTTCACAAATAAAGAATAAACTTCAGGCTGTAAAATTATTCGACGGCATGCTTCGCAGTTACATTTCCTCTATTAATTGGGCTCAATGGGAGAACAACAGGGAGTTTGGCTTTGCGTATGCAAAATAAAATAATGCCCGGAATAAATTGTTCCGGGCATTATTTTTTATACTGACGTATCTTCTGTCAAAAAAACCTGCGTTCCGAGAGATATTCGTAAACAGTGGTATTCATCAGCATCAGTAAAAATAAAAATACCAGGTTTTCAACCGGCATCATCCAGAAACGAACGTTCAGCACCTGCTCCTGATGATATTCAATCGCCAGGTTCCAGCTTAATATTCCGCTCAGTAAAAAATAAGGAACAAGCACCACCAGATAACTCAGAAAAAAATGAGTCAGGTGAGATTTAAACTGCATCCTGAAAATCGTGTATCCTAAATACACAGCAGTTAAAAGTGAACAATAGAAAGTATAAACCTGAACGCAGTATATATACGCGGCAATGGCAAGCCCAACCACCATAAGCAGGCCGATTGCAGTAAAAGCATTGTTCCAGTCCAATGCACTGAAACGGGCTTTTATTACTTCGTAAATCACCAACCCGGAACAAGGAATTATCAGGTAAAACAGCCATTGCTCCAATGGCAGACCTTTATAAAAAATCCCCAGTGTAAAGTCTGCATCATAACTCCATACACCTGCTTCGGTAAACCGGATATCCCACAATAAAAATAGGAATCCGGAAATCAAAATAGCAGGTACGGCATATCTCAACTTTTTTCGAAAATCGCATTTCCCGGTTATAATAAAGAAAAGAGGAACAATAAATATCAGGATTAAAATAATCAGAAAAATATAATTCTTCATCTGCATAACAGCCTGTTTAAAATTGAAGCCCGAAAGTAGCTAAAATACCGGAAGCTTTTATAATGGATAATAAATGTTGGTTACCCATTTCCCCGGGTCGGGCTCGGTTCCCGGATCGGTAAGATAAACTTCGACAGGCCCGCCGGTAACAGAAAACCCATGTCTGGTAATCCACTCCTGAACGACCGTATGAGTTGCTTCAAGAGTTTCGTAATTGCCCACATGAATGCCAAAAACATATTTCCCGGCCACCCTCTTGCTATACGTAATTTCCGGGGTTGAATCAAATCCTGTGTTCACAGGGAGGCCACATTCTATTTCCATTTCGCCTTCGCTCATCGAATGGTAAATCGTAAAAGGCATATCGGTTACTGAAATCCCGTTTTTCTGAAGAAACCCACTTATTTTCGAGTACATCATTCCCATTTCGGCTCCAATATTTTCCCATTTTACAGTCTTTTTCATTCCGGCATAAACAACTTCCGGCAACGATACAATTTCAACTACAGGGCGTTGCTCCCCGATAATGGATTTACTGAGCGTATTCAGGTTGGCAAGTCCCTTCTCAAAATCAGGTCCCATCATTTTATCGAACATCAACCCCATCCAGCGGGCCAGCGGATTATTGCCCAGGTGGGTATCGAAAGCCCAGATCACTGCCGTTTTACCACTATCTTCCTTAAACAGGAAATAGCCGGTAGCCAGGCCTCCTTTCATGAAATCCATGCTGACAACAATCGAATCGTAGGGAAGCGACCGGGTAATATACAATTTACCGTTGCCAACCTGTTGGTTTGCATTGTTCCAGTGGTAGCCGGACTCCTGTCCTACTCCTCCGTTGATGTATTCAACTTTCATTTCAGGATCAATCTGGTTCCATGTTGCCCACTTGCCCCAGCAATGTAAATCGTTTACCTGGTTAAAAACAATCCGCGCGGGAGCATCTATTGTTGCAGTTCGTTCAACATGTACTTTTTCAGGAAGTAAAAACGCAGCCGCAGACAAGATTATCACTGCCCCAATGAACACCAGTATTGTTTTCCAAAATACTTTCATAATGATCGGTTATTAAATTGAACTACTATTCCAGTCAAAATAAATATACAAATAAGATTTTCAAAAGCAAACAGCATTAATGACTACGAAGCTATCATCCTAAACTATATGTAGTTACCGACTGCAAAGCGCTTTCCTCTTGAACTGCACTGAAGCTATTGTGAGCCGGAAACTTTGCAATCAGCACAAAATCCAATAATTAAAATATGGTTTTATTGATTACGGCATTTTATTTTCTTCCAGATAGTTCTGAAATCCATTGGATATATTTTTTATTAATAGTGCCATGCGTTTCCATAAACCAACGAAACACCTCGACTGTATCTTTCATTTCTTGATCCTTTATAAGTAATTGAGAAAGAGATTTTGGATGCGTAATATCATTTCTTCTTGTTGCTAACATGATTAATGTTTGAAATTTATTATCGCCATAATCTGGAAGTCCCATGCCAAGCATACTTGAGAATGTATTGAGTGTAAATTTTAGGGAAGAATCAAATCTTTGATATTCATCTTTGGTTTTTACTTTGCCTTGATTGTCCAAAAAAACTTTTTTTTCATTTAAAATTACCAACTCTTCCCAAGTCAGTTGAATACCTTGTGGACTATCAATAGTGAGTTTTATTTTTATCAATTCTTTTGTTACATACAAATAAGTTTCAATAATTGAAAACACACATCTAATAAATAATCGCCGATAAAATTGATCATTTATTCTCTCTATAGATAAAAAATCTTCTAGTCTTTTTAATTCTGTAATAGTCGATTGCCACAACCTCATTGTTTCTTCAAGATGCTTCTTTGTCACTAAGTGCATATCCATAATTGATATTCTAAAGTGTCCATTAATATAACTGCTATCTCAGAATAGTAAATATTTCAAAACGGCAATTTTCCAAGATCAACGTTTCCTCCGCTCAGGATAATCCCCACTCTTTTGCCTTTCACATCCACTTTATTTTCGAGGATGGCAGCTAATGGAACAGCAGACGACGGTTCAATGATAATTTTCATCCGTTCCCAAACCATCCGCATGGCGGCAACAATATTTTCTTCTGAAACGGTCACAATATCGTCCACCCGATTCACGACGATTTCGAAGGTGAGTTCGCCCAGCGAAGTGAGCAGGCCATCGGCAATAGTTTTCGGGTTGACAGACGGAAGCCGTTGTTTTTGGTGAAACGAACGAAAAGCATCGTCGGCGCCCGCCGGTTCGGCAGCAATCACGTTAGCACCGGGTAACAATGCTTTTGTACTGATGGCTGTTCCGCTCAACAACCCGCCACCACCTACCGGGCACATTACCATATCAAAAGGTCCGGCATCTTCAATCAGTTCCCGGGCGGCAGTTCCCTGTCCGCAAATCACATTGAAATAGTTGTACGGGTGAATCTCGGTTGCCCCGGTTTTTGCCGCAATTTTCCGCAGTGTCGATTCGCGCGCTCCCTGCGTTGGCTTGCAAAAAGTGATTTGGGCGCCATAACCGGCCACTGCTTTCTTTTTTATTTCCGGTGCATTTTCAGGCATTACAATATATGCAGCGATTCCGCGCATTTGAGCAGCCAACGCAAGTGCGGCCGCATGGTTTCCCGACGAATGGGTGCAAACGCCATTTCGCGCTTCATCTTCAGAAAGCGAAAAAACTGAATTACAAGCTCCCCGGAATTTAAAAGCGCCGACTTTCTGAAAGTTTTCACACTTAAAAAACAGTTCGGCCCCAACAATCTGGTTGATGCTTTTTGAAGTTAAAACCGGCGTGCGGTGGATGTATGGTTCAATCAGCCGATGTGCCTTTTCAATATCAGCAAACTGCGGAACCTGCATGATTATTCCAGAATGAGTTGGAAGTTTTTAGCGCTTAAAAACTGGCCAAACGTAAAAAAAGCCCGGTCAATTTTACGCAAAGGAATTCCGTTCAGAGTTTCAATGAATGGCAGATAATCTTCAAAATAGAACTGTTCCTTACTTTTTTCTGAAATCGTGTTGGTGATTTTCCGGTGTTCACGAGTATGTATAAAATTGAAACAGCGATGGATATTCTGATCGTAGATTGGGTATTTCTGAGGTTTGATGATGTGCAACAGAAATATTCTCCAAACGAATGACAACTCTTCAAACTCCAGGAGAAATGCACTGATATCAATCTTTTGCGATTTCTTCAACTGATTGATTGTATCGATTTTTGCTATTACTTTTTTATTCAGAGAACCCAATTTTGCTCCGCTCAGCGACATCCCGTTTTTCCATTCATACAGGTCGTTTATATCCTTTTCCGTGAATTGCGGCTGGTCTATTTTGGCATACAATTCCTCTTTCGGGTAATTATAAAATTTACTCCAGAAGTTGATAAACTGGGGCAGAGAAGCTTGCTCATTTTGCAGAATTGAAAGATTCAGGTTCATGATAACTTTTTGTGTAAAGTAAATCGATTTTTTTCAATTCCGGAATTGGGTTAACCAGTAATTTTTCAAAAAGAAGCGTCTCCTTTCAATAAATTAACATAACCCGCTATTCGACCTTTTTTAGTATCTCTTCTGTAATCCTAAAATTTGATTGATAAAACGACTTTTCCGACAGCCTTTTTATCTTTTTGAGCCCGTAGTACCACATGAAAATCACAAACGGGATGAACAACAGAAGAAGAAACGGGCTTCCCGACATCAGGATAAAATCGTAAATGCCATGCAAAAGCACCGGATACAGAAGGGCCGCGCCGATCAGTCTTTTCTTAAACTGAGGATAAAATTTTGCCAACCCGATATAAAACCCCATGGTCACTCCGAAAAGAAAATGAGCCGGAACGGCTGTCAGGGCGCGTACCAACCCGGTTTCCAGTCCGTAGTCGAATACGTACATCACATTCTCGATAGCGGCAAAACCCATCGATACAAATACTGCATATACAATCCCATCGAATTTTTCATTGAAATCGAGATGTTTCCAAACCAGCCAGTACAAAAAGATCAGCTTGAAAAACTCTTCGGTAGTGGCAGCTACCACGAACGATTGCCAAAATACAGCAAATGTACCGTAAAAAAAGTTCATGAATTCGGAAAGAAGAGCTTCGACCAACAGGATGGGCAAAACACTCAGCCCGCCCATTGCAAAGGCGGCAATCAACAGTTTGACCGATTCTTTTTCGTACCGGTCGCGGTGATACATAAACAGCAAAAGAGATGCAACCGGAGCAAGGGCCAGGATCAGCAGGTTCATTCAGTAACTATTAAATTTTCCGTATTAGTTCTTTCAGAATCAGGGTCATGTTGGGTTCAGCTTTCATTGCTATTGCCTGCACTTCTTCGTGCGAAATTTCCACGATTTGCCCGGGCACACCACTATCGGTAATAATTGAAATGCCAAATACGGTCATTCCCATGTGCCGCGCAACAATTACTTCCGGCACGGTCGACATACCAACGGCATCGGCTCCCAGCAGACGGAACATTTTATACTCGGCCGGGGTTTCGTAGGTCGGGCCCGAAACGCCCACATACACGCCTTCTTTTACCTGAATATTATTCTGAAGAGCAATCAGTTTGGCCCGTCCTCGCAACTGTTCGTCGTAGGTTTTGCTCATGTCGGGAAAGCGGGGACCCAGTTCATCCATATTTTTGCCCCGCAACGGATGTTCCGGGAACATGTTGATATGGTCTGTAATGATCATGATGTCGCCCACTTTGTAGTCAGGGTTCAGTCCGCCGCTGGCATTCGACACAAACAAATTATTGACGCCCAGCATTTTCAACACCCGTACCGGAAAAGTTACTTCTTTCATCGGGTACCCTTCGTAAAAATGAAACCTTCCCTGCAACGCAATTACATTTTTACCGGCCAGTTTGCCAATGATCATCTTCCCGGAATGCCCGTCGACAGTGGAAACCGGAAAGTTTGGGATTTCAGCAAACGGGATTGCTTTTTCTATTTCAATTTCGTTTACCAGTCCGCCCAATCCCGAGCCCAGAATAATGGCTGCATTAATGGGGGCGCTGGTCTTTTCTTTTATAAAGTTCGCGGTTGCTCTTATTTTCTCTAACATAGTCAAGTATTTTTTTGTCAAAACTTTTCCCCTCGCTGTCGAGGAACTTTATTTTTATGGGTATGTAAAACAAATTCGATTTCAGCATATCAGGCATATCGGCAATTCCTTTCAGACGGGTTGCATCCTTTTCAGTCGTCACAATAAGCTTGTTTTTTCCGGATATTTTCACAAAAGTTTCTTCTATTTTCAGCAGGTCGTTTCCACCAAAGGAATGATGGTCGGGAAACCGGATTTCTTCCACATGTTCGGCCAGCGACGATACAAACGTTTTAAATGGTTCGGGTTGTGCAATGCCGGTAACCATCAAAACCGACAAACCTATTCTCCCGGGAATTTGTACCAAAGCTACATTTTCCGGAAAAACAGGAGTCAGCAAACCATATTCCATCGCCGTAAAATAAAGGTTCTGGTACGGCCTGAGGTTCACGCTCTGCATGATAATTCGCCGGGTGATGGGTTTCACTTCGCGCGGACATTTGGTATAAATAATCATACTGGCGCGGCGCACCTGTGTTTTTCCTTCGCGCAACCGTCCATACGGGAGCAATTTGTCTTCGGTAATCGGCCGGTTCGAATCGACCAGCAAAATGTTGATGCCGGGAGTAACGCTGCGGTGCTGAAAAGCATCGTCAAGCAAGATCACATCCGGTTGTTTTTCTTCATTCAGACGAATAATCTCTTCGATACCGTGTACCCTTTTTTCATCGACATACACTCCTGTCTCAGGAAATTTATTTTTTATCTGCAACGGTTCATCACCCGATTCTTCCACCGTTGAACCGATTGTTACTTCGCGAAACCCTTTTGTTTTGCGTTTGTAGCCCCTGCTCAAAACCACCACGTTGAATTCGTTTTTCAACAAAGTAATCAGGTATTCAATGTGCGGGGTTTTCCCGGTACCGCCAACCGTAATATTGCCTACTGAAATAACAGGAATGTCAAATTCTGTTGATTCCAGTATTTTCAGATCGTACATGCGGTTCCGGAAATACATTCCAATTCCGTAGAAGAAAGACATGAAATATAACAGCAATTTCAGCATTTATTTCTTTTTAAACAGAATTACTAAATTAGGAATTATGGTTCAAATAAGCAGCCATTTTATATACAAAAGGCGAAACCGGGGTAAATTGTTTTCAATAAAAGACGGATGCAATACAAAAAGGGGCTAAAATCAAGCCCCTTTAAATAAATTGGTATAGGTTAGTTTCCGTCAAAAGTTTTAACGGATCATTGCGCAGCACGAAAAATCTTCGTGCTACTACTTCAAAAAATGCGTTATTGTTTCTTTTCTGCTGTCAAATCCATAAGCCCTTCCGGAGAATTCACCTTGCCTGTAATTTTACCGTCAACCAATTTGCCTGAAAAAGTTACCGGATTCGACTCAATTTCAACCCCAAACGAAATAGTTTCTTTTTCAATCTTTACATTTTTGGCTTTTAATTCTGTGCCGCTCATGAATTTTATGGTCACTGTGGCTTTTCCGTCCGTTTCCCCGAGAATCAGCTTTCCGGCACTGTATTCGTAGGGTGCAGCGGGTACTTTATATTCCCAGATACCTTTCGGATTTTCTGTTCCTGAAGCGGCTGCATGGTTCACCATCAATGTTGCACAAAAGGCAACCAAAAAAAACATCATCAACTTTCTCATTTTTCTGAATTTTTAATCTTGTTTTTAATTGAATTCTGACTTTCAGACATTTATTGGCCTATTGAAAATCATAAAACAAAGATCATATTTCAAAAGGAACCATCAAAATGAAAGGGACGAAAGGGCGTATTTTGGGGCGAATAGCAACCGGTAATCTTCAGGATTTGGTGAATGACCGGAATCCGGGGTAAAACTTTCGCGATACGGGAATAAATTTTTCAAGCCCTGACAATTTCACCCGGCATTGCGATTTTCCGTAGTCCACAAATTCGATTTTTTGCAGGTTGACCATGAACGAACGGTGACAACGTTTGAACGATGAGTTTTCAAATTGCTTTTCAATGCTTTTCATCGAATTGCGCAGAATCTGCTTTTCCGGCTTACTGCCGTTCAGATAATATACAAACACATAATTATCGGCCGACTCCAGATAAAGTATTTGATCCGCAGTAACCGAAAAACGAACGGCTCCCTTTTCATCCGGAAAATCGATCAAATCGGTAATCCCGAAACCTGTTTTCCCGGCTTCCTGTTGCAACTGGTTCATTTTTGTTTTCTGAATAATTTGGGAGAGAAATAAAAGAACCAGCGAGTACGGAATGACGATGCCCAGCAAAGTATATTTAAAACTGTCGGGAATATCTTTCAGAAAGCGGTTCATGCTGATATCCCAACTCGATTGGTAAAAGATGAAAAACGCCGCCATCAGAAATAATTCACCGGCAACCCAAAGAGCAAAGGTCCAAACCCGGAAATGCCGGGGGCCGAATAAGTTCCGCACTCCAAACTGGGAAATGAGCAAAACCATACCGGCAATGATGCCGAAGCCCGAAAGCCGCATAAACTCATCGAAACCCGAATCCTTGTTCCACCGGTTGATATTGAAAGGAATAAAAACATTGATGAAGAAAACTCCAAATGCGAAGCTAAAAAGAATGAGAATCCAGCGATGGCGCGGACGATCGAGAAAAGGGAAAGGCCTGTTTAAAAATTCCCGGATGTTCATTTTGAAGCTTGATTTCGTGCTCCTAAAATACAAATTCGGCAGCAATCCGGGAAAACGGAAATCAATTGGATGGAAAATATTATTTTCCGGTGCAGAAAATCTATCTTTCCAGTTTCAGATTGTCGGCAGCATACACCAGTTGTTCGTACCATTCGCTGCCGTACCGGCGGATCAGCGGTTCGCGAAGAAACTTGTACAAAGGCAGTTTTTCACTGGCGCCACATTCGCGGCCAGGCTTGCAAATATCGAGTTTCTGATAGTTCACCGCATCGAAGTGCCGGTATTCGTTGATCCGGATGGGAAACAAGTGACAGGAAAGCGGCTTGCGAAAAGTAATCTCTCCGTTGAAATATGCTTTCTCAATGGCGCATTTCAGGATGCCTTTTTCGTCGGTAAACGTGTAGGCGCACTGGCGGTTATTGACCAGCGGGGTCACCCGGTCTCCGTCGGAATCAATCACCGAAAAACCTTGTTTATCAACTTCTTTTTTGTGGTTCTCCGGAATGTATTTCTCAAATACAGGATAGTTCTGCTCAATTTCGATAGCTTCCTCATCGGTTAGCGGCGCACCGGAATCACCCTCAACACAACAGGCGCCCTTGCATTTCAGAAGGTCGCATAAAAAATGTTTGTCCAGAATGTCGAGGCTTACAATAGCGCGTCCGATTTCGAGCATGGTAAATAAATAGAAACCCTGACAGGTTTTTGAAACCTGTCAGGGTTATGTGGTGTATTATTTTTCAATCAAAATTTTTCCGGTCATTTCAGCCGGGATTTCCAATCCCATCAACGTTAAAAGCGTTGGCGCAACATCGGCAAGAACGCCGTTGCTGATTTTTGCATTTTTGTTATCGCTCACGTAAATGCACGGAACCGGGTTCAGCGAATGAGCCGTATTGGGCGAACCATCTTCGTTCACTGCATTGTCGGCATTCCCATGATCGGCAATGATCAGCACTTCGTAACCATTGGCACGGGCAGCTTCCACCACTTCTTTTGCACACTGGTCAACCGCACTGATAGCTTTGTAAATGGCTTCGTAAACGCCGGTGTGACCAACCATGTCGCCATTGGCAAAGTTCAGACAAACAAAGTCAACTTCTCCTTTTTTCAGTTCAGCTACAATGGCGTCTTTCACCAACGGGGCCGACATTTCAGGTTGAAAATCGTAGGTCGGTACTTTTGGCGACTGAATCAGGATGCGGCTTTCGCCCGGAAATTCTTCTTCGCGGCCACCGCTGAAAAAGAAAGTCACGTGCGCATATTTTTCAGTTTCGGCAATGCGGATTTGTTTCAGGCCTGCTTTCGAAACAATTTCGCCCATCGTATTGGTTGGGTTTTCCTTGTCGAAAATCACATTGATACCTTTGAAATCGGCCTTGTAATTGGTCATGGTGTACCATTTCAGATTCATGGTGTGCATACCAAATTCGGGAAGGTCTTTTTGTGTAAAGGCAATAGTTGTCTGGCGCAGACGGTCGGTACGGAAGTTAAAACAGATCACTACATCGCCTTCTTCGATAGTAGCAAGCGGCTGTCCTTTTTCGTCAACCATGACGATGGGTTTCAAAAATTCGTCGGTAACTCCTGCGTCGTACGAAGCTTTTACAGTTGCCAGCAGGTCGGTCGATTTTTCACCGACGCCGTGAGTGTACATATCGTAGGCCAGTTTCAGACGGTCGTAATTTTTATCACGGTCCATTCCGAAATAACGACCGATAATGGAAGCAAATTTACCGTTGGTCGGCTTCAGCGCTTCGAGGTCGGCTTCGAGGAACCCGTAACCCGAACGCGGGTCAGTATCGCGGCCATCGGTCAAACCGTGAATGAAAATATTGTCCAGTCCCATATCGGTACCAATCTGGCAAAGCGCCACCATGTGCGAGCTCAGTGCATGAACCCCGCCAGGGCCGATCAAACCAATCAGGTGAACTTTTTTATTGTTTTCTTTTGCATACGTATATGCTTCAACAATTTTCGGATTGCTCCACATAGTTTTTTCGCGAATAGCCTTGGTAATTTTCACCATATCCTGGTAAAGCACACGGCCTGCGCCAATATTCAGGTGACCAACTTCCGAGTTGCCCATTTGTCCGTCGGGCAAACCTACGTTTTCGCCACAGGTCAGCAGTTGCGAATTCGGATATTCTTTCATCAGCGAATCTATGAACGGAGTGGGCGCCGTTGCAATCACGTCGCGTTCCGAACCGTCGCCAATTCCCCAGCCGTCGAGGATCATTAATATTGCTTTTTTTGTGTCTGCCATAATATATGTTGTATTATAATTTTTACTTAACCGGACACAAAAGTATTCTTTTTTTCAGAATGAACAGAAATACGGATTATCGCCAACTCTCAGATTTAAAAAATAATTGATGTGTTTTGACTTTTTGTCTGTAATTCATACATTTATTAAAAAATCAATCAATATGAAGAATAAGTCTTTCAATTGGCTCTACAATACAGGAGCATTCCTTGTTTTGGCAAGCGCTATTTTTAAAATTCAACATTGGCCATATAGCTCAATATTGTTTATTGTAGGCTTTTTTACCGGTATTTTTGGTTTTGAAATGGAAATACGAAGGTTAAAAAAGAAAATAAAAGAATTGGAAGCAGATCAAAAATAATTATCCACTTTGCCGCAATTTACTATCTTTGCCGCAAATACATTTCTAAATTCACTGGATGTTTGTTTAATTTTACTGTCCGCATTTTATGATTCTCATTGCTGAAAACTCAATTTAGCAGCGGGCAGTATTTGTATTCCCTAATTTTTATTTTAATTTTTAAAACAATTCATCATGACACAAGAAGAATTATTCTATTCTATTTTCGAAAATATTCCCCGCCAGGGGCCCGGAACCAAAGCATCAACTTTAAAAGCTTTTTCAGCTATAAAAACATTGCCACAGGATGCACAGATTCTGGATATTGGCTGCGGAAAAGGGGTGCAAACATTTGATTTGGCTGAAGTAACAAACGGAACGATTACAGCAGTTGACAACCATCCGTTTTTTGTTGATTTTCTAAACCAAAAAGCATCCGGATTGAACCTGCAAAATCGGGTAACAGCAATGTTTGCCGACATGAACGACCTGCCTTTTGCTGAAAAACAGTTCGATCTGATTTGGGCCGAAGGGTCAATTTTTATCACAGGTTTTGAAAACGGATTGAAAAACTGGGCAAAATTTCTGAAAGACGACGGCTATATGGTCGTGTCGGAAGCGGCCTGGTTTCACAACAATCCGCCGGAAGAAATCGCTGGTTTCTGGAATGCAGTTTATCCTGACATTATGAGCATGGAAGAGCAGCAGAAATTAATTGAGACCTGTGGCTACCAAATTATCGATTTGTTTCAGCTTCCCAAAGAAGGTTGGCTGGACGAATATTACGCATTTATGGAGCCACTGCTTGAAAGTGCCCGGAATGAATACTGCAACGAACCGGAATTGGCGGGATTACTGAATGTCCTGCAAACCGAAATCGACATGTACAAAAAGTATGGCGATTATTACGGGTATGCTTTTTATGTGATGAAAAAATAGTATGAAAGCCGGGTGGCGCAATTTCTAACCGCGCTTTTGGGTGTGGCGATTTTTTAATCGCCATCTATATCCTGCGATTAAAATCGCAGCACCCTCTTCACCCGATCAATCCCAGCCGGGCAGCATGTTGCACGGCTTCAGTAGTATTGCTGACCGATAGTTTTTCGAGGATGCGCTGGCGGTGTGTGTTTACCGTGTTCACCGAGATAAACAATTGGTCAGCAATTTGCTTGCTGATCAGACCCTGTGCCAGCAGTTGCAGTATTTCCTGCTCGCGCAGGCTCAGGTTGGTTTCCATATTTTCTTTCGGAAAATTGTAAAACTCACCGGTTTTTAAATTCACCAGCCGGTAGCGGCACAGGTTTTTTATATCCTGGTCAGGCGACAAATCCAGTACGCTCAGCGATAGCCAGACATTATCACCGGCGTCCAGTTCCAGCAATTTATGTTGTTCAATCACTCGTACAAACGAGCCGTCTTTCCCTTTGGTACGGTAGTCCATCACCATTTTATAATGTCCCATATTCTGGCGATCTTCTTTTTTAACTTTCAATATCAGGCTGAAGAATTGAGACGACACCCGGTTCAAATGTTCCAAATCTTCGGGGTGCATCCGGCTATCAATATAGACGCTACCGGGTTTTCCGGCTTCTGCCAAATTCCATCCAAGCATATCTTCAAAAGTCGATGAGATATAAACATGCTGCATTTTTGCCAGATCGAAAATCGAAATGGCGCTGTTGTGTACCGATTTGATCGACTCCAGAAATTCAATATGCCGGTCAAGGATTGTGTAATCCAATTTGCTTTTATCAAATTCCTGCATGTACCACGGACGTTCTTCCTGCGTTTTACTCATAATACTGATTTTTCAGTATTGCCAAAAATAGTCCTTCAACTGATCTTTGACAAAACAATTATTTGAAAACAATTAAACGATGATCAGAAAACTTTTATTGGCTGAAGTGCTGTTATTTTATTTTACAGCGATAGTACATGCACAAAATGCCGGGCAGGTAATCAAAGGAAAAGTAACCGATGTGGTTACAGAAACGCCTCTCCCCGGGGCAACGGTTGTTATTCAGGAAAGCGACCCGCAAATTGGTACCATCACCGACGAGAACGGCGATTTCCGTTTGTGGAACATCAAGCCGGGCAGATACAATATCACGATACGTTTTATCGGGTACGAAAATTATATTTTTCGTGAAATCCTGGTCGGTTCGGGAAAAGAAGTCATACTGAATGCCGGATTGAAAGAATTGACTGAGCAGTTGGACGAAGTGAAAATCGTGGCCCGCACTTCGAAAGAAAAGCCCATCAATACCATGGCGACTATCAGCGCCCGGCAGTTGAGCGTAGAAGAAGCCAACCGTTATGCAGGTGGTTACGACGATCCGGCACGACTGGCCGGTTCGTTTGCCGGAGTGGCTTCCGAAATTGGCAACAACGGAATCATCATCCGGGGAAATTCGCCCCGTAATTTACTTTGGAAAATGGAAGGCGTTGAAATCTCGAACCCCACCCATTTTGCCAATGTGATTGCTTTCGGGGCAGGTGGCATCACTGCGCTTTCGAGCCAGATGCTGGCCAATTCTGATTTTTTTACGGGCGCTTTTCCGGCAGAATACGGGAACGCACTTTCAGGAGTGTTCGATATCCGCATGCGCACCGGAAATAAAGACAACTACGAACACACGTTCCAGGCCGGAATCATTGGTATTGATTTCGCTTCGGAAGGCCCGCTTGCGAAAGGCGGCAATGCTTCGTACCTGTTCAATTACCGGTATTCAACCTACGGTTTGCTGGGTTCGTTGATTCCTGAAGAAGCCGGAAAAATCGGGTATCAGGACTTTTCATTTAAGCTGAATTTTCCGACGAAAAATACCGGGACATTTTCGCTGTGGGGCATCGGCGCCATTGATACACAAAAGCGCGACCCGTTTACCAATCCGGACGAATGGGAAAAACCATCAGACAAGGAAGGCTACAAACTCAATTTGTCGACCGGCGCGCTTGGGCTGAGCCACAAACTGCTTTTCGGTGCAAAAACGTATTTGCACACCACCCTTGCCATGTCGGGAAACGGCATTGAAACGGAATATGACGAATTAGATGACGATCTGCAATTACATGATCGCGAACGGGTGAACAACAACACCTGGAAATACACGATGACCAGTTCGCTGAACCACAAATTCGGTCCGAAACACAACAACAAAACCGGATTCATTTACAACCTGCATTATTACAATGTAGATAACCGCGAAGCAGAAGTTTTAGGCGATCCGTTGTTCGTATATGCCGATGAAACCGGGAACACGTCAACCTTTCAGGCTTTTTCGCAGTCGAATATTCAAATGAGCAATAAACTGGAATTGAACCTCGGCCTGCATACTCACTTTTTCGGATTAACCGACGAACTGAGCGTCGAACCGAGGCTGGGAATGAAATGGCAACTGAATCCCAATCAATCGGTTGGTCTGGCTTACGGGTTGAATAGTCACCTCGAAATGATCGGATTCTACCTGTCCCGGCAGGAAACCGAAAACGGGGTCATTCAGCCAAACCGGAATTTAAAACTTACCAAAGCGCACCATTTCGGACTGGCTTATGACCTGAACATCAACAAAAACACCCGCCTAAAAGTGGAACCATATTATCAGTATTTATTCGATGTGCCGGTGGTTCCAAACAGCTATTTTTCGCTTCAAAATCTCGAACTGGACTGGTTTTTCAACGAAACACTGGTAAACGACGGAACGGGAACCAACATCGGGATTGACTTCACACTGGAACGCTTTCTGAATAAAGGTTTTTATTATCTGGCAACGGCATCTTTTTTCGACTCGAAATACAAAGGCGGCGACGGAATTGAACGGAACAGTTTATACAACAAGAATTTCATCATCAACCTGCTGGCCGGGAAAGAATGGATTATTGGCAAAAACAAAACCAATATTTTGGGTATCAACGCGAGGTTGAGCATTTTGGGCGGCGACCGCTACATCCCGGTTCTGGAAGATGAATCGCTGGCTGCGGGCAAAATAGTTTACAATTACGATCATGCCTACGAACCACGCGAAAATGTTGCAAAGGTGCTTTCCTTTAGTGTTTCGTACCGGAAAAACAAACCAAAATATGCCAGCATCTGGTCGTTTCATTTGCTGAACGCGCTGGGACAAGAGGAGTACCGGGATTATGAATTCAACCTGAAAACCGGCGCTCTGGAAAAACAATTCGATTTAATTGTTGTGCCAAACATCAGCTATAAAATTGAATTCTAACACATGAAGCTGTCCAAAAAGTCTGAAATAGAGTCATCCCGAACTCGTTTCGGGATCCCATCTTTCTAATAATCAGCCCCTGAAATATCCCGAAAATTCGAGGCAGGGTGACGCGAATTACGGATTTTAGAACTTTTTGGACAGCTTCATAAATCAGCTTTATTTACTTGATTTCAATTTTGGCAATCAATCCATTATGACCACATGCAAAACCTAATTTCGAGTTGATAAATTCCATGGCCGTTAAATATCCACCTTCCGGAACGGCATAGTCTTTGATCCAGTTTTTCCCGCCATCAAGCGAGTGATAAATTGATTCTGGCGTTTTAAGTACAATTTTATTGGAATCAATAAAATAGCAATTAACATACCGGTCGGGGATATCGGAAGAAACCAGTGTCCAGTTTTTTCCGCCATCGGTTGTTTTCCACATTTCCTTGTCGAAATTGAACACAAACCCGTTGTTTTCGTCCATGAAATGGAATGCCGTGATCTGGCTCATATCCATGTTCAGGTTTTCCCAGTTATTTCCGCCATCCTTTGTTTTCACGATGGTTCCCACGGAACCTCCATCGTGTGTTTTCCCACCGGCGCAAAATCCGATGTTGTTATTTACAAATTCAATTGCATTATACACAATTGCATAGTAATTCTCGTCTTTCGACGAATCAAAGACAAGTGTCCAGGTCGTTCCGCCATCCGTTGTTTTCATGATTCCATTTTTGGCAATGAACCCGGTTTGCGAACTCAGAAACCGGATATCAAAAATGCCCGATCCCTGATCGTCAAGTCCGGCGGTGGTCCAGTTTGCTCCGCCATCGCCTGACCGATACAACTCGTTTCGTGCGGTAAATATCTGGTTATCGCTAAATGCATCAATACAATGCAGGCTTGGGGTTATCCCGGATTTCAACGACGACCATGTTGCTCCGCCATCGCCGGTTTTGAACAATATCCCCATCTCGCCACAGGCATATCCTACCTGTCCCGATCCAAACGATATATCTGTAAATGCCTTATCCGTATCAACCTTTATTGTGGAAACGGAAACAGATTGGAAATTAAAATCTTCATCCTCTTTATCGCACGCAAATACCGCCAGTGCGATAATCAAAATAAGTAATGTTTTCATGTTCAATTTTTAAATTATTATTCCTGTTTTCTACTGTTTTTGAACTTTCATTGGATAGCAACAAAGATGGAAGTACCGGAAAATGGTTGCGCAATATGGATTTTTATTTCCCTGCGCAACGAATTTAAATTTTGTTCGTCATATATGTGTCCGAAACAAAAACCTGAAAATGAAACCAATATCTGCCAAATCATTTCTTGTCGCCTTTGCGCTGTTTTTTGCATTTGCGTGTTCAAACAACGAAGACAATAGTGAGCCTCTGGAATTGTCTGAAAACGAGTTTACCGTTCAACCTGAAAAACCTTCAAAAGCCGATGAAATATCGGTTATTACCTGCGATTGCGCATACAATCAACTGGCCTATATAAAAAGAGACGGATTCACTATTGAACTGATCAAGCATTTCAATAGTATGATGAAACAACCTTGCGTACTAAAACTCGATACGATAAAACTTGGTAAGCTGGCCGCTGGCACCTACCAGCTAAAATTGATAATTGTCGACACTTCAACGATGATACTCCCGGCTGACAGTATTTTCCATACGGAGGAACAACAATTGGTGGTCGTTAACTAAACATCTGGATCATACGCTTTTATTTTCGGAGGTTACCTCCCGATATGTTCGGTTTATTATTGAAATCCGGATTTGCTGTTTTTGATGGATTTCCGGATTCCGTTTTATTCGGCCAGTATATGCAATTTTCTACATGTTTTCATGTTCAATCTCCTGAGAATCACATTTGTTTATCTTCCGTTAATTATCCTGAAAAATTGATCTTTTTCAGTTTTGCTTTATTAAAATAGAGTATTTTTGCACCCTGATTTTCTTAACAGTTACATTATGGCAGAAAAATATAATCAACTTTTTAATGAATTTCCTCCGGTGAGTACTCAGGAATGGATGGATAAAATTACCGCCGACCTGAAAGGAGCCGATTTCAACAAGAAATTGGTGTGGAAAACCAACGAAGGAATCAATGTGATGCCGTTTTACAGGGCCGAAGACCTTGAAAAGCTCGATCACACCAACAGTTTACCCGGCGAATTTCCGTTTGTGCGGGGGAACAAAAAGATCAGTAACGAATGGCTGGTACGACAAAACATCATCGTAAATGATGTCAAGGAATCCAACGAAAAAGCGCTCGATATTCTGAATAAAGGCGTCAACTCGTTGGGTTTTGTTTTTAAAGGCTGCAACGAATTTACCGCTGCCGACATTAATGCTTTGCTAAAAGGCATTTGTCTGGAAGCCGTTGAAATAAACTTCGTATGTTGCTGCAAAAAACTGAAGTTTGCCCGGTTACTGGCCGATTTCATCGAAAAAGGCAACTGGGACAAAGCAACTGTTTTTGCATCGGCCAACATCGATCCGCTGGGTAGCTACCTGCTGAAAGGCAATTTAATTGACGACAGTATTGCTGAAATCAAAAAACTGATTGAAGAAACTGTTGAACTGAAGAAGTTCAGAGTAGTTACTGTTACCGGCAAAAATTACAGCAACGCAGGTTCGTCGATTGTTCAGGAACTGGCCTTCTCACTGGCCCAGGGAGCTGAATATCTTAGTTTATTAACCGAAGCCGGACTGGGCATTGATGTGGTTACAAAGAAAATTAAGTTCGACTTTGCAATAAGCGCCAACTATTTCATGGAAATTGCAAAATTCCGCGCTGCCCGTATGTTGTGGGCACAAATCGTGAAAGCATACAACCCGAACTGCGACTGCAATTGTAAGATGGAAGCCCACGCCGAAACCGGAAGCTGGAATAAAACGCTGTACGATCCGTATGTGAACATGCTGCGTTCCCAGACCGAAGCCATGAGCGCCGCCCTCGGCGGAGTGGAATCAATCACCGTGCTGCCGTTCAACGCAATCTATGAAGCGCCGACTACTTTCTCCGACCGCATTGCACGCAACCAGCAACTGCTGCTGAAAGAAGAATCGCACCTCGACAAGATCGTCGATCCTTCGGCCGGTTCCTATTATATTGAAGAATTGACTGTTTCAATTGCTGAAGAAGCATGGAAACTGTTCCTCGAAATTCAGGATAAAGGCGGCTTTATTGCTGCGGCCAAAGAAGGTTTCATTCAGGCTAAAGTAAAAGAGATGGCCGCCAAACGCGACATGAACATTGCAACCCGTCGCGAAAACCTATTGGGTGTAAATCAGTTCCCGAATTTTACTGAAAAGATTTCTTCTGAAATTGATGCTTCGGTTTTTGAAGCCAAAGACCGCACAGCAGAAGATGCCGAAATCGAAACATTGAACCCATACCGCGGGGCACAGGCTTTCGAAGCATTGCGTTACCAAACCGATGTGTATTCGAAAACCAACAAACGCCCGATGGCTTATATGTTGACCATTGGTAACCTGAACATGCGCAAAGCACGCGCCCAGTTTGCCTGCAACTTTTTTGCAGTAGCCGGTTACGAGGTAATCGACAACAATGGTTTTGCAACGGTTGCCGAAGGTATTGAAGCTGCCAAAGCAGCCAAAGCCGACATCGTGGTTCTTTGCAGTTCCGACGACGAATATACTGAACTTGCTCCTGCCGCTTTCGACATTCTGAAAAGCGACACCATCTTTGTGGTAGCCGGAGCTCCTGCTTGTATGGACGATCTCAAAGCGAAAGGTATTACCAACTTCATCCATGTAAAGAGTAACCTCTTGGAAGAATTGAAAGGCTACCAAGGTCTATTAAAAATTTAAACACAATACAGACATCAGATTTTAGATATTAGATAATAGACTAAAACCAAACAGATGCATAATTACAAGGAAATAAAAATTTGGCAGAACGCCAGAGCACTTGTGAAAGCTGTTTATAGAATATCGAAACAACTTCCTAAGGAAGAGCTTTATGGATTGACTTCTCAAATCAGAAGAGCTGCTGTTTCTATTCCTGCAAATATCGCAGAAGGCGCTGGCCGCGGAACTGATCGTGATTTTTGTCATTTCCTTGATATTGCCCGAGGATCACTTTTTGAATTAGAAACATTGCTAATACTCTCAAATGATCTCGAATATGTTTCTGAGGAAAAATTGAATCCTATTCTTGACAGTATCAATGAAATCATCAGAATGATGGTGTCATTCCAAAACCGTTTAGTCTAAAATCTAAAATCTATCATCTAAAATCTTATCGTATATGAAACCAAATTTTAAGAATATAGACATCAAATCAGCAAACGCTTCAATGACAGCGGCTGATTGGTCTGCACAAAACAAGATTGAAAAGAACTGGGTGACCCCGGAACAGATTCCGGTGAAGCCGGTTTACAGTAAAGACGACCTCGAAGGAATGGAACACCTGAACTTTGCAGCGGGTGTAGCTCCTTACCTTCGCGGCCCCTACTCGGTGATGTACGCCATGCAACCATGGACCGTGCGTCAGTATGCAGGTTTCTCAACGGCAGAAGAATCGAACGCATTCTACCGCCGTAACCTGGCTGCCGGTCAGAAAGGGCTTTCCGTGGCATTCGACCTGGCAACACACCGTGGCTACGACAGCGATCACCCGCGTGTGATTGGCGACGTTGGTAAAGCCGGTGTGGCCATCGACTCGATCCTCGACATGAAAATCCTGTTCGACCAGATTCCGCTCGATAAAATGTCGGTATCTATGACCATGAACGGAGCCGTGCTCCCGGTATTGGCTTTCTACATCGTTACTGCGCTGGAACAGGGCGCCACGTTGGATCAGTTGGCCGGAACCATTCAAAACGATATTCTGAAAGAATTCATGGTGCGCAACACATACATCTATCCGCCGGAATTCTCGATGAAAATTATTGCCGACATTTTCGAGTTCACTTCTCAGAAGATGCCGAAATTCAACTCGATTTCCATTTCAGGATACCACATGCAGGAAGCCGGCGCTACTGCCGATATCGAAATGGCCTACACCCTGGCCGACGGGTTGGAATATCTTCGCACCGGTATCAAAGCCGGGATCGACATCGACGCGTTTGCACCTCGTTTGTCGTTCTTCTGGGCCATCGGGATGAACCATTTCATGGAAATTGCCAAGATGCGTGCTGCCCGTATGATTTGGGCCAAACTGGTAAAACAGTTCAACCCGAAAAATCCAAAATCGATGGCGCTGCGTACCCACTCGCAAACTTCGGGCTGGTCGCTCACCGAACAAGATCCGTTCAACAATATTGGCCGTACCTGTATCGAAGCCATGGCATCGGCACTGGGACACACCCAGTCGCTGCATACCAACGCACTTGATGAAGCCATCGCACTTCCAACTGATTTCTCGGCACGTATTGCCCGTAACACACAGCTTTACATTCAGCAGGAAACCGAAATTTGCCGCGCGGTTGACCCGTGGGCCGGCTCGTACTACGTTGAATCGCTGACCCGGGAATTGTACACCAAAGCATGGGCGCTGATCGAAGAAGTGGAAAAACTGGGAGGTATGTCGAAAGCGGTTGAAACCGGTGTTCCGAAAATGCGTATCGAAGAAGCAGCAGCCCGCACACAGGGGCGGATCGACTCGGGAACTCAAACCATCGTTGGCGTGAATAAATACCGCCTCGAAAAAGAAGACCCGATCGATATTCTGGAAGTGGACAATACCGCTGTTCGTCTGGCGCAAATCGAACGCTTGAAAAAGCTTCGCGCCGAACGCAACGAGGCAGAATGCCAGGCTGCATTGACCGTATTGAGCAACTGCGTGGAAACAGGCAAAGGAAACTTATTGGAACTCGCAATTGATGCCGCTAAAAAACGCGCATCGCTGGGTGAAATTTCAGATGCATGTGAAAAACATGTTGGACGTTATAAAGCAGTAATCAGAACTATTTCAGGCGTGTATTCATCAGAAAGCAAAAACGATTCGACCTTCAAAGAAGCACAGGATATGGCAAAAAAATTTGCCGAACTGGAAGGTCGCCAGCCACGTATCATGATCGCCAAAATGGGACAGGATGGTCACGACCGCGGCGCCAAAGTAGTAGCAACCGGGTATGCCGACCTCGGTTTCGATGTGGACATGGGACCGTTGTTCCAGACCCCGGAAGAAGCCGCCAAACAGGCCGTTGAAAACGACGTGCATGTAATGGGTGTTTCATCGCTGGCTGCTGGCCATAAAACGCTGGTACCAGCCGTTATCGAAGAACTGAAAAAGCTGGGACGCGAAGATATCATGGTAATCGTAGGCGGTGTAATTCCTGCACAAGACTACCAATACCTTTACGATGCAGGTGCTGTTGCCATCTTCGGCCCGGGCACTTCTGTTGCCGCCGCCGGTAAGAAGATTTTGGAGATTTTGCTGGCCGCACACGAATAAGAAGCCCCTCCCAACCTCCCCCAAGGGGAGGAGAAAGCGAAGGAAGTTGCGACAGTAACTACAAACAAGTCATTCCCGCGAAGGCGGGAATCTCAAGATAACGAAAGCCGTTCCTGAAAAGGGGCGGCTTTTTGATTGGGTGCGCCGGTTTGTAACCGGCAATTTATTAATCGCGGATGCAATCCGCGACACCCGATTGGTAATACTATTCTGATGGAAAAATCAAACAGCTATAACTCCTTTTTCAATAATAACTCTTGTTGATAGTGCCAAAACTTTTAAAAAGCTCGCTTTAGAAAGCTTAGTATTGCCCTCTAATATACTTATTTCAAAACATATAGGGCTTTCGTCTCGATAAAATTTATTGATAGAGTATCCAAAAACGGAATATTTGATGATTGTATTTCCTTTAAACTCATAAGTCTTTCGATTCTCCTTTTTCAAATCTACATCAACGTCAATATTAAATTGATGGTTCTCAAAATCAGCAAATAAAATCAACCCTGGCATAATTCTGTCGAACTCATAACTTTCAGATTCGTATTTATTTGTAACTGTAGATGAAATAGTAATTGCTTTATTGAATTTCTCCAAAAAGATTGAACTATTTCCATATAACTTTGACAGAATATAAATAGAAATACAAATAGGGTAATATGCAATGAAAGAATATATTGGTGCTCCAATTTTATCTAAATTGATATCAATATCTTTGATTTTATTATTTGCAATCAAATCTGATAAATGAATGTTGCCTAATCTAACTATATCCCGTATACTGAGTTGCTTACCTTCAAATAAGACTTGAAGCATATAAAAAATAATCTTTTTTGTTGTTGCATTATCAAAAACACATATAGAAGTTGTCAAAAGTCGATTGTTGAAAAGAAAGAACGATACCATGTGATTGGTAATCAATAAATAGGTATCATTCTTTCAAAAAAAATAATGTTGAGCAAAAATATAATAAAAAAGAGATTTGCCCA
>Ga0209319_1000132_pt1 | contig 128511 bp, 106 predicted proteins | sample RifGroE2_FD_184000 | JGI IMG/M metagenome (GOLD analysis project Ga0209319, IMG submission 184000) | Groundwater microbial communities from Rifle, Colorado - Groundwater E2 (SPAdes) (version 2) | ecosystem: Environmental > Aquatic > Deep subsurface > Groundwater | place: Rifle, Colorado... | reverse complement strand
AGGAAAATTTCAGAATAACTTTGCCTGCCAAACCTAGTGCAATTGAAAACCTTAACTTAACTTTGTCAAATAATTGTCCAGACATATTAGACCAGCTCACATCCCAGTCGAGTTACATAACAGTTGAAGCAGGCTACAACCCTAAAATTTACTACTGAACCGGCTATTATTTTTATACATTGTTGAACTAAATCCCCCCTGCGCGGGAAAGCTTTTTCAAAAACACCCGATTCTTTACTTTCCTAAGGAACTATTCACAAAAAAAATCTGATAAGAGAATGAAATCAGGTTTTACGATTGTTGAACAGTCAATTGCGCTTGTTCCGGCGTTTGAAACAGGTCAAAGCCAAACCCGTGCAATGGCTTAATGCCATTCTAAAAAGCAGCCTGTTTTACACTGAGAGGGAAAACTATGCCATCAGGTAACTAAAAAAGATCAAAACCTTTCATTTATAGCACTATTCTATAAGAATTAGATAACTTTAGTTACCTTAAATTCATTAAAACCTTCAACCACAACAGCCGATTTTCATCTGAATTATATCAATAACTGCCGGTAAGTACATAGCCTGTTAAGGGATGTAGTTCAACATGTACTCATCGCTGGGTCTTGCAGACCGCTCAGAGTCCTATTTATTGTGTGCTGCCCTTTTTTATCGTTTAATAATATCCTTTTATCTGACTTTTCCAAAATTCATTAAAATTGGCCTTCGGTTTTTTGAACAGATATACTCTGGTTTTATGCTCAATTGCTAAAGCATTATCAACTTGTCCAATTTCAATCATTTCTTTAAAAAATTCTTTTGTATCCTTGAAATTTCCACTCTCCATTGCATCCTCCCCAACTACATACACCAATTCATCAATGTCATTTTTAAATTCATGTGGAAGCCATAACCTATATGAATCACTAAAGCTAATGGGTTCTGGCAATTTATATTTTTTACCAATGATGCTAATTGCGCCAGCTTGACCGTAGTTTGCACAAAAAATAAAGCTTCTTTTTTTATTCTCCACCAGTGACCATGCTTTATTGGTTATTTCTGTAATCTGTTTCCATCCAAGCATATCTGCATTTATCTGGGGTAATTTTCTATAATTGCCATCTTCATCTTTTCTTAAGAAATCGGCTCCGGTAATATTAGCAAACCTGTCGAAGTAGCTAATCATTTTCTCAGTTTTAATAACAGGCAAACTCAGAGGTAACAGCAATATAGATAATACTATCAGTCCAGTCACCACTGCTGAAATTAAATATCGATTACTAATTTGTTTCTCTACAAACAATGCCCCAACTACTATTAGAAAAGGGAAAAGCCCTGAAGTATACAAACTTTTACCGCTTAACATTAAAAACAGGAGGATAACAACACCAGAAACAGACAACAGAAACCTGAATTCCTTATACTGTTTGTTTATTAAAAAGGAAACAACGCCAGGCAAAATAATTATGGTGTAGGGCAACAAAAAAATGAGTTGCTCAATAATAAATACTATCCGGTTTACATTAACAAGTTGGGTTTCATTCAATTCTTTCATGTGACCCAATACCGGCAAATTGTGCATCACCTGCCAAATAATATTCGGTAAGGCTATAATTAACGATAATAATAAACCTCTGTAAAAAAAAATGTTTGAAAAAACATGCCTGTGTTTTGTAAATGGTATAACTATAAGTATAGCCGCAAGAAGAAATAGTACATTATACTTGTTAAGAAATGAAAAGCCAATAACGATGCCAAGGATAATAAGGTAATAATCAATATTTGTTTTTACATATTTGACTATAAAATAAATAATTAATGTCCAGAAAAATATATCGAAACAATATGGGGTAAAAACGCCATACATCATTACCAGAAGCATGCTGCCAGCTATTCCAATTGCCGAAATGAGCTGCGAATAAAAATTCCCGTTCAATTCTTTTGCAATCATGGCTGTTAAATAAACAAGTAATCCACTAAACAGTGCAGGAAAAAACCGTGCTGAAAAGACAGAATATCCAAAAATGCTTTTTGAAACAAATGCCATAAATCCAACAAAGGGGGGTGTTGTTGCATACCCGAAATCAAGATGGTTGCATAGCGAGAAATACAGCAATTCGTCGCGGTGATATTCGAAATGGAAACCAGGCAATAAATGCAGAACTACATTTATTAATGCAATGAATGTAATTATTAATTGATGCTTATATTTCATTTAATAAATACTTCAAACTTATTATTATTTCCTAATTCTTCAAGTGTCTTTTTGTTCCTATTGATTAATGTCAATTTTAGGTTTGCCCTTCTCTTTTTTTGGAAATAGTATTTCAAACTCATTGAGTTCTTCTTCATTGGTTTCAAATGCCTTGTCTTCATAGAATTTACCGCTTACAGTTACCAAAGAATTTTGATATAATTCCAAAGCCATAAAAGGTTCAAAATTCATTCCTTCTTTTGTTGTAATCCCGTATTTCTGCGCATTGACAAATCCAAAACGGCGATAATAATCAGGGTGTCCAAATAGTAACATTCCCTGATATCCTAATTCTTTAGCAATAATTACTGATTCATTTAAGAGTTTGGCTCCTATACCTTTTTTTTGAAATTCGGGAAGCACAGAAATTGGCCCGACACATAAGACTTGGTGTTCATTGTTTTGTGTATCTACTACGTTCGCTTTTGTAGTTATAATATGTCCTATTATTCTGTCTTTCGATAAGGCAACCATATCAAGGTCGGGTAAATAACAATTTCTTTTTCTTAGGTTATGTAACACTAAATGTTCATCGCAACCCGGTTTAAACAAATTCCAAAATGTTTCGCGAGTAATGTTTTCTGTTATCAGAAAATCATTTGGTTTTGTTCTTTGAATAAGTATCTCCATATATATGTTAATTTCTTTCTGTTTTATTCTTAGGCTTACTTCACCATTTATTTTTAAGCCTAATAGAGCAATAGATAAAATCCCAACTCTATTGCTTAATTTATTCCTCGAACGAAAACTACAACGTTTTCATTGGAATACCTATATCCAAGACAAATCTGAGTATAGAGTTTTCATCCGACGAATTGTAATATAACTCATATGGGTAACCATCACTCTATTTATTCTTGCTGTGCATTCTTGTCAGCTTTTGTCTTTTGCATTCATATCAGAAACTATTGACTGTCATTTCTTAGGGTTGCACACAACTAGTATATATCATCATAAATATATCACTTTTAATGATGACCTGAATTATTATTTCATTGATTCACAATCCGATCTATCGAACATACAACATGTCCTGCGCCTTTCATCCCTCGTTGCCTACCGTTTCCGCTCAGTGCTTCGCCCTTATACTGCCCGGGTACTATAGGAACATATTGCATCAAACAAAAATGCTTTCGGTTTATATGTTATCAGGTTACAAATATAAAAAGAAAGGATGGTCACCGTAAAAGTATTGCCCTAAATATGTTCCACAGGTCGGACCATCCAAAGCCAAACCCATACCATTGCTTAATGCCTTTCTAAAATGCCGCCTGTTTTGCGCGAAGAGGGAAAACTATACCATCAGATCACTAGAAAAGATCAAAACCCTTCATTTACAGCACTATTCTATAAGAATTAGATAACTTTAGTTACCTCAAATTCATTAATACCTCCAACCACAACAGCCCATTTTCCGCTGGATTACATCAATAACTGCCCGTAAGTACATCGCCTGTTAAGGGATGTAGTTCAACATGTACTCATCGCCGGGTCTTGCAGACCGCTCAGAGTCCTATTTATTAGCACCTATTTTATTTTGTCTCTGGGAACCACCATCCTTCATGTTTATGTTTATATAATTTTCCCCTATCATCAATTATCGTTATTTCACAGATGAATGGGTTTTCCCAATATTTATTGTCACTAAGATAAGGTCTTGTCTTTTTTAAATCAAATTCTATAATCATTTTTGCCGAACTTACATAGTCCATCGTCGAGCCACTATTTTGAACTAAACTCGGAAACCATTTATTCCAATATCCAATTGAGTCAAGAATGGGACTTGTTAACAATTCCTTAGGTTCGGCTGTATTTTTCAAAATATCAACCTCCAGTCGATTAATATTTGTAATCCTTGCTTGTTTTAACAAATGACCTAAAAAGTAATCGTCATTTATGTAGTTCATAAAACTTATAAATGAATGCCCAAAATTATGAGAAACACTTTTTAATGGTTTATGACTAATCATTTTGAAATCAAAGATTATAAATTATTCTTAATGTGTCATTAATTCTATCCCTGAGCATTTCTACAAGTTCTTCGTCCATGAATTCGTAATCGTCGGCTATGTTTAAAATCTCTATTGCTGGCAAATCCATGTGTCTATAAAGTCCTGATATTTTTGCTCTGTGTCCGGTTTCCATAACAAAAATTAAGTCAGCCCAATTCAAATCATTTTCTGAAATCTTTCTATCGCTTTTGGGACTTAGTCCAGCAGACCTAATATTAAAACGATTATCGTTTTTGAAAATATATTCCGCAGTCCTGCTTCGCTTTTTATTTCTTCCGCAAACTACAAGTATATTAGGTCGTTCTGTCATAGTGGACGGTTTTTAAAATAGGTACCAACGATGGTGGTATGGTTAGTTGCCGAGTTCGAAGCGATTTCCTATCAAAATGCAAGGAACATGATAAGAGAGAAAGCTTTGAAACTGGCTCTGAGACGGCAATTAACTATACCCTGTGCTTAACCAACTCCCGCCTGCCCAGAATAACTTTATCAAAAACACACGTTTCTTTCTTTTATTCATGAATTATTCACCACAAAAAACTCCTGACATGAGAAAGAAATCGGGTTTTACTATTGTGGAACAACCTATTGAGGCTGTAATAAAACGACAACAACCACCTGTCATCATCCCGACTATCAGTACTTCCGATGCCAGCATTGTCAAGTGTATATTTCAACCATCGTTTGTAATCTTCACGTCCAATTCTCTTTCGCAAGGTTACAAATAATGACGGGTCAAATAAAGGAAGTTCGGTAAATTCCTTTAACCCAAAGAAGTACTGCATATAAGGGTTCTCCCGGATCATCTCTATCATGCGCTCATCGCTATAGCTTTCAATATGCTTAATGATCAGTGCCACTATAACAATCCTACTTGAAATGGAAGGTGCTCCCGTTTCAGCACTCAGAGACCCGAGATAATCCTGCTCGATCTTATCCCATGGTAAAATCCTGGCCAGTTTTACGCATCTGTTCTCAGTTGAAAGCCCACACCCGATAAACGGATGATTAAATTCTGAAAAACTCAACTGTTTTGTACTACGTCCTTTTACCATATCTGCATAAATAATAGACCAAAGTTACTATTTTTCATACACTTATTTTCTATTATTTATCAACAAGTTATTAACTATCTTAACATTAGTTATTATTCAGGGAACCCTAATATACTACCGATGTTCTGCTTCTCGGCACACTACACGAAGGACGGGATTTACCCGATAAACTGCCTGCGAAGAACTGCCTTTCAATTTACTAATTTCCTGTCAACGAAGCACCGAAACCCAGCTTGCGGGTATCTGATGCTATGGGCTAGGTGTTCTTTAGTCAATATCTCTATCAAATGCGTCTTTAGAATAAATTGCCATTTCAATACCCAATGATAGTTTACCTGCTAATACGATTAACTCCTTTGGTAAATGGTTGTTTTGATTTACAATGTCACCATATAATCGTGAGTATAAAGGAAAGTCAAGGTATGCTGTTGTGATACTGTGAGTCTTAAATAGTTGTTCGATGTCGTCATAGTATTTCGCTAAAAAGTTAATAGAGTCCTCAACTTGTCCTTCAAAATCATCCCAGTCTTTACCCGAAATGTCAAATGAAATTTTGTAATCCGCTCTAACTTGACTTTTTCCTTTTGATTCACCTTTGTCGTAACTGCTGTAAACAGGAACTTTGGTCGTTTTTTCAAATGACTTAAATGAATCAGTGTCGCTATAAACTTTTAAAATACACATACTTTCTATATTACTCTGTCAGTTTAAAGTGTCCTTAATATTTAGTACCTGTGCCTAGCTTGTAAGGCAAATACACTTGCCCATAACATAAGAAGCTACACGAAGGGGCTGTTTGCTGGCGATTTCCTGTCAAGCAGAGAAGCAGCCCGAGCGGAAAGATACACCCCGAAAACCACCGCTGCCGCATTTGACGGGTAGCTGAAGATGTGCGTTCGTTCTCTTTTTTCATGTCTTTACTATACTTGAATTTAACTGTCCAAGTAAACCAATTAGTTGATCATAGTTTTCTTTTAATATCTCCTTTGATATAATTCTTGAAACGTCTAATGCAAACTGATTTAGTAAATCAAAGTTTTCAGGTCCAATAAATCCAATTGGAGCAATTAAATGTAGTTTTAAGGCAAGTTGACGAAATACATCTTTGATTATTGGTTCTGCGAATAATTCAGAACAATTTGAAAGTGTTAAATGAATTTCAATCAAATAGCTTGATAATGTTTCAAATGGCTTATTATTATATAAAAGGAAGGTTGCATCAATATCTTTAATTTTGCTAATATTATTTAAAGTTGTGACCAACATTTCTACTTTATTGGCTGTAGTATTGGCTGTCTCTGCCTTTTGCAATGCTTTTTTTGATGTTTCTTTAGCAGTTGTGACTTCTCCTTTAAAACCATCAAATGTCTGTTTTAGAACTTTAAGTTCTGGTGGTAACGATTTTAATTCTTCAATATGCTTTTCGTTCTTAGCAATGTAATCATCAACTTTATTTACCTTATTTGCAGCAACATCAGCCTTTATACTTATCTCTTTTAATTCTTCACTATTCCTATAGTTGAGTACAATAGGAATGAAAATTCCCAAGAATCCAATTATTCCAATCCAAATACTAACCCAAGTGTTTAATCTGTCTATGTCTTTACCAATTTCATCTTTTACGCTAACGACAGCTTTCTCAACTTGGGATGTTAAAAATTGAATATGATTTCTCAACTCTTCTAATTGTTTCTTAGTAAGATTATAGTTGCCATTTTTATCTATGGAGTCTTGCAAAACACAAAAAGGTTGAAACTTAGAATCATCTGTATTTATTTTGTTATTATCCAAATATTTGCTGATTAGTACTGCTGATAATCGTTTATAAAGAGAATCATTCATCTGTTCTTTTTGAGATGACTCCATGTCAATTAAGACTAAGTCAGGCTTGAATAAATCAAGTTTAGCCTGTTCATTAATTGTATTAATAATTGTCTGGCTAACTAGAATTTGTTGTTCGCTAATCATTCTATCAACCTTTTTATCTCTCAAAACCCAAAATAGAATTATTAGGATAACAATCAAAAGAAAATAACCAATTTTAGCGGCTAGTTTTTTTGATATACTAATTGTGGTATTTTCTGTTGTACTCATACTTTTGTAAGTGTGTTTTGCATAATAGTGTAAGGCAAGTAGCTTGGCATCCGATATGCTAATTCTTTGTAGTCTCCTTTGTCTTTGGCATTATTGTGAGGGAAAAGTTTTGCAAAAGCAATATTCTTTACTTTCGTTTCAGCTATAGCTCTCACTGCGCTTTCAAAAATTAATTGGTCGTGTGTAAAAAGAATTAATTGAAGCTCTAATTCTGGGGTGTATTCCTCAAAAACTTTAAATAACTCTTTAATAAATCGTTCTATCGTTGCCCTATTTTCAAAATCACTTGCATAAAAGATATCATCAAGAACCAAGGGCAAGTTTATTCTTGTATTTATTCTTGATGCCATAGCAATACTGATCCCAACCATTGTTGAAAAAAGCCGGTAATGGAAAGTGTTGAAATACTTGTTTACTGGAAGTGGTTGTAGTGATTTGTCTTTAGGTACAATTAATGCTGTTATAATTTCCGAAAGAACTTCACCAGTTTCGCTATCGATTTCCTCTTCTTTCATTTTTATTTCAAGCTCGACTTCTCTTTCTTCTTGCTTTATATATTTTTCCAGAACTTCTTCAACAATTAATTTAATTGGAGCAAATGCTTGCAAAACTTCTTTACTTAGTAATGTATGAAAATGTATAGAAAAAATCCTTGTATCATCTTTAATTGACTTAAACAATGCTTGTTGCTCTCTATAATTTTTCAATTCCACATCATTACTTTGTATCTTCTTTCTTGATACAATTAACTGCTGCTCTAAACCAGTGATCTCATTCTTAACTGTAACAATTTGTTCAAATAAAGTTCTACTTTGAAGGTTAGTTGCAAGCTGTTTTTCAATGTTTGTTATTATTTCATTTCGCTGACTGGCAAACATAGAAATATTGTCAATGATAGATTTTAATTCATTGTTTATGTATTCTTTATTTGTTTCAAAAAAAGAAAATAAGAATTGATTCTTATTTAGCTTAAATAAATCACTATCATTCATAGTTGAGCCTACTGAATAAAATTCACTTGCCTGCGTAGTTTCAATAAAAGTAATGAAACTATTTTCACCTGATATTAACTCCGAAAATTCACTATATGATTTTATAGTGTAAAGCTCCTGTGTAACTTTCCCTTTTAATAAAGCAATTTGATTAAAGAAATTATCTAAATTCTCCGTGGCATAATTAAATGCCTTGGTGAGTTCTTGGTTTATTGTGTTGAATGATTCTATTTGTTTAATTCTATCTAAAACGAAAGCACTTATTTCTGTGGTCGACTTTTTAGAACTATTGCATAATGGACAATCAGTAGCATCCTTTAATAACTCTAAGCCCAAATTTAAAAATTGGATTTGAGAAATATTACCTGTCTTAAACTCCAGTGCTTCAAATTCTTTATACTTCAGCTCATACTTTACAATGTTTTCATCTAATATTTGAAAATCAAATTGAAAATTATAGTTGGCAAATTTTAATTGTGCTACTAATTTCTGCAATTCTTGAACTTTACTATCTAATGGTTGCTTTTTCTCTGTTTCGGAAAATTGAACAAGTTTTTGTTTTTTTTCTTCTAAAGATTTCTGAGCACTAACAATTAAAGCGTTTTCCTCTTTGCTGCTCTTTTCCAATGAATTAATTCTTGTAGATTCTGTTGCTCTTCTATAAGATGTAAATGCTCTAAGATTTCTTTCAAATTGCAATAGCTCACTTAGCCCTAAACTTTCTGCAATTAGGTTATGAAAAGAACCAGTATTGCCCTTTAAATAGCTTAATTGACCATTGTAATAAATATCATAATCACTTATGAAATGTGTGTTTGGATTTATTCTTTTTCTAACCTCTTTAGGAATATTTGTGCTTTGCAACTTAAATATTTCATCTACTGTTTCAATATCGCACATGCTATTGCCAAAGCCATTGTCAAAATGACTCAGATAACTTTTGAACTCGGAATCTTCATCTTCAAGATTGGCCGATGTTCTTAATTGAGCTTCGCCAATTTTTTTACAATAATTGTATTCAATAGAATTGTAAATTGAAGATTTGCCTGAACCATTTGAACCAAGTATTATCATACTTTCTGGTTTCCCGTCCTCATTCTTAAAATTTATTCCAAATGGCATGGTTGAGTCTGGAAAACCTCTAACCGATTTAAGTTTGATTTTATTTATTCTCAAATCTTTTCCTATCCAGCTTTCTATATCATTGGACTTTCTATCTCTTTCCGAAACTATTTCACCTCTTTCTTCCTCTTTTATTCGAACAAAATGGTGACTAATATTATCAACAAACTTCTCTTTTTTTGAAATATCTATGGAAGGATGTAACGCAAAAACAAGTGAAAGTTTATTCCCCTTTAACTCCGGCATAAGAGCTACTTGCCTTAAAAAAGTTTCTTTGTCCTTAATCATAATTAGTTTCTATTTGTTGAAATTATATCCATAAAGCAATACAATTAGAATGTCGTACAACAATTAAATCGGCTTCTCGTCAAGTATCGGCACTGGTGTGTGGGGAAAAAAACAGCTCTTTTGCAGTTTCTGGTCTGAGTATTGGCTTGTGCTAATTGCAATTGTGCTAAATTTTGCGGGGTTGATTGATTTAATGATGTAAAATTTGAATTCACTTTTAATATCAGATATATCCATGTCTGGCCATAATTCAAATGCAAAGTCCAAATGCTTTTTCGATTTTAATATATTATCTGTGATATTCCCAAAACCAGCAACTTGGTTGGTTAGCCGAGGATGTAATGGAGTATTTAAAACACGCAATACATTAATAAAATCTACGGATGTATATAATTTTAATGATAAAAGAAAAAGAAGTTCATAATCCAAATTATCATCTGAAATTAACGATTTACCTGTAAATGATTTATATTTATTTATTACATAGAACTCTGACGATAATTTTTTAAACCATTCTGAACCAATTAATGGAATGCCAGCATTGAATGATATATGGTTCATTTTAAGAAATCTATTGCTTATATATTTTGCAAAAGAATGATTCCTATACATAGAAGACTCCGTTTCACCAGGTAATCCAAAAATAAATGAAAGGAAAGGACTGATTCCATGCTTTTCAATTTCATCCAGTGTACAAAGAATTTTATTGCAATTGTTAGATTTATTAGAAATTGACAAAACTTCATTATCAATATTTTCAATACCAATAAAAATTTCTTTCACGCCAATCTTTGCAAGTGTATCTATTTTTGCACTATTAAGAGTTTCAATGTTTGCATAAATCCTTAAGTGAATGTTCAAATTATCTGGCTTTGTTTTTAGTAACTGTTCTGGATAGTCTCCAATAACAAAACTATCACCTGTTTCAAAGAATTTATTTATTCCATAATTAGAATTTAACGCAATAATTTGCTGCCAAAATTTCTCAGCTGATTTTATTTTAATTTTGGAATCTGAATTTATTGAACAAAAAGAACAAGCTCCATATTTTTGTGCTTTAATGCAGCCTCTTATAGATGAAATAGGCATTGGAGTTAAAGAAACACTATTTGAATATGAATATAATCTACTATCGTATTTCTCGATATTATATTCGAATAAATGATCCAAATTATATGAAAGCGTAGAATTTATGTTGAAAGATTTTTTAAAAGTGAATTTAATAGAACCTTCTTCTGTTTTATACCATAGATTAGGTATTTTGTCTAACAATAAACCCTTTACAATTCCATCTATTGCTTCTTCACCATCACCATAAACAACGTAGTCAATAAACATGTGATTGAGTAGGATTCTTTCTCCCAAATTACTGGCATTAGGCCCACCTATTATAATTTTAGCCTTGGGATTGGTTCTTTTAATTGTTCTTGCAATTTTTATTACAGTATTGTGGTTTGAAAACCAATCAGATATTCCAATAATATCACCATTAATATTTGAAACAATAGTGTCATTATCGGTAGAATTACCATCAAATATTTCAATATCCAATCCTTTATTTTTGGAATTTAAATAGTTTGCCAATATTTCAAGACCAACTGGTGGTGGAAAACTCTTATATCCATTTTGTAAGTTTAAATGCTTTTCATCATTAGAGGGATGTATAAACTGTATCTTCATTTCTGTGTCCTCCTTTGACCATTTTTAATTGCCCCTTGTTCAAATAGAAATTCAATAACTTCTTTACGGCAATTAATATGCCTTTCAGTTGAAAGCATATCAACAGACCTTGGACGAGGAGATTCATTCTTAATGCGTTTTTCAATTTGACCATTTTTATTAAGAAGTATTATCTCATCTCCAAGTAAAACGGCTTCATCAATATCATGAGAAACAAATAGTACTGGAATCTTAAGGTCAAGCCACATTTGTTCAAAACGAAATGCCATCGACCAACGATTCGACTGGTCTAGGGCAGAAAATGGTTCGTCAAGCAACAAAATATCTGGTTCTATAACCATATTTCTCAATAAGTTAATTAATTGCTGCTGACCACCACTTAACTCATATGTTAGTTGTGAGGCGGTTAAGTCTGTATTAAAGCTGTTCAGTAACTCGTTTGCAATCTTCATTCTTTGGGACTTAATCACACCCTTAATTCTTAATGGTAGGGTAATATTTTCAGCAACATTATACCACGGCAACAGGGAAGAACGGTAATCTTGCCAAACATACCCAATGTGAATGGATTCACTTAATTTTGAATTGACTACTACCTCACCTGTATCTGGCAATATTACCCCTGCAAAAAGGTTCAGTACAGTTGATTTACCGCAACCATTTGGACCTACTATTGTATAGAACTTTGAATCTTCAACTTCAAATGAAAAATCCGAAAGAACATTTTTAATGTTCCCATTATCATCGCTAAAGGACTTGTATATGTTTTTTAATTTTATCATAGCTTACCTACCCATGGGACTAGTTTTTTTTCAAAAACAACAAATAATCTATTGAAGGAAAATCCTAAAATCCCAGATAAAAGAATTAATGCGTATAATTCTGGAATTGCATAAGTAGTAAATGATTCTGTTATTCGTTGACCGATTCCATATTCACTACCCATAAACATTTCGCATAGGATCTCTACTATTAAAGAAAAAGAAATTGCGACTCTTATTCCAATCAAGGTTTGCGGCAAGGCATCAAAAAAAGTAATCCATTTGAATATCTGTATATTTGATGCACCATATAATTTCGCAACTTTTCTTCTAACTTTTGTTGATTGAATTACGCCATAGGCTGTATTTAATGCAATAACAAAAAATGATGCCCAAAATACCATTGCTATCTTTGAGGAATGCCCAATGCCAAATAGCAAAACAAAAATTGGATATAGTGTTGTGACGGGAATTGAACGAAAAAAATCTATTACGCCTTCTGCCGATTCGTAGAGTGGTTTTATTAGGCCAATTGAAAGGCCAAATATAACTCCGAAAATTACGGCTAAGCCTAAACCGGCAAGCATACGAATAATAGTAACAGATAAATCGAGCAAAATATTACCGGCTGCAATAATATTAAATAGGGTTTCAAAAGTCCTTTTAGGAGAAGGGAACAAGGTTGGTTCTAGTAGAGAAAGACTATGTACAAATTGCCATATTATTAGAACAACAACAAAACCACCAAGCGTTTTGACAACTTTCAAAAACCATTTTTTAATATCATTAGTCATATATTATTTTGAACTATTAAGTTCATCTAAAAATTTCGAATCAAAATATTCTGAATAATTTGGAATTGCTTTATCAGTATATTCCTCCATTGTTTGATTTATCCAAATTCCTTGTGAATTAACAGCCTTCAACATTTCTGCTTTATCAAGTTTTAATTCCATATTGTGTAAATCCCAAGTAGCTTTAACAACATCAATGTCAAGATTAATCATTTTTGAAACAATGAGTTGAGCTTCTTCTTTATGTGCTTTTGCAAATAAATCAGCTTTTTTCAGTGCTTTAAGAAATGAGATTACAGTTTCATTATTAGCATAAGCCCAATCTTTGCGAACAGCTAATGTAAGGTAGCCTGTATAGGCATCTGGGTCTCTAAAAACGATGGCATCCTCGCCAAGAGTTTTACTAATGTTGAAGATATGCGGATCCCAAGTTGAAGCAGCATCAACACTTCCCGAGATAACAGCACTGCTAATTGCCAATGGTTGTATTTTCTGTAAGTTAACTTCTGTAGCTTTTATGCCATGTTTTTCAATAAATCGATTTGCAAAAATGTCGGAAGTTGTACCTGGGCAGAATGCTAATTTTTTGCCCTTTAAATCTTCTGGTTTATTTATCCCTCTGCTTTTTAGAGCAATTATGCCACTACTTGTTGAACTGACTAATGAAGCAATATCAATTACTGATTTATTACCAGTAAAACCAAAATATGAAATATTTACTTCAACAATGGTTGCAAAATCAGTTGAATTTGAAACCAATGCATCAAGACAATACCTACCTGATTCAAGATATGATATTTTAGCGTCGAGCCCCTCTTCTTTAAAGTAGCCTTTATCATATGCAATTAAGCCTAAACCACACCACATGTTCTTGGAAGTAGCAAATGTTACAGTATTTTGTTTTTTTTGTTGATTACAGCTGATTAACAATGTAATCAACAAACAAATTGTAATTATTGATTGTGCAGTTTTCATTTCAATCTTTTTTAAAGGTGTTATACATGTTTATTAAAATTGAAGATGCAGTATTACCAATTGCTAATACTTTGCCAATTGTATCTAATTGATTTCGTTTTGATCCATTATTGTCAATTCCATATTGAATTTTATTATTCTCAATTTGCTTATAAAAGGTATATAATTCTTTTATATAAAATTCCTTAAATTTTTCTAAAGTATTTTCCAGGTTTATAAGAGCTATCTTATATTGGTCATTTCCTGGTGATAATCCCAAATCCTGAAACCTGTTAAATATTATCCATTCAGCACTTAATTGTGAATTTAAACTTGATAGCGTTTTACTAATATTCCCAAATCTATCGCTGTAGTTATATTCACTTGAATCAGTAAGATTTACGTTATCTTGTATTTCTTGCAATAATGACAATGCGACATTTATCCTTGTTTCAATAGGAATTTGTTTTTCGTTTTCGTACTTCATATTACTTCCTTTTTTGTTATTGAATTTACTGGTTATTCTAGAATCAAACAAAACGGGCTTATAATTTAAAAAGATATTTGCATAATCGAACCAATCATCATCAGGAATATACTCATTGTATTTGGTTGATAATAATTCAAATAAAATGGAATGCCATTCTATTAGTTCTTCAAATTGATATTTAGTTGTTGGCAAAACACTTGTACAGACCTTTTTTAATTCTTTACCTTTTAAATCTACATGAAAAACAAGTGCATTATAGAAATTTAATTCTTGATTACCCATATGAATTTCCTTATTATCAAGTGCTATACAAAAACTCTGATAAAGAAATTTTTCAATATTTACACATTGTAAAAGTTTACTAATTTTTTCTAAGTCAGATTCGTAAATGAAAAGTTTTCGATTTTCTTCAACAATAACATTACTAATTTTTTGAATAGTGGATAATAATTTTGCAACACTTTGTTTTATATTGCTTGATAGAAAAGCCCTATCGATATAATTACTATTTTCTAAAGCCTCATTTAGAATATCTTCAATGTATGTTTGAAGTGTTATCATAATTAATACAAATCACTTATATCCAACTCGAGACCAAGCCTGTATAATGAATTTAGCATATTTACCTTTTTAATAGCATTATCCTCAATAATCTTAAGCTTGTATGACTCAACTAGTCTTTCATAAAATTCTCTTAATGAATCTCCGCTAATAACATAACTCATAGGATCATCTAGCCCTGCAAGGGTCTTTTTCATTAACTTTATTATTATAGTAAGTTTTTCTTTAGGAGTAAAAGTATCAATTACATGATTTGAAAATTTTCTAATGTATTTATCAAGGATCATATTTAGCACAATTAATGATTGCCATCTTGTATGACATATTTCATTAATATCAAATAATGTAGGTAATAAGTAACTTGCTGGCTTTTCATTTAAAGAATTACATAAGGTAAAAATAGACCTCCTTGACATGTGTAGATAAAATCGGGCATCTATATACATATTGTATAATCCTGTTGAAATAGGATCTAATGAAAATGAATCATAAGAAGGTTCTATTTTATATGAATCAAAATTCTGATCTATAGCCCTATAAAGTAATGGTGCAATAAATTTTTCGTACTTTGCAATTCTATTCAGTTTCTCATGAACAGCCTCTGACCTTTTAAAGTCATTTGAAGAAAAACAAACTGAATCCAATATATCTTTATCTTCTGTTTCAATTGTTGTAATCACCCAAGGAACACTTGATTCATAAAGCGAGCTTTCAGTAATAATATTTTCGCTTAAACATAATAGTTTGATGTCAACATTATTTTCTCTGTTTACTCTTTCAATCTTTTCCTTTAAACGATATTTAAAGAATTTATACAATGAATACTCATGGGTTCGATTATTTATAATTTCATCATCAAGAATAAAAGTTTGGGAAGCATTGTTATTTTCCTCTGTACTAATAATCTGTAACACTTTATACACATCTTCATGATTAATTAATCCGTTTTCTCTGAAACATGTTACATGAAAGGTAAGAGAACAACCAAAAGTGTAAAATCTAAAAAGGGGTTGAATTGTCAATTTAATAGATGGATCGTTGCTCAAAAAAGCTTTAAATTCATAATCAATATCATAACCCATTTCAATATTCAAGGCAAGGTATGAAGAAAGACCTCTTCTATTTATTATCTTACCCTCACCACTTGGCTTTGTCCCTTCATTTTTTTTATCCGCAATTTTTGATTCGACAAACATTTTTAGAATGTTTGGATCATAGGTCATTTCGTCAATGATAGGAAGGAAGGAGTAAATGAAGGTTAATGTCGCTTTACTAATTTTCATATTTATCAGTTTATGCAAATTTGCCAAAATCAGAAGGATTTTTTTTTGTATCCAATGCAGTCAATTTTGCGTGTCCTTCTCTTACCATCGAGAAAGAATTTAAATAGTGGTTTTGATGACTGAATCTTTTTTGCTAGTTGAGACAAATCTCTGACATTCTCATTATGGTCGGTTTCTCTGTACTCCATTAAACTAACTTTGGTTTTGTCTTCATTGTCAAGAATAGGAATTGCAATTCCATCATGACAGTACATATAAGAAGAATAACAATCACCTTTAGTTTCTTTAGCAATATATTGCAGAATTTTATCCATTAATATTTTAAGTTTTAGGATAATTTCAAAATTAGTTATTACCATGATACGAAGCACTGGTGCGAGAGCAAAAAAATAGCTCTTTTGCAAACTTGGGTTTTTGACGCGATTGGCAAGTTTGTAAATGTGCTTTTTTGTACGGGGGCTGTTGGTTTCCCAATGCGCCCATCAGGCGCAAAGTGCGTGGGGAGAAAAAATTAAAACCCCTTGCTCTAATGCTCACACTCGTAATATTCATTTTGTCAGTTTAATTTGTCTTTTCAAGGTTTCACCTCAGTGTAGTAGAGGCGATTATGCTTGGTGCTAACGTTTAGTATATGCTACCTAGGGGATTTCGTGTACACTTCCCTATCCACCGGTAAGAACCTTGCCAGCGAGTGATGCGCTCTGCACACCTCTGAAACCCCTATGGAGCATATACTGTGTTGGCGGTATGTGCTTTATTTTTTATCAATTATCTTGTTTAATCATTGGTTGAATGACCCAAATTCCAACAATCAAAATTAGGATTAGAAAAAAACCATTCGAATAGTCAGCAAATTTCAAGTCTCTTTTGCTTTAATATTACTTAAAAGCTTTCGCTGAAAAATTAACTAGTCTAATCATTGAGATAAAACCCACTATTCCCACAATAGGGAACAAAAATCCATTCAAAGGCTCCGGTGAATTCATATTTCTGAAGGTGAATCCAAATGGAATCATTGAAACTAGGTAAAGAATGAACCACAAGTCTTCTTTGTAATTTTCAATCCTATTTTTTTCATTCAAATTATTAATCACTTTACCAATCGAATAAATCCAACCGATCATTGTAAATCCAAACAATCCAGTTGTCAAAAACCATATTGGAGTGTTCGAAGTTGTAATGAAAATTATCTCAGCAAAAATCCAGATTAGAAAGAGTTGCCAATGTTTAAATTTCAAAAATATTTTCATAGGTGCTCGGATTTTTTAGCATTACCGCTAACTAGTATATTTCATCATAAATATATCCCATTTAATGATAGCACAGATTATCACTCCACTGATTTACAATCCGATCTAGTGGACTTACAATTCTTCGGGTAGCTTTTGGTGTGATGTGTGTATAAACCACTGTGGGTTTTACACTGCTATGTTTAGGCAGTTCCTGAATATAGTGTAGGTCGGTTTCGATGTCTGCTTCGTCGTAGCTCATTTTAAAACTGTATTTACGATAACCTGAGGGTAAACTGTTATCGCAAAAATAAACTTTTTGAATTAAAATCACAATTTTTGAATTATTTTTTTCACATTCGCGAGATATGGTAAGGTGGTTCTTTATCAGACTGTAAGGGGTTGGAGGGCGTTGGCGCATGCGCAATTTTTTTTAAAAAGGGCTGGCTTCTCCACCACCATCACCTCTTTATCTCTCACATCTCTCACCCACTCTCCCCTCTCTCCTCATTTCCACAGCTTCGCCACGTCAGTTACATCATAATTGTACTAACTTTTTGGTCGTGAGGTCGGTATGAGCAAAAACGCGTGCAGGACTTTTTATGGAAAAAGTGGCATTTTACCACTTACCCGGGCTGTCCCCCCTCTCCCGGGGGTAGGGCACCCGATGAGCCTTGCTGACGGTTGGTGAACTACCGGCACTCCCTGCAGCCAAAAGTAGAAAATCTTGTCGAAAAATCGAATAAAAATGAATATTTTTTTTGCAGGTTAACTTCCTGACAGGGTGTGTCATCGGCAGGCGTAGCATTTCCCGGTTTCCTGCTTATCGCGTCCACCATGTTGCACGATCAAGCAACATGCTCGGGGTTCAATGAATGGCCACTAACACCATGATTGTGGATAAACCACAGAATTTGAATGGCCATGCTTCTTTTGGGCTATCATGCAGCCTGCCATTCTCATTTAAACTTACCTGTTCATCCAACCTTCATCTAAACCATTTTAAAAAATGAATCAGGAAAGGATGTCCGATTTTTTACCGTCTTTCTATTGGAGTCAATTCTAAATTTTGGACACGTTTTGATGCTTGTTTCACCCTCCCGAAAAAAAAATTCAACTTTTTTTTAAACTTTTTTAGTAACGCGCTATCACAAAAGTACATTATTTAATCAATTGATTATATGTTATCTATGAATCGGAAATACAACTGAGCTACCCTAAAGATACACCAAAGTTAGGTCAAAGATAGGTTTTTCTTATGTATCGCATAAAGCTGTAGTAACTATGGAGTAATTTTTATATGTGGAAAGCTTAACTATTAAAAATATCTGGCACAGTCTTTGTTATGGCCATTCTACAGCAATTATTCCAACGGGAATTTAGGGGTAAAACCCCTCCCGGTCACCGGAAACTTCTCCAACGACTCATCCGCTAACACAGAATCCAGGTGTTATAGGTTTCCCTTTCACCCGCCACACGATCATTACCTGTACTGATGATGGTTTTTCAGCCATAATCAGAAAGGATCCTTTTATGCCTGTGTCATACCATAGTCAGGGTGCATTCGAAACGGCTTCGTTTTGGGTTCGTGAAAATACGAAGCCGCTTCGGAGCTGCTTCGCAGCGACAACGAAGCGATGTTATGTTTGACCACTGTTTATCAGTAGTTTGGCATTTCCACCTTATGTTGTAGAATAATGTGGGATTTTAGGTGTTTTTGTGCTTATCACGGCTGCCTTTTCGGAATAAAAAACATCACGCCGGGGTGTTGCCGGCACCATTAGTGGAACCCTGTCGTCAGGCAGCCCTCACCGGCTGCGCGGATGGCAAAATCAGTCGGGGATATCCATAACGGGGTATCCGGTGATCGGGAAATCTAATCAGCCTATTGGCAAGGTATTGCAGCCAGGGTCGGCAGGGAGCTGTCTGGCATACGGGTAGTTTTAACAAATTGATTCTCAATGCAGGCTACTTTGGGGGACTCATCCATTCCGGCAATCTTTCGGGTAAGGTCTCTTATAAATTCAGGTATAAATTCGATTGTTCCATCTCTGGGTAATATGATAAAATAGTAAAAAAAAGCAATTAAGACAGAATAGTTGCTTGCAGCATACTTCACTGACAGTCAGTATTAAACGAATATGAGATTTCATCATATTTTTCTTGTAAACGATATTTTCGTTTCCATATATTCTTTATAATGTCTAATATTGCATGCCAGTGACGATTGATTGGGTTGGTTTGATATTTGTCTGTATATTATTATGTGCTTGAATTCCATGAAGATACAAAATATCTGCCAATCTCAAAACGGATAGTCAGTTTATATTTTATTTTTTCTGATATTTTTTCACTGTATAAACCTTAATTATTTTTTCAGACAGTAGCTAAGGTTCTAAATTATGGGGAGTACAAATTATAAAGTAGCGTACTGCTTTCATCCGATTAAAAAAACGGAAGAAAACGTTACCCCGTGGTATAGCATCATATCTTAAACCTATAAAACATCAAAATGCCCTTCCAACATTTTACAGATAACCAACTGGTTCCACTGGTGACAAGCATAATCATTTTGCTTTGTTCTATTTTCATTTTTAACGGGAAAAAGCCACGTGCAGGTGTAGCTCTTTTGTTCCTGGGTTCATTAGCCATGGGGTATTTTATGGCGAATCTTGATCCCTTTCTTGTCATCTGGGATGAGCAATACCATGCCCTCGTCGCCAGGAACATGACGATCGAACCGTTGATGCCAACACTTTTCAAGACTCCGATATTAGATTACGATTATCAAAACTGGACTGCAAACCATATCTGGCTTCACAAACAACCTCTTTTTTTATGGCAAATAGCCCTGAGCTTAAAAATCTTTGGGTACAATACAATAGCTGTGAGGTTACCCAGTATTATCCTGCATGCCATTACCAGCCTGATGGTATTCAGGATCGGGAAAATTTCAGTTTCTGAAAGGGTTGGATTTTATGGCGCACTATTTTTCACGGTTGCCTACTATCCGCTGGAGTTAATCGCCGGCCGCTTTGCCACCGACCACAACGATATATCATTTCTGTTTTACGTAACTGCAAGTTTTTGGGCATGGTTTGAGTATTACGATTCGAAACGAAAATACTTTCTGTTTTTCATTGGTCTGTTTTCAGGTTGTGCAGTGCTTGTAAAGTGGCTTCCGGGGCTTCTGATTTATGCTTCATGGTTCCTTACTATTGGCGTGAATGACAAACGAAATTGGGTAAGGATAAAGTCCTATACCCCAATGTTTCTTTCGTTGCTCGTCACGTTTATCGTATTTGTCCCATGGCAAATCTACATTTTACGAAAATTTCCAATAGAAGCGAACTATGAATTTGCCTTAAACACGAAGCACTTCTTTGAACCGATTGAGGATCATGGTGGCAATGTCTGGTTTCACTTACATGCCTTAAGAGATTTATATGGTTCAGGCGAGGCGGTACCCTATATCCTCCTTTTAGGCCTGATAATCCTGATGGTGAAGACCCGGCTTAACACCTATCGAACCGTCATGATCTCTTCGGTTCTGATAGTTTATATATTCTATTCGATTGCAGCTACAAAGATGACATCCTTTTGTTTGATCGTTGCTCCAATCCTCTTCTTAGGACTTGCTGCCCTAACCGATGGAGCCCTGAGATACATCTGTCTGAAGTTCGACTACAGGGTCTTAAAACTATCATTAACCCCCGTTATGCTGATGGCTATTTGCTACTTCCTGCTGAACACCGATAAAATCCAAAACTATCACACCGATTGGAAACCTCATGATAACATGGGCCGGAAAGCTGATATGGAGCAGATGGCGTTTATAAGCAGGCTAAAAAGCAGGCTCGGTAATGAACATTATGTTGTTTTCAATGCAGACGTAAGGGTAAACGGGCATATTGCCGTTATGTTCTTTACCGATTATGTCGCCTATAATTTCATTCCTTCTGAAGATCAGCTACTGCAGGTTAAGGCTAAGAACTATAAAATTGCCATCAGAGATAATGGGACATTGCCCGAATATATTAAAATGAGAAAAGATATCATCGGGATACAATGACCGGGAGGCTGGCAGAAAAAGAGCAGATCAGGCGTTTCTTATTAAATCCAGACTTAAGTCAACCATCGGTGCTGAGGCTGATTCCAGCCGCATTGCAATGACATGCTAAAAGGCAGACTGACATAAACATTGCACCCGCAAGTAATTATTCGAATAGAAAGAGGTTCCGATGCCATGGATAGTCAAAATGAATTGATACCAGGATACTATAACCATGATTTTGAGCGGTTACTATATGAGCTTTTGTGGTGAAAATGACAGACAAGTTCAAGAAAAGGCCGGAGCTTTTTCAGACAACAATTTGGTAATCCCTGTTATAATCTGTACATTTAGCCATTAGAAGTGGAGTCCGGCAACCACTCAAACAAACGGGGCGATATCGAAAAGCCTGATGAGTAGAAGAATCATAAAAAATAGCATTACATGGCGGAGAATATAACAGCTGTAAACGATTATCTTAACAAATTAACAGATTTTGGCTTCGATTATGGTCCGAAACTAATTGGAGGCCTGTTAGTACTAATAATTGGTTTGTGGGCTACAAAATTCATTACAAACGGTATTGGCAGATCATTGGCAAAAACCCATATAGATCAGTCGCTTATCCCCTTTTTAAAGAGTTTGACAAACATCATGCTAAAAATTCTGGTGGTCATTACCGTCATGGGGATGATTGGAATTCAAATGACCTCCTTTATAGCCCTTCTTGGTGCCGCAGGATTAGCCATAGGGATGGCCTTATCGGGAACGCTTCAGAATTTTGCAGGAGGGGTAATTATTTTAATTTTCAAGCCTTTTAAACTTGGTGATTTCATTGAAGCTCAAGGTTTTTTAGGTACCGTAAAGGAAATTGGCATTTTCACAACCATGCTGAACACGATTGATAAAAAATTAATTATTATCCCCAATGGCCCATTATCCAACGGCTCGCTCACCAACTATTCAACTGAACCTCAACGAAGGGTAGACTGGACATTTGGAATAGCATACGGCGACCGGGTTGAAGATTTCAGGAGGGCCATGGGTGAATTGATTGCCGACGACGCCAGAATATTGCCGGAACCGGAAAGCTTTATCGGGCTTTCTGAACTTGGTGACAGCTCTGTTAATTTCACAGTCAGAGCTTGGGTTAAGAGTGAAGACTATTGGAACGTATTTTTTGATATGAATGAAAAATTCTACAAAAAAGCAGGGGACTATAACATCAACATTCCATTTCCCCAGATGGATGTTCATCTTCATAACAAACAGTAGCACATAATAATGAATCTTTATGGAAGGTAAAGCAAAATGGACACGTATCACCTATCTCGCAGGGGTCATCGCATTGATCATCGGCATCGTGGATCCTCTGGAAGGGTCAGTAGTCATTTTGACGGGTAGTTTTCTAATCGCCCTGGCCACATACCTTACTCATGATCCCCAATGGAAACCATTCCTGATCTCTTTCATCATGATTACGGCAGGGGTCTTCTCCCTCTTCTACCTCTCCTCTCTGGGTGGTTTTGGCGGTTCTTCGACATTATCATGGTGGTGGGGAACCCTCATCCTCCCCTATCCTGCAGGATGGATTATGGCCATCGTCCTGCTCATCATGCGCCGCCGGAAAAGAGAGCATAATAAACAACCGGATACATCAATATAATCCATCGGGAACCAACATTATTTTAGCATAAACGGCGGAACATCCTTTGTTTCAAGAATTATTAAGCAGGAGCCTTTATATGAATTGTACCTATTGTAGTGTTCAAAGACTTGCCGGGAAGGGAAAAACCTCCGGGATCAGAAGAAGCCCTGACGGACAACAATCATTATGACCAAGAAAAAGATCGCCGACATGAAATCAACAAATCTTATCCTCATCTCATCTATCGTACTGCTGATCAGTTGTACCACCAAAATTACCATTGAAAAGCAGGAGCCTGTTTCTTTTACGGCTGTACATATCAATGATGGCTTCTGGGCGCCAAAGATCGAAATCAACCGCACGGTTTCGATTCCTTCCGCCTTTCACCAATGTGAAATCAATGGAAGGATCGACAACTTTGCGCTGGCAGGAAAGGCCATTAAAGGACAGCACAAGGGTGATTTCCCCTTTGATGACACGGATGTGTATAAGATAATCGAGGGAGCCTCCTATACGCTTGCTGTGAAATACGACCAACAACTTGACAAGTATCTCGATAGTCTGATAACCCTCATCGCAGCCGCCCAGGAACCCGATGGTTATCTTTATACCTGTATCACCAACAAATGTGAAAGACTCAGACCCTGGTACGGTAAAGGGAGGTGGGACAGAATCAACAGTCATGAACTATACAATTGCGGTCATTTATACGAAGCAGCCGTCGCGCATTACCAGGCCACCGGAAAAAGAAACCTGCTTGAGGTTGCTATCAAAAATGCCGACCTGATAGATAGCGTATTTGGTCCTGCTGACAGTCAGAAGAAGGTGCCTTCAGGGCATCCCATCATCGAAATGGCTTTGGTAAAACTATGGCGTGCAACAGGGGAGAACCGCTACCTTAAACTGGCACACTTCTTCATCGAAGAAACCGGCAAAGGAACCGACGGGCATCAGTTGAGCCCATACAGCCAGGATCATAAACCCATTGTTGATCAGGACGAGGCAATGGGGCATGCCGTAAGGTTGGGCTACCTCTACTCAGGTGTCACCGATGTAGCCTCATTGCTTGAAGATTCAGCGCTTATGAAAGCCTCCATGAAAGTATGGGAGAATGTGGTATCAAAGAAGCTTTACATCACGGGGGGCATAGGGTCACGTTCACAGGGTGAAGGGTTTGGTGATAACTATGAACTCAACAACATGACCGCCTATTGCGAGACCTGTGCTGCTATCTCGAATGTTTACTGGAACTATAGGTTGTTTCTGAATGAACCCAAATCTGCCTTTTACGATGTTTTGGAACGCACACTCTATAACGGTGTGATTTCGGGGGTTTCGTTAAGTGGCGATAAATTCTTCTATGACAACCCACTCGAATCAGATCACACCCATGAAAGGGCACCCTGGTTTGGTTGCGCCTGTTGTCCGGGTAATGTGACCCGCTTCATGGCATCCATTCCCGGATATGTTTACACATCAGGTGGCAGCAGCATCATGGTAAACCTGTTCATTGGAAGTGAGGCGCGCATTCCGGTAGCGCACGACACCGTTAGCCTTACCCAAACGACCAATTATCCCTGGGATGGAAATGTAACCATTGAAATAAGGAAGGATGTGAAATCAAGGGTTAACCTGCTGGTTCGCATACCCGGCTGGGTAAATCAGGAGGTAGTACCATCAGATTTGTATCGTTTTACGGATAATAAAGAACAACCTGTTGAATGGAAACTGAACGGAAAAACGACAAAACCACGCGTTAAAAATGGATATGCCTTTTTCGCACGTCAGTGGAAAGAAGGCGACAAAATAGCCATAGAGTTCCCGATGGCAGCAAGGAAAATAAAAGCAAATGAACTGGTGATGGCTGACAGGGGACGCATCGCCCTACAACGGGGACCGCTGGTATATTGTCTGGAGGATAAAGACAACAACGACAGTTGGTTGTTCGATACCTTTATTGATGAAAATGCAGACATCACTGCCGAATTCGACAAGAATCTTCTTGGAGGCCTTGAAACGTTATCGCTGACAGGTTATCAACTACAAAGCAAAGAGTCTTCACAAGTTCCCGAAAAAGTTGCACTAAAGGCCATCCCCTATTTTGCGTGGAATAACCGGGGGGCGGCCAACATGCTGATCTGGATACCATGCAGCAGGACGTATATTCACGACAAAACTACCCGGGGGAAGGAAATGCAGGCCACAGCAACCTCCTCTTCGGGTTGGGCTTCAGGACTCAATGATGGTTTTGAACCCGTCAACTCCGGAGATATCGACAAGCATTTCTTCTGCTGGTGGGATAAAGAAGCTAAAGAAAACCGGGTACAATATGATTTCAAACAGGCCGTCTCCCTGTCCAAAACCATGGTGTACTGGCTCATCATGAATCACTATGAAGGCAATTACAGCGTTCCGGAATCGTGGTCGATTCAGTACAAGAACTCCCTTGGGCAATGGAAAGACATTGCACCTTTAACACCTTGCGGAATTAAGGCCGACCAGTATAACACGGTTGAGTTTGCTCCGGTTATGACAAAGGCCATCAGGATCAATGCGGTATTTCAACCCGGGGATGCCTGTGGTATTCTGGAATGGAAGGTATTTTAAAATCGCGTAAAATATTGGTTGACAGCGAAGCACTATTAACCAGACTATAATCAGGTTATGCTTATCTTCCCCCGGTCACCCCTTCGCCAAAAAGGGCAAAGTCAAACCTGACGGGATCAACAGGATCGATCATCCTCAGATTGGATGTAAGTTCCTTTACTGCCTTGAGGTCATTCTGTTTCCGCGTAAGGATGCCAATTCTTCGGGCAACGGCGCCTGAATGAACATCCAGGGGGCATAGCAATGAGCTGGCGGGAAGGTGCCAAAGACCGAAGTCAATACCTTCAGGATCGGTTCTGACCATCCAACGAAGAAACATGTTGATCCGTTTAGCGGCGGCCCCCCTGGTCACATCCGAAACATGCTTCAATGTGCGGGGAGGAACCCACTCATCATCGAAAAACATTTTGCGGAAATGGGCGATGGCGTCCACCATACCAAACTCCTCATCTGAATTAAAGCCGCCGGTGAAGACCTTTTCCAGACCTCCGTATTGCAACAGAAACCTTTGCAGGGCTCTGCAAAAATAGAGCACATCGGTGGTCTGAAAAGTACGGTACACAAAACCTTCAAGATTTCGGAAGTCAGCATCAACAGCATTTAGAATGAAATCGCCGGGGGCATTGTCCATCCGTTGCATCAGGCCGGCAGCACCTTTAAGGATAGCTTTACGGTTTCCCCAACTGATAGTAGCCGTCAGGAAACCTGATACCTCTATATCTGTCTTTCGGGTAAAACGATGAGGAATAGAAACAGGATCGTCGGCAATAAAACCGGGCTGGGCGTAACGTTTGTAGCGCTGCTCCAGAAAATCGGTCCATTGCCCTGCTTGATGATTACCGCTCATGAAGCAGCACAAAGGTAGCCGTCACCGGATAATGATCGGAGTGCTTCTCACGGATTACAGCATATTGTTCTATCTCAAATTCCGGAGAAGCTGCCAGATAATCAATTCTGATCGGAGGAAGATTTCCGGCGTAGGTGTTTCCATAACCACTCCCGGCCTCTACAAATGCATCATTCAAACCCTTAAGGATTGTCCGGGCAGTATAAGAGGCAGGCGTATCGTTAAAATCGCCTGATACGATCACAGGATACCGTGATGACTTTATGGCACGTGCTACCTCCCCGGCATCCCGGGCTCTGTCGATAAATGCTTTACGCAATTTCCAATATATCTTTTTTGATCCCTTCTTCACCGACTCGCTGTCGGAATTGTGCTGAAGATCAAAATCAACAAGATTCAATTCGTCCTGGTTAAGCTGATTACTTTTCAGATGAACATTAATGAGGCGGATGGTATCACCTGACACCAAAAGATCGGTGATCAGGGCAACACGTCGGTTACCATAATCTACTTCCGAAGATGAAACAATTGGGAAGCGACTAAGGGTAACCATGCAGAAACTCCCGCGATTCTTGCTACGGGATGGAAAATAATTACGCCAGGTGTAATACGTCAATCCTGTAGATTTAAGGAACATGGCTATTTTGGATTCAAATGTCGCAGCACCTGAGTAGAATTCCTGCATCACTACAACATCTGCTTTACGGCCCCCTACCAGCTTTGCAACATCCCCTGCCTTACCATTGGTCGTTTCGCTTACTGATCCTGACAGATGTCTCACATTATAAGTTAAAACCCTGATCGCATGTGGGCTGTACACTTCATCGCTTTTACCGGAGAACTGAAAATGTGACCATAACATATTCCAGCCAAGCAGGATAGAGATCAGCGAGATGAAAGCAAACTTTCTTCTCAGGACGGCCCAATAAACAACAAAACCCAGATTAATCAGCAACAGAACCGGATAACCAAGTCCAAGGAAAGCAAGCCACCAGAACTTTGAAGGATTAACATAGGCGGCACTATAGCTCAGCAGCAGCAACACAACTGCAACAATATTTCCAAGCCGGACGACTGTCCGCATGGCACCGGCAAAGCCTTTACCCGATTTCTTCTTTCTGGCTTTAGTGTCAGACATATTTTAAAATAAGCTATTTCTTACTGGCCCTGAAGAGTAATTCCTTTTCTGAAGCAGTCAGGCTATTGTATCCCGAGAGTTTAATCTTATCAAGAATGGAATCAATCTGCTCCTGTTCATCAATCTTACGGCGCCGGTACTCTTCGTCCGAGACAGGCCGTCCGGAAGAGTATGATTTTTTCATCTTCGGCTTTACAAACGGGTTTTTAAAACCGTTCTTCAACCTGAACCGATATCCCTTACTGTAGAGCAGAACAAAGATATAACCCCACAGGGCACCCCCGATATGAGCCAGATGACCACCGGCATTGTCGCCCGCAATCATGAAAAAGTCCATGATAAAGAGAGCCACAGCAATGTAGAACACCTTTATACGTCCGAAAAGAAAAAGCTGAATAGTGTAATTCGGGACATAAAAGGCAACAGCAGCTACCACGGCCATCACAGCCGCAGAAGCACCCATAAGTTTGCTAACGGGAACCTCCGATTCGAACAAAGGGAAACTGTTGTAAAATACAATATACATCACAGCACCTGCTAACCCGCCCAGGATGTAATTGATTAATAAATACCGCTGATCGAAATATTCGAGGAAAATCTTCCCAAACCAATAAAACCAAAGCAGGTTAAACAGGATATGGAAAAACTCAACATGCAGAAACATATACGTGATCACAGTCCAGAAGCGGAATGGCAGATGCGATGGGTCAGCAGGAACGGCGAGATATTCGAGCAGATAACCATCTATAACCAGATCGTCGGGCAACTGGTAAAGCCGCGCGATAAGCCTGACAACCGAAACTAAAAGCATCACCACGATGTTGATGATCAACAGTCGGGCAAAGGCGTCCTTCCTTTTAAAGAAAGCTTTCAACTCGGCTCCTGGCTGAGGGCGGTAACCTGTACCACCAAAATTCCCATACATGTCACTCATTGGTATCTCCTGGTTTTCCAAAAACGTATAAGAATAAATCCAAAAAGCATCCCTCCCAGATGGGCAAAATGGGCTACATTATCACCGGGGTTATTGGCAATCCCTGAATACAATTCAAACCCTCCGTAAAGGATCACAAACCACTTGGCCTTAATGGGTATCGCAAAATACAGGTAAATTAACGAATTAGGAAACAACATTCCAAAAGCCAAAAGTATCCCGAAAATAGCCCCGGAAGCTCCAACGGTAGGTATATCCATCTGAGCAGAAAGAAGCGACTGAAGGGCTTTTGAAGCCTCAGAAATCCACACCGGATCGGCAGGAGCTAAAGTCCAGTTATGAACAAGTTGAGCAAGTGCCTCAGGGTTGTAGTGTCCGTCAAAGCTTCGCTGAACCAATGCTTCAAAATCAACAGGTGTAGGTTGAAGCATAAAAGTGTTAATCTCAGCCTGTATTCCACTGAATTGAAACCACATGATAAGCATGTGCAGTACGCCTGCACCGATCCCTGTCACCAGATAATAAATCAGGAACCTTTTGGGACCCCATACCTGCTCCAGCACATTCCCGAACATCCAGACCGCAAACATATTGAAAAAAATATGCGAAAATCCACCATGCATAAACATATAGGTCACAAACTGGTACGGCTCAAATTTATCAGAGCCCCAATAATGAAGCCCCAAAACATCATTCAGGTCGGTACCTCCCCGGGTGATATTTTCTACGCCCATCATGGCGAGGAAAAAGAGGACATTAATAATGATCAGGTTTTTAACGATGGGGGTTAACCCCATGAAACCTGAAGGCCGGTATTGATTAAAGCTCATTGTGCGGGTTTAGTATTCATTATACAACTAACGAAGTAAGAGGTATGTTCAGTGCTTATTTTAAAAGTTTATCGAGATCTTCGGCGGTAAGAATTTTCAATGTCAGCCGTCCGTCAGGAGAAACATGTGGCATATTGCATGCGAAGAGGGAATCAAAAATATTTTTGATTTCATCGGCCGAGAGCAGCGTACCATTTCTGACCGCCTGATTACGTGCAAGAGCCGCTGCCATTTCAATAAGATGGCTTTCGGGAGAAGCTCCCGGCGATTGACGAATATCGTTGACCAATTGTTCAAGCAATCCTTCGGCATCTGTTTCGCGGAATCCTGCCGGCAGTCCGTTTAATGCAAAGTTATTTTGTCCGGCAATTTCAATGTCGAACCCTATTTTCCGCAATTCAGGCATCAGATTTTTAAGAAGCTCTGCATCGGATGGCTGGAAATAGAATGTCAGCGGGAACAGCAATTGTTGTGAAGATGCCTGATTGCCCTGCAATTGAGATAAAAATCGTTCATAAAGAATCCTTTCATGCGCACGTTGCTGATCAACCAACAACAAACCATTGCGCAAGGTAGTCAACAGGTAACGCCCCATCAGTTGAACCAGCGGCTTTTCGCTCCCTTCTGGAAGGTAAACCTTATTTTCGGCCGAAGGTTCGGCAGGTAGCAATTCACCGGTCGGAGAAACATCACCTGAAGGTCTGTCGAATTCGCGTGAAGGAAATAATTTTTCCCAACCAGCGGGCGAAGACCCCCTTGGAAAACTAACATGCTGTGAGGGTATTGATCCCGGGTTAGGATTGGTAAAGGGATTATAGTCGGGATTAACCCTGATGGTAGGCTGAGGAGGCGGATTATTGGGATCAGGTTCGGGAATATCAAAGATAGCTTCCCTGTCAAAATCAAGCGATGGCATCAGGTTAAATTCTCCCAGTGATTTCCGAACCGTGGCTTTCAGTATCGCATAGATGTGACCTTCATCAAGCATCTTCACCTCTGTCTTTGTCGGGTGGATGTTAACATCCAGCGATGCCGGATCAACCTGAAGATATATAAAGTAAGAGGGAAATGATTTCTCCGGTATCAGCTCCTGATAGGCCGACTCGACTGCATGCGCCAAATAAGGGATTTTCACATAGCGGTCATTCACGAAAAAGTATTGTTCACCCCGCGTCTTACGTGCAAACTCCGGCTTTCCGACAAAACCACTTACGACCACTATATCACTTTCCTGCCCTATAGGGACAAGACGCGGGTGCAACGCTGCCCCGAATACATTCACAATCCGATGGCGCAATGAAGAGGCAGGCAGATGAAACACCACCTTCCCGTTATGCTCCAGAGAAAACTCGATCTGGGGATGAACCAGCACAACCCTTTCAAATTCCTCGATGCAATGGCGCATTTCAACTGCATCGTTTTTCAGAAAGTTACGACGTGCCGGGATGTTAAAGAATAAATTCTTGATAGAAAATGTGGTACCTGTGGCTAAATTTACCGGCGTCTGGCTAATAAACCTACTTCCCTCAATAAGTATAGCAACACCCAACTCATCGGCTTCCCGGCGTGTGCGCACTTCAACCTGCGCAACAGAAGCAATGGATGCCAGCGCCTCTCCCCTGAAACCCAACGTATGAATTGAAAACAGGTCTTCAGCCGATCCTATCTTGGAGGTTGCGTGCCGTTCAAAGCTTAAGCGGGCGTCAGTCTCTGACATACCACTTCCATTGTCGGTCACCTGAATCAGGGTACGCCCGGCATCTTTCAGTACAAGCTGAATTGCAGATGCACCCGCGTCAATTGCATTTTCAAGCAACTCTTTTACTACCGATGCAGGTCGTTGAACGACTTCACCGGCGGCTATCTGATTGGCAACATGGTCGGGCAGGAGACGAATAATATCGGCCATTTAACAAAAATCAGGTAAGAAAAATGATATAGAGCAACATCAGCACAATCAACAGGTAAATCATCATGCCACTCCGAGACTTCTGTTTCTTGGTGGTATCGGCATCAGCATGCCACTTCGTCCTGATTTTCTCTCTGATTGTAGCCGTTGACGTCTCTCTGGCTCCCATCTCACGCAGTCTTTCTTCCATCTCCTCCTTTTTGGGATCATAGAAGACGGGCTTGTAGTCATAGTGACGGGGCTTGTTTAATTTGAGGAATGTTATCCGCATGACATCAGGTAATTTTTAATGCAATCATCGATTTATGGGTACAAAGATACCAATATTTAAAGTCAGATAGGGCGACTGTCTCCCCTCTTTCTATGGCTCCATGATGTTTTTTGGTACCTTTGCATCTTGGTTTACGACTGATTTGAGGCATGATGAATGGTGAAAAACTAAAAAATCTAATCGTGGTTGGTGATCGTGTGCTGATTAAAGCCCGCACCCAAAATACCGCTACACCCGGGGGGTTGTTACTACCACCCGGATACTCCACAAAGGAAGAAATCAGGTACGGTTATGTTATAAAAACCGGCCCGGGTTACCCTATCCCGTTGCCATCTGAAAACCATGATGAACCCTGGAAGCGACAGGATGAATCTTCCAGCTATATGCCTCTTCAGGCCAAAGAGGGTGATCTGGCAGCCTTTCTCTGGAAGAATGCAATTGAAATCACCATCGAAGGAGAGAAATACTACGTGATATCGCATGCTGCCATTCTGATTCTTGAACGTGACCCCGAACTCTTTGCCTGATGAAAAATCTCTTTCTCCCATTATTTCTTCTCCTGGTTCTTACTTCCTGCGACAGGACATCTGTCAGCACTCATGATAACTTGGAAGTCAAGCAGGAATTTGCGCGCTGGTTTACTATTGAAAAGAAAGATTCACTTACCCTGATAACTGTCAGAAACCCATTCGACACAATACAACCCTCAGCCCGACTGCTGCTCTACCCGCGACAGTCGAATCCTCCACGAGGGTTTGAAGAATACACTGCCGTCCCGGTGCCCCTTCAGAGGATATCATGTACTTCATCAACAGCCATCACTTTTGCCGGTAAATGTGGTCATATAGATGCCGTGGTGAGTGTCAGCGATGCAAACTTTGTATTCAACAAGACTATCAAATCACGTCTGGTATCAGGCGATGTTACAGAGGTTGCCCAGGGAACAGAAATCTGGTATGAAAAGCTTTCACAATCGGCGCCTGAAGCCATATTTGTTTCAATGTTTGACGGTCAGGAGCTAGACCGTATCCGCGACCTGGGTATTATCGTTATTCCTTTCGCCGATTACCTTGAGACCACACCACTGGGAAGAGCCGAATGGCTTAAGTTTATGGGGGCTTTCTTTGATGAAGGAGAAAAAACCAGCCGCTTATTCGATACCATCGTTTCGCAATATCAGGAAATCGCTTCTTTGGCAAAAAATGCAAATGAGCATCCTGCAATCTTCGACGGATTACCCATCGAAGGCAGTTGGTATGTTTCAGGCGGGCAAAGTTACATGGCCACCATGTATCGTGATGCCGGGGCCAGCTACATCTGGGCCGGTGAACAAGGGGCAGCCAGCAATGTGATGGCTTACGAAAAAGTCTTTGCCGGAGCAGCAGAAACCCCATGGTGGCGTATGGTAGTGAATATCCCCGGTACCCTGACAAAAGAAAAGCTTTTGGCAATGGACGAAAGGTATGGCTTATTCAAAGCAGTCAAAACCGGAGGTGTCATCTGGAGCAATGCTGCTACCATCCCATTGTTTGAGGAAGGGGTAGCTGAACCTCACCTTGTTCTTTCCGATCTGGTATGCTACCTCCACCCCACTCTGCTGCCCGGATATAAACCCCGCTACTACTTCAGGTTGGATAGATGAACGTAAAGCATCACACCCTTAAGCGACCGGCTGTCCGCATCACCCTGTTGATCTCAGGTGTAATGCTGACATTGGTGTTGCTATTGATCAATCTGATGGTCGGGAGTGTTGATATCAGCCTGCCACAGCTCCTGAATAACCTTACAGGACTGGAGCCAGCCGACACCACCATCGTCGCCATTCTCTTCAAATTCAGGCTTCCTCAGGCCATTACAGCTCTTGTTGCAGGAGCCGGCTTATCGGTGGCAGGTCTTATGATGCAGTCACTCTTCCGCAATCCGCTTGCCGATCCATCTATATTGGGAATCAGCAGCGGGGCAAGTCTTGGGGTTGCATTGCTGATACTGGGTGCAGGAGCCGGAAGCGGAACAGCTTTCCTCACTTCCGGGATACTGGGCGATCTTACCGTTACCATCGCTGCCCTTGCAGGGGCTATTCTGGTGATGATGGTCATTATTGTATTTGCCAGAACCATTCAAAGCCATTCCAACCTATTGATTTTGGGCATTATGGTTGGCTATATCACTTTTTCCGCCGTTGGGATTCTCAAATATTACAGTCCGAGGGAAGCGCTGCAACGATTTGTTATCTGGGGACTCGGAAGTTTCGGCGAGGTTAGTCAGTCGAGGTTGGGGCTTTTTGTTCTCCTGACGACCATCGGTCTTGCAGCATCCTTCCTGTTGTCTAAAACATTAAATCTGATGCTACTGGGGGAACACTATGCCCAAAACCTTGGGCTCAATATCCGACGGGCAAGACTTTTCATCATACTCATCTCCGGCTTCCTGACAGCAGTCATCACTGCCTATTGTGGCCCGGTAGCCTTTCTGGGACTTGCCGTACCCCACCTGACACGAAATCTGTTTCAAACTTCCTCCCATCAATTGTTATTACCGGCCTCGGCCTTACTGGGCGGGATATTGGCCTTGCTATGCAACCTTGCAGCCCGGTTGCCGGTATTCAATGGCACCCTGCCCATCAGTGCCGTGACCGCACTTATCGGGGCTCCTGTTGTCATCTGGCTCATCTTTAAAGGAAATAAATAAACATGCCGATGAACCAGACCTCAAAAAAAGCTGCGCTTTCAACCTCTGAGCTTACCATTGGCTATCATCAGGGTAGGCAGAAAATATCCGTTCAACAACAGATTAATGTAACCCTGCAACATGGAGAACTTGTAGCGCTTATCGGACCAAATGGTTCCGGGAAATCCACCCTGCTCAGAACACTGGCGGGATTTCAGCCTCCCCTCTCCGGCGATTTTCAGTTGCTTGGGCGAGGTGTAAAAACTTACACCCGTAATGAATGGGCCCGCACCATCAGTATCGTCCTTACCGAGATGCCCGGGGCCGATAAACTCACTGTCAGCGATCTGGTAGCTTCGGGCAGAAGTCCTTACACGGGTTTCTCGGGAAGGCTGTCAGGCACCGACAGACGGGCCATTAGTCTTGCAATGACTTCCACCGGTATAGCATCCATGCATAACCACTACCTCAACCGGTTGAGCGACGGAGAACGCCAGCGTGCCCTGATCGCCAAATCGCTTGCACAAGATACCCCTATCATCATGCTCGATGAACCGGCAGCCTTCCTCGACTTCCCCGGCAGAATAAGAATCATGCACCTGCTCAGGCAACTGGCCCACAATCAACAGAAAGCCATCATGATAACCACTCATGACATCGGACTGGCACTACAATACTCCGATCGGCTTTGGCTGGTAAGTCAGGATAAACCACTGCTGGAAGGGATTCCTGAAGCCCTCGCCCTTAATGGCAATCTACAGCAATATTTCACAGGCCAACAGGTTGATTTTGACGTGAACAGCGGAAAATTCCTTCTTGATGTGCCGCCGCTTAACAATGTTTCAGTCGAAGCTCCGGTACCTTTGCTTTTTTGGTTAACCCATGCACTGAACCGACATCAGATTAATGTAACCTCAACCACACAAACACCGTTTCATATTGTGGCTACTCATTCCGGGCATGTTATCAGTTTTTTTAAAAAAGAAAAACTAATAAAAACATGGACGGACGAATCTGATTTTTTTGAACATTTTAGCGCTGGGCTGTTTAACATGCCATGAAGAAACTTCTCACAACCTTTCTCCTGCTTCTCTACCTCATTCCCGCTAAATCAAACCGGCCAGGCTTTGTGCTCGATGGATATTTTGATGACTGGGTTGGTTGTAAATCGGTATATCGGGATGCCGCGCATGATTCAGAGGGTATTGATTTCATAAGCATGTGCGTGCGAAATGACGCTGACTGGCTCTATATCAAGCTTGAATTCGCCGAGCCTACAATACTGAACCTGAACAATGACATCTATCTGGAAATTGATACCGACAACGATGAAAAGACGGGATACCGTGTAGCCGGTATTGGTGCTGAAATGGGCTGGAACTTCGGATCCCGATACGGGTATTACAATCTGACAGAAAATGCGAAGACTTTAAATCACAACAACATTGACCTATATAGCCTTCCGACTTATGCCAGCCGCGAATTTGAACTGGCTATCAACCGCAAGGTACTGCCCGATGGAATCAACCCCTTATTTACATACGACACCATCAGAATTGTCCTTTGGGACAGAAGAACCGGAGGGGACCTGATGCCCGATGCCGGTAAGACTTTTTCGTATGTAATCAATAATGATTTTACAAATGATTTTAAGCCTATCAGTATATCAAGAGAAAATCCCGGATCGATCCGTATCATGACATGGAACACCTTTGTCAATGGTCTTACTGACCCTGTACGCGCTCCTGTTTATGAACGTATTTTCAATGTACTGCAACCCGATATCGTCACACTGAATGAATGCTGGAGTGTAACGGCTGAACAGACAGCAGAACTCCTCAATCAATGGCTGCCTGTCAACAACAAACACGGATGGTACACCACCAAAACCGATGAGGGCAACATTACCTGTAGCCGCTTCCCCATTTTACAGAGCAACAATATCATGGAAGATCACCGGATGTCGGCCGTGCTCATCGAACAGCCCCTTTCGCCAGTGGGAAAGATGCTGGTCATAAACTGTCATTTAACATGTTGCCAATCTGACGACATACGTCAGAATGAAGTCGATGCGCTCATTCAATTCCTTCGACAATCCTTTACGGGTCAAAATGATCTTAAACTTGATCCCACGACCCCTTTTTACCTTGCCGGTGACCTAAACCTTGTCGGTGATGTTAAACAGCTTAACACACTGCTGACAGGTAACATCTCCGACAACGAAACCTATGGCCCCGATTACCCTCCGGATGGAGGAAATACCAGTCTTCTTGATTTAGTATCAACTCTTACCGATCGAGCAATGGCCTATACCTGGCGCGATCCTGATAAAACATTCTCCCCCAGCCGACTCGACTATATTCTCTATCCCCGACAACGTGTTGCCATTCTCAAGTCTTTTAATCTCCAGACCGAGATTATGCCCGATGAAACGCTGACGGAGGTTCACCTTTTAAAAAGTGACACTAAAATTGCCTCCGATCATCTGCCCAGGGTCGCAGATATCTCATTTCTTTAACCTTTTCTCCATAGCAATGAAAACTTCAGGCATCAATATCCTTTTCCTGATTAACATGATAAGCCTCGCACTCACTTCATGTAACAATATGCAAAAAGCCGACCTTCTGGTGGTAAATGCTGTTATCTACACTGCCGACAGCAGCTTCTCCTCCGCAACTTCGATGGCAATACTTGATGGTAGAATTATTTATATTGGCAATAAGGCCGCGAAACTTTACAAGGCTGACGAAATACTCGATGCCGAGGGGAAGACCATACTGCCCGGACTTATAGATGCACATTGCCATTTTACAGGCTACGGAGATGGTCTTATCAGGTGGGCCGACTTACGAAAGACCTCCTCCTGGCGCGAAGTAACCGACCGTTTAGTTCAGTTTGAGAAAAAAAATCCCTCGCAATGGCTTTTAGGGCGTGGCTGGGATCAAAACGACTGGAATCAAAAACAATTTCCTGACAACACGTTACTCGACAGCCTCTTTGGCGATAAACCGGTAGCCATAACCCGCATTGATGGTCATGCAATGATCGCCAATAGTGCAGCACTTCGTCTGACCGGTATCGATATCAACACAATAGTACCCGGCGGACAGATTGTTCGCAGGGCAAATAAGCTCACGGGCCTGTTGCTCGACAACGCCATGGAATTGGTTTATAAGACCATACCAGATATGAATAGCAGGCAACGCACAGCAGGGCTCCTTTTGGCGCAGGAGAACTGTCTCGCCAAAGGTCTTACAGCCCTCTCGGATGCCGGGTTAACATGGCAGGAAATTGAACGAATTGATTCAAACCAAAAGGCAGGCTCACTGAAAATAAGAATCAACGCGTGGTTAAACCCCAGTGAAGAAAATATTAAACACTTCGTAACGAAAGGACCTCTGGTAACGCCACAGCTTCAGGTAACAGCCATTAAACTTTATGCTGACGGTGCACTTGGTTCCAGAGGAGCACTTCTCTCGGCACCTTATGCCGACGATCCTCATAATTATGGCATTGCTACAGCCGACGAAGCTTATTTTAACAAATGGGCTGATCTGGCTCTTAAGAATAATTTTCAACTTTGTACCCATGCCATAGGTGATGCAGCCAACCGGCTCATGCTATCGGTATACGCCCGCTTTCTGAAAAGAAAAAACGACCGCCGCTGGCGTATCGAACACGCTCAGGTAGTCGACCACGCTGACATGGATAAATTTGGTCATTATAGCATCATTCCCTCGATGCAGCCAACCCATGCCACCAGCGACATGTACTGGGCGGGCAAACGACTTGGCAACCGTGTCGGAGACGCCTATGCGCTGAAACGCCTGATGCAGCAAAACGGATGGATACCACTGGGTACCGATTTCCCGATAGAAGAAATTAATCCCATGCTCACTTTCTATGCTGCCGTAGCCCGAAAAGACCTGAAGGGTTATCCTGAAGGCGGTTTTCAACCAGCCGACGCACTTACCCGACAGGAGGCACTTTGGGGAATGACATTGTGGGCGGCAAGGGCAAACTTCACCGAAAAAATCAATGGCAGCCTTGAAACCGGGAAAATGGCCGATTTCGTCATGCTTGACCGTGATATCATGACCATCAGTGAGAAAGATATTCCGGAAACCACGGTACTACTTACAGTCATTAATGGCAAAACAGTTTTCAGGAAACAATAACACCCCACGAACCTCTCTCCAGCTTTCTGATTAACTGAGCGCAGTAACCGGAGCAACCAACGGACTAAAGCCTTATGGGATATATACCATAAGCTGCCCCCCTTTCGTGGTTAAAACCAGGAACAAGGGTTTAACTAAGTTTCACACCGAATAGGGTTCCTGATAAGAGTTCCTGAAAAAGCCATCATTTCCAGGCAAAACTACACGCATATCATAAAAGCAATTTCCCTGAAAAACTCTTCTCAACTCCATGAACCCGGTAAAAAAATACGCCACCATCCCTGCTCTGCCACTCAATTGCAGATGAATTAACAGGGAGTTTTTGGATAAGTCGACCTGAAACATCATACAATTCAACAAAAGGGTGCCCGATCAGGGGATCGGTAAATTCAAATCTCACACTGTGTCCGACAGGATTAATGATAGTTTTCAATCCGTTATCAACCATTTCTTCTACACCTATAATCCAGGCATTCTCATATACCAACGCCAGATGCAACACATGCAGCGTATCCCCTTCAGGGGTAAGATAACGACAGGCAGTGTAATCGTAATCGAAATGGTCAACTACAGCCATATCCTGCCAACCATGCGACATGCCATAAATCACATCCCACCATGTTTGTGGGTAGGCGTCGGTAAGGCGGCTACCATTATGACAGGTACCGGAAAAATCGCTTGTGTTCCATTCCACATGAATTGGGAAGCTGCCGGACTTAATGATTATTTTAAACGCATTCTCAGTGTAATTGTCGCCAGAACAATGGGGAGGGACAATCATTGACCTGGTCTCGAAATTGGTAAGGTCGTTGGCTGTGGTTGGCCAATCAGGGTATGGGGAACAAACAAACATTTCATCCTGGCCTGTGTAATCCGATGCCCTCACATCAAAACTGTTTCGTGGGGGTCCTTTAATATCAGTCTCCCCAAACTGCGTATCAATACCCATGGTAGCCCTGGCATCGGTACCAACCCACAAGGTATCAGTCTGGCCTGCAGGGTTACTGAACACTAATCTTGTTTTAAACTCCTGTGCATTTAATGCTATCGAAAAGAAAAGCACAATCGTAAGTATATAAAGCTGTTTCATAGTTAATTGGAATTAAGGTTATTGTTTAATAAAACGGTTCTAAAGGGAATTGTGAAAGATAAGATCTTATATCCAATAAGCAGAGGCTTCTACTTCTTCCAATCCCGAATACAATCCAACAGAATGAAAAATGACAATAAGTTTACTATCTGTTTTCGATTTCTTCATTATATATTTATTTGATTATATTATTATTTCAAACGATATCAGGTACAAATATAAATTCATTTGTTCTATTGTAACTCATCTTACATATTCATAAAATAAATACTATTTTAACTTCACTATTATTTACTTTAATAAAATATGCTACTTTCCATAATTCGATTTTACTTATAAAAAGGCTTATTGTCTTATCCTCACCCCAGAGCTATATTTTACTGCCTGGCATAACAACTCGAAGTCGTTTTTCCCCAATTTAAAAATATGCTTGTTGTAATCATACAAACTACAGGTGTAGTCGCTTATCGCTAATCTGCGATGATTATCTGCTGACCAGTTGCCGGGAAGGTCATCATTTTCGTCAGTGAAGCCGGTTACTAATTCCATTCTACAGTACAACTCTTTGCATAATGTCATCAAAACGGTAGTTACTGAGACCAATCTCGGGTTGTAGTATATACCACTCCTTGTAAAACGTGCGCTTACTATCTTGAAATCATCGCGTCTCATAACCGGGTTTGATTGATGCTGGCGTGTAACTAAAATCAATTTTCTGTTTTACCGTGATTGATCGGGTACAAGATTACAACTTGTAACCAATTACACAGACTCAGCCAATGACCAAACGGTTGCCCCGGATCGGAAAAATTTTCTTTCCAAGCCGGTTTTCACCGATGCTGCGACTTCTGATTGAACCAGCTATGGAAACAATCCACACCCGGATGAACAAAACTCACTGCTGATATCAACTCTTCAGGCAGCACCATGGTGTGATCATAAATACTTATAATCAGTTGTCGGTTTAAACCTAAATACGACCAATAACCCACATTATTCTAAAACAAAAAGAGAAATCGCCAAACAACTGACAGACAGGGTTCAAACATAGCGTCGCTTCGAAGTAGCTTCGAAGCCGCTTCGTAGGCCTTTCGTTTTTTTTCGAAACAAGAACGAATAGGTAATGGAGTCGATTCAAATGGAATAAGACTCTGGTATGGCTCATGTAATAAAAAAGCCGAACAGCTTTTCAATTTGAAAAGAAAGATGAGCCTGGGCGGGTCACGCCACTTGCTTTGAAGTGTTCGAACATCCACCACCAAATGAACACTTAATGCCTGATTGTTAATAAATTAACAATCAGGCATTAGAAAATTACTGCTAAAAAAAATGCACCTTTATCCTGTTATTTACCAATGTTTAACACTTGAAAAGAGGCTACCTGTCAAAACAGGATAAAAACAGGTAATTACAGCCCTGACGATATCACCAGCTACGAATTGTTGGATAAAGGCAAGCTGAAGCATCATCCTGAATATTCCACCAAGCTGCCGGGCATCGTCTCTTCTTGTTGCCATCTGTAATCTTCAGGATACGCCTTGCTTGAAGCCTCAACATGAAACCATCTCTGCGAAACTATCAGGTACAAATGAATAATCACCCCCAACCATAGCAAAACCATAAATATTGCTTGAATAATATTTAACAATCAAAACGTTACCGGGCAGAAAATTTTTGCATAAGACAATTGCTAATAAGGAGTATTTTTTGATCAGTCAAACTACAAATCCATCAAAAAGCTACGGCCAATCCAGATTGGATTGGCCGTAGCTTTTCAGATATTTCTTCAGGATCGGACGAAGAATTCAGGCAACAAAGAGACTTTCTACATCTCTTCCATCATCTCATCGGTCATTTCCATGTTGTGATAAACATTCTGAACGTCATCATCATCTTCAAACAGGTCGATCACCCGCATCACCTTCTTGCCGGTTTCGGTATCTGCAGCCATCGTAGTGACAGGAATACGCTGTAATTGGGCATTCTCGGTCTCAATCTTCATGGACTCCAGTTTTTTCATGATACTGCCAAAATCTTCCATGGCAGAAGTAATCGTGACACTGCCATTTTCAGTATCAACATCAATATCTTCTGCGCCGGCATCGATAATTTCAAGCTCGAAGGTATCCATATCGGTTATATTAGACAGTGGAATGGTGAAAATTCCTTTACGGTCGAATACGTGAGATAACGAGCCATTGGTTCCCAGGTTACCGCCATATTTATTGAAAATAGACCTCACGTTGGCCACTGTTCGCTGAACATTGTCAGTGGTGCTTTCGATGAAGATGGCAATCCCGTGCACATAACCTTCATAGGTTGGTTCCGAAAAGGTCGATCCGTCTTTATCGGATCCTTTTCCGATGGCACGCTGGATGTTCTCCTTAGGCATACTAACACCCTTGGCATTGGCAATTGCAACGCGAAGACGCGGATTACCGTCGGCATCGGGACCACCTTCGCGCACGGCGATGGTTATTTCTTTGATGATTTTCGAGAAAATCTTTGAGCGCTTGGCATCAATGGCGCCTTTCTTGCGCTTAATGGTTGACCACTTATTATGACCTGACATAAACTATGATTTTATTACTGAGTTTCTTCTTTCGAACCAAAGAGCAAAGGTATAAAAAGAGATGAAATGGTCAAAAATGTATTGATAACGATTGCCTTCCAATGACAAAGCGCACCACCTTTCTGAAGATGATGCGCTTGTAATTAAAACTTTAAAAACAGATTACCAACCTATTAACTTTATACCAACAGAGAAGGGATAAAGTTCAGGTCCTTTTTCAGAACGAAATAATGTGGTGATTCCGTATGTCCCGAACAAATTAATGTAACCCCAGCCAATTCGCACCATGGCGTCGGCTTTGAACGGATTCAGGTGGAACGATTCAAATTGTTTGTAAGTCTCCTCGAGCGGTGACTTGTTGACAATAACAGTATTGCCTGTTGCGGGGTCAATCAATTCGTAGGGCGTATCGGTTTGATTGTAGATAAGTTTGGAGTGCGATCCAATTCTTACACCCAACAGCACACCGGCAGAAACATGGAACTGACTGAGTTTACGGTCGGCCTGATTCTGATACTCGAATAAAACAGGTAAGGTAAGGTAAGATACAGTCAGTTTGCTTTTATCGAGTGTGACACCTTTGTAGAAGTAACCTTTCAACACCGAAGAATCGGGGTCGAGTCTGACGTTACCCTCAAAACGGTAGTTGTGCCATTCGATTCCAAGACCGGTAACCAGACCGATCGTTCCGGAAGGATTAAGCTGGATATTCTGTTCATAGATATTCAGGTGTACACCTATTGATTTGGGTATATCCAGATCAAGGTAGCTATCGGCTTTACTGAAATTCATGTTCATATCGCTATTGACGTAGCCGTTAAAACTCAGGTCAAAGCCCCCCCAATGTCCGTCGAAATGACGATAACGGTTATTACGGCGCCATTTCACATTACCATCGTCGTCGACAATCAGACTGTGCTTACCCACCTGAACTTCGGTTGTTCCGCGGCTTTCGTTTACCCCGACCCTAAAGGCGCCCAGGTTAACACTCACGGTATCCTCATCGTCGTCGACCATCACCAGTTGGCTGCGACTGCCTGTTGTTTCGGAACGACCTTTCCTGACGAGTGATTGGGGGTTATTTTTAAACTTTACGCTACCGGCACCACTCGTTTCAACAGATACTTCACCTGAACCATTTAGCCGGGCATCAGCAGCACCCGACACTTCTGCATCGGTATTTTCGGCTACCAGATTGTAGGCTTTCAGCGTAGCTGCACCGCTCACTTCGGTCTGAAGCGTCCCGGTGTTGCCTTCCAGATCAACGTCGGCGGCACCACTAATGTCGGCTTCAATTTCCTTCAGATCAACAAACAAACGAATATTGGCCGCACCATGAGCTGTGATAGAAAGCGATTCACCACTGATCGTCTGGCCTTCAACCATCTTCAAAGTTGCAGCTCCCCCGGCATTCACATTGTTTAACGTGGGCACGGTAATATAGACATTCATCTTTGAAGGGTTGCGTAAGCTTCCGAGCGTACTGATATACAAGATACCGCCTCTGACTTCGGTACCAACTTTAGACTGGAGTTCTTCGTCAATTTCAACTTTTACCTGAACAGGATCGCCTATGGAGATATAAACATTGAAGGCACCCCCGACATCGATACCGCTGAAACTGCCGGTTTCACGCACCTGAATGGTTACGTCTTCACTTCCAGGTTCGGCGGAATAGATTGATTTATCAAGGATGGAAGTCAAGTGACTGGTATTCTCTTCAGCTACGACAATATCCTGCGAGGCAGCTGTCAGACTGATGCCAACTCCAAGAAGCAGCAGACTGAGATTGCGGAGATAAGTGTTTGTTTTCATAATCGGGTAGGATTATAAGATTTATTCATTTCACGTCTGACGGATTCTTAAGGCAATTTGTTACATCGATTGTAAAAAAGTGTTAATGACAGCAACTAATTACTGCTGTGGGCAATGCGGATTGCATCACCACCGATGGCATAATCGGTCACCTCACCCTTTTCGTTGCGTGCTTTGACGAAATCGACATCACTATTGGTCAGGAAATTAAACCCTTTCACACCAAGCCTGGCCAAAGCCCAAAGATCAAACTTGTTCTTATCAGCAATGGCTTTGGCATCACCATAAATCGTCTGGTTTGCCTGAGCATCGATCTCTTCCTGAAACCTGATCTGATCACGTAACCTGATATCGGTATAAAGGCTGGTGTAATAGCGCGAACCCTCATCCAGCTTATATGGCTGATTACCGGCAACTTCAATTTTATTTACCTTGAGAGGCTTTAATAAGGCAATGACTTCATGTGAACGCTTAACGGGTTGGGCATTCATTTCTGACCGTGATAGCACACCAGTCTTGCGTACCACTTGACTTTGGACAGATTGCTGATGTGCGACCGTAATCGGTTGTTTTGAATCAGAAGTGGCAGGTTGATCAGCAATGGCTACCAACGGGGATTGAATGGGGCTGAAGCTATCATTAGCAGGATTCGTATTAAACAACAAGAACAGCGCTATAACAGCGGCAACAGCTCCCGGGGCTAACCAACGGGTGTAGTATATTGGAATGACCCGATGGTGCTTTAATGATTTTTTGTCAGGATAGACTACCGAAAGATCGGGTTCGGTTCGTAGCTTACCATATATTTCAAATTCAGGTTTTAATTGAGGGTTCTGATTCAGGAAATGATATAAAGCTGCTTTTCTCTCAGCATTAAAATCCCCTTCATAAAAGGCAGCAAATGAGCTTTCATAGTTTTCAGCATTAAAGGAAGAAGTAGCTGCGACGGCACTGTCGGCCTTCTTTAACTTTTCGGGTGATACAAAATGGTGAGTAATACCTGCATCTGACAGGACTGGCGATAGCTCCAAATCAACCTCAAGCTCAGGATGATCAGCCAGAAAAGACATCAGCAACGTAGTTTGCGCTGCATCCAGATGCCCTTCGAGGTGATCAAGCAAAAAGGCTTCAAAATTATTTAATGTGATTTTCATTTTCAGATTCAGTTATAAGGCTATCAAACAACATTTTCCATACTTCCAATATATTTTTTTAATGCTATACGTCCACGGTATATGTACACTTTCACCTGTGACTCATTCAGTCCGCAGATTTCTCCGATTTCATCGTATGAATAACCTTCGTAATCACGAAGCATAATCACGGATCGCTGAATTTCGGGCAACCGGTTCAATCCCTCATCGAGCACACGTTTGAGATCGGAGTAATGACGTGTAGTGAAATGTCTGCTTTCATGAACCTCCTCCATCCCGGTCTGACGGCTCTCCTTGCGGATGGTGTCGATCATGATGTGATAGGCGGCCGTAAAAAGGTATGATTTCGCCTTGCTCCCGTCAATATCGCCGGCTTTCTCCCACATACGGGTAAAAGCCTCCTGAACAACATCACGCGATCTTTCAGAATCGTGCAGGTTCTTCAGTATAAACCGATATACAGCGTCGGCATGCTGATCAACACATTTATTGTATTCTTTTACAGTCATTACTGCAATTTCAATCTATCTTTCTTCACGGGTGTGACGGATAACAGAACCTCAAAGTTACACGGATTTAAACCTTCAGGAGATTATTTTACCAATGTTCCGGATAATTAAAAAAAAGACTGCCACGTTATGGGTGACAGTCCGGTAATATTTAATGCAGAAAAGGTTAGTCAAGCTTCAACACGGCCAGGAAGGCACTCTGTGGCACCTCCACGTTGCCGATCTGCCGCATCCGTTTCTTTCCCTTTTTCTGTTTCTCAAGCAGTTTTCGTTTACGGGTGATATCACCGCCATAACACTTGGCGGTCACATCTTTTCGCACAGCTTTGATGGTTTCACGGGCAATAATCTTCGCACCGATGGCTGCCTGAATGGCAATATCAAACTGTTGGCGCGGAATAAGTTCACGAAGCTTCTCACACATCTTACGACCAAAGGTGTAGGCATTGTCACGATGAAGCAGCGTACTGAGTGCATCAACAGAATCGCCGTTAAGGAGTATATCGAGTTTAGCCAGTTTGGCTTCCTTGTATCCTGTAATATGATAATCGAAGGACGCATAGCCCTTTGAAATCGATTTCAATTTGTCGTAAAAATCGAACACGATTTCACCAAGCGGGAGTTCAAAGATAATCTCAATACGATCGGTTGTCAGGTAAGTCTGGTTCTTTAGCGTACCACGTTTGTCGATACAAAGTTTCATGATTGCCCCCACATATTCTGCTTTCGTGATGATGTTGGCAGTAATGAAGGGCTCCTCGATGTAATCGATCAGGGTTTCATCAGGCAACCCTGACGGGTTATGCACTTCGTAGACGTCACCCGCGGTGGTATGCACCTTATACGAGACGTTGGGAACCGTGGTAATGACATCCATGTCGAATTCCCTGTCGAGGCGTTCCTGAATAATCTCCATGTGAAGAAGTCCAAGAAACCCGCAACGGAATCCAAATCCAAGGGCAGCCGATGATTCAGGTTCAAAAACCAGTGAAGCATCGTTCAACTGAAGCCTTTCAATCGAAGCACGCAACTCCTCGTAGTCGTCGGCATCAACAGGATAGATACCCGCGAACACCATAGGTTTCACATTTTCAAAACCCTCGATGGCTTTACTGCACTGTCGCGCCACATGAGTAATGGTATCCCCAACCTTTACCTCCTTCGACGTTTTGATACCTGAGATAATATAGCCCACATCACCAGTGCCCATGACATCGCGTTTCTGGCGGGTGAGTGTCAGAATGCCAATCTCATCAGCATAATATTCCTTACCAGTAGCCACGAACTTCACGAAGTCGCCTGGTTTAATGGTTCCGTTAAAAATTCTGAAATAAGCAATTATCCCTCTGAAGTTATTGAATACTGAATCAAAAATAAGTGCCTGCAGCGGTGCTTTCGGATCGCCTTTGGGAGCTGGAACTCTTTTTATAATACTTTCGAGTAGGTCATCCACACCATAGCCTGTCTTGGCACTAACCTGAAGAATATCGTCGTGGTCGCAGCCGATGAGCTCAACAATCTGGTCGGCTACCTCCTCGATCATTGCATTGTCCATGTCAATTTTATTGAGCACTGGTATAATCTCCAGATCATGTTCCAAAGCAAGATATAGGTTTGAAATTGTCTGAGCCTGAATACCCTGAGTAGCATCAACAATCAGCAAGGCTCCTTCACAGGCAGCAATTGACCTGGAAACCTCGTAGCTGAAATCGACATGACCAGGTGTATCGATCAGATTCAAAGTATAATGCTCGCCTTCAAACTCATAGGCCATCTGAATGGCATGACTCTTAATCGTGATTCCGCGCTCCCGTTCAAGGTCCATATCATCAAGAACCTGTGCCTGTGCATCGCGCTCAGAAACCGTATTAGTGAGCTGTAACAGTCTGTCGGCCAAAGTGCTTTTGCCGTGATCGATGTGGGCAATAATGCAGAAATTACGAATATGTTTCATAGATGGCAAAGATAGTGATTTTCATGTCTGATTAAATGACCCGCAAGCACCACAGAACACAACATAACACAGCTTTCAGTCATCTGACTGTAATGCGACAGAACTCATTATCTTTGCCGAATGGAAAAATTCAGGAAATTGGTTTCGGATAAACTGTTTAAAGTAATTGGCAGTGAGGCTGAAGCAATGAATACAAAAGCATGGGTCATTGGCGGTTTTGTTCGCGACTTTCTGATCGGGCGGACCTCCAAAGACATTGATGTTGTCGTAATAGGCGACGGAATCGAACTGGCAGGGCGTGTAGCAGCCAGATTAGGCTCCAGTGTAAGGGTGAGCATTTTCAAGACCTATGGAACGGCCATGATTCATACACCCGATGATATCGAGATAGAATTTGTCGGAGCCCGCAGGGAATCGTATCACACCGACAGCCGTAAACCAGATGTAGAACCGGGAAATCTTGAAGACGACCAGAACCGCCGTGATTTCACCATAAATGCACTGGCCATCAGCCTGAATAAAGATGACACAGGAAACCTACTCGATCCTTTTGGAGGCCTGGACGACCTAAACCTGAAAATTCTGCGTACGCCCCTCGATCCTGACATTACATTCTCCGACGACCCCTTGCGAATGATGCGAGCCGTCAGGTTTGCATCTCAACTTGGTTTTCATATTCACCCTGATACCTTCGATGCCATCGGACGTAATATCCACCGGCTCAAGATTGTTTCGAAAGAGCGCATTACCGACGAACTAAACAAGATACTCCTCTCGGTAAAACCATCCATCGGTATCGATCTGATGGATCAGTGCGGACTTCTGCAGATGGTTCTGCCTGAATTTGTGGCGCTGAAAGGTGCTGAATATATCGACGGGCGTGGTCATAAAGACAATTACCGTCACACGCTTGAAGTACTCGACAAAGCCGCATCAGCAAGCGATGACTTGTGGCTCCGCTGGGCTGCATTGCTTCACGACATCGCTAAACCTGTAACTAAAAAATTTGATCAGAAGACAGGGTGGACCTTTCATGGCCATGAAGTAGTAGGAGCCCGTATGGTTACCCAGATATTTAAGCGCTTAAAGCTTCCTCTCAACGAAAAAATGAAATTTGTTGAGAAGCTGGTAGCACTCCATTTGCGTCCCATTGCGCTTGTTGAAGAAGGGGTCACCGATTCCGCCATTCGCCGGCTGTTGTTTGATGCAGGCGATGAAATCGATCAACTGATGACCCTCTGCGGCGCCGATATTACCTCCCGCAACCCCGCGAAGATTAAACGGTACAGAGACAATTTTGATCTTGTCACGAAACGGATCGCTGAAGTTGAAGAGAGCGACAAGTTGCGAAACTGGCAGCCCCCCGTTACAGGAGCTCTGATTATGAAAACATTCGGAATTAAGCCAAGTCGTATGGTGGGCGACTTGAAAACCATTATCCGGGACGCCATCCTCGATTGCCGTATTAACAATACATATTCCGATGCCGTAAAGCTGATGCTCTCCGAAGGTGAAAAAATGGGGCTTACCGTGATGGAAGAGCCAGGACCGAATTCTGAGGAATAATCTCATCCGGCTGCCTGACGATAATTTTCATCAATGTAACAGCAACGCTCTAAATAAGAAAGGCATAACCTATCAGATTGGTTATGCCTTTCTTATGATCTATTGATCGACTATTTTGACATTTCTTTAATGTAGGTTATCGCCTTGAGCACCTCCCTGACCTGCGTTTCGCTTTCGCATTGGAATGCTTGGTTATCGATCACTTCTTTATCATCCGGAGAATTGAATTTCTCGAGACAATTATTACAGATAATCTCGACACCATCGATACGGTTACCATCAAAGGTGATACCCAGCCAGTCAACGTTCACTTTGCTGTTTTGGGAATAGCTGAATTTGGCATTCTTCAGATTTACCCTATAGATATCATTTGGCGCATTGATGCTCATAATGCTATTGTTGTCAACACCCATGATTACCGAATAGGTAAGCCGGTCGTTAATATAGCTGATAGCATCTACTATGTTCGAGTAGCTGGTTAACCGGTTCCGTTTTACATTTCTGAGCATGGGAACTTTTGATTCCGGTAAATCGGAATAAGCTGTCTTGATATAATAGAGGGCTTTGATGGCCTTGTAAGCTTTAAATCTTGAACGGGCAGTAAATGATTGTCGGCTCATATAGTCATTAGCGCCATCTTCGTCAGTCTCCCGAAGGCAAAAATCACCATAGATACGCACCTTTGGATCATCTGAGAGGTCATTAAAGGCAAATTCGGCGTTTCTCAGATCCACAAGGTAATTATTGCTCGGGGAATTAATGGCCATGATGCCCTTTTGATCGATTCCTGTAATCATCGAATGAACCAGTACACTGTTAACCATATCAATTGCTTCAGCAACCGTACTGTATCCCAGTGTAGTGTCGCTGATTGCAAGCTTTTTCTGACTGATACCGTTCGCTTTGACACTGGCAGGAAACTTGCTTTTCAGATATCCGAACGCTTTGATTACTTCAAAGGCATCCTCATCGGTATCACAAAGAAAAGACTGCCGACTCTCATGTTTCTGCAATTCTCTTTGCTCGTAGTACTTCAGACAATTATTACAAACAACGCGTACACGGCTGTCACCGTTCAGGTCATTATAGGTAAACATTACATCGGCTAAAAGAAAAGTAATGCGCTCTGAAGGGGCTTTCATGGTCACAAGTCCGTCAGCATCTATTTTCTGAACGATAGAATGCGAAAGGCGGTCGTTGATGTAATCTATGGCGTCCTGATTATTATTAAACTGGGCGAACGAGGCTCCTGTTGCCAGAATCATCAGGAGAAAAAACAAAAATGCAGACTTGGTATGGTTTTTCATTTGCATAAGTATTAGGTTGGAAACTCGACTTGTGACGGCTTAAATGCATAAAAGTTACAATAGTAGTTCATCTTTATTCAGAAATCATGATTGGCTTTCAGCCAAAAAAAAATTATGTAAAGAATCAGCATATTGCCGTAAAAACTAAAAACAGATTTTGTAATTCGCAGGATTTTGTATCTTTGCAACCTCCAAACGGGTTGTTAACTCAGTTGGTTCAGAGTGCCACCTTGACAGGGTGGAAGTCACTGGTTCGAGTCCAGTACAACCCACAAAGCCGGAAAGCAACACGCTTTTCGGCTTCATTGTTTTAATACGTCAGGAAATGGTACTTTTGCCCTTTACTGATCAGAACAAACATGATTACCAGCCGACCCTTTCATATCATTCTCATTCTGCTGTTTCTACTATCTTTCGTGACAGATCAGGTATCAGGTCAGGAGATCAGGCCAGATAATATAGAAACTATTCCCGGACAGTACCATATTGACCAGATACTCAAGGCGGCCAATATGGGGCTCTACTTCGACAGAACAAGTAATCTCTGGGTTGTCAGAAGTTGGAATCATTTATCAGGCGATACGCTGAACATCCCCGGTCTGTTTCCACATGAGGGGACGCCCTACCTGACCGGTTGTTGTACCGAAACAGTTGGCTGGTATGATACAATTACCGGCTTGAATATTCTCGTTCCGGATAGCCTGAATGCTAAAGACACGCTGAAAGTTTCATTTGCCGCCGATCGCATCGAACTGTCTTCAGTTCCCGAATGCTATACCGGGCAGGAGCATATCGTTAACTCCAGGCGATTCTCGCGAACCACGGAATTGCGTTTGAAAGGCTCGCGGGTTTATTATAGCTTTGGGAGCAAAAGGTCGCCCGGGAAATGGGCACTTTACACATATCCTTTACTGATAAACCGGTCAGGCGTTCTCTGGTTTTCAAACAAAGAGCAGGGCAAAGGTCCTTCACAACCCGTCATAGTAAATTTAATCAGAATTCGTGATTTTGAAGGGATTAAATCTAACCCGCTTCCTGTCTCCCCTCAAACAACTGATCAGATGTTTTACCTCAACGACAGAGACACTGCCGTCGCGGCCACCGATTCAAATGTATGGGTTACCTGGCATGCCAGTAACATTGAACTGCTATTTAACCCCGGGATGAGTCGCAGGCTTCTGAGCCTGTCAGTTGGATTTCTGCATCTTCCTGGTGCTGATTGCTCATTACCAAAAGAGGTTGAGGTATGGGGCTCATCGCACAATGGGCAATGGGAATGCCTTACCGCAAAACATGTCAAAAGGAAAACAAAACATTTCTGCCAGCGACAGATAATCCCAATTCCCGAACCACAAAGGGAATTCAGGTTTTATAAGATTATATTAAAAACCAAGGGTTCAAAGCTTTCAATCGACGAGATAGGATTTGATTTTTCAAAAGAAGAGTAGCGTCGTTCCCGGTACCGATAAATCCGCGATCAATAAAAAAGGCCCTTCATACTGAAGGGCCTGATGTGGGATGTACTGGACTCGAACCAGTGACCTCTGCCGTGTGAAGGCAGCGCTCTAAACCGACTGGGCTAACATCCCCTGATTGAGGCTGCAAAAATAACACACTTTTTACATTGCACAATATTTTATTTGGTTCTACCGGTATTTGTGTGACAAATGAAAGAGACCATAATGTGTTGGGTCATGTTGTTTCTCTCATGGTAAGATTATCTCGAATTCTGTGATCACAGAGACTTGATGTTATTCTGCCCGCTCTCACGATAAGCGTTAAAACCCTCTTAAATGGCCACAACAAGTATTGTGCCAGAAAAAATATATACTTATTTTTACTATATATGTATTATACACCATAGTTATAGCAAACATAAGCGTTTCATAAGAAAAACATATCTTTGGCCTAACTTTGGTACGACTTTGGGGTAAGTCTGAGTTGTAAATAACATGTAATCAATTATTTATAAAATAATAATTTGTAACTAAATACACGCAATATTTTTATAAAAAACTTGAAAATTTTTCAAAAGGGGGGATAAAATCAACGAAAATATAGTCTTAAAATTGGGAAACGTTTAGATTTTGGAAAACTCATAGCGCGAAAATCTGTTTCAGAACCCAGGTGGAGAAATTGGCTATGGTATGGATTGAACGATCATTAATACATAATTATTAATGTTTCAAGGCTTTAAAGTAATATTAATATAGCTGTCATTGGTTCTGCATAAGACTTTTTTGGACAAATTCTGCCGTCCTTTTGTACGCGCGATTGCATTTTAATTTATCAAATAAATCGTTGACTATCTATATAATGAGGTAAAATCACTAACTTCAGGCATGCAGAATGTGCTGAAAGAATCAGGATCATTCATATTTTGGTCTTCGGATTGTTTCACACAATTCCCGGTAGAACATTTTATTTAGGAAATCTAAGGCTGGTTAATCACTTCCGGCGACAACCTCTTCAACAACTTTTCTCCAAGCGTTTTTAAATAATCACCCGCTTCAGGGCCACAATTAAAAAGCAGATCAATTACACTCAGATTTGATTGAAAACCATACCTGTCAGCAAAGTTCTGAAAGTAAGAAGGGAACAACGACGGATCATGAGGGATAAGGGGATTTGTTGCTTCAAAGGCTCCCCGCAAGTCAATCGATACTTCTGCGGAATGACTCCAGATGCGTGTCTTTTCAAGCGCAACTTTAAGTTTCATCGACCGGGCCAACTGTTGAATCAAGAGATCATTCATCGCGACAAGAGTTTGGTGCCGTTCAAAAAAGACATGCTTCAGATCATCCTCATAGTGGATAAACCAGGCTGAGTTACGATAAGCAGCTTCGATAGTCCTCCAGTGATTTCTTTGCCATGGCTCTGTATAGGCGATACCCATCCGATCGGTACGGGTATGATTTCCATCGGTTTTTACAACCGGTACTGAGAGAGGCATCACTTTATTGGCTGTAGCAATGTAACAACGGTTTCGGCAGGTTTGCTTAGGATATGACTCAACCACCTCAATCGTGACAGGGGCAGCGGTTGCAATCAGAGCAAAATATTCGACCGAAGGAAGCCAGGCCGTTGGGAGCAAGAGTTTAAAGACTGAGGGTTGCACCAGATAAAGGAATGAATTGGAACCGGCGAAAATACAAAAACCCTGCGGAATGGCAGGGTTTTTATATGATAACAAAAGCAGATTATTTGAGCAACACGTCGTTAATAGCCTGAATCATTCCCTCTTTTGGTAAAGCACCAACAGCCATTTGTGGTTGACCATCTGCCGGGCAGAACAACATAGAAGGAATGCTGCGGATGCCAAAGGCACCGGCCAGCTCCTGTTCTTTCTCGGTATCTACCTTATAAATATCGATTTTCCCTTCATATTCTTTCGACAGTTCAACCAAAATGGGGGCTACTGCTTTGCAGGGACCACACCAGTCAGCATAAAAATCGATGATACAAGGGAGCTTGCCTTCAAATTTCCACTCCTGGTTTTGTTCGTAATTAAAAACTTTCTCGAGAAAAGTTTTCTTGGTTAAGTTTTCCATGGTCTTTAATTTAATATATTGATTTACTATTTACTAAGCAATGTCTTCTCAATCACCTGTTTATAGGATTCCTTGGACTTGGCTCCAGTATCCATGGTGGGTTTGCCTGATCTGGGTATGTAAAGGATGCTGGGAATACTGCGTATCTGGAAAATTGAGGCTAAATCTTTCTCTTTATCGGTGTTCACCTTATAAATCACAACCCGGCCTTTGTATTCCTTAGCCAATTCTTCCATGATGGGTGCTACCATCTTACATGGACGGCACCAGTCGGCATAGAAGTCGATGATAGCCGGTATTTTTCCTTTATAAACCCAGTTATCACCATCTTTCTCATAGTCATAGATCAACTTCTTGAACTCGGCAGTAGTCAGATAAATTACCTTGCCTTCGGAGGTGTCATTTTTTTGTGCTGATACTAAACCAATGGTACCGGCAAGGAAAAGAATTCCAAAAATAAAACGTTTCATGGGGGAGAGTGAGATATTTGTTAATTATAATTTATTCGTAGTTGAATCAGGCGTTTCTCCGTAAATATATTCCCTGATCTTGTCATCGAACATCCTTAAAGTCAGTTCAGGCGTCGGTAAAATTCCGTAATTGAACTTTGGTTCTCCTTTCATCGGAATGTGTAGAAACGCCGGTATGGTATTCACTTTGAAAAGCATAGCCAGTTCTTTCTCGTTATCAGTATTTATTTTATAGAAAATAATTTCATCTTTATATTTAGCAGCCAACTCTTCGATAGCGGGTGAAGCTACACGACAGGGTTTACACCAGTCGGCATAAAAATCAATCACACAAGGTTTCGATCCCTTATAGATAAACTTAGTGGGTTCTGCCTGAAAGTCCCAGACCAGATCACGGAAGGAATCTATATCGAGGGGAGTAACCTTGCCTGGCGTCACCTCCACCTCAGCAGTTGTTTTGTCGGTCTGTTTCTTTTGTCCACATGAAGCAAGGCTCAGTCCGGCAAATACTAAAATAATAATCACAAAATGTGGTGTTTTGTTCATGATTTCTCAATTAATTCAACATTGCAAAAGTAATATATTTTTACACTTAAAGCGCATTAGTATCACTATTTCGTATCTTTGCAAACAGTATACCCTTCTGAAAAAAGTGACAGTATGGCAGATAGTTTAATTTTCAGCGAGATAACAAATGCCGGATTTACCAACAAATTCAGCACGGAAGAAGCTTGTCTCGAACACATTGCAGAGGCCAAGTGGGTCAACGGGTATGTCTGCAGAAAATGCGGACACGCGCATTATTGCAGAGGTAAAACCCCGTTTTCCCGTCGTTGTACACGTTGCAAGCACGAAGAATCAGCCACATCGCAGACTATCTTTCACCGCTGTAAAATTCCCCTGCCCCTCGCCTTCCAAATTGTCTGGCATGTATGTCATCATCCCGGCATTTCGAGCTACGAGTTATCGGGTGAACTACAAATCAGACAAATGACGTGTTGGAAGTTTAAACGAAAAATAGCCGATTGCATCGAATCGCGCAATGATGTCTCACCAGAGATTAAGAGCCAGTTGCTCCGGATTTTCGAAGCTCCTGATCTTAACGCTTAACAAACCGACTTCGGGCCATTCTGTCACCCTGTCGAAAGATCAGTTGATAACAGCCTGGGGTCAGGTTCGACGTATTAATCCGCAAAGCACTACCTGAATCAGCTTCTTTCATCCAGCAGGCAACATGTTGACCGGTCTGGTTGTACAAATCAATGGAGACTTTGCCCAACCCAAAACTGGGAGAAACATTAACTTCGTCATGACAGGGATTAGGCCATACCGACCATAAATTTTCTGCTATCCGGTCAGGCACACCAACATTGGTCTCCCAATGTGCTTTAAAACCTGCACCTCGTCCGGTTTCTCCCGTAGAGAACAGAATCATCATTTTGCCGCCGGAAGCAGTTAAAGGAGCGGGAGGTAATAAGGGGTCATATACTCCCGAGTATTCCCCTAATAACTCACCTGTACCTAAATCAAGTACCCTTAGGAAGTCGTTCACGGGTTCTGTGCTGAATTCGTCAAAAAACAGCGTAACACTACCAGCATCGGGAGGCTGAATCTTCCAGATACAACGACTCCCGTTATAATAGCTGAAACGTCCGCTGCCATCCGTAAGCAAACCCGAAGGTTCGGTAAGAGTTTTTGAACCACTGCACCACGAAGGTAAGGTCGATTGATAGCTAAAATCAAAACCATTTCCCGGGGTCTCTCCCCCGGCGCTGAAGGTAATAAGCATGGCATTACCCGTTGACACAAGGGAAACTGGGTCATGCAGGCCACTATAGGTTGCAAGTACCGGCGCTTCAGTAGTCCGGCCATCAAATACGGTTATCACATCACTTTCGCTTCCTGATTCGATACGATGGAACCTCAGATTGATTGAAGAGACAGAATCCTCATCAGTCTGAGGGTCTATCAGCCAGTTGCATGATGAACCAGGAAGATAATTTTCCAGGGGAGCACTGCCGTCACTACCCGAACCTTCAAACAGGTTGAGTACATGATCCCCCGAACATAATATCGGATAATCATAGTTAACCGTATCGGGATAACAATTGACAATCACCTCCTGTGACAAGTTGAAATTGTTTCCACCGACAAAAAGTTCATTGATATTAAAATAGCCGTCATAGGAACCGCTCCAACCAAAGTTGAAGTGGAAGAAAGCCGTATCCTGATAACCATCACAAACGAAAGCATGCCCGTTCACATTGGGAACCGACCATCCGGCATAATAGACGGGCATTCGCCTGTCAAGATGTGTAATAAGCAGGCTGTCCCAGTCAAGGGAGGTGGAATCACGAAAAACATAGGCTGTCTCCTGACCATATTTAAAATAGGTTTTTAAACTATAAGCTGCCTTATGGTTATACATTCCAGATCCATTGGGACCATATACCAGATCGCAGGAAATACCGAGATGCGAAAGGAGGTTGGCGGCCGATGGGCTGGAATGCTTTATCGTTGCCCCCATCGAATTCCAGTCATAAACATCAGTACTAAAATCTGCCGAAAGGATGCCATAATCTCCGGCATTATATGTATAGGTCCCGGTACCAGTCACAGGCCACCGGTAGTAATACATGATCTGAGCCAATGCTGTTGGCACACACCCGGTAGGGCATCGGCCATCGCCGGAAGCTTCATCGGCAGGGCAAGCTTCATTGTAAGGCCACCCCTGGTCCCACTGACTGTTAACAAAAGGATCGACCGGTGTAAGGTCTTTTCCTAAACGAAAATCATGGGTAGCCAACCATGCCTTGTGAGCAGGCAGATGCCTGTGATCAGCATCTCTTTGGATGGAACTGATCGCGCCTGCATATTGCCCCATCCAGGCGGTGAAAGCAGCCGGAAAATTACGTCCGGTATACCTGCCGCTGTAACTGTAGGCTAAAACAGGAAATGCTTCCTTTCGGGCAGCTACAACAACCCATCCCTCCGGTATAAGGTTGATGGCATACCATACAGGTACCCCGTGCTCCCCGTTAACAGGAGTAATATCATCTATCAAAACTGGTGCATTGTGATTACGACCAGGACGTGATTGCATGAATCGCCCGACAACAGGTTCAATTTCATTGATCTGCACCTGCTGGCCGGTTACAGCAACAGAAAGGAGCAATAAAAAGGCAATGTAAGGTAAACGCATATTAGAAATAGTTTGATGAGTCACACAAAGGTGGGTCAAAGTTAATTCCGAATCACATCAAATCCAACATTCAGTCAGAACAATCGCAAACAAAAACAATTTATAAAAAAAAGCCTGATGCGATCATACACCAGACTTATAATCTTCAATCCGTGATTTAAACTACCTGACGGCCGTCAGTTGTATCTTCAGGCCTATTTCATCATAGATGAATTTATCCTTCAGGTTATCGAAGAATTTGCGGCTGCCATATTTTATATTCCATGCCGACCTGTCGATGACGAATTTACCGGTTGAGGCAACAACCTTTCCATCGCTTACAGAAATTGCAGCATCGAACTTGATGCTTTTGGTTACATCCTTTATGCTCAGGTTGCCAGTAATAGCATGGGTATACCCGACACCATCTGCATCCTTCACAGGATTTTGGAGTTTACTGACACTGGTTATTTTGAAGCGCGCCGTGGGAAACGAGTCTACAGCAAAGAAATCCGGCGACATAAGATGCCCAATTAACTTGGCATTGTAAGCGGTATCAGTCAGATCAATATTGACGATTGATTTCATATCAATCACGAACTCCCCACCGGTTACTTCATTATCATCAACAGAGAGGTTTCCCTGCTTCAGCCTGATAGTTCCGTAATGACTTCCACCGGGTTTGGTCCCTTCCCAATTAATAACACTTGTTGTAAGATCAGCATTGTAAGCCACACCAGTTGTCTGGCCTTCGGTCATCGCTTCACCGGCAGCAGACTTTTCGCCCTGAGGGCCGCATGCCACTAAGGCAGCAAGTATAAAACCAACAAAGAAAAACAATTTGATTTTATGATTCATTCTATAACGGTATTAATTAATATTCTAATGGTTACGAACGAATATTGCGGTAAATTGTTCAAATAAAACGAATGCACCGATTGAGAATTTCACACAACTAATATCATATTTCACGATTTTCGCTACATTTGCCACTAGTGGTAATACATTGATTTATAGACCTACCATTGACCTGAATCGTTAAACCCAAATTATTCTTAATGACAATCAGATTATTGAAAATCATACTACTGACTTTTATTCCTTTAATTCTCCTGTCGCAGCCAGTACCTGATAAGCCGTTCAATTGTTTCTCTATCCTTGCCGGCAAAAAAGCAACGATGGATGAATCGGTAATCCTGGCCCACAATGAGGATGATTATGGCGAGCAAATCGTTAACTGGATTGTTGTTCCGGCTGCAAAGCATAATTCCGGGGAGGTCATCCGCGCCAGAAACGGGGCAGCCATTCCGCAAGTTACCGAAACGGCCCGCTACATTTGGTTTGATATGCCAGGGATGGAGTTCTCCGATTCCTATCTGAATGAATATGGGGTAACCATAGCCTCCAACGCCTGCCCCTCACGTGAAGACTCAGCACGGCTCACCGATGGTGGTCTCACCTGGGAGTTAAGACAACTTATGGCTCAGCGGGCGCATTCGGCACGTCATGCCGTAAAAATAGCAGTTGATCTACTAAATCAGTATGGGTATGCATCCAGCGGACGTACCTATTGCATAGCCGACCCTGAGGAAGCATGGATGCTATCTGTTGTCAACGGAAAGCATTATGTTGCGCTTCGAATCCCTGACGACGCAGTAGCTGTCATTCCAAATTATTACACCATCACCTCGGTAAACACAACCGACACCAATAACTGTATTGCCTCCGCTGACCTGATCAGCTATGCCGTTCAGCGGGGCTGGTACAATCCGCCAACCGACGGAAAATTTAGCTTCCGCAAGGCTTATGGTTCACCCCGGAGTTTAAATCATCCGGTCAACATCAAGAGGATGTGGAGCGCCATAAATGCACTCGCCGCCAACTACTATGAGCTTGATGCAGATTTCCCATGGCTAATCATGCCAACACGAAAAGTCTCTGTTGAATGGTTGTCAAATATCCTCTCTTCACATTATGAAGGAACGCCACTTGACCTGACAGAAGGGTATACCAAAGGTCATCCGCATGGTGAAGATGCCGGAGCCATCTGTGCTTCCCACACCCAATACGGGTTTGTTGCCCAATTGCGCAATTGGATGCCAGCCGATGTCGGGGCAGTATTATGGATGATCCCCAGGCACCCATGCATTCAGGCTATGATTCCTGTTTATTGCGGGATACAAAACTTTCCATCCGACTTTTCAATGTATGATTACAAAGAAGCACTGAAAAACCATTTCAACAAACCCGAAGATATTAAGAACAGCACCCGGGGTCATGTGTACTGGCAATTCAGCCGTATAGCCGATAGTGCCGATAGCAACTATCTTCTGCGGGTTCGTCAATTTGGCACAGAAGCCCTGAAATTCAACCGCGAACAATTCAACAATCAGGAATCCTTTGAACTGGGAATACTGTCTGATTGGAAGAAAAACAAACGGGAAGCCACCCGGCGCCTCAACAACATCACCGAACAAGCTGTCAGAAGATGGCTCGGATTAACCCAAAAAATTCTTGAAAACCCTCCCCCACAATGGTAAAATACCCTAACCAATTTCAATTTATAAACTGCTTTTCATATGTTTAAGAAATCTATCGCCGCGTTATTTGTCGTTATAACGATAGCTTCATGTAGCACTAAATCACCAGAAACCACTGGCTGTATTGATCATCAACGGCCCGATTCATTACTTACCATCACCGACTTTGTCGATCCCTTTATTGGCACTGGTGGACATGGGCACACATTCCCGGGTGCAACAATGCCATTCGGGATGGTACAACTCAGCCCTGATACCCGCCTTGATGGTTGGGACGGCTGTGGAGGCTACCACTATTCCGATTCCATTATCTTTGGGTTCTCCCATACTCATCTCAGCGGAACCGGATGCATCGACTATGGCGACATTCTGGTCATGCCATTTGCCGGCGATCTGCGTAATGGTGTTCATCAACCTTCTGGAGAATATGCCTCTCTCTTCTCACACAAAACAGAAACTGCCCGCCCGGGTTTTTACAGTGTACTGCTTGAAACCGACAGCATCGCGGCCGAACTTACAGCCACGCTTCGTACTGGATGGCATCGTTACACTTACCCTGCCCGAAAAAGCAGTTCGCTGATGATCGACCTGAAGCACCGTGATAAAGTACTGGCCTCATCAATTCAGATAGTCAACGACTACGAGGTGGCAGGTTACCGCAGATCGATGAACTGGGCGGCTGACCAGCATGTCTATTTTGTGGCCCGTTTTTCAGCGCCAGTTACTTCATCTGAGATAGCCAAAAACGACACGGTGATAAAGGATATTACCGCTGCCGAAGGCACAAACCTTCGCATCTTACTAAACTTTGGATTACTGAATGGCAAACCCTTAACGGTTCAGGTGGGTATCTCTGCTGTCAGCATTGAAGGAGCCCGCCGTAACCTTGATCAGGAAAGCAATGCACTTGCCTTTGATCAGGTGAAACATCTTGCCGACTCGGTCTGGAATAAGGAACTGTCGTGCATTACCGTGAAGGGATCTTCTGACGACCAGAAAACGATCTTCTATACAGCGCTCTATCATGCATTTATTGCGCCAAATCTATATATGGATGTCGATGGCAATTACCGTGGCCGCGATCTAAAGATACACAAAGCCGATTCTTTCAATTATTGCACCGTATTCTCCCTATGGGACACCTATCGCGCTGAACACCCGCTTTTTACGCTTGTTCAGCAAAAAAGGACCAACGACTTCATCAACACCTTTCTGAAGCAATATGAGCAGGGAGGCCTGCTTCCAGTCTGGGAACTCTCTGCCAATGAAACCAATTGTATGATTGGCTATCATGCGGTTCCTGTTATCGCTGATGCCTTTATGAAGGACATTACAGGATATGACACCAAACTGGCACTAAAAGCTATGGTAAAAAGTGCAAGGCAGGATCAATACGGATTAAAATATTACCGTGAACGCGGCTTTATCCCTTCAGAGGATGAAGGAGAGTCAGTCTCCCGTACTTTGGAGTACGCGTATGATGACTGGTGCATTGCAACCATGGCAGAAGCGATGAACGAAAACGATATTTATAAAGAATTCACCCTACGGGCACAATCGTACAAGAACCTCTTCGATCCATCTACAGGCTTCATGAGAGCGCGCAACAACGATAGTTGGTTTTCACCTTTCGAGCCCCGGGAAGTCAATTTCAACTATACAGAAGCCAACGCGTGGCAATACAGTTTTTATGTACCTCAGGATGTTGATGGATTGATTACCTTACTTGGTGGCGACGATGGATTCACCAAAAAACTCGATGATCTTTTTACCACCGATTCACAGACAACCGGACGTGAGCAATCTGATATCACAGGACTTATCGGGCAATACGCCCATGGCAATGAGCCCAGCCATCACATGGCTTACCTCTACAGCTATGCAGGAAAGCCATGGAAAACGCAGCAGCGCATCAGGCAGATCATGGATGAGATGTATTCAACTTGTCCCGATGGCCTGATCGGTAATGAAGACTGTGGACAGATGTCAGCCTGGATAGTGATGAGTGCACTGGGAATCTATTCCGTAACGCCGGGAACAGATGTTTATGTATTTGGAACACCATGGTTTGAGGAGGCCACCATACACATGGAAAATGGAAAAGCTTTTACCCTAAGGGCTCCACAAGTATCTTCAGAAAGATGTTATATCCAATCGGTCAAACTCAACAGTCAATCATATACACGGAGTTGGTTGAGTCATTTCTCGATTGAAAGCGGCGGAGAACTGGAATTTACTATGGGACCCGAGCCAAATCCTTTGTGGGGGCAGAATGAAAACGATCGACCTATCAGCAAGATACATGAGTTTATCATCGAACCGGTTCCATTCGTTGCTGCTGGTGAACATACCTTTAAAGACTCTGTACGCATCTCTCTGGCCGACCTCAATACCAAAGGAAGAATCTACTATACTATCGATGGTTCTACACCCACAGCAACCTCCTCTCTGTACAACTCACCCTTTGTTATTAACCACAGTGCAACAGTTAAGGCAGTATCTATCAACGAAAACGGAACTATAAGCATGCCCATGGAGGCAGCATTTTTCCTTATCCCGCACGACCACACCCTTACGATCTTGTCGAAATACGAACCACAGTATACGGCTGGTGGCGACAATGCACTTGCCGATGGCTTACGTGGAGGCGACAACTTCAGGACAGGTCGCTGGCAGGGATTTCAGGGAACTGATGTTGAAGCAATCATGGATATTGGCTCCATAAAGCCCGTTAAACGCATCGGAGTCGGTTTCATTCAGGATCAGGGAGCCTGGGTATTTATGCCCTCAAAGGTTGCCTTCTATATCTCAAACGATAAATCAAACTGGAAACAGGCAGGGGAAGTACTCAACGATGTAAATATAAAACTTGAGGGAGCTGTAACCAAAGACTTCTCGTTAGACCTAAAATCAGTCCAGACCCGCTATATTAAGTTTAAAGCCTTCAACCCGGGACCTTGTCCGGCTTGGCACCTTGGGGCTGGTGGAAAGTCATGGCTTTTTGCCGATGAATTTATTGTTGAATAATCCATTAACAAAAAAGGGCTGCACCAAATGGTGCAGCCCTTTTTTCTCGTGGCGAGATTATTTTTTGAAAGCTTCACCCAGGTTCGTAGTGAGGGTAACGTAATTGGGCGAACCGGACAGATGATTGGTAGCACGGGCATAACTAAATGAAAAGCCATACACCCTGAATCCAAAGCCCCATGAAAAGCCTACTGTCGAAACCTTATCGACGATCTTCATCTCCTGACGGGTTTGGTAGTTATAAGCCACCTGTAACCTAAAACTTTTAAAAGGCTGCAATTCTGCTCCTATTATCACGTGACGCATCAACTCATCAGCAAAGCCGGATAGTCCGCCGGTAGTACGCGTTTCGCCGGTAAACGGATCCACTTCAGTGCTATATTGGCTTTCGTAAGCCAAATCCCAATTTTGCAGGTTGGTCAGTACAACCGAAAATGTAAGGGGAACATGCGCCAGTCTTTTCGACATGGCCAGTTGAAGTTCAAAGGGGAGTTTCTCGGTGGTACCAGTAGTATAATTGGTAAGCTGAATCCCGATGTTATGGGCGATAAGCGACATCATAAAATTATAATCGGTAAGATGCCATGTTCCTGCGACATCTACAGCAAGTCCTGAAGCTGAATAAGATTCGAATGAGGAATAAATCCCTTTAACATTTGCCCCAATGCTGAAAGAAGAATCGAGCCGGCGACCCCAACCGATATTTAGAGCTAGTTCATTGGCACCGAAAGTACCCTGGTTTACCTCCTGACTTGTCATTCGAGTGAAGGTTCCATAATTAACAAACTGCATGGTACCGACAAAACTGCCCAATTTATTGAAGGTACGTCCGAATTGTGCAAATCCATAATTCACGTCGCTGTAATAATCCACAAAACTTAAACCGATCTGGTTGTGGTTATCGGCAGATATGAGCGATGGATTGGCCAATGTAAGGGTGATGTCAGAATCGGGCATTGCTAATGAACTCCCCCCCAGTGCAGCAACTCTGGCTGAACTTGGAAAATTCAGAAAATCAAAAGCTGTGGTACCAGAACTGCTACTTTGAGCCGACATACTGAGTGTGCTAAAGAAACTGATTATCAGTAATAATACGTTGTATAGACTTTTTCTCACGGGTTAAATATCTAAGTTCAATTTAAAGCATAAAGGTATAAAATACCTCCGGATGGGACTTAACCGGCATCATTTTAACGCCCTTTTCAAAGGATTAGTATGATTTGTTGAATTATTCGTCTCCTTTGGACGGATATCGGTATTTTTGCAGTTCCATTAAAATATTATGCGAAGAAAAGACAAAGAACTGCCTATTCTTGAAAAACTATCGGTGATTGACGCCGGGGCAGAGGGTAAAGCCATAGCCCGATTCGAAAACCGTGTGGTGTTTATTCCTTTTGCAGCCCCAGGTGATGTTGTCGATGTTCAGGTTACTTTACGGAAAAGCACTTTCATGGAAGCCAAAATCATCAAAATCCATGAAGAGTCTACAGTGCGTACCAAACCGGCCTGTCGTCATTACGGATTGTGTGGAGGCTGCAGATGGCAACACCTTGATTATAAAGCCCAGCTTCAATATAAGCAAAAACAGGTAACCGATGCCCTCACCCGTATCGGGCATCTTGAATTACCTGAAATAAGTCCCATCGCCGGCGCACCCGCAACCTATTATTACCGGAACAAACTTGAATACACCTTCAGCAACAGAAAATGGCTCACAGGTGGCCCCGATGACATAGCCCCCGGCGACCGCAACATGAATGCTCTGGGATATCATCTGCCAGGTATGTTTGACAGGGTATTCGACGTGGAAGACTGTATGTTGCAGCCAGAACCATCGAATCAATTGCGCTTATGGATGCGTGACTTCGCCATTGAAAACGAACTAACCTTCTGGGATGTTAAAATATGGCAAGGTCTCCTGCGTAACTTCGTCATCCGTACCTCCAATTCAGGCGATCTGATGGTCATCATCGTCTTCGGAGAAGATCAGCCTGAAGCTATCCATCAGGTTATGGAAAACCTGACACTGCAGTTCCCCACCATCACTTCGGCCATGTGGGTTGTCAACACCAAACGCAACGATGTATTTGCCGATCTTGACATCCAGCTCTTTAAAGGAGAATCATACATCAGGGAAAAAATGGAAGACCTCACTTTCAGGGTGGGACCGGTATCTTTCTTCCAGACTAATGCCCGTCAGGCACTTACCCTGTACAAATATGCAAGAGAGTTTGCCGCCCTCACTGGCAATGAACTAGTGTACGATCTGTATACCGGGACAGGCACCATAGCCAACTTTGTAGCCCGAAGATGTCACAGGGTTGTAGGCATTGAATATGTCGATTCAGCTGTACGTGATGCCAGGATCAATTCGTCGGTCAACCGAATTGAAAACACCGATTTCATAGCAGGTGACATGGCTAAAACCCTCGACGAAAGGTTTATACTTAAACATGGCCGCCCACAGGTAGTTATCACCGATCCTCCCCGTGCAGGGATGCATCCCGATGTAGTAAAACGTATCGTTGAAATGTCGCCCGAACGTGTGGTTTACATCAGTTGCAACCCAGCCACGCAAGCCCGCGACATTGCCCAGATGGCCGACCAATACTCAATCGCCAAAGTGCAACCGGTTGATATGTTTCCTCAAACACACCATGTAGAGAACGTGGTACTATTACTCCGGAAAAGTTGACGGTTCTATAATCCCGGTAAGTGTTTCGGTCAGTTGATTCAGGTTCAGGTTTTCTCCGGGAACAATGAGCGAGGCTTTGTTGTAATATGGCTCCCTTATGGCCAGCCGTTCCCTGATAAACTGCCGTAAGGCTTCCGGTTCGTAATCCTTAATCAACGGTCTTGGTTTACGGCTATGACTAAGCCGGTGATAAAGAGATGAAGGACTCATCTTCAAATAGATTGAGATACCATGCTGATTCATCCAATCCATGTTGTCGGCATAGCAGGGCGTCCCCCCCCCGGTACTGATGACCACTTTATGAAAGGATTCTGTTTCATAAAGAATCTGTTGTTCGACCACGCGGAAGGTTGCTTCACCGTATTTCCTAAAAAACTCCTGAATGTTAACCCGATACCTATTTTCAAACAAAACATCAAGGTCAGAAAAACCAAACCCAAGCTTCCGTGACAGGTTTCTGCCCGAAAAGCTCTTTCCACAACCCATAAATCCGACGAGATAAATACGCATTAATGGCCAATTTGCTTTTTCAGATGTCAAAAATAGTCTATTACCAACAACTTGATAACCTTCGCCCAAAAAAATGATACCTTTGCATCTGACATATAAGTTTTGTTGATCAATAAATTTTTCCAGAAAGAATGAACCGATTTCTTTATTTCGCAGTCGTAGCCCTCATAGGAATAACCCTCATGTTCGGCTGCAAATCACGTAACTCAGAACTTTCGAATAATGTTGTAGACAATCCAATGTCGGCTGACGGCAATAATAACAATCCGTCACCTGCCATAAAATTCGAGGTCGAGGAACATGATTTCGGGAAGATCATCGCAGGAGAAAAGGTGACCTTCAATTTTAAATTTAGAAACACTGGCAATGCTGATCTGCTTCTTACTAAAGTAAGCGCCAGTTGCGGCTGTACGGCACCTTCCTTTCCCACAACACCCATTGCTCCAGGCAAAGAAGGTGTGGTCAGCGTTTCATTCAACAGTGAAAACAGAAGCGGATTTCAAAACAAAACAATCACTGTACTCACTAATTCTATTCCTAACTCCACCCAACTCAGAATAAAAGCCAGGGTGATGAGGCCTGAAGACATTTAAGCTCACTACTACACCAATCTTTGAAATAATCTTTTAAGCAATTATATTTATGATGAATCTCTTAAACATCCTTTTAATGTCTCCCCCGGCGGGAAACAGCACCGGAAGTGGTTTAACCTCCCTGCTTCCGCTGTTATTAATAATTGTCGTCTTCTATTTTTTCTTCATTCGCCCTCAAATGAAGAAAACCAAGGAAGAACGGAAATTTCGTGAAAACCTGAAAAAAGGTGATAAAGTTATCACTATCGGGGGAATTCACGGAAAAGTAATCGAAATGGCAGAAACCACCATCATCATTGAAGTTGAAGGTCAAAATCGTCTGAGAATCGAAAAAAGCGCAGTAGCTCTTGGTTCGATTAGCGGACAGCCTCTCGATAAAAAATAAGCTTGTCTAAATGGTGAAAGTTGGTTTCGTGCGTATTTTTTCTCTGCCAGGGTCAAGGCTCCGGGATAAGAAATACCGGAACCAACTTTCTGTTTTTTTCGTCTGCTTATCTGTTGCCTCACTTGTATGGCTGGTAATCAAGCTATCTAAAGAATACTCCCTGACCATCAACTGGCCTGTATCATACCAGAATGTCCCTGCAGGAAAGGTGCTGGCACTCAAGAGCGATACAACACTCCTCTTTCAAATCAAGGGAAAAGGATTCGATTTGTTGCATACCTATTTCAATGGCCCTTCACAGCGAGTTACAGTGGATCTCTCGAAACTTCGTTTTCTGCGCGATAAAGGAAAAATTCGTAACGCTTACCTGCCAACATACGACATTAAAGCAATACTGGCCAGCCAGTTAAAACTTGACGAAGGTCTTATCAGCATCAAACCTGATACCTTGTTTTTCCAACTGACCGCTATGCGCTCAAAACGAATACCAGTGCTTGTTCCGGTCGACTATACTACGGTTCCTTCATTTGGCCTGTATGGTAGAATTGAAATCAAACCCGATACCATCAGGGTTGAAGGGCCTGCTGCCATCATCGATACCATTCGGTTTGCCACAGCAAGAAGCATCAAACTTGATGCACTTGATGCAACAACAATTATTAAAACAAGCCTTTCTGCCGGATACAACAAACTTCCTCTTACTTTCAACCAAAGGACCTTCGACGTAACCATCCCCATTGAGAAATATACAGAAGCTACGGTTACTGTTCCTCTCGTTCCTGCAAACGACAGCTGCCGGATGAGATTCTTTCCCGAAAAAATCAGCCTTATTTGTCAGGTCGCCATGCGCGACTACAAACGCCTCGAACCTTCTCTTTTCAGATTGAGTGTCGACTGTAAGGCAGCCCTAAACAGCAATTCCCGCTTTATCTCCCCCCTTCTAATCATCAGTCCCGATTATATTAAAGTAATTAGAATGGAACCTGCTCAAGTTGAATATATCATCCTTCAATAATCAAAATTATGCTTAAAGTTGGTATCACTGGCAACATCGGTTGTGGCAAAAGCACTGTTGCCAAAATCTTTCAAACACTTGGAGTTCCGGTGTTTGCCGCTGATATGGAAGCTCATCTGGTTATGCTCGAACCCCATATCATTGGAACAATTCTAAAAACTTTTGGAACTGAAGTAATTGGCGGAGATGGACTCATCGACCGCAAAAAGATGGCCCAGATCGTTTTCGGCGATGAAGAAAAGCTAGAAAAACTAAACGCTATCATTCATCCTGCCGTACGCCTTGCCTTTTCAGACTGGTGTAAAGCAAACGAATCACATCCTTTCGTCATCGAAGAAGCAGCCATCCTTTTCGAAACCGGTATGGCCAAAGATTTCGATCTGATAATCGTTGTTTCCGCTCCCGAGGAGGTACGACTTGAGCGTGTTATTAAACGCGACGGTATCAGCCGCGATGAATTCTACAAAAGAGCCGCCGTTCAATGGCCGGAATCGAAAAAAACTGAGCTTGCCGATTTCATTATTCATAACGACGGACAACAGCTACTAATCTCTCAGGTAACCGAAATCTGGCAGAAGATTACCGGTAAGGCGAACTAATATCGAAACCAGAGTACCCATCGCACAAGCTTCAAAAACCTGAATAGTAAATCACTTCTCAGGTTATACAGCCAACAGCAGAGGCAGCAATTCCGGTAAAATTATACACAGCAGAGCAAAAAGACACTTTCTTTAGCACTTTCTTCCAGCCCGTAGGGAAAAGAAAGAACAGCAATATAATAGTCAGCAACAGTGGAACAAACGGGTCAGGTATATTTTCCAGAAAGTAAATCGGTTATGCGCATACCCATCAGGCAATGAGCAATAAATGGCTTGTTTTAAAGGCCGGGAACATAGAAATTCCCATGCCAAAAACGTAAAGTCAGGCAATAGTCGGGCGTAAATTGTTAAGGAACCAATTATTACATTTAAAACAGGCTGATAATCAAACCCTCATGAATCCAAAGCAAAACTGACTAAAAAGGGAATGATCTGGTATAAATCAGATCATTCCGGTAGTTAATCCTTTACTGACATCCTTCAATTTTGGTGGAAAACCGGGATTTTACACATTTTTATTCGTTGTAAAGCTGGGAATTGTCGACAAAAATCAGGTATTCGGCTACCAAATCACCTTCCATTTTAAAAGTATTGGAGAAATTGCAGCGATACCTGCTTCCTGAATGTCGCGTATATGTTACAACACCATTAGTGATGATCACATTGCCTGTTTCATACACTTCCTGTTCGGAATGACTGATAGCCTTTATGCTCTCGAAAAACCCCTTGAGGAAAGCCTGAATATTTTCAGATCCAACAACCGGTTCCATGTTCGAGAAGCGGAAAAGACCATCTTTGGTGATACAGGCAGTCAATTCAGCGGCGTCCATCCTGTCAACGGACTTAAAGATTTTGTCTGCTATGGAATTATACATTCGTCTTATAAAATTTTAAAGTTAGATGTTTAAGGAACCATGACCAGCATGGGCCTAAAAAACAATCGGAGAAGCCAATTGTTGACTTCTCCGCAAATGATCTAAGAGAAAACAATGATATCAATCAGATACCAAAAGGGCTATTCCCTTCAAACTTCCTGATATAAAAATCGCTTAATCTTCTGAGTTGCTGTTTTCTGGAATGGCTGAAGATGATTAACCACCAGTTTGATCTGCGAATTCCGGCCCATCTTTGAATTTATATACTGATGAAGTTCTTTCCGAACCTCCTCACACCGCTCCTCAAGTCCCTTAAACTCATCACGCATAAGTTGGTAAAATGATTCAATATCCTCCTGATTAAAATACACGAGCGCCACAAGTTGTCCCTTCTTTTCAATTACGAGCGATTCGTTTACAAATCTAAAGTTATTAATCACCGACTCTATCTCTTCTGGATAGATATTCTCACCATTCGCCCCGATAATTACATTTTTTTTTCGTCCTCTGATACTAAGGAAACCGTCATCGCTTAATACACCAAGGTCGCCTGTCTTAAGCCATCCATCATCAGTGATGATCTGCTTTGTCAGTTCGGGTTCACGGTAATAACCTTTCATCACATTGGCTCCTTTTGCCCATATCTCTCCTTCCCCTGTAACCGGATCGGGTTGGTGAATTTTTACAGAAACCCCTTCAAGTATAGGTCCTGTAGATTGCAACCTATGGTTCCGGGGATTGCTTCCCGCCAACAGTGGAGAGGTTTCTGTCAGCCCATACCCTATGGCGATGGGAAATCGGGCATCAATCAGGAACTTCTCTACAGTTTCACTGAGCTTGGCTCCACCAATACCAAAAAACTTCAACTCACCCCCGAAAATTTGCATCAACTTCTTACCAGCAAGCCTGTTCATCAGGGTACGGGTCGGCGGAAAGGCATACAGCATCCGGGTGAACCTGTTTTTGTGAAAAGCTGGCTTAATCCTGGAGTGATAAATCTTCTCGATGATCAGCGGAACAGTCAGCATACAAGTGGGGCGGACTGCCTTAAGCGCAGGGAGCAATATCGTAGGTGTTGGCGGCCTCGAAAGGTAATAGACCGATGATCCACCCACCAGCGGTAGCATTAGGCCTATAGTATTTTCATAGGTATGAGAAAGCGGAAGCACCGAAAGCAACCTGTCGGTTGTATTAAGGGGCTCCACCGACCGACATTTATAGGCCGTAAAACAGATGTTCTTGTGCGATAGCATCACCCCCTTAGACTTCCCTGTTGTCCCGGAGGTGTATATGATGGCTGCAAGCTGATTCTCGCTGATCTGGTACTTATGAACAGGACGTGCGGTCTGACGGTACTCTACCAGCGACTTAGGTGGATGAATGATGGTAAAGTCCTCAATCCGTACCTGATATCGTAACCCCTCGACTGATACCCCCTCAAGTTTATGCATCAGGTTCGCTGAGACAAATATCGAATTGACGCCGCTATGGTTCAACACATTATCTATCTCTGCAATACTAAAATCAGGAAGAATCGGCACCACTACTGCCCCTATATTAACAATGGCAAGATAAGTAATCGCCCAGTTGGGCATGTTGACACTTAGAATGGCAACACGGGTTCCCGGGCTTACACCTAATTGCTCAAGAAACGCGCTAACTGACAGTATCCGGTCGTTTAGCTGATTGTATGTAATCGGTTCTTCCCCGGCAAATCCCATCGACGGCAAAGTACCATGCTTTTTCACCGTCTCCGCGATAAGGTTCGGAAAGGTGAAAGGAGTTTTTTGGCTCATTCACTTGCTATAAGAGCACAAAAGTAAGCTATTTTGCAAAAACTTAATTAGTTTTCACAATTATTAACATTGCGTCCCCACTCCCCGAAAGGCCTTTCGCACTATACTGAGTCAATGAATGCTGTATCAGGTATTATAACGAAAATTACACTTTTCTAAATCATTAGTCGTGTAACAACGGCAGATACCCCCAACAGATCATGTTTTGAGCAGGCCCGATTTAGAAACATACTGACCCTGTTATACAGGTCATGGGATTCAAGCTCATGGAATACTAACCCCTCTGTAATTAACAGGTAAAAACGCTCAAACAAACCGAAATAAACCCTAATAAGATACCTCTATTTAACTGTATGCGCCTAATCTGCCTTTATCTTCCCAATCGTTTGTTGAAGTAACCGGTTAAACTCATCTGGATCTTCAATCATTGGAAAATGGCAAGTCCCACTAATCGTAACAACTTCATAACCCGAGAGGGCATACTTTTTAAGATACGCGTCGTTTGTAGGAACATTATCAACATTAATAAGATACATTTTAAACTTCATTTGATTCATCAGTTCGCGTTCCCGATCGTAAAATGCAAAAGAGGAGGAGATTACATCAATACCAATATTCTTATCCATATTCCTGTAATCTGACACAACTCTGTCAACAATTGACTTGTCGGTTAAAGGTGATGTTAGCGCCTGTCTCACATAATTCTCAGATGTAGCAGCAAAATCAGTTTTCAACATCACCATAACCTGATCTATCTGACTTTGAATAACTGCCGGCATAGGTGTCCCGGCATTCTTAAAAGTATCAATACCAACAAATCCTATCACCACGCCTTTACATCTGACTGCCACCTCAAGGATGACATCTCCACCCATTGAATGTCCGATCAATATAACATTTTTAAGGTGTAATGTCGTTATCAGGGCACAAACATCATTACCAAATTCCTGTATCGACCATGATGACCTATTTTTACCCGATTTCCCATGCCCCGCCAGATCAACAATAATGACCTGATAATGCTGCTTAAAGAAATCAATTTGAGAAGTCCAATAGCTCATATCAATGAATGCGCCATGAACAAACAGTAGAGTTGTGTCACCTTTGCCTATAGCATTATAGGCTATCTTAACATTATCATTTTCAATTGAAGTCATATTCATTTGTGCATGAATCCTGAAATTTGAAACAAGTAAAAGAAAAACGCCCAAAACCAAATAAACCTTTTTCACTACCAGAAATATTATCGGTAACCTATACGACACCTTTTATCTGAAAAAGCTTTTTAACACTGATCAAAGCAGATTTTCAATATCCTCATCCACTGCCATATTCTTGCTCCGGACCATTTTAAGCCCCTTTCTAAATCCGGTCAAAAACAACCCCAAAACAACCAGAAGCCCAAGTCCAAATCCAAACCACTCGATAATTGGCATACGAAGGTTTATGTTGCCTGTCATCAGCCCGATAACTATCAGAACCAACGACAATGATAAAATCAATAAAGGTATCGCGCATAAGACGATGATAATCCATCCAGATAATTTTTTCATATCAAATTCATGTTCAATAGATTAATCTTAATGTATTTCGAACACAAAAGTAAGAGAAAAATTATGCGTTTTATTACCCTGTGGAGATTACAGAGGTATATTAATCGACAATCCAGAAAATATATACATGGATACTCCAAATCTGCACTCAGAGAAGATTCCGGCAAAAAAGTAAAATCCAAGAACAATGATGACTGGCTGAGAGGTATATTTATTGATCTCAAAACAATCACAAACCTGATAAAGAATATAAAAATATCGCACAGAGACAGGTTCGGCAATAGTGCAAAATAGGATGATCAATTTATTGCTTAACAGCGTAATATCAAAATCGGGAAGGTTCATAGCCTGATCTTGTTGTCAGGATACTCAGATCGTATACAATTTATTTACAGTATTGATCAGCGAGACAACTAAGCCACGGGGAACAAAATAATCAATCAGGTAACTGGCCCCATTCAGCAACTTTTCAGGCAAAGGTACTGCTCTTCATCTATTCAATTTGATTCACACCAAAACCGGTAAAGTATTAATAAATAATATTCCTGAAAATTATTAGCAAAACAAGCATAACAATTGAAAAACCAACTAAATAGGCGGGAAGAGGATTTCGTTTTTTATATTCCATATCCCCCGGATAATATTTATTGGTAAATTGGTAAACCATTATGAATCCGGCAACAACATTTATTAAATATCCAGTTGCACTCATGCTTCCAAATGGCATTACAAAACAAATTATACCGACAGCAATTGTATAAAAATATCCAATCCCTATAACATAATCAATTCCTTTGCAATGTAGTCTTTTAAGGTTCATGGCAAATAATATTGAACCAGCCAATGGAGTGAATATAGATGAAAAAATTATTATTGTTTTTTCTGAGTAAAGTTCAAGTAAAGCAGCTTCCTTATCAGCTTTTTCTTTTTTTGCTATTTCTTTTTCCTTTATCTTAGTATTTAAGTCATCTATTATTTGCGTTACACCGCGAATTTTGCGCTTTTCTGCTTCAATAACGCATAATTCCCAAAATTCATTCTGGTAATCCTCTTTTGACTGTATAATTACAACAACTTCATCGTCACTCAACAAATCAATTCGTTCGTTAAAATTCATATAAAATTATCTTAGATTAATAATCTTACTAGCTACTCGATTCTTCTAAATTATTATTGAAGCACTAAACTATATTAATGTAAAAAAGGCTGGTTTCTTTCCTGACCCTGATACCTGTCAGATATAGATATTGCGAAAATTTGTTATGAATGAAACATATTGTCACATGCAGTATAACTTCTTTACGGTGTGTCAGGAGATGGGCAACCCAGATTGCATTCGCTTTAACCGCTGTTGATTTTGAAGCGGGTGAAAATGTTTGACATGTCTCAGAAACCATTGCAAGAAAGGCTGTGTTTATCCCCGTATCAGTTTCTTATAATTCTGTACATGTGCAATATAAATCAGAACACCCATAAATCCTATCGAGATTAAAGAAGACGGAAGTGTGCCTAATTCCAATCCCCCGTTTGATAAGGGTTTCGTAAGAAAATCTCCAAAAGTTGCACCAAAAGGTCTTGTAAAAACAAATGCTATCCAAAACAAAAGGATATGGTTGATTTTAGTAAAATAATGTAACAATACTACGATTAAAATTATTGCCCCAGTAACAATTGCTCCAACTAAATAACTTAAACCAATATTATCGCTTAATAAATCCCCAAAAGCAGTACCTAGACTATTTGAAAGAAGTATTGCAATCCAATAATATAACTCTTTGGATTTTCCAAAAATCGGAAAAACCTCAAGATTTCTATACCGCTTAAACCAAAAAAATAAAGTAGCAGCAAGACCTGAAACTAATAAAAAACTCCCCATTGCATAACCCAAATTTAAACTCCTATCCATGAAATCTGAAATTTCAGTCCCCAGGGTAGTAGTTCCAATAATTACCAACCAATATATAATGGGGAAATATTTTTTTACTGATAGTTGTGCTGACAGAACTACAAGAAAAAACAATAGTGTAATTCCAATGCCTGCTAAATAGCCTAAATTTAACGTCATTGAAATAAAATCGCCCAAAGTTTCTCCCAGTGTAGTAGCCACAATCTTCATAACCCAGAAAATCAAGGTTATCCTGGCTACTTTATTCACATTATCCATTTTTGCACAATTTACAAATTAACGAACCGGCCTATGCAAAATTATACAACACTATTCTGTCAAAAAGCAGAAACGGCAAATAGACCTTTTATTAATGCCAAAAATCTTCTCACAAGTTCTTGTTATTGCTTTTGGGTAACAATGTGTGACCGGGCCATGCATGATGGTCTAAATCGCTTATTACTGCCACACTTTGTTACCCAACATAATTGATCCTTTTAATTCTATTTATTCCAAATCCAGAAGGATTCCCATACAAATTTCAAACATCATCATACAATCGGTTACTACTAATAGTGCAAAGATTCTTCAGCCATTATAGTTACCACTTCATTTTCAAAGTTGTAAAGTTTTACCAATGTTTTAGAAGAAACTTCAACACTCTGTGGTGTGATTACTACAAAATTCATAGTGGTTTTATCCGGATTATGATCAATCCATGTACCTGAATTCACATAAACACACTTCTTACTATCCAAATTTTCAGACGTAACAATTTTAGGTTCGTGGGTATGACCAAACACAACAATTCTCTTATCTGAGGCTGAGTTCATGAAGTATTGCAAAATTGCCTGATGGTCGGTCTCGGTATTTGAAATTACAGAATCAATTGCTTCAGCAGATGAAATATGAATTGGTACATTATTGAGGGTTTGCCGTGCCTCCCAATTATCCTGAATTCCATTATAGAGACTCACATTTATCAATCCGCCAGGAGATAATTGATAAGGAACAAGATCGTTAACTGAATAAATACCAGTGAATCCATTAACATTTGTATGAATAATCGCCTCATCAAATCTGTTAGTAATAGGGAACATTTTCACTGTCATTGCCCATTTCTTCCAATAACGGAATAATAAATCCTGGCTTTCACCTCCTGATATATTTTGTGAAATAACTGGCAGGGTATCCCCTGGTAATGGGAAATTTTGTATTACATAAAGTGCAGCTATTCTTGTAAAAAAGTAACCGGGAGGCAATATCGTACCCGGAGCAATATCCTGATTTGAAATCGGATCGGGTGCACAGAAGAAGTTGTAGCGGTGACCGTGCTCAATAGCTATTTCAGGATAGTCAACCGGGGAGTATGTACCTAAACCCAATACAGCATCCCGTGCCTGGTTTATTCCCGGGAGGATACTTTCTATACTTGCTGCCATTATTGTTAAATCATGATTTCCGGGCACGTAGGTAACCCGAATTTTCCCTTCCTGGATGATACTGTTTATTGCATCAAACACCTCTTTGTTGGTTGTAGCGATACGCTGTACAAAATCAGCCTGATCTTTTCCCTGATAAGTATCTGTTGTGGCAGGAACGAACCATTCATCAACCAGATCTCCCGCGATAACAAGTTCTTTAACATCAGGAGCTGCTTTTATCTGTTTAAGCAATTTTTCGAGAGATGGAAGATTATCCTTGCATTCGGCATAATCAAGGTCAGCACCTAGATGCAAATCACTGATAACAACTATCATATTCCGCTCATTCAAGCCATTGCTAAATGGGTTGATTACAGTATAAGTTGAATCGGACTTATCGCATGATGTAAATACACTTAAGAATACAATCACAAAAAATGCACTTAATAATCTCAGAATTGTTTTCATGGAACACATATTTTATATTTTTCTCTACTCAAAAAGCTTTTCGGAATCCGCTTCGTTTTATGATTAATATCAGTTTCTCAGAATTAATCATAAAATAATCCATTTAGCAATGAAAATCCAAATTATCCAAAGATGCTTTAACACAAAGATATAAAAAGCATAAGGAATTAAGTTGTGTGAACAAATATTAATTCTACGAAATGTCAGGGCTACGTTTTTGTTTTAATCGTTTCATGTTTATTCCGGGAAGATATCCGGGCAACACCACTGAATTTCACGTGTTAAATATTTCGATTGCCGGTTGGTCGTCATCGGTTGTCGGTCATATCTCGTGTGGAATGCGTATTGATTTATGTAAATGAAAAAAATGTTTGTTTTCTATACGTTAAACTTCAAATATTCTTCCCTCTCTGCGGCTTCGCAACATCAGTTACAGAAGAAAATATTTAACCCGGATGGCTTTAGCTGACGCGAGATGTTGGTGGTGCGATAGTTTCATAAAGAACCACAGAGTTAAAAATTTCTTCATTGTGTAACTCTGTTTAACTTCACATTGTCTTAAATTTCCCGGGTGGAATGTACCTCCGGATTGCCGGGGATGCCGGTCTCCGGACAGGCTGTAGTTCGTTGTACCCGGACAGGCCTCCATTGGCGTGCTACAAACCCGAAAAACACAGACTGAACAGATTAATGACACAACGATTAAAGCATCAGTAATTGAAACATAGTCTGCCCCGCCCCGAAAAAACTTGGTATCGCAAGAGACCATTGATTGGTTGGTAATTATCATCCATGATGAACCCGCCCCGATCGTTTAATCATGGCGAATAATCATCGGAACGGGCCGGGGTCGGACGGTAACCTGAATTGAATCGGTACTGAGGCAGTTGAGGGGAGTTGTAACCTCAACAGAATAGACACCACCGCTGGTTACCTGGATGGTGGAGGTAGTCTGGTTAGTATTCCAGAGAAAGGTATCAGGTGGCGTTCCGGCAGTAAGCGTCATCACGGGGCCTGAACAAAAGGCGGTATCGGGGCCGAGATCAACAATGGGCAGAGGATTAACATGCATCATGACATTAGTATCCCATACACAGCCGAAATCATCGGCAAAAAAAAGATCGTATTGGAAAGTTCCCGTATCGGTAGGGCATATCAGGGTTGAGCCGTTCTGGAAACCTATGATAAAGGGGCCCTCGACCCATGTGCTGTCAATTGCAGCCTCATAGCCCCATACCTGCGGAAGCAAAGAAGGGGCCAGATCCAGCGTCCAGTTGAAGATATAGCCATTATCACTCTGCCATGTATCACAAATCTCAATAGTCCACCGACCATTTAAAGGACACCCTATCAGCGATGAAAACGGATTATCGGCAAGATAAAAACCTGTTTGATTAATCCGGTCGGTAGAATCGATCGAAACATTGCCCTGTTGACAATTTCCCGGATCGTTCAGGTAGCCCGAGTTCGGGTAAATATCGCTCCAGCAGTAAGGCCAGGGGGTCCCGAAAGGATTCTCGTCAGCATCACAGGCTTTCTGATCGTTATCGAAATTGTGATGATTTACCCCACCCATGGGAATTCCGAAAAATGAATTTCCCAGATGTATGTATGCTTTCAAAGTATCCGTCTGTCCGTTGGGACACCTCAACACAATGCTGAGATCCCCGATATAGGAATGCTCCATTTCAACGCAAACCGAAAGCACATCGTCACCAGACGTAATCACCTGGCTTGGCAGGAAAGAAGTAAAGATAACATCGGTTAAGTAACACGGATTATCTGGATTACAGGTCAGCCCGTCAGGAATAAAGAGGGTGCTGTCAAATTTCTGGCTACTGACCTGACTGTACGAATAAGGCGTATAGGTTATAAAAGTCGCTGAACTGATTTGTGATGTATCACCCAAACACTTCTGAGGCAATGGCTTAATATAATTTATCGGATTCTGAGTGACCGTCACCCTGCACACGACAGGTATTCCGGAACAATTATTTGTATCGACAATATACATACTGACGTCATAACCTTTTGCCGAGTCGTATTTATGCCACACCACACTGGTATCGGTGACAGCATCTGTTCCATCGCCAAACGACCAATAGAAGGTGTGCATGGTATCGTGCTGCGTGTATGCACCAGGAAGTCCTGCTTCAGGATAGAGACCTTTAGCCACAAACATCACACTGTCGCCAAGGCAACTTCTGAAGTATAGAAACAGATCGGTATCGGGTATAGGGTAACAGGCAGCGGTATCAATCAAACAGATAATTTCCTGACAGGGGCCTTTGCCCTCCTTGCTTCCGCCCTTTTTTTTATAAATCGAAAACCAGTCACCACCAGGTTTGGAGGTATCGGGTGTAGCAGCCATATAGAACAAACCTCCCCGGGAAACCGGAGGAAGCGTAACTGCAGAAAGTATCAACGAACTGATTATAAATATCGTCGTTGTAAATATCAGTAACCTGTGTCGATGCAACATTCAGTTTGGCAAAGTCCGCGCAATTTAACAAATGTTTTAAACATGATGTCGTCGTCGAGACATAATATTTTGACAATGGTTGTAGAGTGGCGCAGGACTTCAGGAAATGGCCAGGGGAGATTGAATAAAAACACCCGGATGTTCGTCCGGGTGTATGCACTTTAGAGAGAACCAGCCATTACGCGTTTCGGGCAATTTTAAAAACAGCGACTGTGCGGTTGGTGTTATATATCCGCATCCTGTGCAAGCCCTCTTTTGTCTGAACGGTGGGGTACAATAACGAGCCGTCCTGCCGGTTCCAGCCTCCGAAACGCTTTTCATCGCTGGAGAGCAGCAGCCGGTAATCGCCTCCGACGGGGACAGTGAACTCATAATCAGGGAACGAAGTAGTTGGGTGCCAATTAAAGATAAAGACTAGACCGGCACGTTCAAAAACCAGTGTTTTGCTCTCTTCATCGACATTCAGCAAGGTCGGGAAGCCTGCATGGAGGAGTTGATGTTTGGCCGACAAGTCTATCATGGCTCTGTCAAATTCCAGCAGGTGGCGATATTTCAGTCCGGGTTTATCGATAAGCGACCATTGGCGGCGGGCATACCAGTAACTCCATCCATTGCCTTCACGCGGAAAATCAAGCCATTCAGGATGGCCAAATTCATTGCCCATGAAATTGAGCCAGGCATCCCCGCCAAGGGAGAGTGTAACCAGGCGGATCATCTTGTGAAGGGCAACGCCCCGCTCAACAATTGCACTCTGATCATGTTCACCCATTTTCCAGTACATCTCCTGGTCCATCAGCCTGAAAGCAATTGTTTTGTCGCCTACCATTGCCTGATCATGCGATTCGCAGTAGGCCACGGTTCCTACATCCCACTTACGGTTGGTAAGCGCGTTAAACATTCCATCCATGCTCCAATTCTCATCCCTTACCTGGGTGAGTTGGTGTATCCAGTAATCGGGCAGACCCATGCCAAGGCGGAAATCAAAGCCAAGCCCGCCATCCTTCAGCGGGGCTCCGATCCCCGGCATTCCGCTTACATCTTCGGCGATGGTCACCGCATCAGGGCGAATACGGTGCACAAGCCGGTTGGCCAGTTGCAAATAAGTCTGGGCATCCCATTCCACCCCATCGGAAAAGTAAGTTTGCTGATTCCAGAAGCTTGAGTCTACAAATCCATGATGATGGTAAAGCATCGAAGTGACACCATCGAAACGGAAGCCATCAAAATGGAATTCCTGCATCCAATAGCGAAGGTTCGACAGCAGAAAACGGATAACATCCAGCTTTCCGTAATCAAACACACGACTTCCCCAATGAGGATGGTCACCACGGGCACCGGAATGGGTATAGAGCCCATCACTACCATCAAAATCATTCAACCCCTCATTGTAGTTTTTCACGGTGTGAGAATGAACTACATCCATGATAACGGCTATTCCCATGTTATGGGCTGCCATGATAAGGCATTTAAGATCTTCAGGAGTACCGAATTTTGATGACGGAGCGAAATAATTAGCTACATGATAACCGAATGAGCCATAATAAGGATGTTCGGCAACGGCCATCAACTGGATGGCGTTGTAGCCACCAGCCTTGATGCGCGGCAGAATTTCACGGGTAAAAAACTCATAGGTGCTCACCTCGGGCGTTTCGCCCGACATGCCGACATGAGCCTCATAGATGTAGAGTTCACCGAGTGCTTTCAAGTCAAAACGATCACGGCCACCCCAATCAAACGGAACAGGTGGAGCCCATACCTGACCTGTGAAATTAGAGGTCTCAGCATCCTGAACGACGCGGCGGATGTACACCGGGATTCGTTCATTCCACCCATTCACCCCATGGACTAATACCTTTACCAGGCTACCATGTTTAAAGCCGGGGTATTGTTCGCGCGGAAGGATAATTTCCCAAACCCCGTTATCAAGGCGGTTCATGCGGTTGCCATGCCGGTGCCAATTATTAAAATCACCAAAGAAATACAGATCGCGGGCACGAGGGGCCCACTCCCGGTACACCCATGTATCAGTTTCTTTATTAAAATGAATCCCGAAGTATTCATGAGCAGTAGCAAACCGGGTAAGCGATCCGAACTCTGATTCGATCTGCTTCAATCGGTCCCGGTAACGCTCGTATCGATCCCATACATCCTTTGCAACAGGTTCAAGCCAGGGGTCATCTTTTACCAGCTTAAGGTTTCGGTAAGTTGAGGCCATGATAGTACACTTAAGATTAATTAATGCAAAGATAACCCAAAGGCTAAGACCATCCATCTTAAAAAAAGACAGCTATTGCATTTAAATCAACGCGTTTTGAAAATTTATTTTCCGAAAACGATTGTAATACGCGGCCGGTAACTCAACTAAGAATTACCGGCCTGAATTTAAACTTATCAGCGGCTTGTTAATAGAGTTCTCCGTTCAGGATGACCCGTTCAATTTTGTTGCTTCCGAAAGCATAAGGTATAAACTCAATATTTGGAACAGGGATTGTAATGAAAAGGTTAGCCCTTTTACCGACAGCAACCGACCCCAGTTCATCGCTCAACCCCATGGCATAAGCAGTATTTAGCGTGGTAGCATTGATGGCTTCTTCGGGAAGCAGACGATACTGAATGCATGCCATAGATACGATGAGCTGCATGTTGCCGGAAGGTGAAGAACCTGGATTAAAGTCACTGGCAAAGGCCACCGGTAATCCGGCCTCAATCATCTTCCTTGCAGGGGCATGAACCATGTTGAGAAAGAAAGCCGCGCCGGGTAATATGGTGGGCATCGTTTCGGTATCTTTCAATGCTGCAATTTCTTCATCACCTGTGAATTCAAGGTGATCGACCGAAAGGGCATTATACTTCACCCCTACCTGAATGCCACCACTGTAATCCAGTTCATTGGCATGTATTTTTGGCCTGAGGCCATACTTCATTCCAGCCATCAGGATGCGGTCGGTATCCTCAGGGGTAAAAAAACCTTTATCGCAAAACACATCAATGTAATCAGCCAGCTCTTCGGCAGCAACCATTGGAATCATCTCATTAATGATCATATTGACATACTCCTGCCTGCGTCCTTTGTACTCATCGGGAACAGCATGTGCACCCAGGAAGGTCGCCTTAATACTGAGGGGTGAGATATCCTTCAGCTTTTTGATCACCCTGAGCATCTTCAACTCATCCTCAGTCGACAGTCCGTAACCACTCTTAATCTCAACGGCACCGGTACCATACATCAGCATTTCATTGAGCCGGTCAAGAGCCTGCTCAACAAGTTCCTCTTCCGAAGCCTCGTGCAACAGTCTGGCAGAATTCAAAATACCTCCCCCACGCTCAAATATCTCTTCATACGACAATCCTTTGATCTTGTCGACATACTCAATTTCACGACTTCCGGCATATACCAGATGCGTATGTGAATCACAAAACGACGGGAAAACCAGTCTTCCGGTGGCATCAATCTCAATAAAGTTATCCTCCTCATCGAGGCCGGGTAAAATGGTTTCAATGGTGCTCATGGGGCCGAATCCTGCAATCCGGTCTTCGTCTGTCAGCAACCAGGCATTTTCAATATTGTGAAGGGTTGACATCTCCCTGCCTGCCCTGAAAGCAACGGGAACTGTTTCGGTATTGACCAGCAGGCCTATGTTTCGAATCAGGATTTTCATAGTGTTTAGTTGAGAAGAAAAATATGTTGGGATTAAACTTATTTGCGGGTTCCGTTACGCTATTGTTAAACGAAAAAGGGAGACATAACGTGTATTGGCAACAATGAAAAACGATTTTATGCTACCTGCGCCCTTTAGGTCTGGGCCGCCGGCTGTCGTTACGTGGTGGTTCAACTACACGAGGCGCTTCGATATCGACAGGCAAAGGCAACCTGTGCACCTTCATCTCGATGAGTTCCTCAATACGTTTGAATTTTTGCCGGTCACGATGATTGATAAAGGTGATGGCCACTCCGGTGGCTTCGGCACGCGCTGTACGCCCTACCCTGTGAACGTAATCTTCGGCATCGCCAGGCACATCGTAATTAATCACCAGACCAATGTCCTCAATGTCGATTCCACGAGAGAGGATATCGGTAGCTACCAGTATTTTGATGTCGTGATTCCTGAACTGACGCAGAACATCCTCCCTTTCGGCCTGCTCAAGATCAGAATGGATGGCCCCAACCGATAACCTTGCATGTTTAAGTTCCCTAACAAGCTCCTTGACCCTTAGTTTAGTTCCGCTAAAAATCAACACGCTCAGGTAATCTTTCCCGGTCAGCAGGTTGCGGATAAGAGTATTCTTCTGGTTGTCTTCAGCCAGGTAACATGCCTGAAGCACCCCTTCAGCCGGTTTCGACATGGCTATGTTAATCTGTTGCGGGTCGACGAGTAATTTCTTGGCCAGCTCCCTGATTTTAGGAGGCATGGTGGCCGAAAACATCAGCGTTTGCCTAACTTTTGGCAGGTAACTACTGATACGGATGATGTCGTCGACAAAACCCATATCGAGCATACGATCGGCTTCATCGAGAATAAAGTGTCTTATGCTGTCGAATTTCACATAGCCCATATTCAGATGAGCCATCAGGCGGCCGGGTGTTGCCACGATGATGTTGGCCTGTGTTTCCAGGGCCCGGCGTTCAATGTCGAATACAGCACCATCGCTGCCACCATAGATCGCGATAGAACTCACAGGCGTATAATAGGAAAATCCCTGAAGCACCTGATCGATCTGAAGTGCCAGCTCACGGGTGGGGACAATTATGAGGGTATTGGTAGTTTCTACCGGACACTCGCACAGCTTGTTCAGAACAGGTAACAGAAATGCCGCTGTTTTCCCGGTACCTGTCTGGGCACAGGCGATCAGATCTTTGTTATTAAGTATGATGGGAATAGCCTGTTCCTGAATGGGAGTAGCCGATTCGAAGCCCATGGTTTCGAGGCTTTCGTTCAACGCCTCATGAAAATTAAATGCTGAAAAATGCACGTATGTAATATTTTCGGCAAAGATACGGCGATTTTGGCTCTCTTTAGCCGATTGCCCCTACAGGACTACACGGGCTGGGTTTGATAAAGACCAAAAATATAGTCACTTCGTCCGGTTTCAGCCATGTATCGATCCTCTTCATCGAAGAGGCGTTGGAGGATGCGTTGACTTTCGGGATCGTCAGAGGTAAAATGATGCGCAATATCCTTTAACAGAATATGGAGAATATCGGAGCCGGCCTTTCGTTCCTCAATAATTTTAAAATGCTTGTGAATGGCTGGCAGGATGGAAGCCGAATCTACTGCTTCGGATGGATCGATCAAATGCATCCGTAGCCACCCGGGGCGATAGATTCGTTTTTTGACGATTCGCGTTCCCCAACGGCGACGGTAATCTGAAGGGATGGAGGCTAAAAGTTTATTGGCAAAACGCAGTTGTTCAGATGTCCATTGCAACCTGTCGGGACCGACATACTCGAAGATGACGAGAAAACCACCCTCCTTCAGCAAGGGCTTGACCCGCTTCTCCAAAAGCTGATCAATGGCCTTGAAATGGTGCAGACTGGAATTGAAAAGAATGACATCGAAACTACCCTTATCGAAGAGAGCGGTACGAAAATCACCTGTCAAATAACTAACATTGTTCAGGTCACGTGCCTTTTTACGGGCCTCATTAACCTGATTTTCGGCTACATCGATCCCCACTACCCTACTGAAGGCTTTGTGCCCCGCAAAACGTTGTTCACGTGAACCTGAACCACAACCAACCGACAAGAGGCTTAAACCGGAAAGGTTGTCGAAATATTTCGCGCAGAGATAGGCTTCATAGCCCAGATCAGGGTGACCGGTACACTTCTCGTTCCAACGCTGACGAACCTCCGCGATACTCCAGAAATCCGATTCACCCTCCACATGGTTCCATTTTGCTCTGACCCGTGCCTGACCCGAAAAACTAAAGTGACTCAACAGATTAAAATAGCCTTTTAACCTGATCTTGTGATATAAATCAATAAAATCGCCCTTCGAGAGCCATGTTCTTTCAGTCATATTGGGTCTTTTTTCGAATAGTGTCAAAAACACAAAAACAACGGAGAAAAGCGACTAAAGTTTCATCATCATCTCATACTGCCCATAACCGGCTTTCAATCCCAGGTGTTCAACCCAACGATTGAACGGCTCATAATCGTGCTGAACGTTGATAAACCTTACAGCCGGTGGATTAACCTCCCGAATGAGGTGGTTAAACAGAATCGTGGCTACCTTCCGGCGACGGAACTCCTTTGCAACCGCCAACTGAGGGATATCACCTGTATGAGTTTCTATGATACCATACCCGACCAGCTTGTTATCAAAAAAGGCACCAAATATCTTAAAGTAATCTGACTTTCTGCTGATAGCAGCAACAGAATTCTGCCATGAGGGCACGAAGTCCTGAAAAGAGCTGAAAACAACCGGGTCGGGGTTATCTGTTTCCGCGATAACAAGACCATCCATCTGGTAATTATTTAGCTCTAGTTGAGCAACCGGCATAACATAATACTCAAATTGCCGGGTTACCGTAAACCCTGCCTTCAGGTACAGATCATAAGCATTTTGGTTAGTCCTGATCACTTCGAGCAGGTACTGTTTAACACCGGCAGCCCTGAGAACAGGGAGCGAATCATTAAACAACCTTGTCGCGAGCCCCTGTTTTCTGAATTCCTTTATCATGCCTGTACCTGTATCATAAACAGTTTTCTGACCGTTCCATGTTCCGAGCCCATTAAGTGTAAAACCTACAAGTGTTCCATTGTTAAAAGCTCCGAAAGAAAGGTCCGGCGCATAACCTCTGCGCCCGATCATATATTGCAATTGTGGAATTGTAAGGTCGAAAGGCTCTGCATAATCAATAAATGCCTTTTCAAAACAGCTATGAATATCGGCAACTGGTGTGTCAGAAAGTGACTGAATGGTGATCATGATATTATACGGATTAAAAGAACTGCGTACTGTCTGATTGGAATCTGGCTTACATAATTAAACAGCAAAGATATTTCTAAATTTCAATACAGATATGACATGAACGAAGTAAGCACGCGTCCTGATAGCTATCAGCTATTATTTGCAGGGAATCATTTTAGTAGAGACGAGGCATGCCCTGTCTCTATTAAAATGATATCGTCCCCGAATCTTAAATTCTATTCGCTATCAGAGAATATTCCATCAGCCGGAGGCAATGCATTCCAGCTTTTATTGGGCTGTGAAAAATGCGCCATTTTTTTAGTTGGACCGTAGATCAACCGTAGATTAACCGTAGATTAACCGTAGATTAACCGTACAATCAGGGTCGATCCATGATTGATTTTCGCTTGATTTCCGCCCTATGTTCTTTTAAATGCATACTGATTTTGGACAACAATTGTACCAGAGCAGACTGCTTTCTTTTGATGGGCAGGAGAGAGTTGTTTTTCCCCAGGGCAATGCCGCCTGAGATGCCAGTGGCAAGGTCATTGTTAAGGTTCAAGTCAAGGTTAAGGTTCAAGTCAAAGTATTAATCAAAACAACCACTAAAGGGAAATCCTTCAGTTAAATCGCCTATTTTTGCCAACCTAAACCTTACACCGCCCATGCAAGCCCTACTCGATCTGCTTACAGTACATCACGTTGGAAACAAAGCCAATGGCGAAAGCCTGCTCCTCACCAATAAAGTACTCTCGCCCGGCGAAGCCATCAAGAGTCTCCTTCAGACCTATTTTCTTTCCCCCTTTAAGAACGAACAGTACTACAACCTCTGGCATGAAGATCATCAGGAACAAAATGAGGTGTTCGGGTCGGTATCAGCTATTTTCGACGACCCGGATACTTTTGTGGAGCAATCAAAGAAACTGGCAGAACGGTTGTACGAGCAATCGACCCATCCAAAGATCAAAGACGGGGAGTTCTACGTAGCGCTTTTTCGCGATTGCCACATCGAGGGTGAAGTGGTCGATGCCATCGGGCTGTTCAAATCCGAGAACAAGGACACCTACCTGAAAGTCTATGCCAACGGCAACCAGATGGCTGTTGAAAGCGACGACGGGTTCAACATCAACAAGCTTGACAAAGGATGTATGATCTTCAACCATGAGCGTGAGGATGGCTACGTGGTTTCGGTGGTCGACAATACCAACCGTGGAGCCGATGCACTCTACTGGATTGACGGATTCCTGGGGCTGCGGCTGCGTAGCGATGATTACAGCCACACCAGTCATACCATGAACATGTGCAAGAAATTCATCAGTGAAGAACTCCCGCAATCCTTTGAAGTATCGAAAGCCGATCAGGCCGACATGCTCAACCGGTCGCTCAGCTATTTTAAAGAAGAAGAGACCTTCTCGCTCGATGATTTCAACCAGAAGGTTATGTTACAGCCTGAAGTGATGCAAACCTTCAACAATTACTGTGATAAGTTCTCGGAGGAGTATTCAGTTGAGATTCCGGATGAGTTCAACGTGTCCGATCAGGCCGTTAAAAAAGAAGCCCGCGGGATGAAAAGTGTCGTAAAACTCGACAAGAACTTCCACATTTACATTCATGGTGATCGTGCCCGCATTAAAAGGGGCGTAGATGAAGAAACGGGACTGCGCTATTATCAGTTGCTTTTCGAATCGGAAAGTTAACCAGCTACCTCTTCAGTCTCGTCTCTTTGATAAGACCCATTGACCCACTTCCTCTGAAGAATCACGGAATAAACATGAATCAATAAGCCAAAATCTGTATCTTAGCTGCAAATAACCGATTATGAAACTGGGAGAAACACTTCGAAACCAGACGCCGCTCTATACCAGAGTACTCATGTATCTGCTGATGATGGTTCTCATCGTGTCAGTTTTCCCTCGTGAGGGAAAATTCCAGTATGAATTCAGGAAGGGGAAACCCTGGATGCACGAAAATCTGGTAGCACCCTTTGATTTCGCCATTCTAAAAAACCCCGAAGAGGTTGAAAAAGAAAAGGCAGCAGTAAAAATGGCAGCCCTTCCCTACTACAGACTCGATACAACAATCAGGTATACCAAGCAACAAACACTGGGTCAACAACTCGACCAACTCTATCCGCTTGAGCAAGAGAACAGCCTTGTAGAAACCCAGAATAAACTGATCCATAAGGTAGCATTTGAATTGGCCGATTCGATCTTCGGGAAAGGAATCATCAGCCTGGTTAATTCCAATAAAGACCCGGAGCATCAGGGTCAGATCATTGTCATCAGACACAATACAGCCAGCAGAAAGAGCCTCGGAGATGTCATGACTATACCCCAGTCGTTCGATTATATCAATAAACAATTGCAGGCTAACAACCTCGATGGCGAAGAAAAGCTTGTCAAAATTCTTGAAAACCTTCCGGAACCCAACCTGTTGTATGATGCAGAATTCAGTAAGCGTGACCTTGACGGACAACTGGCCACAATCTCCGGGACAAGGGGGATGGTTCAGGCCGGGGAAAAGATAATCAACCAGGGAGAAGTTGTCAACAACGAATCATTTATGGTTTTAGAATCCCTGCGGCGTGATTATGAATCGCAGTTGGGTGAATCATCACGATTCGCATTTATTCTGGCAGGCCAGATACTGCTTGTGGCCATTAGCATCTCCGTCCTGATTTTCTTTCTCTTTTTCTTCCGGCGCGATGTGTTTGAAGACTCCAAGCGAACGAGTCTGATCCTGCTGTTGATCTTCATGATGGTAGGCTCAACCTCCTTTTTACTCCGTTCAAATCCCGACTATATTTACGTTGTTCCAATCTGTCTGGTACCAATCATCATGAGGGTTTTCTTCGACTCCAGGCTAGCCCTGTACGTTCACATCATCACCATCATTCTGATTGGATTTATGGTCCCCAACGGGTTTGAATTCGTCTTCCTCCAGTTTATTGCCGGTATTATTTCAATTTTCAGTGTTGTAAATTTCCAGCGCAGATCACAGTTCGTGTTTTCGTCCATGATGGTTTTCATAGTATACTCGCTCGTTTACATTGGCAATTTTCTTATACAGGAAGGGACAATTCAGGGAATGCAAACCGGAAAATTTGCCATGTTTGGAGCCAGTGCATTCATGATTCTGCTTGCCTACCCCCTGATCTACATCTTTGAAAAGACGTTTGGCTACGTAACCGACGTAACGCTTCTCGAGCTCTCCGACACCAATACAGGACTTCTTCGTGAACTGGCCCGCCGTGCTCCCGGAACCTTTCAGCACTCCCTGCAGGTTGCCAACCTTGCCGAGGAGGTAATTCAGGTGATTGGAGGGAACCCTCAACTAGTCAGGGCGGGTGCCTTATACCATGATGTTGGAAAAATGGAAATGCCAATTTATTTTATTGAGAACCAGGTCACTGGTTTCAATCCACACTCAGAGCTCACCTACGAGGAAAGCGCTGCCATTATCACGAGCCATGTAATCAGAGGAATTAAAAAAGCAAAGAAGTCGCATATACCCGATCAGGTCATTGATTTTATCCGCACCCACCATGGCACACGGAAGACCGAGTATTTCTATCAACTGCAAAAGCGGGATTATCCGGATGAAGAGATTGATGAATCTGTTTTCACATACCACGGGCCTATCCCTTTCAACAAAGAGACCTGTGTACTGATGATGGCCGACTCGGTGGAAGCCGCTTCAAGGAGTCTCGTTAAACCAGATGAAGAAAAGATTTCAGCCCTCGTTGAAAGCGTAATCAACGGACAGGCTCAGGCCGGTCAGTTTGACAATGCAGCCATCACACTGAAAGATATTACACTGGCCAAAAAGATATTGAAGAACCAGTTAATGCACATTTACCATATCCGTATCGAGTATCCGGGGTAAACTTACTGATAAAAAAATCGCTGCATTCAAATTTGCAACGGTTATGATCGCTACGGGGCGACCCTTACTTCTTAAATTCTAATCCTTTCAGCTTGTTCCAGTCACCACGGGTAAAATCGGGAATCTGAACAGGAGCAGAGCCATTCAGAACCGATTGCTCCGACAGCTCGGTAATGCATGACCATTCGGCGGCGTCATACACATCCTCATCGAGCGGTAATCCATGGCGCAGGCAATAAATCAGGCGGTAATCCATGATGAAATCCATGCCACCATGTCCACCAACCTTGCGGGCCAGTTCACCGATTTCGCGAGCAAAAGGGTGTTCATATACGGCAAGCAATGAATCCATGACCTCTTTTTTCACGAACGAATGAGCCTTGGGCTCCATGGCAATACCCTGAACCGGATATTTCTGCGCAAAGGCTTTTGTACCACTCACCATGTGAATGCGGTTGTAGGGACGCGGGCTGGTAATATCGTGCTGAAGCATGATGGTTTTTCCTTTAGCCGTACGAATAAGGGTCGTGTTCATGTCGCCCAGCTTATAATCAACTTTGGCCTGAGGTGAGTTCCCTCCGAACTTTTCCTTCGCATAGGCCGACATTCCGACCTGATTGGTTGACATTGAAACAAGATAATCCATCTTATCACCACGGTGAATATTCAGAATCTGGCAAACAGGCCCCAGACCGTGCGTTGGATAAGGGTTGCCTGTATGGGATGTATTGTAACGGAGACGCCACATATCCCAATAGCCATCTTTTTCATCGAATTGCAACCAACGGAGATCATGAATATAGGCTGCTTCACAATGAACCACTTCGCCGAAAAAGCCCTTCTGTGCCATGTTCAGGGTGGCCATTTCGAAAAAATCATAGCAGCAGTTCTCGAGCATCATGCAGTGACGGCGGGTCTGTTCAGCAGTATTGACCAACTTCCAGCAATCTTCAACCGTCAAAGCAGCAGGTACTTCAATGGCGACATGCTTTCCGTGTTGCATCGCGTAGACTGCAATGGGAGTATGAAGTTGCCAATGAGTACACACATAAACGAGATCCACATCTTTCCGGCGGCAAACCTCCTTCCAGTCACTTGCATTCTTATAGGTCGCAGCTGCTGGACGGCCATTCTTCAACAAGACCTTCTGACAGGCATCGACTTTCCAGAAGTCTGGATCACATAAGACTACCACCTTCACCCCTTCAATGTTCATGTACCGCTCCACGGCATCGCTGCCCCGCATCCCAAGCCCGATAAAAGCAATCCTGACAGTATCCAATGGCTCACATGCGAGTTGCAGCACATCAGTCTGACCTTGTACCCGTGGTGGTATGGGAAATTCAATCCTCCTGCCCTCCTGAGCTGCAACTGAAGTTGAAAGAAAAATACAGATAACACTACTGATAAGCAACAAGTTCACCTTCGATAATCTTAAGAAAGTAATATTCATAACGATGTTTTTAATATTTTTTACAAAGTTATCTTTTTCTTGTTAGTGGCAAATAAAACCACCTGGTTTTAATAATAAATGATCGGAAAACATCATGGGGATAGCTTCTGACAGACAACGATAAGCACACATAAAATCAGTTCTTCAGATGCCGAAGCAGAAAATCTGTCATTCGTCTGTAGAGATGAAATGTCGTATTTGGGCCAGTGTAGATGCCATGGTTTGAATTGGGATAAAACTCAGAATCAAAATCTTTATCAGCATTAACAAGAGCTGTTACCAGATCGACAGAATTCTGGAAGTGAACATTATCATCGGCCATACCATGAACCAGCAGGAAGTTGCCTTTTAATTTACCAACATGGCCGATAGGAGAATTATCATCATAGCCGGAAGGATTTTCCTTCGGTGTACGCATGAAACGTTCGGTGTAGATATTGTCGTAATAGCGCCATGTGGTTACCGGTGCAACAGCAATGCCCGTATTGAAAACATCAGCCCCTCTGGTCATGCAAAGCGCCGACATATACCCGCCGTAGCTCCATCCGAAGATACCTATCCTGCCTGGTTGTGCAAAGCCCTCCCTGAGAAGCCAGTTTGCTGCTTCAATCTGGTCTTCGGTCTCATATTTTCCAAGTTGGAGATATGTCATCTTTTTAAAATCATTTCCCCTGAACCCTGTTCCCCGGTTGTCGACCGATACCACAAGAATACCTTCCTGAGCCAAATACTGATACCATAACTGTCCCCGATCCCAACTGTTCTTCACAGTTTGCGAACCCGGTCCTCCATACACATACATCAACACCGGGTATTGTTTTGTCGCATCATACCCTTCAGGTTTAATCATCCAGCCGTTCAATTCCGTACCCCCGGTGGTTTTCATGGTAAACAGTTCCCGTTTTCTGAGCGCGTAAACCTTCATTTGTTCCCTGAGTCTGGCATTATCTTCGAGTATCCTGATGGTTTTACCTTTCCAGTCCTTTACCGAGATCACAGGAGGATTGTTTATATCGCTCCAGTTGAGAATAAAAAAGGAGAAATCACTATTGAAATCAGCAATATTCCATCCCCGGTGATCGGTAACTGTTGTCGTTTTACCTTTCAGATTCACATGGCAGATATCACGGTTTACAGCCCCGTTGATAGCAGCATCGAACCAGATTAGCTGCCTGACTGGGTCAAATCCCTTCACCGAAACGACGTCCCATTCACCTCTGGTAAGCTGTTGAACGCTTCCTTTGGAATCGCACAGGTAAATGTGATTGAATCCGTCACGTTCACTGGTGATAACAAATTGATCGGTTCCTGAGAGGAAGGTCAGGTCGTCGGTTATCTGCACATAGGCCTTGTTCTCATCTGTATAAACCACTTTTGAAATACCGGTGGATGCATCGGCCAATAAAAGCTCCAGCTTGTTCTGCAACCTGTTAAGCCGTTGAATGGCCAACTGTCCTTTTTGGTTAGTCCATTGCATCCGTGGGATGTATTGATCAGAAATATCACCTGCATCAATCTTCGTTGTTTTACCCGAAGCAAGATCAAACACATGAACGGTTACTATGCTATTGGCCTCCCCTGCTTTGGGATACTTATATTTCTGGTTTGAAGGATAGAGGTCGCCATACATCGTAAGCCAATACTCCGGTACAGCGGATTCATCGAAACGAAGCCAGGCAATCTTCGAGCCATCTGGCGACCAGTGGAATCCTTTGGTAAAGCCGAACTCTTCTTCATACACCCAATCAGTTGTACCATTGATGATAGAATTCTCAAGCCCATCGGTTGTGATGGCCTTTTCGGTATTCGAGAACAGATCTCTGATAAAAAGATTGTTATGGCGAACGAATGCGACCTTGCTTCCATCAGGAGAGAAATCAGCGAGACGCTGTTTGCCGTTCTCAGTCAAACGGCTTAGCTTTCGGGTGGTACGATCCCAGATGTAGAACTCCGATTGAGTTGAATGCCGATAGATGCTTTCGGTTTCGGCAGGTATGAGCATCTTCTTCTCGTCGGAGCTAAGGATATATGAATGGAGGGGCAGGGTATCGCCCGACGATGTAATCATCTCCTTTCCGGTGGCCAGCCAGCCGTTTCTCTGGCCTGTTTTGTATGAATAGGCCACCAGAGTATCATTTTGCAGTCGGGCGTAATGCGTACCATCAGTCAAAGGACTGATTCCTGATACTCCTTTTGTGGAAAAGGCTCTGGTTTTAAAAATTGATTCAACAGAAAGTTTTTGTGATTGCGCACTGAGGATGGTTACAGCAACCATAAAAATTGCCGTCAGACTGGTTTTTGGAAATTGCAGCATGTGGTTAAATTAAAGGATAATCCGGGAGGGCAAAGATAACCATTTAGCGGTTTTCTAAAAGTGGCATTTAAACCAATTCTAAGGGAAACAGCTTTTACAACCGGCTGTTGCCGGACTCAAAAACCGAAAATGATTACCTTCGCACAAAAAACGACACCCTATGTCATCTAATCCGAATCTCGCGGAACTGATAGCCGAAGCCGCAGAAAAGATAAAACTTGCCAGACATCTGGTTGCCTTTACGGGTGCTGGTATTTCAGTTGAAAGTGGCATACCATCCTTCAGGGGAGAGGATGGTTTATGGAGTCGGTACAACCCTAAAACCCTTGAAATTGATTACTTCATTCAACATCCCGAAATATGCTGGCCTGTTGTAAAGGAAATTTTCTACACCCATTTTAACAAAGCCCTGCCAAATGCTGCCCACCGATTTCTGGCTCGTCTGGAAGATGTAGGGATGCTTAAAGCTACCATCACCCAAAACATTGACAGCCTTCATCAGCAGGCAGGGAACAGGATCGTACACTGTTTTCATGGAAATAGCGCCCGATTAACCTGTCTGAAATGCGGCAATTATTATCCTGCCAGTAATGATATTCTAGCTCAGGTTATTCCTCATTGCACTCATTGTGGCGGACTGCTCAAACCCGATTTTATCTTCTTCGGCGAAGCCATTCCTGATGATGCTTACCGTGCCTCTTTCGATGCAGCCAGGCAATGCGATGTGATGCTTGTCATTGGAACAACAGGCGAAGTATATCCAGCCGCCTTAATCCCACAGGAGGCAAAAGCCAATGGGGCATTTATCATCGAGATCAACCCATTGCAAAGCCATTTCAGCCACCAGACAACACTGCTTCAATTACCGATGAAAGCAGGCGAAGCAGCTCAGGCACTTGCTGCCCGGCTTAAGCTTAAAATAGACTGACACATGACTATTCAAAAGGAACAGCACGCCGATTATCAGCTACAACTTGACGGCATCCGTTTCATCGCCATCTTCATGGTAATGGTTGCTCACTGGCTACAATGGCAAATGACCAACATCATCGCCACCAGCATACAATTTGTTCATGGGGTAACACTGTTTTTTGTTCTTTCGGGCTTTCTCATCACCAGAATCCTACTCGATAACCGCAAGAAATACGACCATGCAGGACGCGGAAAGGCCATGCTGATCAGACAGTTCTACATACGCCGGTTTCTGCGAATTTTCCCCATCTATTATCTGGCAATCTTTTTTCTGGTCATTATCAATTATCCGGGAGCCAGGACTTATTTTCCATGGCTGATCTCTTACACCTCAAATGTTTATCAGTCTATCCACAACCTGTACATAGGCAACTTTAACCACTTCTGGTCGCTGGCAGTTGAGGAGCAATTCTATCTTTTCTGGCCCTGGCTGATGTTGTTTGTCAACCGGAAATACCTGCTCAGGGTCATTCTGGCCACCATCCTCATTTCAGTGGCTTCAAAAATATACATACATTTTTATTTTCCAAACAACTGGATGGCAGGCTCTTACCTAATCATTTCCTGCATGTATGCCTTGGGTCTCGGTGCCCTGTTGGCATGGATGCACAGTGAAGGTAAGCCTTTAGTAAAAAAGTTGCTCAACGCGAAAATAGTATGGGGATCGGTCGCGGCATACACCCTCATGTTGTTTCTGTTCATCAAAATAGCCTGGTATAAAGCACTGATTGACGAATTGTTGTTTGTGATGATGTCGGCCATCATCATTAATTATGCAGTTGCAGGCCGCTTCCGTCTGTTTGCAGGAGGCTTCCTGCAACATCCATGGATTCTTTACTTCGGCAAGGTATCCTATGGCATGTATGTTTACCACCTATTCATTCCCGATTTATACTATTATCTGGCTCCCCGTATCGGCCTGTTAATCACTAACAAGTACACAGCCTTCGTAGCATTCTTCTTCCTCACCTTCGTGCTCTCGCACCTTTCATGGAAACTTATCGAGACTCCTGTCAACAACCTGAAGAAATACTTCCCCTACTTTAAAAAAACACCCATTGTTCTGCAAAACAATGGGTGAAAATATTGTTAATCAAAATATCATTCCGGAGTTGGGTAGAGGTATTGTTCATCGCGATATCCTGATATATTGGGCAGGTACCAGTCGCTATACTCAGCCCCGGAACTCATGGCCCATGGTGCAAATTTCAGATAGCCGCCGATAATCTCATTTTGCTCAAGCGGATAGTCAAAATGGCCGGGAATGTTCAAAGCCCAGGGAAGGTTTTGTACAGTCTTGTAATAACGTCCCGTCGCAGGATCCGAATCATCGTTACCAGTTCCGAATAATGCAGGATCAGCCAATGCCGTTGGCATCTGATCAACCAGATGAATCTCGCGGCCGCGAAGCCTGTTAACGATAATAAACGGGTTGTATGGGGCATATCCAATCACCGACAAGGCTATGGAAGAATTCAGTGTTATGTGCAGGTGTAATGTATCAGGCTCTACCCAGGGGGCACCGGCTGAGGTATTCACAAACTCCCCTGTCCCGGGATAAGGCAACTGATTTCGTGGATCGTCGGTTACAAATACGACAGCATTGCTTTGCCCCGATTCAGTTCCATTGGCAGAAGTCATAATGAAATTACCCGACAGCGCATTCCCGGTAACCGATTGTACAGATGATGCCGGAATCGGCATTTCAAACCCAAATGCATTGAGATAGGAAGCGCCAATAGCTCTGATTGAAAAATCGGCATACAATTCCACCAGTGCTGTATTGGCATTGAGTACCTGTTTAAACTGGTAACCAACTACCAGGTCATTCAAATCATAATCAGCGGTTTGTGGCCAGTTATCCTCAAAGGCAAAGTTTCCAAACTGGATATTGTCGGGATAATACAGATCATAAGCACGCAGAGGATCGTTGGGATAATCATCTTCCTCATTGATAACTCCATCGCCATCATCATCGGTTGAAGGACCCGTAACTACAACATTATCAAAATAGACTGTACGACCAGTGTAAAATTCATTCCATAGCAGTACCTGACAATTCACAGTTCCGGCAGGCATGGTGGCAGATATAGTGTAGGTAGTCCAAATACTTGTCACCACAGGCACTTCTCTGGTATAAAAAGCAAGGGCATTACCCGATGCATCCCGTGGGATGAGATAAATCCATGACACACCATTGTTATTGGCTGACTTAGCTTCTGCTGACAATGTTATCAGATTTCCGGGGGTTGCCTCAATAAGCTGGGCAACACCGCCATACTCCCAATAGTTGGTGGACGAGAATCGCAGAACTGGATTGCCTGCAAGTGATACCCTTCCGATCTTATTACTGATATAACTTGTTTCATACCAACGGCCATCAACAACCATCGGATAATCCCAGTCAGGAATTGAACCGAAATCGTTAATACTAAAGTCACCATTCTGAATCAGGTTTTCTGTTGTACTTTTTTGTCGCCGGCCAAAGGAAACCCCAGGCTGAACCGTTCCCTCCATTCCGGAATAGAAGACTGCCTTTTTGGTGACAGTGGTATCCAGAGGTGGAATGGTATCAAGAAATGACCCATAATTGAGAACACCCCCTTCAAGTGTGGCTTTCAAGCTTCCCGAAAACGCCAGGTAATGATCGCCGGCCAGATTTCTTACAAAAATCCCTTCAAGGTAGGCCGGCACATCAATCAAGCCATTAAAGAAACCGTTGTTATCGGCCATGGAAGTATATACAATGACCTCCTGAAGATCGGCATCCAGATAATAGAAATCAAGTCTGCCATTGATCGATGAATAATCAACCGTATATGGTAACTGCACGGTGACAGTCACTTGTTTTGTGACCTTGTAATCAAACGTTGGACTTACTTTGAGGTCCGACATATTCTTTATAACAACTTCCTGAATACCGTAATTATCATAAGATTTCCTGCACGAGCTAATGATGAGGATACATGTGATCAGGAAAACTACTGACGTATTAAATCGCATAGCCCAAATTTTTGCGCAAATTAGTAAAAATCAGAGTAAAAAGCAAACTAAACAATTCGCCAAACACAAACACCACTAAACCAAGATTATAGATTGAAGCTTGTGTAACAAGTATTCGGACAAAACAGTAGATTCCAATCAAATACAAAGAAAACCATCACAGCCGCTCTATTTTTACCGTTTTTGAAACATCCAGGTTTCAGACTGGTGATTTGCATAATAAAAATCTCAGGGACCATACACCCTGATGGCCACAGGAAAGCCCAGAAACGGCTGAAGACAACTCATTACAGCTTATGAAAGGCCTATCTTTTGAAACACCCCGAAGATAATAATGAACCAGTACAAGAAAGATCGCCGAAGGCTGTTATTCAAAGCGACCTCACCGAAGGTTATTGTTGAGCAGATATTTTTTATGCTTTCAGTACCATCTCATTGGTAAGAGCTAAGCCGTCTGGAAGTAGGCAATACATATAGCAAAAAAACAGACCACCTGTATATCAGATAGTCTGTTTTATCGTTTGTCGGAGTGGTGAGACTCGAACTCACGACCCCTTGCACCCCATGCAAGTACGCTAGCCAACTGCGCCACACCCCGATCATAAACATCAACAAGAAAATTGTTGAGAGCGGGTGCAAAGATACAAGGTTTATCTGAATCCGCAAATCAGTGGAGCTAAAAAAAGCCCCACTGATTTATCATTAGTGGGGCTATTCGTGCAAAACGCACGGTATCAATAATTATCTATGTCTAATTCACCACCAGTTTTTGACTGATCAGTGTTTTCCCAGCCTGAAGCCTGACGAAATAGGTACCGGCAGCCAGATTCGAAACATTAATCTCGCGGATTAATTTCGCTACCTGATTTGTAAACACCTGGGCAAATACCACTTCACCGGAAGCATTCTGTATAGTAAGTTTTAGTGGCCATTCACGGTTGTTGACAACCTTTAAAGCTACCCTATCACTGGCAGGGTTGGGCGATATTTCAAGCTGCAGTCCTTCAACACTTTCGGGTAAAGCCACCGGTCCATCGATGGTAATTTTCACCTGATCGTTAGCAGGGCTTGGGCAATATGCTTGAGGATAAGCACTTAGTTTAAGCCTGACAGCACCGGCAGCAACATCTGCAGCTCCAGGAGAATAGGCCGTAACAGCAGCCCTGGGATCAAGGAAGGTTCCATCACCCGGGGTAGTCCACAGCAATGAATCGCTGTAAGTAGTTGACCCGTGCAGCAGGGCATAGGAATTGTATTTAATAGATGTGTCGGGACCTGCGTTGCATAAAGGAGCCGGAGCATAATGGAGTTCCATTGTATCGCTGGCTTCGGCTCCGGATGCATAGCCAAGTGAAGTAAGCCATAACGATACTTGCCCTGCCTCGCGATCACCGGGACCACTGATATAGCTGGCCTTAAGATCATTCGGTTTTACAAAATAGCCATCACCGGTGGTATGCCATTCAAGTAACCTGTAATTCTGTGCACTGGCAGGTTCAGTAACATAAGGCTGCCCTTTACACACTGTAGTATCAGGTCCTGCGTTGGCCATAGGTATCGGTAAAGACCCAAAGTCCAGAGACACAATACGGGTCTTCCATCCCGCTTTAATATATTCATTGGTGTACCAAAAAGTGGTATCATCAACCGGATCAACCGACATCATGGCATAATCGCCCCACCTTCCATAAGAACTCTGATTGCCCGTTCCGGAGGCTACCTCGATCTCCTGAAAATTCATTTCACCTAGCGGGGCATTCACCGAACGGCCTGTATAACGCATCGAAGGGTATTTGTCATCACCTGTTACCGAGAAGCCAAGCGCAATAGTGCCATTGGCATTCATTGCAATTGAACCCATCCAGCGATGCAGACTATCAGGTGCATAAGTCCCCTGCTGATAAACTACCCAGTCGGAAGAAGCATTCTGACGACGGAATTCGTACCAGCGTACACCGGCATGCCCTTGTCCGTCAACATTGACGGTATGGCAGGTTAACATCACCTCATACGTTTCCATGTTACGGTATTGGAGTCTGAACATCAATCTGTCGGACAGTGTCTCAAGTCCTTGCGTTGTCCCTTTCTGCGGCAGGCAAGCTCCCCGGGGAGCTGAACAGAAATACATGTCGAAGGGTGCCACATTGACGGCAAAGGCCTGCTGAAACACCGAGTTAGCCGTGTTGGTCCAATCAACCGAAAAGGTCCAGAAGACGATCTGATCCTGACTACCACTCCCGCTATTGTCACTTGCATAGGCAAAATAACAAGGAGTTCCGGTTGGCGGAGGTGTACCATCAACATCGGAAGGGAGCATACTCCATGCTCCTGCACCCTGTGGTAAATCAAAAAGCACCATCTGTGCTTCCGGATCCCCTGCAAGCATGGCATTACGGTCGAGAGCACAGGCCGCTACCCTGTTATAGTATCCAAACATGTTAAAGCTAAAGTAATAAGCATCGGGCCAGATACCAGCCTTGGGATAGTCGTTGAATGAGGGGAACTGGTAAGCATATTGATACCATTCACCCAAAGGATCTGCCGTCTTCGAAACTGCAACCAATTCCCAGTAAGTGCCATCATTTGTATTCACGGCAAACTGACTGGCCATCCAGCGATCGGCCATTTCATCATACAGCACGATGGGGTCACCGTCATTTGTTCCGGTCCATGCACCTATGAATCCCTGCCAAAGGGTACTGTTGTCAACTGGTCCATAGAGCAGATTGCCCTGTTTGTCCCAGATGGCGAAGGAGAGGTTAACCATCTGGAAATAATGATTTGGACCAACATCACCCTGTGTGTCTGGAGGTAACACTCCATTCACATTTCCAACACCATCGAAGTTCACTAATGGCCCGCGACTCTGATCGGCACCCATCTTTTGCTGCCAAACCTGATCTTCAGCAGCAGGAGAGTGCCTGACAAAGTTTTTACGAAAATCCTCGAGTGTTCGGTTCTGGATCATCTTGTCCTTCCATGTTCTGTCGCGCTGACCCGGAAGAACAGGCGGCATCTCACGCAAAGGCCCGGTTTCTCTGAAATAAACAGCCTTGCGAACAGAACGTTCCTGAGTGAAGGCCGAAATAGGTGCCAATAGTAAGATGGCAAAAATGGTTAAAATGGGTAAACGTTTCATGTGAAGTATTAGGTCAAAGTTCAATAGGTTACATAGTTCAATCTATATGACAGCCGGTCTCATTGGTGATCAATCCTACCGAAGGAATGATCAGGTATATTTGTGTGCAAAACAACCTATAAAAGCGGCGCAAGGTACATAAAATATTAATGCAATGGCACATGGTAACTATTAGGCAGACAACCGGAAAATGCATCTGATAGCATAAAAGCGGAATAATCTCAGGTTTCCGGTGATCGGGTGGCCAACGCGTATTTTATCGGCTCAACAACAAAACGACTTTATGGCCATCCAAATCATTTGCGGATAACAACACCGGCCATTCAACCCCGCGGGATGAACCTTGTTGCCTGCCACCTGCTAACGTGTCGACGGGATTGTTTACTTTTGCAGGAAAGTATTCTGCCATTCTGTCCATTTGAGAAGGATGGCATTCATGAGGAATAATTTTTGCCATACTTTACCCAAACATACAAAAAATTACATATTAAATCCACAGACCCATGAATGAAAACATTGAAAAACAGAGATGCCTGATCATTGGCTCCGGTCCCGCCGGCTATACTGCTGCTATCTATACCGGACGTGCAGACCTCAAGCCGCTCATTTATCAGGGCATTCAACCAGGCGGGCAACTCACCATCACTACTGAAGTTGACAACTTTCCAGGCTATCCCAAAGGAATTACCGGCCCTGAGTTGATGGAAGACCTGAAAGCCCAGGCAGAACGTTTTGGAGCAGAAACCCGCTGGGGCAGCATCACTGAAGTTGATTTCTCGAAACGCCCATTTATCTGCAAGGCTGATGACGGCAAAACAATTGAGGCCGAAAGTGTCATCATTGCAACAGGCGCCTCTGCCCGTTGGCTGGGTATCCCCTCGGAACAGGAATTCATGGGTTCAGGTGTATCGGCCTGCGCTACCTGCGACGGTTACTTTTACCGCGGTAAGGTAGTTGCAATCGTCGGTGGTGGCGATACAGCCTGCGAAGAGGCGACCTATCTTGCCAAACTGGCATCTAAAGTATACATGATTCACCGCCGCGATGAATTTCGTGCTTCAAAAGCCATGCAGGCAAAGGTATTCAACACGCCAAACATCGAAGTCATCTGGAATAGTAGTATAAAAGAGATTATTGGCGAGAAACAGGGTTTTATGAAAAGCGCCAACGGCATCATCGTCGAAGACGTAACTAACCAACAAACCAAACAAATCAATATCGACGGCTTATTTATTGCCATTGGACATTCTCCAAATGCTGACATCTTCAAAGGACACATCGATCTCGATAAGACCGGTTATATTGTAACAAAACCCGGCACCACCCAAACAAGTGTAGAGGGTGTTTTTGCCGCCGGTGACGTGCAGGATCATCACTACCGCCAGGCTATTACAGCTGCAGGCTCAGGCTGCATGGCTGCCATTGAAGCTGAAAGGTTCCTGTCGTCGATTCAGTAACATTCATTTCGATTAAACTTATGCCTAAAGCCCCCGCTGATAATGTCAGTGGGGGCTTTTTTGTTACCGGCTACTATCCTTGCCTGGTCAAAACTGTCAGCAGTCGGATGATGGCTTCTTCTTTTACTAAAACTCAATTTTATAGCCGATAGATGGCACAATACCCATCGGAATGATTTCTGCGATTTGTCTGCTGTAGGAATCAAACCTGTAACCCACAACAGGCCGATGATTCAGCATATTCTTGATTTGAACTGCCCATGAACCAGTAAACCTCCGGTGATTCCGCTTAAGTGTGATGGTCAGATCGGTGTATAAAAACGAGGGCAACTGTTCACTCCAGGCATGGTTTAAATCATCGACCTGTCTGTTGGCGGCCTGAGAAGCGGCAAGATCGATGGGAGTGTACCACTCTCCCCCACTCCAGGTTACTTTAAAGTTTACTCCCAAAGAATGTTTTTGGTTAATCACAAACTCCTTACCTACCAGCCCGTTGATAATAAAACGCCCATCAAACCGGGAATTCCGTTCAATGCCATCACCTCCCGTATAGCGTGAACGGTAAAGTGAGGTGGTCAGAAGATAATAAAAACGGTTGTGCATAAACCTTTCAAGGGTGAGTTCAATCCCGTAATTCATCCCCTTACCGGTATTGGCAAGCGAATCGGTAACCCACTGATCAGTAACATTGATGAGCGCGTACGAAGAACCGGGCACCACAGGCAACTGCGTCAGATGCTGATAATAGGCCTCCGCTTTAATCCGGGTATATTCATTAAGCATCAAATCATAGCCAGCTACAAAATGATCGGCAGTAGCATAGTCAAGCTTGTTGTTTGGCTTAGCACCAGTCACAGGTATGGAGGTGAGATACACCGCCAGATTTTCCATCTGCGTGTGCCTACCATATCCCACACTGAATGTCTGCCCTGTTACAAACTCCCACCTGAGAGCAGCACGGGGCTCTAAAGAAGTTTTATCGTTCACCTCAAGCCACCTGCTATGAACCCCGGCATTCAGCGAGAGTTTATCGGTGATATCAAACCGGGCCTGCGCAAAGGCTTGCAGCGTAGCGGCAGAACCATCATCATCGGCTATGGATTCAAACACGCCGGAAAAAGGATTCTCTGATCGTATTTTCATGTCATAACCTAAACGGTTATAAGTAATACCTGTACGGGTAGTCAACCGCTGGAAGGGTTTGTAGTTGATTATCCATCCGGCCGTCATTTTTGTACTGGTCATCTCCGATTCATCCTTTTGCCTGAAATTTTCAGTATCAGTCCAATAACCATCACTGTAGTCGATTGAGCTTCCGGATAAGGCAAGGGTTGTTTTCATCCATGTTTTACGGCTTAGCAACAATTGATGCGATGCAATGAAAGCACCGGTGGAGGTATTCAAGCGGGTCCGCTCCCGGTCTTCATACTCTTTCCAGTCGAGGGTATCCTCTTCCGGATCAAGGCGGGAGTGATCTATACCTCCGATTCCTGTAAAAGAAAAGGTTCCGGCACGCCGTGTAGGTATGTTCACCCTGAAACTGATATCCTGATAATCGGGAATCGTCCTTTCAAACTCCTTGTCGACCTTAGCCAGCAAGGCAAGGGTGGAGTATCGGTAATTGAACACAAAAGTAGCGGGCCTGCCTTTGATAAAGGGTCCTTCGGCTGCAACATCGATGCCCAGTGTCCCCAGTTGAAGCGTGTATTCATGTTTATCGGAGTTCCCATTCCTGAACCTGATATCGAAAACACCGGCCAGCGCTTCACCATACTCTGCAGGGAAAGCAGAGGTAAGAAAATCTGAATTTGAAAGCACCTGACTGCTGAACAGGGTAAGGCCACCGCCCGAATTCCCGATACGGGCAAAATGGTTGGGATTGGGAATATCAACACCATCGAGCCGCCAGAGAAGCCCTTTGGGATTATTACCCCTCACCACAATATCGTTGCGTTCGGATGAAGCCGAAGCAGCCACCCCTGCAAAAGCAGAGGCCGCCCGCAGAGGATCGTCGGCACTACCTGCATAACGACGTGTTTCTTCAACGCTGAAAGAACGGGCACTGATTGCCGTCATACTGTTAATTGGTTTCTCTTTCTCAGCCCTTGCTGTAATGACTACTTCTTTTGCCTCCATCACCTTCTCTTTCATCTCAAGGTTCAGAACGACCTCTTTACCCGAAGAGACGTCAATATCTGACAACAACCGGCTTTGGTAACCAATAAAGGAAATCTGCAGTGAATACCTGCCGGGAGGAACAGCCGGCAAACGAAACTTTCCATCGGCATCTGAGGTGGCTCCTGTCAATGGATCAGACTGCAGTACGATGATATTTACACCCGGCAATGGCTGACGCGTGTCGATATCAACAACAGAACCTTTTATGGTTTGACGCATCTCCTGTCCCTTCATGCCGAGCGAAACAAAAAAGAACAACAAAATAATGACTACTGGTTTTTTCATGTATTTCAATGTAATTTAAATCAGTGGCAAAGATGCAACAGGGTACAGGATGTGACATTGTAAAAAAAGGACATTTGAGCTATCCCTGTGTATTCAAACATCATTAGGCCAACTAATTAAATTAAATAATCGCTTGCTTGATATTGTATAAGGCAACGCAAATGATCCGGTCAGGGCTATTTACAAATCACCCCTTCGGATGACAAACCTAAATAAAACATGAACTGCAAATTCACCAGTGGCATTCCATACACCGGCACGGGTATAATTAATCGCAAAACAGATTGTACTTTACAACCATTTGAACTCATCATTAAGAAGTTTACCCGGTAAAAAATACAGATAGGAAATGGTCTTAGAGGATACGGGAGTCATTGCATCTGATCAAATCTGTATATACTTTAAAAATCGTTTCAGACACGATAACCCTTTTTCGATGTGAAGCCCGGTCAGGGGGCAATTAACGTATCATCCCGATACATCAAACAAACTGCTCAATCCCTTTAGCCAGAAATCTTGTCGGGGTAAAATCCGAGAAACACTTAAACTCTTTAATCAGGTGACTCTGATCGAAAAGGTCAAAACGGGCTACCAAATCAAACCAATCACTTTGTGGGTTCTTGCGCATCCACTCCACAATCGCTTCGAAACGCACCATACGCGCATAAAGTTTGGCATTCAATCCTGTAGCTGACTCAAAGTGTCGTTGCAGTTGCTTATAAGTATTGTATGACCCTCCGCAAAAGTCGGCTAAATGAATACGGCCTTCCTTCTTATGGATCGACTGGCATACATTGAGCACCAATTCATGAGGCAATGAAACCTTCCGGGCACGTTGTTCCAGCCAGACGATGATCTGCCCGATCTTTCCTTCGTCAGATTGCTCCCTGTGCATGGCATTTTCCAGTATTGTACTCCGATAGCCTGTTAATTCCTCAAGTTCAACTGTACGGTTTAACAACTCATGCCCACTTATTCCCAACAAGGTGTTGAATCCAAAAGGGTAAAACCTGATAAAAACAAACCGGGCTGAAGGGCTGAGGGTGTATACTACAGGGTGTGTCTGGCTACCCATGACCAGCGGCCTGTATTTTTTCATCGGTGGGGCAAATCCGCCCAGTGTCCCCTCCGAATCGTTCAGGTTAATGACCAATGTTGCTCTCCCGTCAGGAATAATGGTACGTGTCATGCTTACAGCCGTCGGGAAATTGAAGACAGCAGCATCATGAATATACTTTGACAAAAGAGAGGAAATGGGAATCTGGGTAATCATCGATTAACAGGGTTCACACTTTTAACGAAAAAACACCCCGGATAGTGTCTCTAAGGTACTACGGCTTCTGGTGGCACGGCGCAAATCAGGCATCAACAAGAGGCTGACAACAAAGAACCAAACGTTAAGAGCTTAATATTAAAACATTAAACCTATTCCTGACTGACATCGAGTGTAAGACCGTCCCATGCCAGTTGTACACCGTTCGGTAATGTAAGCGCTACATCGGCATGAACACCAAGACCATGACTGATGTGAGTAAGCCAGGCTTCCCGCGGTGCTACCCTTGCAATGGCTTCCAACGCCTGATCAAGACCAAAGTGCGAGACATGAGGCTTTATCCTGAGGGCGTTCACAATAAAGACCTCAACCCCTTCAAGTAGTGAAAAAGATGATTCAGGGATAAAGTTACAGTCGGTGATGTAGGCCATCTTCCCCACCCGAAAACCAAATACTGGCAGCAAATGATGCATTACCGGGATGGGAATAAAGGTCAGTCCCCCGGCAACAAATGGTTCTCCATGAATCGTCATCAGGTTCATATCAGGCACTCCGGGATATTTTGCATCACTGAAAGCGTAGAAGAAATCGCGCCTGATATCAGTTTGTACTTCTTCGGCTGACCACACAGTCATGGGAGCACGATTCAGGTAATTAAAAGCCCTCAAATCATCCATGCCCCCGATATGATCTTTATGACCATGGGTAATTACAACTGCATCAAGCCTCGTGGCTTCTACCCGCAACATCTGCTGTCTGAAATCGGGACCGGCATCAATGACTACTGTCCCGCCTTCATGTTCAATCATGACGGAACTGCGTAACCGCTTGTCGCGATAATCCCATGAACTGCAAACTTCACACTGGCAGCCAATGACAGGAACACCATTCGAGGTCCCGGTTCCAAGAAACGTTATTTTCAAGTTCTATTTCGGTTTTACGGCTCAAAAGTAGTGAAAGGTTCCGGTTTCCGGCATCTGAGCAACCAGTTCCCCGCGATCGCGACAACTATTTAACGGTCTGTATACTTCAGCTTTGATCTGTTAATATATTGGTATTCACACATAATTAACCATAAACAAATTATCAACCCGTCGGAAACACGATACAACGTTGACTCAATTGATAGCAGAAGCCAATTCCCTGTTGGCATTACCTTATAGTTTTTACTAATTTTACGGTTTAATATCTGCATGATCTGCAATTCTTGTTATCTAATTCTGCCACCTTGATACTATTCGAGAAATTCCGTACCAATATCGCCCTTAAAAGGCTGGTCAAGACAGAGAAACACCGCACAACCCCCGTAAAGGTGTGCCGTCCTCTTGTGGCAAAAAGCATCGGCTTGCTGGCAGCACCTGATTCGGAAGAAAGCTATAATGAATTGCTGAAAACGGTCCAGACGTGGCAAGCCAAAGGGAAAGAAGTGATGCTCGTTGTCTGGTTCAACAACCATAAAATACCCGAATGGGCATCAGTCATCGCGCCCGGTGTTATCACCTTCTGCCGGCGTGATATAAGACTCTTCTTTACACCCTCATCAAACGAAATTACCGAATTTGAAGAGCACCCTTTTCAGGTGCTCCTTAACTTAGATGCTACTAATTCCCTACCCCTGTTATACATTGCCGTTGCTTCTGCATCCACCTTCAGGGCAGGGTTTTCTTTCGGGGATAACTTCCTGCACGATTTCACCCTCATGCCCGACACTACTTCTGAGAAAAAACAGAACCCCGAAACACTGATCCACATCCTTAATCAAATAAATCATTCCTAAACCATGCCGTTCAACACTAAAGGAACCGGAGTAGCCATCATCACCCCGTTCAACACTGATGGCAGTATAGACTTTGACGCCTTGCAGAAGCTTGTTCACCATATCGTGGCAGGCGAAGCCGAAACTATTGTTATTCTGGGAACAACCGGCGAACCGGCAGTGCTCAGTCATGATGAAAAAATCGCCGTAATCGAAGCAATTGTTGCAGCCAACAACGGACGTGCACAGTTGGTGCTTGGCATCGGAGGCAATAATACAGCGGAAGTTATCAGACAACTTACCCTTTTCCCTCTCGAAGGTATTGCCGCCATCCTTTCGGTTGCACCCTACTATAACAAGCCAAATCAGGAAGGAATTTACCAGCATTTCAAGGCGATAGCCGAAGCTTCACCCCTTCCTGTTATCATCTATAACGTTCCGGGCAGAACAGGCATCAACATCTCTGCCACGACAACACTGCGTCTGGCTAAAGACTTCAAAAATATTATTGCCACCAAGGAAGCCTCCGGCAACCTGGATCAATGCACGGCCATCCTGATGGGGAAACCCGAAGGCTTTGACCTCATCTCTGGCGACGATAACCTCACCTATCCACTCATGATGCTGGGAGCTTCAGGTGTTATCAGCGTTTCGGCCAACGCGTTCCCCGATGTCATGAGCCAGATGGTTCGCCATGCCCTGGCGGGTGACGTTAAGAAAGCATTACCTCTTCATTACAGGCTATACCACTTCACCAACCTGCTCTTTGCCGATGGAAGCCCTGCAGGAATCAAAGTAGCCTTGAACCAGATGGGAATCGTAAAATATTATTTACGTCTGCCTCTTGTTCCCGTCAACGCGGAAACCGAAAAAGCCATCAGGGAAGAAGTTGTTAAGGTTTCAAGATTTTAAGATTTAAACGTTAGTCAACGCCAGGGTCAATAGAGACACAGATTGCCAAATTTATCCAAATAACTATAACCATTGCCCTAACCATGTTTCGTAAAACTACCTTCATGCTCATGTTGCTGCTCACCTTCGCCTTCATTGGCCGGGCTCAGCAACAACAGGTAAACGATGTCGAACTAACGGCGCTGTTTAGCCCTGTTAATGAAATTTACTTCACCTTCGAAGCCCCCGCTGACAGGCCTACCCTCGACGCCCTCAGTCGGATTATATCTGTCGATAATGTGCACGATGGCCGGGTGTTTGCATACGCCAACCGTGCCGAATTTGAGAAATTTCTCAAGTACAATTACACATGGTCGCTCTTACCACACCCCGGTTCTTTGATTACCAATCCCCGGATGCTCGACCGCGTGGATGTCAAAAACATCACAGCATGGGACTTCTACCCAACCTACGATGCCTACATCCAGATGATGAACGACTATGCAGCCAATTATCCCAGCATTTGTAACATTGTGGAATTTGGCACCAGTGTCCAGAACCGTAAACTTCTCGCTGCCCATATCACCAGTTCGGTCAACAGCCAGAAACCTGAATTTCTATACACCAGTTCAATACATGGTGACGAACTCACCGGCTACATACTGATGCTTCGCCTGATCGATTACCTGCTGACTAATTATGGCTCCATTCCCCGGGTTACTCAACTGGTTGATAACATCAACATTTATATCAACCCCCTGGCAAATCCGGATGGTACTTACAAGGGAGGCAACAACACCGTAAACGGAGCCATCAGAGCCAACGCCAACTATGTCGACATGAACCGTAACTATTATGATCCTGCCGCAGGACCACACCCCGATGGCAATGCATGGCAAAAGGAGACTATCGCCTTCATGAACTTCGCCGAGAACCACCATTTCGTTATGTCAGCCAATTTTCATGGTGGTGCCGAAGTGATGAATTACCCCTGGGATACATGGAGCCGGGCTTCGGCTGATGCCAACTGGTGGGAACTGGTAAGCAACGAATTTGCCGATACCGCGCAGACATACAGCCCCGGAGGTTACTTCGATGATTTCGGTACTGGTGTTACCAATGGTTACGCATGGTACACCATTACAGGCGGACGTCAGGATTATATGAACTACTTCCAGCAATGCAGAGAGGTAACCATCGAGATAAGCAACACCAAGACGCCCCCCGCCAGTCAGCTTCCCAACTTCTGGAACTACAACTACCGTTCGCTGCTTAACTACATGGAACAGGTAACCTATGGCATCAGCGGCATCGTAACCGACAGCATTACCGGTCAACCAGTCAGGGCACAGGTATTTGTCAAGAACCATGACATCGATTCGAGTATGGTCTTCTCCTCCCAAACCGACGGACAATATTACCGCTTGATAAAGGGTGGCATCTGGACATTGCAGGTTTCTGCCCCCGGCTATGTTACAAAAACTCTCAGCAATGTTTCGACTGCTGATTACAACAAAACCATCCTGAATGTGCAGCTTTGCCCCCTGGGTGTTTTTGCAGGCTTTACCGCTTCTTCCACACAGATTAATGCAGGCCAAAACGTAAGCTTTACCGATAAGTCTGTAGGCGGGCCAACCAACTGGCTATGGAACTTCACCGGAGCAAATCCTTCGCAATCAACTGTCAAAAATCCGGCGAACATTGTTTATGCTGAAGAAGGGGTTTACGACGTGACACTCGTTGCTTCAAATACCACGTACACCGATACCGAAGAGAAATGGAACTATATCCTTGTCGGCGAACAATACCTGATGCCAGAAGGAAACATAAACACCTGTGGAGGCATGTTTTACGATGACGGAGGCCCCAATCATCCTTACACACCAAACTCACAGAAGGTGGTCACCTTTACCAGCCCTGATACAGAAAAACAAATGCGTGTCACTTTCAGCGAGTTTAACATTAACACCGATTGCGACAAGGAAAGACTGGAAATCTATAATGGAGATAATCTGTCAGCCCCGCTCATCGGAAGCTGGTGTGGTAACGACAGCCCCGGAGGTGTTATCTCTTCAAATGACACCCGCAGCCTTACCATACGGTTTATCGCTTCAGATGCCACTCCCCAGAGCGGATGGAAAGCCACCCTGCTTTGCGATACCGGCGTTGGCACCACAGAACTTTTCATCGATGACATAACAGTTGGACCAAATCCTGTTAGCGGCATGCTTATGGTAAACAACCTGCCACAAAATTCACGCATCGAACTCACTGATGCCAATGGCCGGCGCCTGCTGACTGCTGAGAAACTGTCGGGTAGTGCAAGCCTCAATACTACCTCCCTTTCTTCAGGTTTATACTTCATTCACATCAGCAGCGATCTGGTAAATACCGTTCGGAAAATCATTGTGAAATAATCCAACTACGATACCCCTACTAAGCAAAGGCCGGGAGGAAACTCCCGGCCTTTGAAATATCCGCGATTGATAAACATTGTTGTCCGGTTAAATTTCCGCAGATTCTGTCTGCAATGAAATGAATCGAAGAATCTTCTATAAAACCTATATTTCACCTGGCAATGATGCTTGCAGGTGCCGAAACTCACTGCCTGACAGAGTCATCAGGCTTCCATAACTTTTCGCTCAATGGGTTGTTATATATACCATTCCCAGTCATACAATTCAACCCTGCACCCAATGATCAAAGAACTCTGGATAAGCTTACCGGTGAAAGACCTGGCTCTGTCGAAAGAATTTTTCAAAAGACTCGGATTCACCTTCCATCTGCGGCATGAAACCGACAACTCCATGGCTGGCCTTGTTATGGGTTCCAAAGGACTCATGGTTATGCTGGTACCCGTTGCCACCTTCGAAACATTTGCCCGCTATAATGCATCCGATACCGGTGCCGGAACCGAGATGCTCCTCTCTTTTGAAATGGATTCACGTGCCGAAGTAGATGCCATGTACAGCCTTGTCGTCGCGGCAGGTGGAACCATCTTCGCCGAACCTGAGGACCAGGGCTGGATGTATGGATTCGGATTTGCTGATCCCGACTGGCACCGATGGAATGTACTCTGGAGCGATATCAGCGCCATGCCGGGTTAATGGAAAAATCAGGACCACAACCCGAAGAGGTGACATTGTCGTAGAACATTAGCTTTGACGTTGACTTTGACTGGCCGGCGCAAGATGTTGGCCGCGCGATTGTTTCACAGAGAACCACAGAGAATTACTGATAACCACAGAGCTAATGAACAAACAAAAAGAACCACAATCCCGAAGGGATGGAATTATCATAGACATAAATTACTGATCAGCCGAAAAACCCTGAAGGGGTGACATTATCGTAATACATTGACATTGGCTTTGGCTCGCGATAGAACAAAAATTATAAATAGCGCCACAACCCTGAAGGAGTGTAATTATTATAGAAAAGAAAATATCGACACAACCGAAAAACCCCGAAGGGGTGACATTATTATATAACTGTTTTATAATTAAATCATTGAAGATATTCATGGCTACTTATCTTTTTCTAAAAGATATAAAAAAATCCTCAATTTATTGCTTTAAATATCTGTTTTCATGAATTTTATACATTAGAGACAGGCACTAATTACTGCCGGCTTCTCCTGTTTCCCCTTTGTATCGACAGAAAAATCCTATACCTTTGCAATTTAAACCGGTTCTAAATAACTTCATGGTTTTACAGGACTTAAATCAGGGCGAGTCTGCCATCATTGCCAAGGTAAAAGGGCGTGGAGCCTTCCGCAAACGCATCATGGAGATGGGATTTGTAGCCGGCAAGCGTGTGACTGTTATCCGCAAAGCCCCGATGAACGATCCTGTAGAATATAACGTGATGGGCTACAATGTTTCACTTCGCAACAGTGAAGCCTCACTCATCGAGATCGTTTCTGAAGAAGAAGCGGCTTTCTTTGAAGAACAAATCTGGAATGGCGTATTTGAGACACCCGGACGATCGCGTGGACGCCATCAGCATCAGCGGCCCCCTCATTTGGGGAACCCGGCTCCTGACCGGAGACGTCATCGTCGGCACCACTTTGAACACCATTCCTGGCCCGATGCCGCCTATCCCCCTTCGGTGGTTACTGTGGCTGTGGTAGGCAACCCCAATGCCGGGAAAACATCTCTTTTCAACATGTTATCCGGGGCACACGAAAGGGTTGGCAACTACTCCGGTGTAACAGTCGATGCCAAGGAGGTTCATTTCAGGCATGGGAAGCATACCATCAATCTGATAGACCTTCCCGGAACCTATAGCATTACAGCCTATACACCCGAAGAGGTTTTCGTAAGAAATTTCATCATCGATAAATTGCCTGATGTTGTCCTTAATGTTGTAGACTCATCAAGCCTCGAACGCAATCTCTACCTCACAACTCAGCTCATCGACATGGACATCAAGGTGGTGATGGCCCTGAACATGTTTGATGAACTTCAGAAAAGAGAAGACCATCTCGATTACGATGCCCTCGGAAGCCTTACCGGGATTCCGATGGTACCTACTGTCGCATCGAAGGGGCGTGGCATGAACGATTTGCTGGATAAGATTATCGAGGTTTTCGAGGATCGCTGTCCACATGTACGTCACATTCACATCAACTATGGGCAGGCAATCGAAAAATCGGTCAAAGAGATTCAAAAAACCATCAAGGCACCGGGAAATGCCGCCCTGACTGATCGGGTATCCTCGCGTTATCTGGCCCTCAAACTCCTTGAAAAAGACCCTGAAGAGCTAAAACGGATTGCCTTGTGTCATAATAACGCGGCCATCCTGAAGGTAGTGGAGCAGGAACAACGCTGGATTAAAGAGTTCTATGGTGAGCCCATCGAGACCATCATTACCGACTCCAAATATGGATTTATCAACGGGGCACTGAAGGAAACCCTCACCCCCGGGAGTACCGAAAGCCGCAGGAATACAGAAGTCATAGATACCTTTCTCACCCATCGGTTGTTTGGCATTCCGGTGTTTGCTGCCCTGATGTGGCTGATGTTTCAGGCAACTTTTACCATTGGCAGTTATCCCATGGCATGGATCGACAGCAGTGTACACTGGATATCGGGACTTATCGGAAGTAACATGGCCGAAGGTATGCTGAAAGACCTCCTCATCGACGGAATCATCGGGGGTGTGGGTGGTGTCATCGTCTTTCTGCCCAACATTGTATTGCTGTTCCTGTTCATTTCATTGATGGAAGATACCGGTTACATGGCACGTGCAGTATTCATCATGGACAAAGCCATGCACAGGATAGGCCTTCATGGCAAATCTGTTATCCCGCTGCTGATGGGCTTTGGCTGTACGGTACCGGCCATCATGGCCACCCGTACCCTTGAAAACCGCAACGACAGGATGATCACGATGCTGATCAATCCATTCATGTCGTGCAGTGCCCGGCTGCCAGTATATGTTCTGCTTATCACCGCCTTTTTCCCCAGCCACTCCGGCACCGTTCTCTTTATCATTTACAGCCTCGGCGTGCTGGTGGCCATTGGAATAGCACTACTCCTGAAGAAAACCTTGTTTCGTATCGACATGGTACCCTTTGTAATGGAACTCCCACCCTATCGCGTTCCGACAGGCCGGGCTATCGTTGTGCACATGTGGGACAAAGCCGTGCAATACCTGCGAAAGATTGCAGGCATCATTCTGGTAGCTTCCATCATTATCTGGGCACTCGGATATTTTCCAACGCATGCCGGTGACAGCAGCAAACTGGAGCATCGGAAAAATGAAGCATTGACCAAAGTAACGAAACTGGAAGCTGCCGGCAGTCTTGACCTGGCATCAGCCACCACGATGACTGACAGCATCACCCATCATTTCGATGGACTGCTGGCCTCTGAGCAGCAATTAAACTCCTACATAGGACGGCTTGGCCGCTTCATCACGCCTGTCATTGCACCGCTTGGTTTCGACTGGAAGATGGGGGTAAGCATTCTGGCAGGTGTCCCCGGTAAAGAGGTAGTAGTAAGCACCATGGGCGTACTCTACTCGCCCGATGATGCATCAGAAACTTCACTGATCAAACGTCTTCAGGGGCAATCGTACCATCAGGGGGTGAAGATCGGGCAAAAGGTTTTCAGTCCGCTCGTGGCCATCTCGTTTATGGTATTCGTGCTCCTCTATTTCCCCTGCATGGGAACCGTTTCAGTAATCGCCCGTGAAGCAGGCCACTGGAAATGGGGTGCCTTCGTCATCATCTATACCACCGCCATCGCATGGCTAGCCTCATTTGTCGTTTACCAGACAGGCATTTTGCTGGGATTTTAACACCCCTTACTCATTCAGCGCTTCACAGAAAGCAGGAATGAAAAAGTTCCAGATTTCATCCCGATAGCCAATGCCATAGCCAACGCCAATGTCAATGTCAATGTTCTACGATCATGTCACCCCTTCGGGGTTTCTTTCTGCCCTTTTATTTCTTCTATAATAATTTCATCCCTTCGGGATTGTGATTCTTTTTGTTTGTTCGTTAGCTCTGTGGCTCACCGTGAAACAATCACGCGGCCAACATCTCGAGCCAGCCAGTCAATGTCAATGTTAATGTTAATGTCAAAGCCAACACCAATATTTCCAATCCTCTTTTTATTATATTTGTGACATAAAATCAAAGATAACCATGTCGAAAAACACCTCAAGACGCGATGCGCTTAAGCTCATGGGGCTGGCCTTTGGCGGCTCCCTTCTCCCCTGGTCGGCATTTGCCGGTGACCACGAGGCGCTCCCCATCATCCTTCCCGACAATTTCGAAACACCCGAAAAGCCTGTTACCGCCATTACCTGCGGGGCAGGATCACGTGGTAACGTATATGGGGGTTATGCCCTCAGCTTCCCTGAACAACTCGATATCATAGGGGTAGCCGAACCCATCACCATCAGGAATGAACGCTATACAAAGAAGCATAACATCCCTGAAGAGAACCGTTTTAAAACATGGGAAGACGTCTTTAAACGGCCCAAATTTGCCGATGCCATCATCATCACCACCCCCGATGACCTTCACTACGGCCCCTGCATGGAGGCCCTGAGGCTTGGTTACGACGTATTGCTTGAAAAGCCCATTTCACCCTCCGAGAAAGAGTGCCGCGACATACTCAACCTGGCTGAAAAGACTGGCAGAATTGTCGCCGTGTGCCATGTACTGCGTTATGCCCCCTATTTCGTGAAGATGCGCGAACTGATGCAAAGCGGCGCCATCGGGGAGATCATCAGCATGCAGCACATGGAGCCGATCGATCACATCCACATGAGCCATTCCTATGTTCGCGGCAACTGGCACAACTCGAAAGCCACTACTCCGATCATCCTGGCCAAATCGTGTCACGACCTCGACATCATGCGCTGGATGATCGGGAAACCTGCCAAACGGATTCAGGCCTTCGGCAACCTGAAATGGTTCCGTAAAGAGAATGCACCACATGGCGCTACACACCGTTGCACAGATGGTTGTCAGGCCGAAGCAAACTGTCCCTATTCAGCCCTTAACATCTATTACCGCAAAAGGGGATGGACCTACGTGTTCGACCTCCCCGATGAAAAGGAGAAACAGGGCGATGCCATCATGAATTACCTGAAGACCACCAACTATGGCCGCTGTGTCTACGACATGGACAACGACCAGTGTGATCATTATGTAACCAACATCGAGTTCGAGGGAGGGGTTACTGCATCCTTCAGCATGGAAGCTTTTACCCCCTGGGGTGGCCGTCGTACCCGTGTGATGGGTAGCATGGGATACATCGAAGGCGACATGGATCGGTTCACAATCTATGACTTCCGCACCGATAAATCAGAGACCCTTGAAGCCAATGCCATCAACGTCGAGAACTATAAAAATTCAGGTCATGGCGGAGGCGACTGGCGTTTGGCAGCCAACTGGATACATGCTGTTTCCAAACACGATGCTTCCTTGCTCACTTCTACCATCGAAGCCTCCATTGAGAGCCACGTCATGGGCTTCATGGCCGAAAAAAGCCGGATGGGCGGAACCGTGGAGGATATCAGGATGTAATTCGCCGGATCTTTTCACATGAAATACTGCCACGCCAATGTTATCAACCACGTTGGCGTGACGCTTTTACAAGAAAACCAAATTGCCATGACCGTAGTTAAAGCCGTATCATCCACCTATTTACATCTTACCGGTAAAAAAACATCAATCATCCCGCGATTGGCCGGCATCTCTGCTGCCGGTGAGCACAAAAAGCAGGTATTAAACAACTCAACAAGTACCTCAGGCACTTCAAAGGCTTGTTGACCGGCAGGCCGACGTCTCAGATTTTTCATCCATCCGATTTATTTTACCCCTACATTTGTGTTCCCCGAATAATCCAAAGCCAAAACACCCCAGGTACATGTCTCTGAACCGGTTTTTTCAATATTTCAACAAACAGGGCTCCTTCCCCATGATTCTGATGCTGTCGGGCTTGTTTTTGTTTCGTGTGGTGTATGGATTATGTTCTGAGTTTTGGTTTGAAGACGAGTTACAGATATACCTCATCGGGCTGAAATACTACACCACCGGGCTATGGCCTTATTATGGACCCGATGTTGTGTATACCCAGACCCAGATCCCCGGTGCCCTACAGGGATTACTGGCAGGAGGGTCATTCATTGCATGGGCTGCACCTGAATCACCCATCCTGCTGGTCAACATCCTCTCGTTTGGCAGCCTGTGTTTATTCGGATGGTACATCAGCCGCCGGTTTCACACCTTCCCCAAATGGATGATCTATGTCTGGCTGATGATGGCACCCTGGACCATTAACTATGGAACGAGGGTGGTGAATCCGTCCTATGTGATCATCTTTGCCATTCCCTTCTTCGTTGGTTTCATCGATCTATATACCAACAAGTGCAGGCTTATCCCCCGGCAACTGGTGTTTTTCGTGCTGGGTCTGATGCTTACCCTCATCATGCAGCTTCACCTGTCGTGGGTGCTACTGGTTCCTTTCGCCGGTTATGCCTTCCTTATTCAATGGCACCACGACCGAAGCCGTTTGCTTTCGTCGGTTCTGATTTTCGTGATCGGGTTGCTGGCAGGTGCCGCGACCATGGTACCTACCCTGCTTCAACCCTGGCCGGTGAATCGTGGTGTTGAATCAAATGTGGTGTTGAACCGGGAGAATATCAAAAACATATTCACAGTGCTGATGCGATACCTGGCATTTGCTTCAGCAGAAGTAAACTACTGGCTGGGTGGCAATACCGCCAGCCGTCTGGCAGTGGTAAAAGATCAGTTATGGATGGCACCCGCCGTAATCTTTCTGCTGGTGGCAGGATTTGCCCAGGTGATCCTGTTCGTGGTAGCCTTCTTCCAGAAAAACACCGACGAGGGCTGGGTCAGGATAAAGTGGATCACCGTTGCTGCCTTTTTACTGGTGTATCTCTCCTTCTTCTTCTCCATCAAAGGCCCCTCGTCGCACACCTTCATCATCATGATGCCGGTTCCCATGTTCTATTCATTTTACTGCTACGAGTGGTTGCTGAAGAAGAGGCGTACAGTTTGGCACAGGCTGCTGGTGACCCTCGTGCTGTGCACGGTCGCTTTCAATATCGGGATGGCCCTCAACGGTTATCACACCAGGTCGCTCTATCGCGACCGTGAAAAGGTAAAGCAGGCCATCGAACAGCGCGACTACCATCTCCTCGGGGAGCGCAGATCAGATGCCTGGGGCTACCGGTAAAAATCTACACCTATACTGCGTAACCAGGGTTCCTGTATCAGCCAGCGCTGCAACCCTGCGCGTCTATACTGGCCAGGCCGTTATCAGCTAACTACGCTTCCCGGCAGGATGGAACACTATAAACAATCCCCTGACCATCCCGGATCTCCACCCGGCTTTTACTGCACGGTTATCTGTTGCCGCGAGGGCATTACAAAAAACGTGCCGTGATTTTCATATAGTTACGATTCTTTCATATGAAATATATTCCATAGATGCAGTAAAGATAGGCCTTAGATAGAAAAAATATATCTTTCCTCTAACTTTGGTCCCTTTTTGGTAGGAGTAAGTTATAAAATTAGATTATATCATACACGTAATCAAAGGATTAAAAAACCTACTTTTGTGACAATTTGTTACTGAAAAAATTTGAAAAAAGGTTAAAAACACGTGTTGAGGAGAGTGATTTGTGTGCAATAACGCACCCATATTTCGGAAAACGACTCTATTATTTGGAAAGGCAAAAAAACAGAGTACCTATTGAAAAATACGGTCAATAAAGTTACATCTCTAGAGTCTAAAAATGAGTCATTTTTCCCCTAAAAAGAATTTAAAAAAAACGGGATAGATTATAAAAAGGTTTATTTTTGCGACAACAACCCGATTTTAGCTTTTATGAGATTTTACAACCCAACAGTTTCTCTCTGTTTTAACCGCCCGACAATGCGGATTGAAAGGCCATGCAAAAAACATGGCAGTGCCATTTCTTCTCTGTTGCGGATGGTGAAAATGAACCACAACGGCATAGACGATGAGGTGAGGTATTTTAAGCGGGGATATGGTGAGCTACCCTGTCCGGAGGGGCTGTGGTATAGTAATGACAGTGAGGCTACATTGAATTTTTCAGAAGAAGTATTGATATCGGAAGGAAAGATTACGGAAGATGATGAGATTAAGTCGGATTGGAAGGATATCAGCAATTGTGGGGATATATATACAAGTTAGCGTTCATGCTAAAAAACGACACCACAGACAATTGATATGCGATTAGAAAACGATAAACCAGAGGATAGATTAGGGAAAGATTATTCTGAACATTCGATTTTTGTTCAGTTGCAATATTATTCTGATTTCTATGATTCCTTATCCTTCGCGGTTATGAATTGGAGTTCTATGGGAACTAAGGCTATTCTCAATCTTGATACTTTTACATTTTCTTCAATAAAAGGCACTATAGATTCTATTAAGGAAATTTTACAAAAAGGACGAATCAATGATAGCTATGCGCTACTGCGAAAGTATTATGATTCTACTATGATTAATATTTATGCAAATTTGTACTTATCAGATAATTTCAGTCTTGATAATTTTATTGTAACTCAAATTGATAATTGGCGGCAAGGTTCTGAGACTATTCCTGAGTATCGAGTAATATCTAAATATATTAAGGATTCACCTAAACTTAAGCCGATTACTGATTTACTAAAAAAGGACGATAGATATCAAAAAATACGTGATAGGTGTAACGACCATACACATTATAATTTTTATCGTAATTTACTTTTAAACGACAATGTGATTTATAATCCTAATCGGGTGAAACATTTAGGTATTTTTTCAAAAGATATAGATGCTATTTTCATTCAACATTTTGCTTATATTTTCTATCTTAATGAGCATTATATGATGGCAAGTGATTATATGGATAGTTTAGAAGTTGGTATTCAACCTGAAGAAGATTCGCAATATTGGGTATCGAATTTTGTTCAAAAGGCGTTTGACGATATTATCAAGGCAAAAAGATTCGATATTGCAGAAGAAATGAAAAGGAATACTAATATGCAATTAAATTAAAAAGCACGAAACGCTAACACAGTAAATACTCCATAGGGGGTTCAGAGGTATGCCAAGCGCATCACTCGCTGGCAAAGTTCTTATCGGTGGATAGGGAAGCGTCCACGAAATCCCCTACGTAGCATATACTAAACGTTAGCCATAATTAAAAACAAAAAACCTACATATGAATTGGAATCAGTTATTGAAAGAAAAAAGATTTAGAGATTCTTCCGTAATTAAAGATATTTCAGATGGTCGTAATGTATTTGAAAACGACTATTCAAGAATAATTTTATCAGCACATGTGAGAAGATTACAAAATAAAGCTCAAGTTTTTCCTCTTGACAAAAGTGATTTTACTCGAACTCGATTAACTCATTCACTTGAAGTTTCGAGTTTTGCAAAGAATCTGGGAATTGGAGTTGAGAAAGAATTAATTGAATCTAAAAAACTTGATTCTACATTTAAAGGTTCAATTCCTGCTATTCTTCAAACCGCTGGTCTTGTTCATGATATTGGAAATCCTCCATTTGGACATTTTGGTGAAGATACAATTCAAAACTATTTTTCAAAGTATTTTAAATCTGGTAAATGCTCAGAATTTACAGATGAAGAGAAAAATGATTTTTTGCATTTTGACGGCAATGTTCAGGGATTTAGAATATTAAGAAAATTAGGGCTTTCAGATGATGAATATGGTTATAATCTGACCTTTCCTACTCTGGCTTCAATTATTAAGTATCCTTGTTCATCAGTAGAAGGGAATAAAGATGACGATTCACAAATAAGTAGAAAAAAGTTTGGATATTTTCAATCAGAAAAAGTTGATTATGAAACAATCAATTCAGAATTAGGACTAAATGGGAAACGTCATCCTCTTGTGTTTCTGCTAGAGGCTGCAGACGATGTAGCATATTCTGTTTGTGATATTGAAGATGGATTTAGAAAAAAAATTATCTCTAAGGAAAAACTATATGATGTCATCAAAACGAATCTAACTAACACTGAAAATTCTGAGTTTATTGATATTTTAGAAAATCTTGATAAAAGTATTGACAAAAACCATCCAGCTAGAGAAGAGTTGTTAGTTCAAAAGTTTCGGATAAAAGTTCATTCATATATGCTAATAGAAGCTACAAAAGCATTTATTGATAAACATGATAATATAATGAATGGCTCCTTTGATAAAGATTTAGTATTAGAATCAAAGGCAGCAGCTTTGCGTAAAACATTTAAGAAATTAAGTATTACAAATTTTCAGCATAGAAGCGTACTAAAACGAGAACTTGTTGGAGAGCGAGTAATCAGTTTCTTGCTAGAAATTCTTGTAGATGCAACAACAAACTCACAAAGATTAGATAACCAAAAATCAAAAGAGGCTAAATTACATGCCTTGATTTCACCAAGTTACAGATTTGTGAACGAAATACTTGAAAGATACCCAAACAAAGAATATAATAAACTTCAACTAGTAACCGACTATGTGTGTGGTATGTCGGATAACTTTGCTATTGATTTATTTAGAGAATTAATGGGACATCGCGTAGATTAACTATGGCTAGCAATGTATATACAAAATAGGCGTGACAGTAGTAAATTCAACGGTTGTAGCCCGCTTCAAAATGGTGTCGGTTTGATAAGTTTGAAGCCCGCAATCGCCTACTTTGCATATACTCACCGTTGTGTTCATGCTGAAAAAGAAAACGCCAACGCACATTTGGCACATTTGCAAGCCCCAACTCAAAAGCTGACACTTAGCTTGCAAAAGAGCCAAATCTTTGCTGACGCTCAGTCCAGATAGTATAAATGAGATTTATGGAAAAAAAATTATTTATTGAAGATTTATATAACAAACGTTCAGACTTTAATGACCCTGACCAAGCAGAGACAATGTCGAATCTTTTAGATACTGTATCGAGTGATATTTATTCTGAAAGTCAAAGATTTGTTTTTGAACTAATCCAGAATGCTGACGATGCTGCTGAAGATATTGATAATGAAGTTCATTTTGAGTTTTTCAAAGATTTTTTGATAGTTTCCCATAATGGACAACCATTTAATGAGGACGATATAAAATCTCTAACTAGCGCAGGTTCAAGCACAAAAAAGGCTGACACAACGAAAACAGGATATAAAGGAATTGGGTTTAAATCAGTTTTTGGAAAGTCAAATTATGTAGCAATTTTCTCAGATGGATTTCAATTCCGTTTTGACAAATCTAATTTTGATAAAATCCTCCCTTGGCAAATAATTCCAATTTGGACAGAGCAAAATGACCTCCCATCAGAGCAAGTACAAAATAGTATTGCTAAGAATAAATATAATGTTTCTACTATTATTAAAATTGAAGACGCCCAATCTCTTGAAAACGATTTGAAAGAATTGTTAAGCAATGGTCAAATCCTTTTATTCCTTAGACGGGTATCAAAAATTTCTATTTCTAAGGAAGGTAATTCAATTACTTTAATTGAAAAGAAAAAGAGTAATTCAAACGAGAACTTTAGTGAAGTCGCAATCCATAAAAATAGTAAGGAAGTTAGTTCTTGGATAACAAAAACATATGAGACAATATCAGTACCTCAAATCACTAGAGATGCTCTCAAAAGAGATGAAAAAACACCCAAAAAACTGAAGGACGCTGAATTCACAGAGATATCTTTTGCTGCAAAACTTGAAAACAGGAAAATAAGGTCATTAAATGAAGTAGATAGCTTGATTTTTACATATCTACCTACAAAAGTAAGAGACTTTAAACTTCCTTTTTTAATAAATGGTAGTTTTTTAACTAATGCTGCTAGAGAGGGAATTCATGAGGACAAAGTGTGGAATCAGTGGCTTTTTGAGCTAATTGCAGAAAAAACATTTGAATGGTTACAGCTTCTATCAACAACACAATATAAATATCAGGTATTACATTTATTGCCGAGAAAATTCAACAATCAGCAAAATGAATTAAAACAAGCTTTTGATATAAGCTTTAATATTCATTGCTCTAATAAAAGCTTTATTGTCACTGATAAGGAAAATATTAAGAATTCAAAGGAAGTTATTCTAGATAAAACAGGATTATCAACCCAAACTTTCATAGACCATGAATCTATAACTGATTACCTGAAAACTGAAAAAGGCTTGACCTTCTCAGATGATTGTTTTGTCAGCTCGAAAGTTGAAGAATCGAGCAAATTAAAATCAATAGGTGTTGAAGTATTTGAACTCGAAAATTTTGATAGATTTTTCAAGTCTACATCTTTCACTTCAAGGCATTCGGTTTCTCACAACTATGATTTAATCTGTTATTTCAAAGAAAAGTCAGATGATGATAAAAAAGGGATTTGGTTTCAAACTTTAAAGACACTTCCGTTTATTTATGACGAAAATAACTTGCTTTATAATCCTTCAAATGGCATTTGTTTTCCTACTGGTATAAGTTCTACAGAACTGGGTGATATTCCAATAATTCATCCTAATGTTTTCGAAAAAATTCAACAGAACAATTTAATTTTTGAATGGTTAAAAAAAATCGGAGTTAGAGAACCCTCTCTATTAGCATATGTAACCAATGTTATAATCCCGAATTTAGAAAAAAAAGATTTTATCACAAATGATAACTTTCTTCAAGTTACTCACTATCTGTTTCGTTTGAATAAGCAAAATGAACTTGATGAGGAAGTGCTAGAATCTTTGAGAGAATTAAAGATTAAAACTAAAAGCCCAGATGTTACATTTAGGGAAGCGCAACATTGTTTTTTATCTGATAAATATCAACCCCAATTAAAAATTGAAGGAATAATAAAAGATGACATATTTTATGTATCAGAAGAATATTTATTTTCAGATAGTAGCGAATTGGAATGGAATCTTTTCTTTAAAGCAATTGGCGTACAAGATAGAGTTGAGATTAAAACGATAAATAATAACAATTCATTAAGCGCTTTAAAAAATATAACTCATGAGGATTGGGTTAATGAATGTAGAAGAGATGCTGAACGGCAGGGTGGTTTTGGTTTCGGAAGTCATAATGCAATTAGTTTAGTTAAACTACCATCATTTATTAACTTAATCTCAACTAGTTTTGAATATTCGAAACTTTTTTGGAATAATATTATAATTAACCACAACCTTTCAGAATTAATAGAAAATGCTAGATACAAGTATGGTCAAGGCTATGGCCATAATAGTTATGCTCATTCGGTAAAGAATTATTTTCCGTGGTTTATTAAAAATCAAAAATGTATCCCTACATCAACTAAAGAAATTTTAGAGCCTGAAAAAGTTTTTATTAATGAAATAGAAGTGAAGTTAATAGCTAGTAATTATATACCTGTTTTTGACTACGATAATCCGCTATCAGATACATGGAAAGAACTTCTTAATTTAAAAGACAAGTTGGAGCTTTCTGACTATCTACTCATTCTTACAAAGCTATGTGAGCAAGCAGAAGATGAAGAATCAAAAATCAAACCTTCCATTCAAAGGATTGGATTAATTTATAATAAAATTGCTAATCTACTTCTAGACATGCCTTCAGAAAGCAAAAAAACTATATCTGATTGGGCACTAACGAATAAACTTTTAAGTGAAAATAATAGTTTTGAACCAGCAACAGAATTAAAATGGATTACAATAGAAGGCTTTTCACTGGATTCAGATAAACTTAAACTAATCCAAATTCCTGAAAACGTCAAGAAAAATTCTGATAAATTTAGCGAATTTGTAACTCTATTACAAATACAAACCATTGATGAGTTTATCGCAACATTTGACGCTCCAATAGTCGACAATTCTTTGAAAAAGAAGTTTGAAGAAATTCTTCCATATTATGTTGCATTAGTAGAAAAAAGAAACTTCGAGGAAAAGAATGTGTTATTTGAAAACTTATATGCAATATTAGAGAGTACAGTATTTTATACTGCAACTGAAATAAAATTATCATTTAATTATTTGTCTGAAACTTTTGACGGACCTACGTTAACTGTTTATAAAGAGAAAGGTAATTTCTATTTCAAAGGAAGATGGAAGAGCGAAAGAACATTACTTAGTTTAATAAAAGAACTTACAAATTTGTTAGGGATAAGTGGTTTAAATGAGGAGCTACGTTTTCTTTTACTAGAATCAGATGAAAATGAAATCAAAGAATGGTTAATAGAACAGGGGATTGACTTATCAAAAGTACTTCAACCGAGAAAATTTTCTAAACACAAAGAAAAAGATTCTAATAAGGAAGAGCCTGTTGTATATGAAACACAACCTGAAGAATCAGTCATGGCCGACCCAGAGATAGAATATGACTCTTTCAATGAAACAAATATTGTTGAACGTTTTTCACCTACTTCATCCCCTAAAACGCAGGACATTTCAAATATTTCAGCAAAAACCAAAATATTTACAGGCTCTAATATAAAAGCAGAAGCAAATTTTTCTAAAATAGAAAGTCAAGATGTTCGAGAAGATGTTGGTAGATGGTGTGAAGAATTCGTTTATGAATATTTAATTAAAAGTGATAATAATTTCTCAAGTATAGTATGGGTAAATATGCAAGAAGAAAGCGGAAAGCCATATGATATAGAGTACTTTTATAAAGGGAGAATAAGGTATATTGACGTAAAAGGTACACCATCTGGCAGTAAAGATTTAATATACCTCTCTCCTAACGAATGGGTGTTTATGTTTGATAAGGCTGAAAATTATTCTATTTATAGAGTATATAATGCTGGTAATGATGCTCGAATTGAAATAATAGAAAATCCAAGTAGTTTATTACAACAGGGTAAAATATTTCCTAATCCAATTACATTACAAGTATGACCCAAATAAGCAACCATACACATTGCCAAGTCGCTCAAAATGTCGACGCACAAACCAAAACTTGTCAAAGAGTATGGCTGCCCCAACGCACGGACAGACGGCTGATAATAAAGCACGAAGACACAACAATGTGTATAGTGCATAAGGATTTCAGAGGTTTTCTATCAGTATCACCCGCATCATTTTTCGGTGGTAAATTGACAGGTTTGAAGTCCGCACTCCCTTACGACGCCATACACTTACCGTTATAGGCCAATTAAAGTGTGATACCATGAAACAAAAAGGACTATTCATAACGACAATTCTATTCTTCATAATTATAAACACAAATTACTATTGGGAAGGCAAACTTGGATTTTTTGCATTCCCAGTGTTTTTCATACTTATGATAGTCTATTTGGTACTTGGATTTCTACTTTTGAGGCAGCTTTTCTTTGCCTTTAGAGAGAAATTTATCGACAAACAACGACTGTTAATTATCGGAATATTAGTCGTTGTATTGACAGCAACATATTTAAAACCAAGCGGACTAATAAACTTTGACAAGTTACAAGGCAAGGACTTGTTGTTTGCAGAAAGAGAGGGAGTTGCAAATTGTATGACAACTCTTAAACTGAAAGAGAATTATACATTTACAGAAAGGAGTGTGTGCTTTAGCGTAAAGGAGGTTAAAGGTAAATACGAGTTAAAAGGAGATACGGTTTTTTTCAAAGATATTGGATTCCTCAGGCATGAGAGTGAATATTATAAGTTTGCGGTTATTCAACAGTCTGACAGCGAGAAAACGAAATATCCCGGAGTCATCATATTGTATAGAGATTATAATGACACAACAGGATTCTTTCTCAGGATAACAAAGAATGATTTGACTAAATAAAGAATGATTTGACTAAATAACGATGATAAAAAGGAAACCGGCCTATAACTTCAGATACCCTCAAGCCGGGTGGATTGAAAATCAAGTAAAATTCTCATAACTACAGACAAATGGACAGGAAAATATTAATCTTAGTTTTATTCGCACTTTGCAGCTTGCAAAATGGTTACTCTCAATCTAAAGCTGTAGAAGACACGAATATATTTCAACCTCATTGGGGAGTTGACATTGGCCTTGGCGTCAATTCCTTTTCAGGAGAACATGACAACTATTTTAAAGCGGCCGTTGATTTCGGGGTAATTTATGAATTAAAAGAAAAATTTCTAATGGGACTAGACCTTTCCTTTTCGCCAAAAGAAAAACATGAGGACACAGGGGTAGATGGAAGTAGAAGTTCACATGAAAAATGGGATGGACAAGCGATCTGTACAGAAGCATATATTGGTTATAGTCTTTTTAACCGAACATCATTATTAGGTGGAGTTGGAGTCTGCTTCTCCAGCGAATATGAAGTAATGAAAGGATACTCAAATTTAAGTTCGTATAAAAGAGGCAGCAAAACCTTAGTTAGTCCAATAGTTGGTATTATATATGAATTTCCGTTAGCTCACTTTGATAGTTGGTATTTGAAATATGATATGGCAATTGGCGGTTATGACAGATTTTCTTTGAGTGCAGGACTGAAATTTTAAATAAGAACATATACAAGAGTAAGAATTAAATATGACGACTATTGAGCCGCTCTGATATGTCTCGTCAATTATTTAACAAAGTTAAGTTACGGTTTTCAACCGCATTGGGTTTGGCAGGCAAAGTTAAGTGGTGAGCGATGAGAGGGACTAAGCCACTGTATAAATAGAAGCGATTCCCATTGGTTAGCAATTTGTGTACGGAGACGGCAGAGGTTGCGTGAAAGGGTTTTATTCCGTCAGTGAATCTCTTTAGGAATTGTCAATATAATAAGTCGTGTTTCACGAAACGCAAGACAGATAAACGCATGGTGCTTTTGAGGTGGTCTAAAAAAACTGGACAGAAAAATTAAATTTTTAATTTTATGACCTATGAAAAAGATCAGACGGAAATTCAGTTCAGCATTTAAATCCGAGGTGGCCCTTGAAGCGATCAAAGG
>Ga0209319_1000130_pt1 | contig 129336 bp, 100 predicted proteins | sample RifGroE2_FD_184000 | JGI IMG/M metagenome (GOLD analysis project Ga0209319, IMG submission 184000) | Groundwater microbial communities from Rifle, Colorado - Groundwater E2 (SPAdes) (version 2) | ecosystem: Environmental > Aquatic > Deep subsurface > Groundwater | place: Rifle, Colorado... | reverse complement strand
GCACCGGTCAGAACACATTGAACAACCTCATCACCCTTGGCACGCACACCACAGGCAACTATATTTCATCAACCACAGGATCAAATACCATCACCATCACCGGCACCCCGGGCGAGGGCTGGGTTCCCGTATTCTCCGTAACCGACGATTCCATTACTGCTAGCAAACTGGCTTTGGGCGGCGCGAATGGTGCGCAATATCAAGTGCTTATGTCTGACGGCGATGGCACATTCTCTTGGACTGATGCAGGAGCATCAAGCGGTTATGTTAAACAAAGTTTTGCCGGTCAATTGGCATTTTATGCCGCAGACGGCATTACAGCCACCGGCACCACTGGCCTATTTTGGGACAATGGCAACACCAGACTCGGCATTGGCACCACTACCCCGGGAGCAAGCCTTAGCATTGGCACAACAATCAACAACCAATTCCTAGTCAACGCCACCGGTATCGTAACCGACGGTACTTGGCAGGGCGATGCGATCAATGATGCATATATATCATCATCAACCTATTGGAACGCCGCCTATTTCGGGCGGGTTACAAATGTAACTGCTCCGTTAACATTCACAGGCAATACAATCGGTCTCGACGGACTCTACAATATCCCGCTTATCGCATCAACAACAGAGTGGAACAATAATTACAACCTGGTAAACTCCAAATACGCCAGCTGGGACGCGGTCGCGGCTAGCTCGACATTCTACAATACTAATTCCAATATCGTAAACAGTAATTATGCCAGTTGGAATGCGGTTGTATCCAGCTCATCCCTCTACAACTGGGCCTACAACACGGTCAATAGTAACTACGCCGCTTGGAACGCGGTTGCGGCCAGCTCGACATTCTATAATCAGGCATATAATTGGGGTAATCACGCCGGACTTTATGATATGCTCGGCCAAGCGACCAGTACACTTGCTTATCACACCGGATTGTACAATCACGACAGTTTTGTAGCAGTTGCGGCATCATCCACATTCTACAATACCAATGCCAATATCGTTGCCAGCAATTATCTCAATTGGAACAGCGCCTTTACTTATGGCATATCGACAGCCGGTACCGGCGGTGAAATCTGGATGTCAGACGGCAATGGCGCGGGGGTTTGGACAAGCACTTCGTCTTTGCTTTGGGACAATGACTTCACGGCAAACGGTCTTATGGTTAGAACTGCCGCGGGTATGTACGAAGCAACATCAACCCTTGCCATAAACTTCGGCGGCACCGGAGCGACAACTCCGGCCGGAGCGATTACCAATCTTGGACTCGATAATATTTATACCTACGGCATCACCACCCAAGGCAACAACGGTGAGATTTGGATGTCGGACGGCAGTGGAGCAGGGACTTGGATGGCAACCAACACTCTCGGCCTCCTCGGCCTAGACGCCACCCTTTCCGACCTTGCCAATGTTACGGCAGGATCACCAACGCTTGGTGATATTTTGTCATACAATGGCAGTCAATGGGTAAACAGCGCGACCGGTACTCTAGGGCTTCTTGGCAACAGCACAGTTGCCGGTTTGTCAACCGATTATCTTTCTAAATGGAATGGCACTTCATTTACAAACAGCATCGTAAGCGACAACGGCAGTACTGCCACAGTTGCCGGCGCCTTGTCTGCCGGCACAACCACTGTTCCGAGTCTGACTATCACCGGCGGTACCAGCCTGCCAAGCAATCCGACCGAAGGTCAGATGTTCTACAACACGACTGAAAAGAAAGTCTATACCTATACCGGCGCAAGATGGAAAACCGACGGCGCGACTGCCTCAAAAATAGTCGCGGCCTCTGACTCTCCAAACAAAGAAAAAGCCGACTATATCTGCGACGGCACAAACGATGAAACCGAAATCAACCAAGCCATTGACGCGGTTTACGCGGCAGGTGGTGGTGGCGTAGTTTATCTGATGGAAGGTAATTATGAGGTTGGCACTTCGACTTATGCCGATTATGCTATCCGCATGGCGACTTCTACTACTTTGATGGGTGCGGGGGATAAAACTGTGATTAAATTGAGAGATAATTTTAATGCTAATATTGATGTGATTAGAGGTGATAATTATCAGGATAATATTTTGATTACGCAGTTGAAAGTTGATGGTAATAAGGCGAATCAGTCGAGTGGGACGCAGTATGGAATTCAATTTTATAGAGTTGGAACATCAACAATAGATAATGTTGAAATATTTAATTCAAAAAATTCCAATATATATCTTAATTATTTTAATTATACAAACATACTAAACAGTAAAATAATTGGTGGTGACTATGGTTTGTATTTAGGATCATCTATAACTTTTAGTCCTATTAATATAATCAATAATAGAATATCTGAAAATACTTATGGTATTATCGGCAGTAGCTGGGTGTATTTTTTAAATATTAGTAATAATATAATTATTAATAATGTTAATGATGGAATAAATGCGTACTTAGCGAATAGCAATATAACGAATAACATTATTAATAATAATGGTTGGGACGGTATTGCATTTGAGGCATCTACGAATAATGTAGTAAATGGAAATGTCATAAGTTATAATGCTTCAAATGGATTATCTTGCCTTTCATCATGTAATTATAATACAATAAACAATAATCAATTTAATGATAATGGCGGTAGTACTGGTAATTCATCCATATATGTTTCTGGTGGAGATAATATTGTTATTTCTAATAATGTGATCATGGACAGTGCTGGAACTGGATATGCTATTGATATTAGTTCATCAGGATCTAATAATAACTATATTAGTGGAAATTATTATTCCGGTACTGGAGCTTCGTCAATAAGAGATTTGGGTACAGGAACTAACTTTACCCAACACAATCGTCTCACCGTAAACGCCGGCGCATCGGATTATTCCGCCGCCTATACCGCATTATCGGTTACCCAATCCGGCACCGGCGATATTGTTAATTTCTTTGATGGCGCTACTGAGGTATTTACGATACTGGATGGCGGGAATGTCGGTATCGGCGACGACAGCCCGGATAACAAGCTGGATATTATGTCATCCGGCGCGGCTTCAACATTCCTTGCCATTGCAAATACGAATGCCGGCGATTATGACGCGGCTATCAAGTTTGAGCTGGTAGATAATACTCCAGCCTGGGTTATGGGCGTTGACGATTCGGACGGGGACAAGTTCAAGATTTCCAGCTCCACTGCTTTGGGAACGAATGACCGCTTTGTAATAGATGTTAATGGCAATATCGGTATCGGCACATCTTCGCCTTTGGCGCGCATGGATATCTACGGCAACCTCACCCTTTCCGGCGCAGATCGCTATATCAATTTTGGCGATGGTACCGGCACATCGTCTTATGGCTTCCGTGATAATGGCGGTACGATGCAATACAAAAATAGCGGCGGGCAGTGGATCGATATCGGTTCGGCAGGGTCAGCGGGTGAGTTGGGTTCTCTTTCGAATGTATCGGTCGGCGGAGCGGTAACGGGCGATTTACTTATGTTTAACGGTTCGAGCTGGGTCAATGCAGCAACCGCTACGCTTGGGCTTTTGTATCCGTCTAATATCGGCTCAACCGTCCAAGGCTATGACGACGGCCTGCAAGCGCTTGCTGTATTCAATTTAAACGGCTTGATGTTGCAGACAGCTGACAATACTTTTGCGGCAACATCCACCCTTGCCATCAACTTCGGCGGCACCGGCGCGACAACTCCTGCCGGCGCAATTACCAATCTTGGACTCGACAATATTTATACATATGGCATCACAACCCAAGGCAACAACGGCGAGCTTTGGATGTCGGACGGCAGTGGAGCGGGGACGTGGATGGCGACTTCTTCTTTGGGTCTTATGAGCAGTGGATTACTTGATGGGCTTAGCAGTAATTATTTGGTTAGGTGGGACGGCTCGGCTTTTGTGGATAGCGGAATATATGATACGGGAACATTTGTCGGATTGGGCACCACTTCGCCGGCTTATCTTTTTGATGTTTCCGCTTCGTCCAGCGACTATCTGGCGCGCATCTACAATTCCAATGTTTCAGAGCTTTCCGGCGGTCTTTCGATCCGCGTGGACGGCACCGGCAACCTGCTCAATCTTAACTACGCCGGCACGGATGTCTTTACGGTTACCGGAGCGCAGACGACATTCAATAATCCTGTCAGCTTTGCCTCGATCGGAAACGTCAGCCTGGCCAATGATCTTGTTATGACAAACGCAAGCGCCGGCAATATCCTATTCAACGGTCCGGGATATATCCGGACGGATTCGTCTTGGCAGAATCTGAATCTGACTATTTCGGCAGCCAATCTGGGCGAGGTCATTATCGATGATACTCTAAACGTAACAAGCACGACTACGCTTGCCGATTTGCTATACATAAATCCGACACTTGGTAATGTCGGCATCAGTACTTCGTCGCCTTTGGCAAAGCTCGATGTTTACGGCAACTTGATGCTTTCGGGCACAGACCGATATATCAGTTTTGCTACCAGCTCTGGAGTAAACGGCTATGGATTTAGGGACAGCGCCGGTACGCTCCAATACAAGAATATGAACAGCCAATGGACTGCGTTTTCAACCAGCACTGTATCCGCGATTGATGACCTAAGCGATGTTACTATCTCCTCGGTCTTGAATGGAAATCTGCTAAAATACAACGGCTCTGTCTGGGTAAATGTTGCCACCTCCACATTGGGTCTGCAAACGCAGGATTCAACGCTGACAGCGCTAGCCGCGTTTGATGAAAACGGCCTAATGATCCAGACTGCTACTGATACTTTTACAGCCACTTCTGTTTTGGCAATCAATTATGGCGGTACGGGCGCCAATACGATTTCCGGTGCAAGGACTGCGCTTGGCCTTGCTATTGGTACGGATGTGCAGGCGTATGACGCGGGGCTTGGCAATTTGGCAAGCTACAACACGGACGGCTTTATTTATCAAATAGCAGACAATACATTTGCGGGTACCAGTACAATCGCGATAAATATGGGTGGCACAGGTGCGACAACAGTCGCCGGCGCAATAACCGCACTTGGTTTGGATAATATTTATTCTTATGGAATTACAAGTGCTGGTACTTATGGCGATCTTTGGATGTCGGACGGATCCGGAGCCGGACAATGGCTGGCAACATCCAGTTTGGGCTTGACAAATTTTAGTACCAATCTGAATGATATTGCCAATATTACGGCCGGCGATTATGGCGAGATAATAATGTGGGACGGAATAAATTATGTCGGAATGGCAACCTCGACCCTTGGCTTTATTGCTGATAATGATTTTACGGCTAACGGTATCATGGTTCGCACCGCCGCTGGTATTTATGCCAGCCGCTACGCGACTGGCACTTTGAATGAGATTTTTGTGGCAAATGGTGACGGTGTTGCCGATAATATTACAGTTAGTTTGCCGGATGTTGTTTACCTGGGCGCAAATGGCAAGTTGGGACGCGACGCAGACAATCTGCTTGACTACTCGATTGACAATCAGTTGACATTCAGGAATAACGGCGCAGACCAGATGATTCTTAATTCAAATGGCTACCTTGGTATCGGCACGACAACGCCGCAAAATGCTTTGACCGTATTATCCGCCGACGGTGCTCAGCTCCGTTTGGCTTATGACACGAATAATTATGTCAATTTCCTGGTTAATAATGCCGGTGAGCTTAGTATTCAGCCATCCGGTCTAGCCACCTCGACCATCGGTTCCGGCGATGAAGCTTTGCGTATTACCGAAGATGGACGAATCGGCATCGGCACGACAACGCCATCGTATCTTTTGGATATTTATGGATCTTCAACCGAATATTTGGCAAGAATCTACAATTCTAATACCTCAGCATCTTCTAGCGGCCTAAGTATTCGCACTGACGGTACCGGCAATATTCTAAATCTAAACTATGCCGGCGCAGATGTCTTTACCGTTACCGCCGAACAGTCCATATTTTACAATCCGGTCGCCTTTGTCGCGGCTGGTGATATTGATTTTGCGAATAATATTACGATGAGCAATGCCGGGGGCGCTTACCTTGATTTTAGCGGTGCCGGATACATCCGCACGGACAGCGGTTCCGAAGATTTGGATCTGACATTCTCGGCCGCGAATAATGGCAGTGTGATTGTGGATGATACGTTTACGACGACTGGTACGACGACACTGGCCAGTTTAATATACATTGATCCGTCAACCGGAACGGTTGGAATTAGCTCATCTAGCCCTTCATATTTGTTTGCAATTGGAAACAATCTTGGCATTAATTCTGTCGGAACGTTAACTGGTGGCACTTGGAATGGCAACGTGATTGGCGTTGCTTATGGCGGCACAGGAACGACAAGTACACCGACACTTGGACAGATTTTGGTTGGTAACGATGCTAGCGGGTATAATTTTGTCGCTACCGGCTCACTTGGTTTATTGGGTAACAATATTATTTCAACGTTAACTACCAACTATGCCAGCAAATGGAACGGCTCGGCATTTGTAAACTCATTAATATTTGATAATAATACAAATATCGGTATTGGCACATCATCACCGCTTGCTAAACTAGACGTTTACGGCAATCTCACTCTTTCCGGCATGGATCGTTACATTAATTTTGGCGATGGCACAGGCACATCATCTTATGGCTTTCGTGATAATGGCGGGACAATGCAGTATAAGAATAGTGGCGGGCAGTGGATTGATATTGGTTCTGCCGGATCAGCGGGCGAACTGGGTTCACTTTCAAATGTTTCTGTGGGCGGGGCGGTAACGGGCGATTTATTGATGTACAACGGATCAAGCTGGGTTAATGCTGCGACTGGTACGCTGGGATTGCAAGTTACCGGCAATTATCTGGACGATTCTGATTTTTCCGCAAACGGCCTTATGGTCCGCACTGCCAATGGAACATACACAAGCCGTTCGGCAACTGGTACTTTGAACCAGATTAGCGTCTTAAATCCGACCGGCGAAGCGGGCGATATCCAATTCGGGCTGTTTGACACCATATATCTTGGCGCCAACGGGAAGATTGGCCGCGACGCGGATAATCTTTTAGATTTTTCAACCGATAACCAGCTGACATTCCGCACGAATGGAACGGACCAAATGATTTTGGATGCCACAGGCAATCTGATGCTCGGCACCTCGACCGCAAGCTCCAAGCTCACCCTGCTTTCCACCGGCAACCAGCTGACATTGGCTTATGATGCAAATAATTATACCAATTTCTCGACCGACAGTTCCGGCCGTTTGAATATAGTTTCTTCTGCCGCAAGCGCGGGTGGCCGCTCGCTCCTAGTACTCGGCTCCGGCTCAGCCGCGGATGTAGGCACGATTATGAACGGCGGAACCAATGATTATTGGATGGGGATTGATGATACGGATGGATCTTTCCATATTGGAACATCGACGACAATCGGCTCATCGACATTGTTTACGATTTTGAATAATGGGAATGTAGGAATCGGGACAACTTCGCCGGATGCTAATTTTACTGTTGTTGGAAATGGTACAAATTTAAGTGAAAATCCTGTATTTTCTTTACTGAATGGATCGTCAACAAATTTATTGACTGTTTTGGAAAATGGTAGTCTGGGAATCGGCTCCAGCTCTCCAACCGGATTATTAACGATTGATAATAGAGAATTGATGAGTGTACAAGACTATTTTACAATAATAGAGCAAGGTGGTCTGAATGTTTTTTCTGTAGGTAGGTACGGTGTAGTGAAAATTGGCAACTATCCGCTTTCCGGAAATTTTGCGGCTGATTTAAGTGTATTTGCCAGAGGAGGGAGTACTCCGATAGTTGATGTGCAAACTGAAGCACAAAAAAATGCTTTTTTCATAAACGGAGATGGGTGGGTTTCTATTGGCACAAGCTCAAATCAAGACTTGTTGTCAAGCGATAGATATGAATTGACCGTGCAAAGTCTGATTGGCGGATTGGATCCGCAAATTTTTAGAGCTTTGAATAGTAGTGGACAGTATGCGATGGTCATTAATAATGACGGTAATATTGGCATTGGCACAACTACGCCGACCGATATGTTCGTCGTCGGCGCCACCTCCACCTCTCAATTTCTCGTAAACCAAAACGGCCAAATAACTGACGGCTCTTGGTTGGGCGACGTAATCGGACTGGCTTATGGCGGTACAAACAAAAACATGACAGCAGTCGCGGGTGGCATAGTTTATACCGATTCTGACTCTATGGAAGTAACATCAGCCGGCACCGGCGGATATATCCTTATGTCAAACGGCTCGGCCGCGCCGGCTTGGGTTTCTTCTTCGACATTTATTTGGGACAATGATTTTACATCCAATGGCATGATGGCCAGGACCGCAGCCGGAGGCTATGCTTCGCGTACGATTACCGGCACTGCCAACGAAATTACACTTGCCAACGGTGACGGCGCTTCGGCCAATCCGACTATTTCCTTGCCGGATGCAGTCTATCTTGGTACAGCCGGCGTGCTTGGGCGTGATGCGGATAATAATATTAATTTTGCAACCGATAATTATCTTTATTTCAAAACTGATACCAATACACGTCTGACAATCGACCCGCTCGGCAATATCGGTATCGGCACAACTACGCCAGACAGCGCCCTGACGATCGGCGCCGACCCCTTGAATCAATTCAAAGTAAATGACGCAGGCGGCGTAACAGCCGGCACCTGGATGGGTGAAATCATCAACCCGGCCTATGGCGGCACCGGAACCAGTACCTGGCAGACCGGGGGATTGGTATTTTCCGATGGTTCACAGCTCACCCAGAGCGCGGATCAGCTTTTCTGGGATAGCGCCAACAACCGCCTTGGCTTAGGCACGAACAATCCGCTTTATACTCTTGACGTACAAGGCAATCTGGACGGCTTTTTGTCATCTATTTATAATGCCGCCACTTCATCAAATGCCGGCGGCCTTTACCTGCGCTCCGACGGCCTAGGCAATATCCTTACCGTCAACTACAACGGCGACGATGTATTTACGGTTTCGGGCGCCGAATCCACCTTTTACAACCCGGTCAATTTTGCCGGCGATGGCGACATCAGCATCGGCCGCGATATCAACTTGATTAACGAAAGTATGGGCTATATAAATTTTTCCGGCGCCGGTTATATCCGTACGAACGACGCGTCCGCTGATTTGGATTTGACGCTTTTGGCGGCAAACGGGGGAAAGGTTATTATTGATGATATGCTGAATGTAACCGGTACGACGACGATTGCGGATTTACTCTTCATTGATCCGTCCACTGGACGCATCGGTATCGGCACATCCAGCCCGATGGGGACTACGACTCTGACGATCGACGGCTCACTTTACGCTACTGATATTTACACTTCCGGCAATACATTCTATATGAACGATCAAGCTATTCTTTCAAACGGAGGCGGCACGTTGCGGCTATATAATGCCGCAGGATATTATTCCGGCCTTCAAGCCAGTTCAACCGCCACATCCAATTTCACCTGGACTTTGCCAGTAACAGATGGCACCGACGGACAAGTGCTTAAAACCGACGGTTCCGGCGCTATGAGCTGGACGGATTTATCCATAACCGACACCTTAACGCACACATTCACTTCTGAAGAAATCTGGACTCCGGTCAGTGATCTTATTGCTATGGGCTCATATACAGTAACAATCGGTCCGGATTCTTTGGTAAACGGGATACTAGATTTGAAAGTAGACGGACAAACTGAATATAGTTTTGACGAAAACAGTCCAACCACAACAGTTAATGTTTGGCCGAGCAGTTCTGTGTCTGTTGAAGCTACTGGCATCGGATTCAACATGTCCTTAGCTTCCTATGATACATCAAAGCTTCTATCAACCCAAGACGCCATACCCGCTGACGTTATTTTTAATACAGATGGAACGAAAATGTTTATTGATGGACAACAGAATAATAAAGTATATGAATATGTTTGTTCTACTGCATTCGATATAGATACATGCTCTTATGATTCAAGCTTGGATATTTCTACCAATTCTACTAATCCTTATGGTATGACTTTTAATCCTGACGGAACTAAACTATTTGTATTGGGCGATTATCAAGATAGAATTGCTGAGTATCATTGTTCCGTTGGTTTTGACATAAGTACTTGTGTCCATGATTCAAATCTTAGTATAGCAGCATATCTTAATTATCAACGAGGATTAGCTTTTAATAATAGTGGAACAAAGATGTATTTTACGGCTTGGGCAAACAGTTATACATCTTCGAACATATATGAATTCAATTGTTCTTCCGCTTATGATATTAGTACTTGTGCGTATGATTCGGCGACAAGTTTCCACGGTGATGACATTGCTCCCGCTGATGTAGAATTTAATCATGATGGATCCCAGATGTTTGTGTTAGGTTTAAGCGGCGCAGATATTAATATATATGACTGTTCAACTAATTATGATGTGAGCACTTGTTCGTATGATTCAACTTATAGTACTCTTAGCCAAGACACATCTGTCGCGGGTTTGGTTTTCAATAATTATGGTACAAAGATGTATATGGTTGGGAATACAAACACCAAAGTATATCAGTATAATATTTCCTCTGACTACTCTGGCACTACCACGGTTACAGTTATTGAAAATATCAACCTTTGGGCAGGGAATAGCGCTGGTCTTTCATATGGCGGTGGCAATGTCGGCATCGGCACAACCGGACCGTCTGATCTGTTTACGATAATGGGCACAGCAAGTTCAACTGAAAGGTTGGTAGGTTTCTATAACGGCGACGGCACCAATCTTTTCTCGGTTCTTGAGAATGGCAAAGTCGGCATCGGTACAACAACGCCAAGCGCAGTTCTGGATATCTATTCCGCAAACGCAGCATCAACTGATGTTATGTTATCAATCGGAACCTCTACCGGCGTCGGCTTCAAAATCCTCGGATCCGGTGAAGCGATTTCTGATCAGGCGTTTAATTCCGCCGGTGCCGATTATGCCGAATATTTCCACACATCAAGCAAAGACCTGATTCCGGGTGAAGCGGTTTGTATCGATGTAGCAGAAAATAATACAGTCAAGCGCTGTGATCGCGACGCGGATGGCAATATTATGGGTATTGTTTCGTCTAATCCGTCTATCGTTGGTAACTACAAAGATGAATATAAGAATAATAAAGACTATGTAATTGTGGCAATGCTTGGGCAGATTCCGGCGCGTGTTAGCGAGGAGAATGATGAAATCCGTCCGGGTGATTTGCTGACCGCTGGTATTGAACCAGGATTTTTAAGAAAAGCCGAAGCCGGAGAAGCCACTGTGGGTGTTGCCTTGGAAGAGCTAATATCCGGTGTCGCGACTGGAGAAATAAAAATATTAATATCACGCCGTAATAAATCACTAACTGTCGAAGCAGTAGAAGCGCAAATAACCGAACGTATTGCCAATATGGAAATAGAAGATGAAGTGGCGATTATGCTGGCTGACGCGATCCGCGACTATGACATTGCCGGAACGGTCGCGCCGATTGTGGACGCGCAAATAGCGATGTTTGACGCGGTTTTGGACGTGCAATTTGATGATTTTGAAAATAGATTAACTACACTGGCTAGTTCACTTAATTCAGTAATTGCTAGGGTGAGCGCCCTTGAAAATGGCTTAGGGGAAATTGATCATAGAATCAGCCTGCTGGAAGGGCTTGACTCACAAAATCTTGAGTCAAGCTCTTCACCGGCATGGCTAATGACGGTTGATGGTAATGTGGTATACACGAATGATAACGAATTAAAGACGAATATTACGAATCACGAATTAGGTACCACAACTACTCAGGATGTTGCGATTGTGGAGATTGTTACGGCTTCGACTACCGAGATTAGCGCATTTGTTGTCAATCAGAAAGGCGCGGGTGATGTTGCTGATTTTCAGACTGATGGCGTATCGATTGTGAATATTGCCGATACCGGCAAGGTAACTATCGTTGGAGAGATGATGGTTGACGGTAGGATAATGGTTTGCTCCGGCGGGGCATGTGGCAATGCACTTGACAGCGCGGTGGATGAAACGCTTGGCGATATGGGTGTGGAAGGTACACTCGTTGCTGGTGCGTTTGCCGGTTATTGCGCTGAAGGTTATGTGTGGATTCCGGGCAGTGCGAAGTATGGAACAATGCCGGGCTTCTGTTTAGCCTCTGATGAGGCGCAATCGTCTCTTTCTCCAGTTCTGGGAGAGGGTCGGGGTGAGGGTATTATAAATATCACCCAGGGTGAGGCGATGCTGGTTTGCGAGGCGGTCGGTGATGGGTATCATTTGATTAGTGAAAACGAATGGTTAACTGTGGCGGAGAATATTATTCGGAATAATGATAATGATTGTGATAAAGAAAATATTGGCTTGCAGTTGGCTATGGCAACAACGACAGACACAGTAAATTCTTCTTGTATTGCGACAAGCTCAATCGTATTTATATTATCAAATGGAAACACTCTCTATAATCTAGTTGGTGGAGCAGGCGAATGGACGGATAAGACAGTTACCCGCGCCGGTTTGATTCAGCCGGTTAGTGAAAATTGGCAGGAATATAATTCTCTTTCAAATTATAACGGTCTTAATATCGCTCCGCCATACTACTATACTTCGGAAAACGGCATTGGCCGTGTTATGACAGGCGACAATGAATTGAATTTGCGCGGATTTGTTCGCGGCGCAACCGCCTTGTTCGATTTGGATTTGTCCAATTCACCGACTACGGCTACCTCTAGTATCGGGTTTAGGTGCGCGAAATAGCCTCACCCTGCCACGCAGTAGGCGGGGTGGGGTAAGTGCCGTGGATAAAAATCTTTAAGACAATTATAATCTAAATATGAAACTAAAACAAAGTAAAAAACTTCTACTCTTAACCTGCGCAATAATTATCTTCACCATCATCGGTTTTGTCATATTCAATAAAACAAAGGAAACAAAAGCCGCCTGGTGGAATGAATCTTGGCAATTCCGCCAGTCCATCCAGGTGACCAACAATACCGGTACGCAAAACAATGTCTATATTTCCGTCACCCTGAATACCAACACCGCCTCCACCAGTATGCAAACCGATTGCGGCGATTTCCGTTTTACGCGCGAAAACGGCGAGGTCTTGCCCTACTATATCGTTTCCGGCTGTCGTACTGCCACAAATGTTATCCATATCAATTTTCCAACTTTTGACGCCGGTGAGCAGACGATTTATTTTTATTATGGTAACGCATCAGCCGAGAACGGCTTTGTGGCCAGCGATTTTGCTTCCGAGGCCAGCAACTACACAATCGGCGTTATTGGAACAGTAGAAACCGGCCCCGGCCCGGTTGGCTACTGGAGCTTTGACGAAGGTTATGGCACAACCGCCCATGACGAAACCGCAAACCGCAACGACGGCACAATTAGTGGCGCATCTTGGAAGCCGGAGAGTGAGTGTGTGGTAGGGAAGTGTCTGGGGTTTGATGGGGTAAATGACAAAGTAACAATTTCCGCCACAACCTCAGTTGTGAATACGGTTGTTTTTTGGGTCAAGGCCACGACTACGACTGCAGATTTTCTTAAATTGAACGATGTAGCGCGAATATCGGCAAGCAATGGCATTGTCAGTGCATCCGGTTTTGGTTCCCCGACGATTTATGTTGACGGCACGGTCAAAAGCGATATTACGGCAAACGCTTGGCACATGATTGCGATAACAACCGCTACCGCGATTAATGCGACAAGTACGATAATAAGTTTTTCTAATAATCAGTATTTCGGTGGTTATATTGATGATGTAAAATTTTATCCGTATGCTCGTAGTGCCGATCAAATTAAGCAAGATTATGCCGCGGGCTTGGCTGGGGTAAAGACGCCCGGGTCGGGCGTCTCTACGATGTTCGGCTCCGCCTCTGATAAATGGCTGACTGATGGGCTGGTGGGGTATTGGAAGATGGATGAAACAGCGACCACGAGCGGCGCGATTGACTCAAGCGGGAACAGCAACACCGGCGCGTTTATTTCTACGGCCAGTACAACCGGAGGAAAATTTGGTAATGGTGGAATTTTTGCCAGCAGTAGCAACGACTATATTAATGTACCTGACAAGGAGAGTTTGAATCCAAGACAGGTAACTTTGTCAGCCTGGGTCAAGTCTGATTCTGCCGGAAGCTATATTATTGCCAAAGATCCGCCGGATTCTGACAAAGGCCAAACACAGCCTGAAAAAGAAGAAATTGAAATTGCAGCCCAAACAGGAATAACGGAAAAAATCAAAACTTATGTTTTTGACCATAAAAATATTTTAACGATTTCCACTTTTTTTTATTTGGCTCTTTTTCTTTTGGGGATTTATAAAATAAAAAGAAAAGACATTGGCGACAATCTGGTTATTTGCGCTATGGCCTTGTCTGGTGCGGCCGCCTTGATTTATGAGGTCGCCGCTACTCAGGCTTTGACCTATTTTTTCAATTCCAGTTCTTATTCCGTGGCCACAGCTATCATCTCTTTTCTTTTGGGGCTGGCGCTCGGTAGTTTTATTATTTCCAAGTATTTGCCCAAAATTATTCATCCCACCAGGCTTTTGATTGTTATGCAGATACTGGCCGGCATTTATGCCCTGTTAGTCTTCCCGCAGTATTACAAAATTGTTTCCGTTCTGCCGCTTTTCTATGATATGGTGGCTGATTCAAGCGTCCTGACCTTGGGAATAAAATTCTTTGTTGGGATAATTTTCTTACTTTTCCCAACAATTATGCTCGGGGCCTCTTTTCCTTTGGCTTCAGCACTTATAATCAAAGACGTTAAAACTGCCGGCAGTGATGTGGGACGGCTTTATTCTTGGGATTTGATTGGCGCGGTTTTTGGCGCGCTGGTTTCCGGTTTTATCTTATTGCCAAAATTCGGACTGACAATCGCTTTCGCGACTGGAGCGGTTTTGAATATGCTTGCCGGACTGCTACTTTGCGATATCAAGAAAAAGAAGATGCTGTTAGCTTTGACGGGTTTGGCAATTTTCATTCCACTTATCGTTTTCGGTATCGGTAATCGAAGCTTGGCACCGCTTGCTTTTGTTTCCAGTCCTTTGGAAACGGAGCCGCTAGTGGAAAAGGACATACTATTCAGAAAAGAATCAGCTTTTGGAGAGATTTTGGTAACAAACAAGAACGAACAGCCGGCGCTTGCCATCTCAAAGATAGTTCAATGCAATACGAACTATCCGCCGCTTTTGAAAAATCTGGAAAAAGTCTTGGCTGTAATGCCTGCCAAAGAAAAAGCCTTGGATGTCGGTTTGGGTTGTGGCTACTCTGCGAACGCGATTGCCTCCAGTTCAAAAATAAATCATCTGGACATTGTTGAGATTAATCCGGTACTTACAAACACTCTGAAATATTTTGACAATGACAGCTTGCTGAGTAATGAAAAAGTTGTTTTAAATAACGATGATATCATGCACTATTTAGCCAGAACGCAGAATACCTATGATTTTGTGAATGTTGAACTGAACATGCCTTCGCTTTCCCAGGTTTCGCCTTTTTATTCCGAGGAATATTTTCAATTATTAAAACAAAAAATCAGCCCCGATGGTACAATTCGTTTATGGGTTTGTTGTGGAAATTATGAATTTGTCAAAGCGGTTTATAAAACTCTGGATAAGGTTTATCAAGATATAACAATAAAGACTGATATGGATGAGCGAGAAGGAAAAGACAACTATTATAATACGGAATTCATTATCGGTGGTCAGGCAAAAACATTTGAACAAAATGCCGCCGAGAAAAAACTGCAAAAGAGGATTGAAGGCGACAAGCATTTCAAAATCAGCACTTTGGATAATCAATCAATCGGGCAGATCTGGTACGATTGGAGCCAAAAGAATTATAAAGACTATTTTATCCAGCCCGAAAAAATAACTAAAAGCAAAAAACCAATCATCAAGGATTCTTATCTTTTCCCTTTGGATGTCAAACCCGGCGACATGATGGACGCCGGCGCGCGAGTAGTTGACGAAAACGGCATTGAATCGGTAAAGATTTCTTTCCCGCATGAAAAGGGCGAGGACTGGGTGAGTCTGGAATTGAGCGAAGGCACGATTTATGACGGTCTTTGGAAGGGCGAATGGCCGGTGCATGATACGATAGATAAAACATACTACAGCCGTTTGGTGGTGGAGAATAACGATGAAATTAAAGAAGAGAAGGTGATTAAGTGGAGTGATTTAGTACCCCCTCCTCCTTGTTGGTTGATGGTCTTTGATCAACTATCGTATACTGTAGATATCGGTTCATCTGTTGCAATAGGAGTTATGTGTACGGAATCTGGTAATGACGTTGGAGTAGATTGGATAGATAATACAAGCGGAGGTTGGGGATTGATTCCTGAGAATGACACGGATATTGATTGTTCCGGAGATGTTTGTTCAGGTTTAGTTAATTTTAGTTATTTTGTATATAAAAATATAGCATGTAAGGAAGCAGGTGTTTATGCTATTCGTGTTGGTTATGAGAATATTGAAACATTTTTGACATGCAACGCTGTCGATAAATCCGATGTCCCTTACGCCCTAAGCACCGTAAACGGCGGGCAGTTTTTGATCAAATCCGGTGATACGGATTATATTGTTGATGCCATGACTGATATTAATGATGGAGAGTGGCATCATCTGCTTGGCACTTATGACGGTTCGGCTATGAAGCTTTATGTGGACGGCAATTTGGAAGACACGAATACTGATTTTTCCGGCGATTTGCCGGTTGTGGTGGGAGATGTGCATATTGGGGCAGATTACGAGGCAAGTCCGGGTAATTTTTTTAATGGCCAATTGGATGAGGTTCGGGTTTATAATCGAGCGCTGGCAGACGCCGAGGTTCAGCGTCTCTACGAATGGGCACCGGGGCCGGTGATGCATTTGAAGATGGATGAGATGAGTGGGGCTAGTGCTTTTGATTCAAGCGCTCATGGCAATGAGGGGGCTTTGACCAATGGTCCAACTTGGACTCAGGGAAAATATGGCGCTGCGGTGCAGTTTGATGGCGACAATGACAATATATTGATTGATAACGGTTTTGATACGGTTAATCATTTGACAATCGCTTTTTGGATAAAGCCGAATAATATGACATTGGACCAATATGTTACGTTTGACGGCGATAAAAAATCAGTTATACTCGGTTATCAGGATAATTATTTTAATATTTATGATTATCCGACCGGTACGGCCGCGGATACGCAAATCTCCGCCACGCAAGGTGTTTGGCAGTATATTGTTTTTACCGCGAATGAGACGAATATCCAGGGTTATAAAAATGGACAATTGATTTTTAACGTTGTCGGTGTTTTGGATGCGGGCGCAACCTCTTATCGGCTGTCTGCGGAAACTGGCGGATTTAACGGCGCCATTGATGATTTCCGAATTTATGATTACGCCCGCACGCAAAAACAAATTCTCGAAGACATGAACGGCGGCGGGCTGGCAGTTAATTCGCCGATGATTGAATTGAATTTTGATGAAGGTTATGGCGCGGCGGCTCACAATGAAGGCATCGGCGGCGCCATTCTGAATGGCACCCTTGTTCCCGGCGCAGGCGGAGGTAATACTAGCGCCACCAAGATGTGGGACATGGGCGGAAAATTTAAAAAGGCAATTGAGTTGGATGGGGTGGATGATTATGTGAGTGTGCCGGATTTTGGGTATTAATGTCTGAACCACTGATTAGCACTGATTACTCTGATTTCACTGATTTTGAATAATAAACAATCAGTGAAATCATGTGTAATCATGTGATAATCAGTGGTTCGGACAAAATACCATGCCACAAAAACTCAAACTAACAATTCACCTCGCAATCATCCTATTCTCCCTAGGTCTGGTTAGCTATGCCCACGCCGCCAACTCATCCCTCTTTTCCCTAAGCATCTGGGTAAATCCATCTTCGTCGGTTGCGTCCAAGGCAATTATCGGCAAGGCCGAAGAGATGCGTATAGCAACCGATGCCACAGGCCACCCGCTTTGTCAGATCAAGTCTACGACTTGGCAGACCGCGGTTGTTTCGTCCGAGAAAATTGCAGTCGGCGCTTGGGCGCATATCGCCTGCACCTATGATCTGTCAAGTCTGCGGATATATGTTAATGGTGAATTGGTCGGCACGCAAGCGCTTACAGCCGTAGCAGACGACACGTCCGCGCTTGTCAAAATCGGCAAAGACGACAGCGCCAGCACGCCATACGGTGTATTGGCCGGCTTGGTTGATGAATTCAAATTTTTTAATTTTGCCCTGAATGCTGACGAGGTGAAGCAAGAATATAACGGTGGAGCGGCTTTTACGATGGGTGCGGCTACTTCCGCCAACAACAATGGCACGACCGTCACCGGCGCTTCAACTGAGTATTGTGTGCCGGGTGATACAGCCATTTGCACCAAGCCGGTGATAGAATTAAAAATGGACGAAATGACTGACGGGACGGTTTATGATGCGAGCGGGAATGGGATTAATTGGACGATTTCGGGGGCGTCTTGGGCGAATGGGAAGTATGGGGGTGGTTTGGGGTTTGATGGAAACAATGATTATGTCGAAACTATTAGCACTTTATATGCCACAGGGGATACAATCTCAGCTTGGATTTATTTGCGTGGATATGGTGAGAATAATGTCGGAACTATTCTTCAGCAAGAATATGTCAACCGTTTACGCATTTCGAGTTCAGGCGAATTAGTGTTTGAAATTTTGGGCTATACGATAGCAAATGACTTATGGTCAACGCCTGATAATTCTTTGGTTTTAAACAAGTGGAATCATGTTGTTGTTACTAATCTAGCCAATCCGAATTTTTATATCAACGGCATTAAAATTGCAGTAACTCAAGATACAGTCCATTCAGGAGCACACCCTGCTCCTCCTGATGGGACATGGATAATCGGAGATAATAAAAATTACACAGGTAGTTTTAATGGAGTAATTGACGATATTAAGGTCTATGGCTACGCCCGCACTCCGGCGCAAATCGCCTGGGGCTATAATCGCGGGAAGCCGGTTGCCGAGTATCGTTTTGATGAGTGCGGCGGGTCTGTTATTCATGATGAGAGTGGCATTGGCCTTAACGGCACTTTGTCGCTTGGCGCGAGCGGCGTAACCGCCGTTGGCACCTGCGCTTCCTCTTCCAATTCTTTTTGGTACAATGGGCGAGCGGGGAAGAATAATAGCTCTGCTAGTTTTGACGGTACAAATGATTATATTGATGTCGGTGATACGAATTTGAATATCAATGCGGTTTCGTTTTGGATTAAGCAGGATTATCTGGACAGTAATATAATTGACTTGGATGGCGGTACGCATAAAATTACTTTGTCTAACGGAGTAATTACAGCCACAGGTTTTTCTACATCAAGTATTTATATTGACGGAGAAATTAAAGCAACTTTGCCAGATAATGTCTGGCACCATGTTCTCGTAACTACAGCCACGGCCATTGATGCGAACAATTTTGATATCGGCCGGATCGGCACGGATTATTTTAGCGGTCAACTTGATGAAGTGAAATTATATAATTATGCTTTGACCGCCGTGCAAGCCAAAACCGATTTTTCAGGGGGAGCGGTTGGATTTGGGTATTCGGGAATTGTAAGCGGGGCGGCGTTGGTTGGGCAAGTAGTTTGCGGTGATGGAGTCGTACAAGGAAGTGAAGAATGTGAATGTGGGGTTGGTGGTTGGTCAGGTAGTATTGGCGATTTATGGTGTTATTATAGTCTTTCTGAATGTGATAATTGTGTTTATATTAGCGGTGCGTAATGTAGTGGACCAGCTATGTAACTGTCGAGCAAGCGAAAAATGTTTATAATAGCGGGGCGGCGGTAAGATTCTAACAGTCTGAGCCACATGATTATCACTGATTACACATGATTTCGCTGATATTTATAATCAGTGTAATCAGGATAATCATGCGTTAATCAGTGGTTCAGACAGATAATCAGTGGTTCAGACGGTTATTTGTATAACCCCACCAAAATATGTTATAATAACAAAAGAAATCCACAATATTTATATTGTCTTTTGTTAATGAATTTACGCATCCCCATAAAAAAAATCACCCGGCTTTGGCCGCAAAAGTTTGATTTTGGCAGAAAAAGCCGATTTTTTAAATTTGCGGCCGGATTATTGGTATTCATCGTGATCGGCGGTGTTTTTTTTGTGTTAAATCCTTTTGCGGTAAAAGCGGCTTGGTGGAATGATTCTTGGCTTTATCGCCGGGCTGTGCCTATCGACAATGACGGTGGCGAGCAGTCGAATGTGCGGGTAAGCATCACCCTTGATACGGCCGCCTTGATCGGAGAAAACAAGCTTAGGGCGGATTGCGGCGATATGCGTTTTGCCAAGGCAAGCGGCGAGCCTTTGGAATATTTTTTGGCAAGCGGCTGTAATACTGCAACGACCACGGTCTGGCTTAAATATGATTATCTGCCGGACGGGGGACAGACGGCTTATTTTTATTATGGCAACCCTTCAGCCGCGAGTGCCTCGGCTTTGGCGCAATTCAATGTGCCGGAAGCCGCGTCTTTTGATGCCGGCAATGCCAAGAGCGAGGAAGTCGGCCCTTCGCCCGCGCTTTATTATCAATTTGACGAAGCTGGTGGTGATATTGCTATTGATGCCATGAACAATGCCCATCCTGGCACGATTACGGGCGCGTCGCGCTTGCCGTCCGCGGCCTGCGTTGCCGGCGCTTGTTTGTCTTTTGACGGCACAAATGACGAAATATCCGTTACCAACGCCGTGCCAATTGTAAAAACCATCCAGTTTTGGGTAAGAACCGCCACCGGCAGTAACTATTTTCTGGATCTAAACTGCCTGGCCTCTGTTAGCTCTGACAATTACACGTTGAGCGCCAACAATTTTGATGACCCCACGATTTATGTAAACGGCCGGGAAACAAGCGCGATTATACCCGGACAATGGAATTTTGTTACGATTACAAGTGAAACCGCCACGGCCACGGTCAATTTGGCAATCGGCAAGATTGGCACAGATTATTATGCTGGCCATTTGGATGAGCTAAAGATTTACCCTTATGTCCGCACTCAAAGTGAGGTTAAACAGGACTATGCCGTTGGCCAAAAAGGCTATTCCAGTCTTCAAGGCTCAGCCGCTATTTTTGGTAGTAATAGCCGGGACAGATTGAATGAAGGCCTGGTCGCGTATTATCAGATGGATGATACTACTTGGGCTACTACTTCGAATAGTGTTACGGATGATAGTTTATATAATAACCATGCTAGGCCTTTCGGCAATGCCTCAACCACCGCCAGCGGCAAATTCTCCCGCTCCGGCGCTTTTGATGGTTACGGCGACTACCTCACTGCCTCCTCTGTCCCACTCATGTCCGACACCGGCCAAATCACCATCAGTTCCTGGATAAACCCATCGGACACCATCACCGCCACCTCTGGTGTTATCCAAGACCTGATAGACGACGGTACGCATCGGATATTCATGGACACCGACGGCACGCTCAAATTCACGATTGATTCGGATACGCCGGAGCAGTTTACTGATGAAAAAGGTGAAACGGAGTTTGGGGGATTAAATGGAACGGTTTATGCTATGGCGGAATATAATAATGAACTTTATGTGGGGGGAGATTTTAAAGCTGCCGGAGGAGTGTTTGGTAGAAATTATATTGCTAAATGGGATGGAAGAAAATGGCACACCGTTGGCACTACGAGCGATATCAACAGCATTGTCCGCACCCTCGCCGTCTACAATGGTTCTCTCTACGTCGGTGGCTGGTTTACCAACGTAGCCGGTATCACCGGTCGCGACTACTTCGCCCGCTGGGATGGCAACATCTGGAACACCGTCGGCGCCGTCAGCGATATCAACGACAATGTTCTCGCCTTAGCCGTTTACAATGGCACACTCTACGTCGGCGGCGCATTTACTAACGCCGCAGGTGTAACTAACCGCAATTACATTGCTCGCTGGGACGGCAGCACCTGGAACACCGTCGGCGCCGTCAGCAATATCAACAGCCACGTCCTCGCTCTAGCTGTCTATAGTGGTTCGCTCTATGTCGGTGGCATATTCACTAACGCCGCAGGTGTAACTAACCGCAATTACATTGCTCGCTGGGACGGCAGCACCTGGAACACCGTCGGCGCCGTCAGCAATATCAACAGCTATGTCTACGCATTAGCCGTTTACAATGGATCCCTTTACGTCGGTGGCGGTTTTACTAACGTCGCTGGTGTCACTGGGCGCAATCGCATTGCTCGCTGGGACGGCTCCTCTTGGAACACCGTTGGCGCCGTTACCAATATTAACGAAAGAGTTTTATCTCTAGCTGTCTACAACGGTTCATTGTATGTTGGCGGATGGTTCACTAACGCCGCTGGCGTCACCGGCCGTGACTACATCGCCCGTTGGGACGGCTCCTCTTGGAACACCGTCGGCGTTATCAGTAACCTAAATTACGGTGTACATGCAATTAGTGTCTACAACGGTTCCCTCTACGTCGGTGGAGAATTCACCAACGTAGCTAGTGTCACCGGCCGTGACTACATCGCCCGCTGGGACGGCAGTATCTGGAACACCGTCGGTGCCGTCAGCGAAATCAACGACGCCGTCCTTGCCCTAGCCGTCTACAACGGTTCCCTCTACGTTGGTGGTGCTTTTACTAACGCCGCCGGCGTCACCAACCGTAACTACATCGCCCGCTGGGACGGCAGTACTTGGAACACCGTCGGTGCTGTCAGCGATATCAACGACGCTGTCTACGCGCTGACCGTTTACAACGACTCCCTCTACGTCGGGGGCCAATTTACCAACGTCGCCGGCGTCACAAACCGTAATAACATCGCCCGCTGGGACGGTAGCACCTGGAACACCGTTGGCGTTGTTGGTGATATTAATAGCGTTGTTCTTGCTCTAACCGTCTACAACGGATCCCTCTACGTCGGAGGCCAATTTATCAACGCCGCCGGCGTTACAAACCGCAACTATATCGCCCGCTGGGACAGTAGCATCTGGAATACCGTCGGTGTTGTTAGTGATATTAATAGCATTGTTCTTGCCCTAGCCGTCTATAACGGATCCCTCTACGTCGGCGGTTATTTCACCGACGCCGCCGGCGTCTCCAACCGCAACAACATCGTTCGTTGGGACGGCACAAGCTGGAACACTGTCGGCACCGTTAGCGATATCAACAACGGTGTCGACGCCCTAGCCGTCTATAACGGATCCCTCTACGTCGGCGGCTGGTTTACCGACGTAGCCAGCACCACCGGCCGCGACTACCTTGCCCGCTGGGACGGCAACATCTGGAACACCGTCGGCACCGTCAGCGATATCAACAACGGTGTTGACGCCCTAGCCGTCTACAACGGATCCCTCTACGTCGGAGGCCAATTTATCAACGCCGCCGGCGTCACCAACCGTAACTACATCGCTCGCTGGGACGGCAGCACATGGAACACCGTCGGCGCCGTTAACAACCTAAATAGCTTTGTCAATGCCCTAGCCGTCTACAACGGCTCCTTATATGTCGGCGGCAGTTTTCAGCCGTATTTTACCAGATATTCATCTCTCAATGATCTATCCGTCACTACATCACTGCCGTTCAGCGCCAACTGGCAAAATGTTTCTGCCGTTTACGACGGTTACTCTGCCCGCATCTACATCGACGGTATCCTCTCCGGCGAAACCCTTGGCTCTATCCGTCCCAAAGCCGTGTCGCAAACGAATTATTTTGTCGGCACTGGTTTTGGCACATCTTTTGCAGGCGCAAATGAGCCGTTCTATGCCGGCCAGCTCGATGACGTGCGCATTTATAACCGCGCCCTTAGTCAATCCGAAGTTACGGCACTTAATAATTGGGCGCAGGGGAAGACATATTATTTTAAAATGGATGAGAATCAGGGGAGTGTTTTATATAATGCTTCCGGAGTTACCGCTGATTTTGCCAGCACTACTGGCGCTTGGACGCGGGGGAAGATTAATTCGGGGGTGGGGTTGGATGGAGCTAGCGCTAGCGCTTTAATTTCTAATTTCCAATTTCCAATTTCCAATCAATTTTCAATTTCTGAATGGTTTAATTTTCAAACATTGGCAACGGGGAAGCCGATAATATCGCATTGGGGTAATTCACAGAATGACGTTTTAATAAAAACCAGTGACATAAATAGTGATGAAATAACTGTCTGCATTGCCGCTTCTGGCACGGATGATTGTGCAAATGGCGCAACGACCACGGCGGCGGATTTGGTGGCTAATACTTGGTATCATATTCATGTGGCTTATGACGGCACAGCTTCGGGAAATAACGGCCGGCTCAAGGTTTATTTGAATGGGGCGGAGCAGGCGCTTGGCTTCACGGGGACGATACTAGCTACTATTCAGAATCTAGAAGCTGATTTGGAGCTGGGTGGGGATGCGGATTTGGGGGTTTATTCACATGTCAAGTTGGATGAATTTATGGTTTATGGCTACACGCGTACGCAGGCGCAAGGGTATTCGGATTTGCGTGGTTGTGATGATTCAGGAGAATATTGTCAGGTGAATGATCCACTTATGCATTTACAATTAAATGAAGGCAAGGGAACGCTGGCCAATAATTTTGCCGGTGCTTTTGACGGCACAGTAAACGGCGCAACTTGGCCAAAACCGGAGGAATGTCTTTTTGGCTCTTGCCTGTCTTTTGACGGTACGAACGACAGCCTGGACGTGAGCGGGACAATACCTTTGATACAGACTATCCAATTTTGGGTCAAGACCGCGACCGGCGTGAGTGAATTTATTGATCTGAACGGTTTAACCAGTATCAGCTCAAGCAACAATACCGTAGCGACAGATAATATTTCCAATCCGACAATCTATGTCAATGGCGGAGTATCTAGGGCGCTTGTACCCGGCCAATGGAATATGATTACGGTTACGACCGAAACCGCCACTTCGGCTATTGATTTGGCAATCGGCAAGATTGGGTCAGCTTGTTACTCCGGCTATATGGACGAAATAAAAATCTATCCTTATGTCCGCAGTGCCGCCGAAATCCGTCAAGACTATTCTACCGGCCTGCGCGGCTATGCGAGCCAAAACAGCCCGGGCGCGACCTTTGGCACAAACGGTCAAGGTAGGTTGAACAACGGTCTGGTCGCGCACTACCAAATGGATGAAGCCAGTTGGAGTACGACCACGAACAGCGCGCTTGACTCAAGTATTTTTCAAAATAACGCTCGCCCAGCTGGCGACGCCAGCACCACGGCTAGCGGCAAATTCAGCCGCGGCGCCAACTTCGACGGTTACGGCGACTACCTCACCGCCTCCTCCGCCCCGCTCATGTCCGACACCGGCCAAATCACCATCAGCTCCTGGATAAACCCGTCGGACACGATTACCGCCACCTCCGGCGTTATCCAAGACCTGATTGACGACGGCACGCACCGGATATTCATGGACACCGACGGCACCCTCAAATTTACGATTGACTCGGATACGCCGGAGCAGTTTACCAATGAGAAAGGAGAGACGGAGTTTGGGGGATTAAATGGAACGGTTTATGCTATGGCGGAATATGATAATGAGCTTTATGTGGGGGGATATTTTCAATCTGCTGGAGGTGTCACAAATCGTAACTACATCGCCCGCTGGAACGGCTCTGTCTGGAACACCGTCGGCGCCGTCAGTGATATCAACGATACTGTCAATGCCCTAGCCGTCTACAACGGCTCTCTCTACGTTGGTGGCGCCTTCACGAACGCCGCTGGCGTCACCAACCGGAACCGCATCGCTCGCTGGGATGGCACAAACTGGAACACCGTCGGCGCCGTCAGCGATATCAATAACACTGTCCGCACTTTGGCCGTCTACAACGGTTCCCTCTATGTCGGTGGTAGCTTCACAAGCGCCGCCGGTGTCACAAATCGCAACTACATCGCCCGCTGGGACGGCTCCACCTGGAACACCGTCGGCGCCACCAGTAACTTAAATAGCGTCGTCTATGCCCTCGCCACCTACAACGGCTCCCTCTATGTCGGCGGCAATTTCACCAACGCCGCCGGCACCACCGGCCGCGACTACATCGCCCGCTGGGACGGCTCCACCTGGAACACCGTCGGCGCCACCAGTAACTTAAATAGCGTCGTCTATGCCCTCGCCACCTACAACGGCTCCCTCTATGTCGGTGGCAATTTCACCAACGCCGCCGGCACCACCGGCCGCGACTACATCGCCCGCTGGGACGGCTCCACCTGGAACACCGTCGGCGCCACCAGTAACTTAAATAGCGTCGTCTCTGCCTTCGCCATCTACAACGGCTCTCTTTATGTCGGCGGCTGGTTCACCAACGCCGCCGGCACCACCGGCCGCGACTACATCGCCCGCTGGGACGGCTCCACCTGGAACACTGTCGGCGCCGTCAGTGATATCAATGGCGATGTCTACGCCCTAGCCGTCTACAACGGTTCTCTCTACGTCGGTGGCGACTTCACCAACGTCGCCAACACCACCGGCCGCAACTACCTCGCCCGCTGGGACGGCAGTGTCTGGAACACAGTTGGCGCCATCAATAATCCAAATAGCGTTGTCCGTGCCCTCGCCACCTACAACGGCTCCCTCTATGTTGGCGGTTTATTCAGTAATTTCGCCGGTGTAAGCGGTCGCAATAACATTGCCCGCTGGGACGGCAATACCTGGAACACTGTTGGCACTGTTAATGATATTAGCGGAGAAGTAAAGGCCTTTGCCATCTATAATAGCTCTCTTTACATAGTGGGAAGTTTTACTAACGTGGCAGGAATTACAGGTCGTAATTATATCGCCCGTTGGGATGGTAGTACATGGAACACTGTTGGTGATATTAACGACATAAATGGTATCACAGAAACTATGGCTGTTTATAATAACTCCCTTTATGTTGGTGGTTTTTTTAATAATGTTGGCGGTGTTCTTGGTTGCACTAATCTTGCCCGCTGGGACGGCTCTGCCTGGAGCACTGTCGGCGCCGGTAATGCTATAAATAATCGTGTTTATGTTCTCGCTGTTTATAAAAATTCTCTCTACGTTGGCGGTATGTTTTCTTCTGTTGCAGGTTTATCAGGAGGAAATAATATCGCTCGTTGGGATGGAAGTGCTTGGAATACCGTCGGCTTAAGCAGTATCAATAATCACGTCTACGCCTTAGTCGTTTATAACAATAGCCTCTACGTCGGCGGTATTTTTACAAATGTCGGAGGCATAATTGGCCGCAACTATCTTGCCCGCTGGGACGGCTCCATCTGGAACACTGTCGGCGCCGTCAGTGATATCAACTACTATGTCTACACACTTGGCATCTACAACGGTTCCCTGTATGTTGGTGGTGATTTTACCAATGTAGCCGGCATTACCGGTCGTAACTACATAACTCGTTGGAATGGCAGTATCTGGAACACCGTCGGTGTTATAAATAATCTAAATGACTCTGTGAGTGCTCTTGCCGTCTACAACGGAGATCTCTTCGTTGGCGGTTTTTTTAAACAATCTCTATTAAAATATTCTTCAAATAATGACCTATCCGTTTCAGCAACACTAAATAACATAAACAATGCCTGGCAAAATGTCACAGCCGTCTACGACGGCTATTCAGCCAAAATTTACATAGACGGCGTTTTCTCCGGCGAAACCATTGGGTCCATCCGCCCAAAAGCCGTGTCACAAACGAATTATTTTGTCGGCACCGGTTTTGGATCCAGCGCTCCGGGTGCCAGTCCAGGGGACTATGCCGGCCAGCTCGACGACGTCCGCATCTACAACCGCGCATTAAACCAAAACGAAATCACCTCATTAAATAATTGGTCGCCGGGGCAGTATGTGCATTTGAAAATTGACGAGAGGCAGGGGAGCGTTTTGTATGATGCGTCGGGTAATAATATGAACGGTACTTCTACGGGGGTTTGGGTGGATGGGAAAATTAATTCTGGTATATCGTTGAACGGGACTAATGGCACGGCTTTAATTTCCAATTTCCAATTTCCAATTTCCAATCAATTTTCAATTTCTAATTGGTTTAATTTTCAGACGCTTGGGACCGGCAAGCCGATTATTTCGCATTGGGGTGGGGGAGAGAATAATATACTTATTAAGACTAGTGATATAAATAGTGATGAGATTTCGGTTTGTATTGCCGCTTCCGGTTCTGATAATTGCGCTAATGGCGCGACTACAACGGCGGCGGATTTGCGGGCGGGTGATTGGAATCATTTGCATTTGGCCTACAATGGCGCGAGTGCTACGAATGCTGATCGGCTTAAATTGTATTTAAACGGACTTTATCAGCCGATGTCGTTTACCGGTACTATTTCTTCAATTTTACAAAATCCATCCCGCAATCTGGAACTTGGTGCCAATGTGACGAATTCTTTGTATTCACATATCAAATTGGATGATTTTCAGGTCTACCACTATGCTCAGCCGCAGTCAAAGTTTTCGGCTGAGTTTTTCCGCGGACAGCCTGTGCACTGGTGGAAATTTGCCGAATGCAGTGGCACGCGCATCGGCGATTCGCGCACGTGGCTTTTTGGCGAGCTTGTAGTTGGTTCATCCGGCACGCAGACAATTGCCGGCGACTGTGCTTCGTCATCGGCATCAAGCGCGCGCTATAACGGGCGTGAGGGAATGTTTAGCGGGAAAGCAATCAATTTTGACGGCACAGACGATTATGCTAGTACGAGCCTCTTCAGCTGGCCGGACACGGCGGAGATGAGCCTTTCTTTTTGGGTAAATCCGAATGTGCTCGCAACCGCCAAGCCGATTGTCTCGCAATGGAACGGATCCGCCAATAGTCTCCTTATCAAAACCGACGACTCGGACAGTTCGCGCCTGCGCCTGTGCATTGCGGCAAGCGGCGTGGACAACTGCGCTAACTACGCGCAAACTCCGGCTGGAACCCTCGCAAACGGCGCGTGGAAACATATTTTTTTGACATACAAAGGGGCAGGCCCCGCAAATGCCGACCGGCTAAAAGTTTATGCTAATGGCATGAGACAGACGCTCAGCTTTGGCGGTACGATTCCCTCTGCCCTCCAAAACCCAAGTTCACCCAGCCTTAAGTTTGCCGGCGATCCGTATCTGACGACTTATGCCAATGTCAAAATGGATGAGATAAAAGTCTGGAACTATGCCTTGGATGATTTTGCGGTTAAGAGTGATTATAATGGGGGAGAGGTGATGTTTGGTAAAAGAAATCCCTGGACATGCGGTACCGATGAGCTTACCGACATTGATGGCAACAGCTACGCCACGGTTCAGATTGGGACGCAGTGTTGGATGGCGGAAAACCTGATGGTAAGTAAAAACGCCGATGGCTCAGCCGTCAACGGTACCGGCGACGTCGACACCACTCCGCCCGAGGCTTATGGTGATGTAAATTGGCAAGCCGTCGAAGGTTATCTGTACAATTGGCAAGACGCCATGAACGGCTCCACAGTTGCCAGCGCCCAAGGTATCTGCCCAACAGGCTGGCATGTGCCGTCGCATGATGAATGGACGGATTTGGATCGTTATATCTGTAATGCCGAGGGGAATGCGGATTGTGATACGGTTTTTCCGAAGGATACGACAACGACCGGTTATCTTGGGACGAATGAGGGGGCGGAGTTGAAGGCCGATGCGCCTGTTAATGGCATTGGGACGGATCCGAATGGGGATGATGGCTACAGTTTTGCAGGTCGCCTCGCCGGCTATCACCACGGTACTAGCGGTTCATTCTTAGGTCGTGGCACGTGGGGTAATTTTTGGTCTTCGTCTGAGTCCGGCACCAATGCTTGGTGCCGCCGTTTGGTTACAGTGGAGTCGCGTGTCGAACGTCAAGCGTTCTCCAAGGGTCTCGGCTGGTCCGTGCGCTGTCTTAAGGACTGAAATTGTCTGAGTCGAATCCCTCCCCTCAACCCCCTCCAAACAAAAAAATCCCCCACCCCAACCCTCCCCAAGCGTGGGGAGCTAAAGCTCCCCCTCTCCACGCTTGGAGAGGGGGCAGGGGGGAGAGGGATTTCGAAGGCAGGAGGAGGAAATAAATATAACCCAATGTATAAAAAATACAAAAGAAGCATCTATGAAATTGCGAAAGAATTGCGGAAAAACATGACATTGGCAGAAAAAACTCTTTGGCAATATTTACGAAACAATGCTTTGGATATAAAATTTCGCCGTCAAGAACCTTTTTATTTTGGCGAATATCGATATGTAGCGGATTTTTATTGTCCTGCCAAAAAAATGATTATCGAAATTGACGGTGATGTACACGATGATAGAGAAGTGAAAGAATATGACGAATTTAGAGAAGAAATATTTAATAGTCAAGGATATAAAATAATTCGTTTCAGTAATGAACAGGTGCTTAGTAGTATGGACGGGGTTTTGGAGAGTATTTTGAAAGCTTTGAAATAATATTTTCAAAAATCCAACCCTCCCCAAACAAAAAAATCCCCCCCCTCCCCAAGTATGGGGTGGGAGCTCGGAGAGCTAAAGCTCCTCCTCTCCACGCTTGGAGAGGGGGTTGGGGGGAGAGGGATTTCGGTGCTGGGATGATGAGGAATTTCGGAGATTGGAAGGGTGAGGGATTTTGACGCTGGAGAGGGTATTGACTTTTAATTGTTTTTGCAATACACTATTATTATAATAAATTTTAATATAACCACTATGAGCAGTAATACGCAGATGCAAATAAGGATTGATACGAAAACCAAGAAAGAGGCAAAAAAGGTTTTTGAGGCCTTTGGTCTTGATTTAAGCACGGCCGTAAAAATGATGCTTAAACAAGCGATTTTTACAAAAAGAATTCCTTTTGAGATTAAAGATGAAAATGGATTTAGTGTAAAATTTCGCGATGAATTGGACAAGGCGATCAAGGACGCCGAGTCTTCGTCAGAATCATATCAATCAACCGAGGAATTATTCAAAGCCTTGGCTCGCTAGCTTATGTTGCAAATTCATTTCTCAAAACAATTTAAAAAGGATTATAAAAAAATCCTTAAAAATAAAAAAGTATTAAAGCGCTTGCAAGAAGTGATTTCAATTTTAGCGCAAAACAAAGAACTAGATAAAAATTGTTACCCCCATTTTTTAAAAGGAAAATATCAAAAATATCAGGAATGTCATGTACTGCCTGATTTGCTTTTGATATATAGAATAGATAATAATAAATTGATTTTATACTTAATTAGAATAAGCAGTCATTCAGAGATATTTGAATAAGAAATCAATTTTTGAGCGCGTCATTTTTGTGAAAGCGTTTTTAGTATTAATAAAGATTATTTTTTCGCGCTTTTTTCGCATAACAATACTCTTTTTTTTAAGCTTTCCAATTCTTTTTCTATAATCAAAACTCTTTTGTTTAATTCTATTATTTTCATTCGTCTGTCAAATCCTTTTTTCAAGCCAATGTCGGTATTTACGCTAATCGCTGAATCCTTGGATGTTTGTAATAATTTTTTATTTGTAATTTTCTCCTCCTTCATAAATTTATTTTTTTAATTATAATTATATTTTGTATTCTACTCTGTTTTTTTGTTTTGGTCAATTCATTAATCCATTGATTTCTATTGATTTTACAGAAAAAATAATCAGTGAAATCAGGGTAATCAGTGAAAATCAGCGGTTCAGACAAATTTGACAATTCCCAATATTTACCTTATATTACAAATAGGATTAATCTAAAAAACTATATATTTGTAGTATTTGAATATCATTTGTAGTATTCGAATTTTACTTTGTGAAATAATTTATGCTAAGAACACACACCTGCGGTGAACTAAACAAATCAAATATAAACAGCACAGTAACCCTGACCGGCTGGGTGCATCGCCGGCGGGATCATGGCGGGATTATTTTTATAGATCTGCGTGATCGTTATGGCCTGACCCAGATCAAGTTTGGCCAAGAGATTAATCAGGCGGCTTGGGAAGTGGCAGACAATTTACGGAGTGAATGGGTGATAAAAGCGACGGGCAAAGTTATTGCTCGTCCGGATGATATGGTGAATGCGAAGCTTGCAAGCGGGGAGATTGAGGTTGAAATTGTTGAGCTAACTATTTTGAATAAATCCAAAACTCCACCATTTGAGATTGACGAGATAAAGGCTGATGAAGCGAACGAGGCTTTGCGTCTTAAATATCGTTTTGTTGATTTGCGCCGTTTTGAGCTTCAAGAAATTATCAAAACTAAAGACAAGTTTATTCAATATATCCGCAAATATTTTCAAGACCGCGATTTTATCGAAATTCAAACGCCAATCCTCGCAAACTCTTCACCCGAAGGTGCGCGCGATTTTCTTGTGCCATCCCGTTTGCACCAAGGCAAATTCTACGCTTTGCCCCAAGCGCCACAGCAGTTTAAACAATTATTAATGGTCGGAGGACTGGATAAATATTTTCAGATCGCGCCTTGCTTTCGCGATGAGGATCCGCGCATGGATCGGCATTACGGCGAGTTTTATCAGTTGGATACGGAAATGAGTTTTGTGGAACAGGAAGATATTTTCAAGCTAATGGAACCTTTGATGATCGAGCTTACTAAAAATTTTAGTGACAAGGAAATAGTCGGCTTGCGCGAAGATGGCCGTTTCAAGCAGATTCCATATCTGGAATCAATGAACAAATACGGCGTTGACAAGCCTGACTTGCGTTTTGATATGCCGATTAAATCAGTAAGTGAATTGGTAAAAGGCTGTGGCTTTAAAGTATTTGCCGATATGGCGGAAAAAGAGCGCCATGTCGTGCATGCGCTCAAAGTTGATGGTGGTGCAAAGTTTACGCGCAAAGAGATTGATGACCTAACTGAGCTCGCAAAAACAAAAAGCGCGAAAGGTTTAGCTTATATCGTTTTGAAAGAAGACGGCACACTGCAATCGCCAATCGTGAAATTTTTGGGTGATGATGTTTGTGCGGAAATTATTAAATATGTGAATGCAGTTCCGGGTGATATTATCTTTTTTGGCGCTGACGAATGGCGCGTTGTATGCGCGGCTTTGGGAGCAGTACGAAATGCCTGCGGTGCTAAATTGGGACTCAAGGACAATAAAAAAGCAGCTTGGTGCTGGGTAGTGGATTTTCCGATGTATGACTATTCTGAGATTGAGGAAGGCCGTATCGATTTTGGGCACAATCCTTTTTCCATGCCTCAGGGCGGTTTAAAAACTTTGAATGAAAAAAATCCATTGGATATTTTGGCTTATCAATTTGATATGGTAATAAACGGCTTTGAGGCATCAAGCGGAGCAATTCGCAACCATGACCCGGAAATAATGTACAAAGCTTTCGCGATCGCCGGTTATGGCAAGGAAGAGGTAGAAAAGCGTTTCGGCGCCATGTTGCGTGCCTTTGAATTCGGCGCGCCTCCGCACGGCGGTAATGCTCCGGGCATTGATCGTATCCTTATGGTATTGCAAAACCTTGATTCAATCCGCGACATCTATGCTTTCCCCAAAGACGGCAAAGGCAAAGACCTGATGATGGATAGTCCGAGCGAGGTGGAGGAGAAACAATTGCGGGATGTGCATGTGAAAATAAGATAAAAAACCGACCTTGACTTTTTTCTTTAAATACGCTACTATACAAATATTCAAACAGAAACGTGTCTATTTTTTGTGTAGGGGCGTTTTTTGTTTGAAGCACAAAAAGGTCGAACTTTAAATAAAAAAATAACCTAAGATTTAACCATATGGCACTATTTTTTATCGGAATTATCGAAATGGTGATAGTAACCGCCTGGACAAAAGCTGTAACAAAAACACAGATTTTGGCCTCTGGCAGTGTTACCATGGTTAATGTACTTATTTGGTACTATGTCCTACAACGCATGGTAAGCGATATTAGTAATTGGCGCATTGCGGTAACCTACGCTTTTGGCTGTTCAGTCGGAACGGCGTTAAGCGTATATCTTTTTCAAAGACATGAAGAAAAAGAAGAAAAAGCCGAGATAGTCAATATCGCATCAAAAGGATTAGTCCAGGAATAAAAACATGAACCACGAAGACCCTCTGTCTAGAGGGTGTACAACAAAACAATAAACCGCCGGCGTGAATAACGTAAAGCGGTTTTTTGTTTTTCTCTTTGTCATTTCGACCGAGCGAAGCGAGCGGAGAAATTTTTAATATTATAAATATAGTAAATGGTAACTTGTATAAACAAACAATACCAATTATAAACGTATTATAGATATCTCCACTCGTTTCGCTCGGTCGAGATGACAAAAAGAAGAAAATTGAAAATTTAAGACTAGTTTATTTTAATTACCCGATAAACCACTGCCCTAACCTGAACAATCCCCCCAACCCGTTTCCCCATCAATGCAGCACCTATCGGTGAATTGTTTGAGATAATGCCTTTGTTCGGATTGGTTTCGGCTGAGCCGAGGATTTGGAAAGTTTTTTGTTTATTGTTGATTTCAACCGTAACAAGCGAACCCAGCTGGACCGTTTCCGAATTGGCTTGCGGATGAATAATGTTTGCTCGGCGCAAATGATCTTCAATATCCAGTATCCGTTGATTAATACCGCGCAATCTGCCCTTGGCCATCGAGTACGCATGATTTTCGGAAAAATCACCATCAGCGGCTAGTCTTTTTACTTCGGCAATAGCAAAAACAGTACTGTGTTTCAGCTTTTCCAGTTTCGCTTCAAGCTCGTTGTATTTTGCTTGGGTAATATTCGGGTCAGCCTTAATTCCCGTATATTTTCCTGGTTTTCGTTGGGGGGTTTGCATGTTGGTATTATATCGGTATTTTAATTTATAGTAAAGACAGGTTTTTTTGTTTGTGATATAATAAAAACATATAATTTGAGACTTTAGAAAAACTCCTTGTCATTCCCGCGTAGGCGGGAATCTCGGTTTAAAAAAGAAAAACTGATTTTTAAGTTAAAGATTTTTAAACTTACGTTATTATAAAATATTTTGTGATTTTTTAACCAAGATTCCCGCCTACGCGGGAATGACAAGAAAAAAAAGTTTTCTTAAATATAAAAAAATCTATGATCAACAAGAAACAAGTAGGCATCTTCAGCTATACCTGCGATGAAGGCTGTACCATATATTTAATCGAAATTTTTAACGACAAGCTTTTACCATGGCTCGAAAAAATCGATCTGCGCTATTTTTTGTCTGTCCGCGACGAGGCCGAGTTTGATCATCTGGACATCGCCCTCGTAGAGGGCGTTATCAGCACGGAAAAAGAGCTGAAAGAAATAAAAGAATTGCGTGCCAAGACCGATGTTTTGATAGCAATGGGTACCTGCGCCATTACGGTTTTGCCGAGCGGACAGCGTAACAATTTTTCCGCCGAAAAGTTGGAGGAGATAGCAGGAGATTTGGCGACCTATAAATTTTTGCCCAAAGCCTTGGCAATCAAAGACGCTGTGAAAGTTGATGACGAAATCAACGGCTGTCCGATTGATCGGGAAGGGTTTATTCGGGTGTTTGAGAAATATTTATAAAGAATTACTAAATTATAATGTCTAATGTCTAATTTTTTATTAAAAATAATTAGAAATTATAATTTAGAAATTTAAATCCATATGCATAAAAATGACCTAAACATATCCATAAACAAACTCTCCAAAATCGAAGGCCATGCCGACCTTGATATTAAGGTAGAAAATGGCGAGGTGAAAAAAGTGGACTTGCGCGTAATGGAGAACAAGCGTTTTTTTAATCAGGCCGTTGTCGGTCAAAACTGGAATGCCGTACCGCAAATGACTTCGCGTATTTGCGGAACTTGCTCGATTGCGCACATGACTGGTTGTATCGAAGCAGTAGAGAAAACACTTGGCATTAAACCAAGTGAGCAGACAATACTTATGCGCAAGCTGACTATGTATTCGCTCATGATCCGCGACCATGCTTTGCATTTGTATTATTTTGTCATGCCGGATCTGTACGGTGTTGATTCTATTCTTGATTTGGCGGATACGCACAAGGATTTGGTGCATGAATCACTCCATGTTAAATCAGCAGGCAACAATCTTTCCAATCTGATCGCGGGCAGGGCAGTGCACGCGCCTTTTGAGCAAGTCGGCGGTTTTGCGCGCGTACCGGACGAGGCCAAGATTCCCGAAGTAATACTCGAGCTCAAAGACACGCGCGATTTTGTTTTGCGATTGATCGATATTTTTTACAAATGTGACTGGAAACTCGAACGCAAGACAGATTTTGTCGCGCTCAAAACCCGTGATTTCTCATTTTTGGAAGGCACAATCTGCTCCAGCTCCGGCGCTTGCATAGAGGAGAGTAATTTTTGGGACCATTTGCATTCGGTTGTTATTCCGTATTCGCAAGCGAGTGGCTTTGAGTTTGAGGGACACGAGTACATGGTCGGCGCTTTGGCACGTGTTAATCTGAACAAAGATGCCTTGCATGCCAAAACCAAAAAAGACGCGGCTGAATATTTGAAAGTTTTTCCATCCATCAATATGTACCACAACAACTTGGCGCAAGCGATTGAGATATTGCATTCGCTTGACCACTCGATCGAGATTTTGGAAAATTTTGAATTTAAAAAAGAAGAAGCAGTAAAGCCGGAAACACTGACCGGCGAAGGCGTTGGCGTAATCGAAGCGCCGCGCGGTACTCTATATTATTGGCTTGGCATCAACGAAGGCAAAGTGCGCTATGCCAATCTCGTCATTCCAACCGCGCAAAACTTGATCAACATGCGCGAAGATATCCGCCAAATGGTGCACGAACGAATTAATGACGGTGAAGCTGTAATCCGTAAAGAAGCGGAGAAAATCATTCGTGCCTATGATCCATGCATGTCATGTGCGTCGCATTTTTTGCGGGTGAATTGGGTTTAGAAGTAAAAAGTTATAAAGTTGAAAGTTGTAAAGTGTTAAAATAGTAAGATGTAAAATTTTTTTAATAATTCCCTCTTTTTTGTCATTCCCGACACACCATAGCCCCGCAGGGAAATAGATATTAAATGATCGGGAATCTAGGGGGAAAAGATTTGTCTGTTGTTAAACAGTTGAGATTAAATATTGCATGATGCTTTTAATCCTGGATTCTCGTCTACGCGGGAATGACAGAAAGAATATGACAGTATTTTACTATTATATCCTCTACACTATCAACCAGTTCATCAACCTCCCCAACCCCCGGCACCCCGATAATCAAAAACTTTTTTATCTTCCCAAGCTTAACAAGCAGTTTTAGATTCAACGCCAAATCCCAATCATGCGGCGAATAAACGCTGTCGGTTTGCAATTGATCGATATCTGTTATCGCGATTACTTTGTCTATTCCGGCTACAGTATCAATGATTATCAGATCATAAATATTATTGTTATCATTCACTGGCAAGTTCTCACTCGGGTCATGATGGACAAAGTCGATGTTGGGAAATTTTTTTAAAAGACCTGGAAGCAAACGAAAAGGCATGGCGTCGTCGTCCATTAGCTCATTGCCGGAATAGTATATTGTTAATTTGTTTTGCATAAAATTTACGCTGCTCGTTATTGGGAGCAGCGTATGTAGAATTAAATTTTTTCAATCACACAGCCTTTATGGCAGATGACATGATCCTGTATTTTTAGGTCCAGGTTATAAAGATTGATAACTTGGTGTTCATGCAGTGAATTGGAAACGGTTATAATTTTGCCGTTTATTTCGGAAACCGCGATTATCGCAATGCCGCAATCCCCAAAACCGCGATGATTGTCCAGCCAATAGTTTTTGACATTTCTTATGCTCCAAGTGCTGGTTCTGTTTTTTTCCGCCAAATCGCGCAAAGCCTGGAAGGCATGAGAAAAACAAGCTTTTAATAATCTGCGCCTGGGTTTTTTGTTGCTTGCCAGGCAATTTTCCAGCTCTTTTTTTTGCTCTGCTGAAATAATTCCTCTTGCCTCTTTTTCATGCGCACAGGGGAAAGCGTATCGCAAAAACAGTTCTTCACCGGTCATAATTCCTCCTTTTTCTAAATTTTCTGATTGCTAACATAATAAACCAAACGGAAAAAAAATGCAAATATGCCATATAAAGTGTCAGTAAAAAATCAGGATATCATCTATGATATTAAAAAAAACTCTCGTTCCAAAAATTTGCGCTTGAGCGTGCGCGCGGACGCGAGCGTGCTAGTTACTATGCCAAAGATATTTCCAAAATTCATGGCCAAGAATTTTATTATCAAACAAGCGGATTGGATATTTGATAAATTGGCAAAATTTAAAGATATAAAAAAGCCGTTATTAAACAATATCGATTATCACAAGAAAAAAGCCGAGGCTAGAAAAATAGTTTTGCAAAAAATAAAAGAACTTAACCGGAATTATAATTTTAAATACGGCACAATCGCCATTCGTAACCAAAGAACACGCTGGGGTAGTTGTTCCTCACTCGGCAATCTCAATTTCAGCTACAAGATTTGCTTTTTACCGGAAAATCTGCAAGACTATATTATAGTCCACGAACTTTGCCATCTACGCGAGCTAAACCACTCCGCGGCGTTTTGGAAACTGGTCGAGCGGACAGTGCCGGATTATCTAGTATTAAGAAAAGATTTGAAAAAACATAAGTTTTAATTTCTAAATTATAATTTCTAATTACTAATTAAAATATTATTTAGAAATTAGAAATTATAATTTAGAAATTATCTAAAAAATCTATGTCAAAAAAACTAATCATCACAACTATCACAATCATCGTAATAGCAATCATCAGCCTAAGTACCGTCTACCTAAAAAATCGTTTTAATCAAGAAGATAATAAGGTAGTCGAAAAACCAATCGAAACTCCGGTCGAAAATATTGACCACATAGTTACCGACATTGTTCCTCCGGAAAATACGGAACCGATCGAGATCGAGGACAAGAGCGACAAGATTATTTTGGAAAGTCCGCGCCCTGAGGCCTTAGTATCATCACCACTCAAAATAACCGGCAAGGCGCGCGGCAATTGGTTTTTTGAAGCTAGTTTCCCGGTTACACTTACCAATTGGGACGGCTTGATTATCGCCGAAGGCATAGCGACCGCGCAAAGCGATTGGATGACCGAAGATTTTGTGCCCTTTGAGGCGGTTTTGGATTACAAGGTTGATACAACGGTTTCAAACCGCGGATCATTAATCCTAAAAAAAGACAATCCTTCGGGTTTGCCGGAGCATGATGATTATTTGGAGATTACTGTGTTTTTTGTGGAATAAACTGTTTTTAAAAATTTCTAAATTATAATGACTAATTTCTAAACTATTTTTCAGAAAAAATTGCGAAATTAAGAAATTTTAGAAATTAGACATTATAATTTAGACATTATAATTTAGGACTTTTTTAAAGGTGGCTTGCAAATATTTTAAATCTGTGGTATACATAAAATAAGATAAAATCCTTTTTTACAAGGGTTTTATTTTGGGAAAATTTATTGGGTCGGTTCCAGAGCGGTCAAATGGGTCAGACTGTAAATCTGATGGCTTTCGCCTTCGTAGGTTCGAATCTTACCCGGCCCACAAAATATAATAACACTCCTTTTTAGGAGTGTTATTATATTTTGTGAGACTGGTAGTTTTGAGAACTTACTATGATAATAGATAGTTATAAAGAAAAATATTTATACCAAAAAATATATTTTAAAATCATTAATCATGCCTTATGATGGTGTGGGATTTATCCCTTCGAATCTTACCCGGCCCACAAATAAAAACCCCGCCTTTCGCGAAAGGCGGGGTTTTTTTAATTTATTTCATATCTCCAAATCCAAAATTTCCCATTAGTGTCGAGTCGTTTTCTTGGTATTATTTTATTCAATATTCTTAAGCAAAAGAAATGACCAGAAATTAATCCAGTCATTCTTTTGCATAAAAAATAATTTATTTTTCAAGATTTGCTGTTTGTCCGCGTTTTTCGCCAAGACCTATCATACCCATTTCCATACCGTCTCGATTGCCTTTTTCATGACCGCCCATGCCTATGCCCAAACCCATTCCCATGCCTTCGTTTTCAATTCCCAATTCTTTCATAATCGTGTCGGCCTGCTCGCGCAATTCATGCGCTTTGACGTAAGAAGCGAAATTGCTTAGTGTGATTTTTTCAAGCAAAGGCGAATCTGAGTCAAGAGCTGTTACGGCCGTCATCCATGCCGTGTAGTCGCTATTTGCCAAGGCGGTTTTGACAGCCTCTATTTTTGTTGTTTGTTCTGTTATTTCAGCTGTCCTTTCCTCGTGCTTTGCGGCGTATTCAGAAAAATTATCCGCTGTAATTGTTTTTAACTGCGGTGAATTTGCGTCCATCGCGGTTACCGCCGCTACCCAGGCGTTGTAGTCTTTGTTGTCCAGAGCTGTTCTAACCGCGTCCATTTTTGCCTGCCTGTCAGCGATTTGCTCAGCGGTTAATTCCGTCCTTTTTTCAATATTTTTTCCCTTGCCGCGTCCGCCAAAAAGATTATTTCCGTTTTCATTCGAGGCCTGCGCGGCGACTATGCCGCCACCAATCATTGTGATAACCGACAATGCGGCGATACTTTTTGCTATGTTGCTTTTTTTCATATTTTTTTTATTTAGTTTATTAATTAGATATAAAGGAATTCCAATGTTTTTCGTTTTATTCGTGTATTTTCGTTTTTTTCGTGTTTCTGGTATAAGCAAAGACACGAAAAAAACGAAAGTTTACGAAATTAACGAAGAATTTGTTATAGGCTTAACTATTCGCATAGATATCTAGCCTTGCACTCTGTATTACGCTATGATTTTATAATTTCTTTCAAAATATATCTGAAAAATTCAGATTGATTTTAGCTGGAAAAAATGGTAAATTATCAATATAGATGATTTGTTACACTAATTTCGTTTAATTCGTATATTTTCGTTTTTTTCGTGTTTTTATCGTAAACAGGGGGCACAAAAAAATAAAAACAAAACGAAATTAACTAAAAAATGTTTTAGCTTTGATTTATGGACAACAAAAATCACAAAAATAATTTTAACGAAGAGCTTAATCTTTTGTTTGAAAAATTGGCGGAAAGTCGGGATAAGGGCATCAAGAATATCGAGGATTTGAAACAGCGCATAGCGATTCGCTTGGACGAAGAGATTGCGCGGCTTTATGCCAAAAAAGATTTTATTGCCGAGATGTGGACGCGGCGCGGCGAATTGCGCTTGCAAAAGATTTCTTTTTTGAAAAAAATTTTTAGCAATAGTTTATGGGTAAATTTGCGCTTTCTGGCTTCCATGCCTTTTATCTACATGATGATAATTCCGGCGATCATCATGCACGTAATGGTCGAGATTTATCATCAGGTTTGTTTTCGGATCTATAAAATACCCAGAGTCAAGGCGCGGGAGTATTTCATATTTGACCGCCAGCTTTTGCCGTATTTGAATTGGTTTGAAAAATTCAATTGTTTTTATTGCTCATATTTCAATTGTCTTGTCTCTTATGTCAAAGAAATCGCCGGCCGCACGGAACGGTATTGGTGTCCGATCAAGCATTCGCGCAAAATAAAAGACCCGCATAGCGAGTACGCCAAGTTTGTCGATTATGCCGACGGCGAAGCGTTTCGGAAAAAATGGGATGAGCTGCAAAAATTTTAAAATGTAAATCTCAAAATGCAAAAATGTAAAACTCTAAATTGTCATTTAGAAATTTAAAATTGATTTAAAATTTAAAATTTAAAACTTAAAATTATTTTATAATTAGGATGAGTAAAGTTTTTAAAATCGCATATGTTGTTTGGCTGGTAATCATTTTAACCGCTTGGTTTCAAACAAAAGATTTGCCGGAAAAAACCGAGATTAATTCGGCTGTTTATAACGAACCGATCCAGTCAGATGCGACAAGTCGCAAGGATTTTTCTTTTGCTTATCGCGGAAAAGATTATGAAGTTAAGCCTTTGGCCGATTATGAATTGTGGGGATTGGTGGTCTCGGTAAATAATATCAATGCTTGGTATAATTTTTATCATGATGAAAATACCGTAAACCTGAAAGACGTCTGCGTTGTCTGGGGTGAGAATGCGAGAAACGGCTCTTACGCCGACAAGGCGATAAAATTTTCGAGTGGCGAATGGACATGTTATTACGAATGGTTCGGGCGCATGCAGAATGAATTTTATCCGAATAAATTATCAAACAACCATCTTTTATCCGACAGCGAGGCTGTGCGTTCGCTTATCCGCCGCGCCAATATCGGCGATCAGATCCATTTGCAGGGCGCACTTGTCGATTATGCTGAGGACGGCACGGATTGGTACCGTAAAACCAGCTTGTCGCGAGACGATGTAAACAGCAACTCTCGTAGCGGTGGCGCTTGCGAAGTATTTTTTGTCGATGATATGGATTTTTTACAGCGCTTTCATCCGTTTTGGAATTATGTTTGGCAATGGAAATGGCGGATTTTCTTTTTTGTCTTTGTGATAAATGCTCTTTGGTTTTTTTATGGTACGCACAAAGAACATAGGGCGGCGTTTAAGGTAATAAAAAATTAGTTTATTTATATTATTTTTAATAATAAAATAATAATAGTTAAATAAATATATGAAAAAATTCCTCGAAGAATTCAAATCGTTCGCCGTCAAAGGCAATGTCATTGACCTTGCTGTCGGCGTTGTCATTGGCGCCGCCTTTGGCAAAATCGTTACCTCGTTTGTCAACGATATTCTGATGCCGCCCCTCGGAGCCGTAATCGGCGGAATCAATTTTAGTTCGCTTGCGATCCAGTTAGGAGAGAACAGCTCATTCCGTTATGGTAACTTTATCCAGACAGTGGTTGATTTTGTCATCATCGCGACCGCTATTTTTATCCTTGTCAAAGCCATGAATAAAATGAAGAAGAAGGAAGAGGAGAAGCCGAAGGAGCCGAGCGCGGAGGTGGTGTTGTTGACGGAGATTAGGGATTTGTTGAAGAAAGATTGAACAAACAAAAAACCCGCTGTTACGCGGATTTCTTGGCGAGCACCAACTTGGTGCGGAGTTCGGAATTGCCACTCATAATATTAAGTATAGCAGAAAAATTGATTATGTCAATAGTGTAAATTTTTAATGGTTGTGGAGGTACGGGGATTCGAACCCCGGGACTTATGAATGGCAATTCCAAGCCCGCACCAGGCTACCCCCACAACAAAAACATTATAACATAAAATAAATATCTGAACCACTGATTAGCGCAGATTAACGCAGATTTCGCTGAGCTTTGTTTACAGAGTCTGCGCTAATCAGTGGTTCAGACATTTTTAGCCTTTCGCCACTACCAGTCCCCAAACTTCGTCAGCGCCATTTTGTTTTAATTCTTTGGCGCATTCGTTCAAAGTACTTGCGGTTGTGGCGACGTCATCGATTAAGATGATATTGATACCGTGGAGATTGCTTCCTTTGTATTGAAAACAATTCTGGATATTTTGCAGGCGTTCATCGTGCGAAAGTTTTGCTTGGGGCTTGTTGTATTTTTTTCGGATTAGGATATCGGTGCGGATATCGTAATCCATTTTTTTTGCAACGATTTTTGCCAATTCTTCCGCTTGATTATAGCCACGCCAGCGCAGGCGCTTAGCATGCAAGGGGACAGGGATTATCAGTGTTCGGTTTTTGTTAAAGATTGGTGGCGCGTTTTTTATCTCCGCGAACGCGCGCCAGACAGAGCCGGCGAGGATGTCGGCGCTTTTCAGGTTTTTTTGATTGATATGATTGCGCAAAAACAGGATCAAAAAATCGCCCAAGACCAGGGCGATATCTCGCGTAAAATGATATTTCATCTGCTTGATCAGCTTTGAGAGGAGCGGATTTTTGTAGCTCCCGGCAACCAAAATTCCCTTGAGATAAAACCGGCTTTGGCATTTTTGGCAAAACTCGCCATAACGATTTTCTGTCTTGCACTCCGGACAGCACTGCCTGTTCATTAATTCAATCCGCCCAAGACATTTTCGACAAACCCAAGCACCGTGTTTTTTGCAGTTTAGACATTCGATAGGGAAGAGAAGGTCGGTGATTGCGGAATGAAATAGATTTAAAAAAACCGATATTTTTTGGAATAAGGGTTGGAGGTATTTTAGCATTAAAAATATTCAATATTCAATAAACAATATTCATTGAATATTTAAATAAAGAAAAATAAAAAAATTTTAATATTTCACTATTGAATGAATATTGGATATTGAACATTGAATATTAATTTATTTCAGTTTAATCGTATACATCCTCCCGCTACCCTCATCCGTAAAAAACAGATTGTAGCCGTTGTCGGATACGATTATGTTCGAGATATTGAAATCGCCGTCGGGAATAGCGATTATTTTTTTTGATCCGGTGCGCGTGTCGATTTTGTATAATGTATCTTTGGTGCCAAGCGCTAGCTCAGGAAAAAGTCCGGCGCCTTCGGACAGGCTGTCCGGAACGGCGCAATAGATTTCGCTTTCGTTTACGTAGCTGCATTTTTCCGCCCAAGTATCAAGGTTCAGCTTTTTGCGGTTACTGCCGATTGAGTCGCCATCGGCGCTGACCAGCCAAAGCGAGGGTTTCATGTCGTTGTCGCTTGAGTATACGCTATACAAAAGCTCTTTGCCGGTCGGAGACCATTTTGGCTGAAAGCCGCGGCCTTCGACGATTGTGGACTTGAAATTTTCTCCGTTCAGTCCGACAAAATATACTTCTTGGCGGTCAAAGCCGCGGCTTTCCGTAAACAGGGCGGCGACTTGGTTACTTGGCGACCAGGCCGGATAAACGGTGCTGTCTTTGTCGCCCAATGCTTCCAAAGGCGTAACCTTTGTGCCGTCGGCATTGGCAACAGCTAGCCAGCGGTTATCCTGATCTAGACCGATTGATTTCATAACTATTTTTTCTGATGACGGATCAAAATCAAAATCTTTCCAATGGGCGGGTAGGGTAACTTGTTTTTTTGTATCAAAGTCATAGAGGATATTCGCGCCGTCCGGATATTCCAAGATTGCTTTGTCTTTGCTTTCGGCCCAAGTAACATTATCCACGTTGTAAAAAACTTTGTCAGATAATAAGCTTAGTTCGCCGTTCTTATCCAAGCGGTAAAATTTCCCGTCATTTTTATCATAAAACTGGACTTCATTGCCATTCGCGCTCAAGGTCGGTTCCAGGGTTGGACTATCAGTAAGGGCGGCGGTTTTTGTTAATCCGCCTAAAGCAATTTCCGATACTGGATTGTCGGGTAAAACCGTTTCCGTTACTTCGCCTTTGTCACCTCCTGAAATAATCGGTTTGCCTCCCGCGCCCGCATCCGGTAACTGTCCACCGGTTCCGGTCGCTTGCGGCTCACCCTCTGTTGTCGGTACAGAAATGACTGGCCGAAAGAATACGGCGTACAAAAAATACCCCATCACAAAACAAACACCCAAAAAACCGACAATTAATAATATTTTTTTGTATTTTTCGAAAAAGTTCATAATATTATGTGGTTAATAAGGTTAAATTTTGAGAAGCAAATAAAATAATTTTTCTTCATTTTGTCATTCCCGTACCCCTCTGGGCATAAACTCCGGCGGGAATCCAGATTCAAACAATTTACCCTAGATTCCCGCCTTCGCGGGAATGACAAGAAAATATATTTGGCATTTAACCATAAATTATGTTATAATTAACACAACAGTTATATTCATATTATATAACAAATTTGGAAATAGCACAAAGAATTATTTTGTATGGCTTTATTATCATCATCGGCAAGCTACATGGGTGTGGATATCGGCAGTACCGGTATAAAAATCGTAGAGCTTAAAAAAGAAGGCGGTTTGATCAAGCTGGTTAATTATGGTTTTAGCGAAAGCGAAGATCAAGAATTGATTGATTGGCAGAATAATACGGCTTTTGCCGCCAAAGTTATCAATCGGATCATAAAAGAATCCGGCATCTCTTCGACTAGCGCAGTGTCTGCTTTGCCGACTTTTTCGGTTTTTTCTTCGGTTTTAAATCTGTCCAATGTTTCCAAAAAAGACATGGCTTCGGCGATTCATTGGGAAGCGAAAAAAGTTATTCCCTTGCCTTTGGAAGATATGATTTTGGATTGGAAAGAAATTGAGGAAAAATCCTTGGGAAAAGCGGTTGACAAGAATAATTTTAAAGTGCTTTTGACCGGAGCGCCGCGCGTTTTGGTAAAAAAATATATTGAAATTTTCAAGCTGGCCAAGATTAACCTGCTTAGCCTGGAAACGGAAACTTTTTCCATTATCCGCTCTTTGCTTGGCAATGATAAGTCCACTGTCATGCTGGTTGAAATCGGCGCCGGCACAACCGATGTTTCCGTAGTTGACTCCACAATACCGATTCTGAATCGCAGTATTGACGTAGGTGGCAACGCTATCACAAAAACGATTAGCAAGAATCTGAACATATCCTTAGACAAGGCCGAGCAATTCAAATACGACCTGGGCGTTTCCGCTATCGGCGCAACGCCGGACAATGCGCCGCAGATTATTATTGAGGCCGTTTCGCCGATCGTAAACGAGATAAAATACGCGATCAACCACTATCAAAGCAAAAGCAACAAAAAAATCGACAAAGTCGTCTTGTCCGGCGGCTCCGCGCTTTTGCCCAACCTGACCGGCTATCTGACAAAGATATTGGACCTAAACGTCATAATCGGCGACCCTTGGGCGCGCGTATCCTATCCCGAAGACCTTCGTCCTCTTCTGCAAGAAATCGGCCCGCGTGTCGGAGTAGCGATCGGGTTGGCGATTAGGGAAATAGAGTGATTTTTTTTAAATATTCAATATCCAATATTCAATATTCATTCAATAAATTATTTATTCAATTAATATTGAATATTAGATATTGAATATTGAATATTTCAAAATATGCCCGGAAACAATTTTCTGTCCGACAATCCAAAAGAGTCTGTGAAGCGCGCTGGCGATGATGGCGTACCGGCTGTCAAATGGACGGCGCCGGAGCTTCGCGATAACGATCATACCGCCAAGAGTAAAGACGGGTTTTTTGATATATTCAAGGATACGGGCAAGAATGAGGCGGTAAATCCGGCTAAGGACACTACTCTCGGCGATTTTGAAAAAAATAAGCGGATTCTGCACGAGTACGACGGCGCTTTGCAAGAGGAAAAAGACAAGAAAAAAGATTTGTCAAAAAAAGTAAAAGAAGTGGAGCGGCCATGGACGCTGAAAACCAATCTAATCAAAGAAGAAGTGACTACTTTTGTTAATTGGCAAAAAAATATCGCATTTTCTATTTTGGGTTTGGTTTTTGTTGTTTTGCTAATCGGCGGCGCTTATAGTTATTTGGTTTACAAGGAATATATGGCAGTAAAAGAAGAAAAGGCGCTAAGCGCGGAAATCGCCGGATTGGAAGAACAGATCAGCCAGGCCAAAAAACAAGCGGTCGAGGCGGATGTGTTCCAGAAAAAATTAAAACTCGCCTCCGAATTGCTTGGTAAACACGTATATTGGTCGGAATTTTTCAAATTTATGGAAAAGAATACTTTGGCGGACACGTTTTATACCGGCGCTTTTTCCGGCAATGTCAAAAGCGAATTTTCATTCAGCGTAACAACAAACAGCTATCAAAGCGTTGATGACCAGCTCCGGGTTTTTCGAAACGACAAAATGGTCCTCTCCGCCAAAGCCGATTCGGCATCATTTAGTGACGCAAAAGACAACGTTGGCACTAGTAAAATATCATATGATTTGGAGCTAAGCCTTTCACCGGAGGTTTTTAAAAAATAATTGTTTCTTTCGATATTTATGTGGTAAATAATAAAAACTGTTTTCCTCTTGTCATTCCCGTACCCCTCCGGGCATAAACTCCGGCGGGAATCCAGGGGGAAAAGCGCTTAATGTTTTAAACAAAGATAATTGATTATAACATTTAAACTTTTTACTCTTGGATTCCCGATCCCCGGCCAGCTCCGCTTGCGGGGCAGGCATTTAATATCTATTCCCTGCCGGGGGCAAGGAGTGTCGGGAATGACAAAAAGATTTTACTCATAAATTGTCAGAAGAAATATATTAATTTTATTGAAATGCTAAAGTCAACAGACAAAATAAAAATCAAGAATAAAGAATTGCAAAATAAATTGAATCTTTTTTTTCATGGCTATTTTGGCGTAATTGTTATGATTGGCGTTTTTTTTCTGTTGTATCTTGGATTTGTATACATAATCAAGCCTAAAAATGAGCGCGTGACTGTCAATTCGCAGGTTATGTTGGTTGACAAGCAGTCAGACAAGCGCATGCTGGCCGGCGCCTTGGAAAAACTAATCGCTTATCGTCTCGCGTATGACAGTATCAGTCAATCGGAAAAAGAAAAAATAAGCAAAATTTTACCCGGCCATGAAGGAAAGGATAATATCTTTAGTAACATGGAGGTTTTTGTTTTAAGGCAGGGCTTGACTTTGGAGTCAATTGAACTAAACGCGAAAGATGTGTCCATGTCTAATTCCCGGCAAAGACAGTCAGAGGCAGGCGATGTCGCGCCTGCAAGCGCTGGCGGCATTGAAACAATCGGTCTTAGCCTGGAGATAAGCGGTGTTAACAGCTATGAGCGCTTTAAAGAATTCCTAATTACATTGGAAAAAAATCTGCGTCTGATCGATGTCGTTGACATAAGCTATGACCAATCAGCCGGAATCCTGTCGCTCGAAGCGGTCGCTTATTATTTGAATGAATGAAAAGTCTTTAAAATATTTTATCAACCTATGCTTACCCAAAAAGTAAATAAAAAGAAAAACCAAGTGATGATGATCGCAATTTTGCTTATCTGCGTAATTGTTGCTGCTATTCTTTTGAAAAACTATGTGTTCAAAGGTGGATCTAGTAATGATGCGGAAGTCGGTGCGGTATCAAGCATTAATTCCAATATATTAAAAGAAGCGCCAAAATCCTTTGATGCCGAATTTTTAAAAAGCGAGACCTATCAAAGCCTGGTGGATAATAATATCAAGATCAAAGAAATTGACGAATTGAAAGTAGGCAACAAAAATCCTTTCGCGGTCGAGGAAAAAAAATAAATATAAATAAAGAAATTAAATTTTCGTTTTATTGTCATTTCGATTTCTTATTATATTTATATTAAAAAGAGAAATCCCTTAAAGTTCGAATATAAATACTTACATTAAGATGATTCAACATTTAAGCGATTTCTCCGCTTCGCTGCGAAATGACAAAAATTAATTTCCGTATTTTTTCCGAGATGAACCAAATATTTAAAGTTGAAAATAATTTTATATGATGAAACAAGATGAGCTATTAAAAATATTGGTAGAGAACAAGGCTATCAGTTTGGATTTGGCGATTGAAATTAGGAAACAGATTCAAGAAGGCAAGGGCGTTTTGGATGATATTTTGTTTGCAAAAAAAATAATCGATTCGGAAAGCTTGGTTAAGCTCAAGTCCGGATTATATAATCTGCCATCCGCGAATCTTTTGGAAAAAGAGATTGCAGGTGGCACTCTGAATATCATAACCAGCGAAGTTTCGGAAAATTATAAAATAATCTGTTTTGAGAAAAACGACACAAAGATCAAAGTTGGCATTATAGATCCGGAGAATTTCAAAGCCGTAGAAGCGGTCGACTATCTGGCAAAGGGCCAAGGACTGGAAGTCGAATATTATTTGATATCGCCGGAAAGTTTTCACGCGGCGTTCAAAGGCTATAAATCAGCGAGCGAAGAGCTTACAAGCGCCTTGAAAAAAAAGGCTGATGAAGACAGCGATTTAGTTGATATGAACGAAAAAGAGCAGGCCGAGGTAGAAGAAATTACCAAAAGTGCGCCAGTCGCGAAGATTGTTTCAGTGATAATTCGGAACGCGGTTGAGGGTGGAGCTAGCGATATCCATATCGAGCCGATGGTTAATGACAGCCGCGTCCGCTATCGTATCGACGGCATATTACATACCTCTTTGGTTTTGCCGCGCAGTGTGCATAATTCGATAGTTGCTCGCATCAAGGTGATGGCGAATTTAAAAATTGACGAGACGCGCATACCGCAGGACGGGCGCATTCGTTTGAATATAAGCGAAAAAGCGATTGATTTCCGTGTTTCTGTTCTACCCCTGATCGGTTCGGAAAAGGTTGTGATGAGAATTTTGGATACAACCAAAGGCGCGCCGGCTTTGCCAGATTTGGGCTTTCGGGGCGAACAGCTGGCGATAATCGAAAAAAATTTGGAAAGAACCGAAGGGCTTTTTTTGGTTACTGGTCCGACTGGCAGCGGAAAGTCTACTACGCTTTTTGCCGTTTTGGATATATTAAATAAAGAAGGCGTGAATATTTCTACGCTTGAGGACCCGGTTGAGTATCAGATGAAAGGCATAAACCAGTCGCAGGTCAAGCCGGAAATCGGCTATACTTTTTCGACCGGTTTGCGCTCTTTTTTGCGCCAGGACCCGGATGTGATAATGGTTGGAGAAATTCGCGATGAAGAAACAGCCGAGCTTGCTATTCACGCGGCATTGACCGGACACGTTGTCGTTTCTACACTGCATACCAATAGCGCCGCTGGCGCAATACCGCGCTTGATTGATATGAAGCTTGAGCCTTTTCTCTTGGGATCTACGCTGCACACGGTCGTAGCCCAGCGCCTCGCGCGCCGAATCTGCCCGCATTGCCGTGAAGCTATGGAAATGCCCGAGGACATTCTGCTGGACATCAAAGAAGAGATCACCAAAATCGGTGAGGGTATTTTGAAAAAAATGATAAAAAATTTTAATCCGAACAAACTACTTTTTCTTCACGGCAAAGGCTGCGCGCGCTGTGGCAATTCTGGCTATAGCGGACGCATCTGCATTACCGAGGTATTGGATATTAATGACAAGCTAAAAAAAATAATCTTTGACGGTGTAAAAGATTTGGACTTTGAGACAATCCGAAAGACTCAGAATTTTACCAGCATTAAACAGGATGGCATAATCAAAGTCTTGCAGGGATATACAACCATGGAAGAAGTGATGCGTGTGACGAAAGATTGATAACACCTTTGTCATTCCCGCGTAGGCGGGAATCTCGGTGGAAAAATAGTGGAGTATTATAATAAAAAATATTATATAGATCTTCGAAAATTTAAAATACTTTGTTATTTTATGACCAAGATTCCCGCCTTCGCGGGAATGACAAATGAAAGGGATTTTTCTCAAGTCTCAAATTATAAATTAAATAAATAAAACAATATGGAAGAACAAAAAATAAAAATCTTATTAATCGAAGACGACCCATTCCTACTCAGTATGTATTCGACCAAATTCGAGGCTGAGGGGTTTGTTGTTATTACCGCTGATGACGGCGAAAAGGGCCTTAAGGCCGCGGGCGGGGAGCGGGCGGATATTATTATGCTCGATATCCTGATGCCCAAGATGAACGGGTTTGAGGTATTGGAAAAGTTGAAAGCCGATGAAAAGACCAAGGATATTCCGGTTATTTTACTTACCAATCTTAACCAAAAAGACGAGATTGAAAAAGGCCTGGTTCTGGGCGCCGATGACTATATGATCAAAGCGCACTTTATGCCATCCGAGGTGGTGGCGAAGATTCGGAAGGTTCTTGGGAGGTGAATTTTAAACGCGAGTTTAGGATTTTTTATTTTTTTATTATAAAAGGTTTTTTAGGTACTTGGGTACTTAGGTACTTGGGAATTATAGAAAATACGCGGATTAAAGCCCCTATGCCCCAAGTACCCAAGTACCTAATGAACGAGTATAAATTACCAAAATATCATAACTAATCAAAGGTAAAATATAAACCATGAGCGTATTCAAATATCGCGCAATAGATAAAGAAGGTAAATCCGTATCGGGTTTGGCAGAGGCCGAGTCCGAGTCTTTGGCGATTGAACTTTTAAAAGAAAAGGGCTTGGAGATTGTGTCAATGTATGAGACCAATATGGATTCGGGCGTGGGCAATTTTATGTTCGGTCGGGTGAGCGCGAAAGAGCTTGTGGCTTTTTCTCGCCAATTTTCCGTTTTGATTTCCGCCAATGTCGCTTTGGTGCAATCTTTAAAGTTGTTGATTGACCAGACGAGCAACCTGAAATTAAAGATGGCAATTTCCGAGATTGCCGATGATATCGACGAGGGTGAGCGACTTTCTGGCGCCTTGGCAAAAAAGCCGGCGATTTTTTCCAAGTTTTACGTCAATGTCGTTAAATCCGGTGAGACCTCGGGCAAGCTGGACGAAGTTTTGAATTATTTGGCGGATGAGCTTGAAAAAGATTATGACATGAATTCCAAAATCCGCGGTGCTATGATTTATCCGATTTTTGTTTTTTGCGGTTTGGGAACCGTTGGTATTATTATGATGGTTTTTGTGGTGCCGAAATTAACGGCTGTAATTACGGAAAGTGGCGGTGAATTGCCGGTGCCGACTAAGATATTGATCGCGATTTCCGGTTTTTTGCAGAATTTTTGGTGGCTGGTTTTTGCTCTGATTATCGGAGCGGTTGTGGGCATGAAATTTTTGATAAAAATACCGCAAATGAAATTAACGATAGACAAGCTGATGCTGCGCTTGCCGATTTTTGGAAAACTGTTCCAGCGCATATATCTCGTGCGTTTTACCCGTTCGCTCCACACTCTTCTGATCGGCGGTGTAAATATTTCCAAGGCGCTCGCGATCGTGGCCGAGGTGGTGGATAACCGCGTTTACAAGGATTTGATTTTGCTGACCAAAAAAGAAATCGAAGACGGCAATTCCATCTCTTCCGCCTTTACCAATAGCAATGAAGTGCCGGGAATGGTCTCGCAGATGATGAGTATTGGTGAAAAAACCGGCAAGCTCGATGTTATCCTGAGCCGGATTACGGATTTTTATACGCGCGAAATCAACAATATCATCGCGAATCTTATGACACTGATGGAACCGATCATCATGGTAGTAATGGGCGTAGGTGTAGGTATCATGGTCGCCGCGATTATTTTGCCCATGTATAATATGGCATCGAATTTTTAATTCTTGTTCCATGGTTTCTTTCGCGTTTTTCTGTTATTCAAGTTTTGTGGTATAATATGAGGGTACTTAGGATATTAGGTACTTAGGTAATTAGGATTTAAATTCCCTAAGTACCTAAGTACCTAAGTATCTAAGTACCTAACTATCATGAATATTCAAAAAAACAAAAAAACCCCCAGAGGTTTTACCTTAATCGAGCTCCTCGTCGTTATCTCCATCATCGGCATCCTTTCCTCGTTTGCCGTGGTTTCGCTTAATTCCGCGCGAGTGAAGGCGCGTGATGCTTTGCGCAAGGGCGATATGGCACAGATCCGTACGGCACTCGGTTTGTATTATTATGATAATAATAAATATCCGGAGTGCGGCACATGGGATGATCTGCGAGTGGATTTTGGCGCGACCATAGGCGACGCTGTCGGCGACGGTTCAGATTGCTATATCTGGCTGGGTACGATTTTGACTGCCGGGGCCAGACCGATTATACAGCAAATGCCTTTGGATCCGCAAAACAATAATAATAAAGCCGCGACCGATCCTGTTCATATCTATCGCTATGTAACGGATCCCGGCGGCACTCAATACGCAATGGTATACACACTGGAAGAAGGCGGAGAAACGGTTTTTCGGGGGTGGTAATATAAAGCTGATAAAAAAGTAGGTAAAAATAACCTACTTTTTATTTCTTAGGATTATAGGAAAAAATACACAATCCGGAATTCAAAGGGGTCGAATTCGACCAGTTTAAAAATTGAAGCAAAAACCAATTTTTTTGTACTACTACCACAAAAATGAACATAAAAGACTCATACTATTGGTTTACTTTAATAATATCGCAATTACCTAAATGAAGTCACTTTTGCAAAATAAAGAAATCAAAAAATTGAAATAAGCTTTTTTTGTTTATAATTATCCGGTTTTGTGGTATAATGTGGATAAGTTAAGAAATCGTTAATTCTTAATTTTTAATTTATTTAATTCCCACATTCGCTGTCTTAATTTCTAGGATTAAGTTAACGAATGCGAAAAATGGAAAGCGAGGTGAATATATGAAAATAAATAAAAAAGGTTTTACTTTAATCGAGTTATTGGTAGTTATCGCCATCATCGGTTTACTTTCAACTTTGGCGGTGGTTTCTCTGAATAATGCCAGGGTAAAAGCAAGGGACGCAAGAAGAATGTCTGATTTAAAACAGATTTCAACTGCTATGGAACTTTTTTCTTCTAATCAAGCTACTAATGCTTACCCAACGAATAATGCGGCTGGCTGCACTGCTGCCGCAAATGATCAGGTTGCCGGTGCTGAGGTTGGTGGAGCTTTAGAAAATATTTGCGCTGGAACAGGAATGGCTATAAGAGATGCAGGTGATGTTTATTTAGCTGCTATTCCAGCAGACCCAGGTACAACAAATTATCAATACGAAGGAAGTGCAACATCATATTGTATCCAAGCCACTTTAGAAGGTGCTGATACAGATTACTTTGTATGTACAAATGGTTCGTGCATAGGCACAGATACAGCTTGTACTGCTATCTAAGAATTTCTTAAAATCATTTTAATAAAAGCAGTTTTTATAAACTGCTTTTATTTTTATATTTTTATGGTATAATGTTATTAGGTATTTTAAATATATGCATATAAATAAAAATATTATTCATAAAGAACTAAAAATATCTTTATTATTTTTTATAATAATTATATTTTTTAGTTTTCTAATTACTTTATTTCCAGTTTCATTAAGTCAGATCGCAAATGCTTTAACCGGTAATTATTCAAAAAACGCCGGCGATACGCTTGGAATAAACGATTGGAATAATTTAGATAATGATTTTTTGGCAAAAAGCGGGGATACGATGCAGGGTGATTTGAGTATGGGAAACAGAAAAATATCAGATTTGGCAAACCCAACAAATAATGGCGATGCCGTTAATAAAGGTACGCTAGATACAGCCATCGCCGGCGTGGTTTCAAATTCCTTGGGTATTAGAGATGGGGTTGGCGATTTAAAAGTTTTTTGCGGAAGAACATTGCCTGGCGCGACAAATTGGATTCAAGGCGCGCAAGGCAAGTATGTTGATATTGACATTTCAGCGGGGGATTTTGCAGAAGGCTCTATGCCATATGTTTTTACAACTATAGGCGGACTTGGTATGCAATGGGTATCTCGGGGCGCGACAAGTATTTCTGCTACAAATTCCGCAACGCTTAATAATTTAGACGATATATTTAGAGTTTATATATTAGATGATAATGGCGTGGATTGGGGAACGTTCATTTCTCGTGGTTGGTATGTAAATTGGTGCACGTTTGGAAGATAGCTTTAAAATTATGAATTACAAAAAAATATTTTTATATCTGTTTTTATTTATCATAATTTTTCTATTGGGTGGGATAAGCGGTGGTTTTGTTGTAAAAAATAATATTAAAATTGAAAAAGATAGAATTCTTTCCGATTGTTGGGATAATGCCAGAAAAGAATTAGTAGGAACATGTCGTCCGCCGCTTGTTATTAACGACAATACGGCTGTTACAAATTTTTATGGCAAACTGCTTGAAATAAATTCAGAATTAAATCAAATAGTTATTGATCCTGCGCCGTTAGATGATGGTGAGGACAAGATTTCTTCTTTGGTTTTGGAAATAAGCGCGGATACGGCGATTGAACAAGTAATTAAAAAAAATGACGTCGAGTATCAAAAAGAATTAGCCGAATTCGATAAGAAATTTGAAATAGATAAGAATGCTGTCTATCCTATGCAATATTTTAATAAAAAATCTGATTTTAGCGCATTTCAGGTTGGGCAAAGTGCAACTGTTACAAGCACGGAAGACGTGCGCGGCAAGTCATCGGTTAAAGCGGTTATGATTAAGATAAACTATCAATGAAATTTGATAAATTTAATAAAAATAAAGGCTTCACTTTAATTGAACTTTTGGTTGTTATTGGCATCATTGGTGTTTTATCAACCCTTGCAACCGTAGCTTTAAACGGCGCTCGAGTAAAAGCTCGTGACGCAGTCCGTAAAAGTGATATGAATCAATTCGGTACTGCTATGCAGATGTATTTTTCGGATAATAATGTATATCCGGTTGACGCTGATACTACTGCCGCGGTTGGTGATGTTTGCGGTGCCGCAGGCGTAATCGCCTTGCAGGGCGATGGACAATTGTGCGGCGGATTTGTTTTGGTAGACGCTAATGGCAATGAATATTTTGCAAAAATTCCCCAAGATTCTGTTAATATTTCTCCACAGCAATATTTTTACGATGATGATCAAAGCGATGAAAACAATTATTGCATAGAAGTGAATCTTGAAGGAACAGATGATGCTGATTTGGATGACTGGTTTATTTGCAGGGATGGCGCTTGTTATCCTTCGCTGACTGATTGCGATGGTGTGAATTAATCTTAAAAATCTAAATTCATAAATCCAAAATCCTAAATTATACCCCAACCCCGCCAAACAAAAAGTGAAAAATGTTTGGCGGGGTTTTTATTATTTTGATAATATTAAAGTTGTAATGTAAAAAAATAAATAGTACGGCAGATGCAAAAAATTTGCTGTTTTTATTTTGAATAGATTAAGTATAAGTTTTTTGTTATGATTAAGTTATGGTAAATAATATTTTTTCAAAAAATGTAATATTCTTCGATACCGAGTTTTCCTCACTTGATATAAATAAAGGGGAAATTTTGTCATTGGGGCTAGTAAAGCTGAATGGGCAAGAGCTTTACCTAGAGCTAGATTATGAGGGCGAAGTTGATGAATGGCCAAAGAAAAATATTTTGCCACACTTAAATAAAGAAAAAGTCAGTAGGGATGTCGCGATAAAAATGATAAAACAATTTATCGGGAATAAAAAACCGTATGTTGTTGCATACGTAAATCAATTTGATATGGTTTATTTTTATAAACTATTTGGTCTAGATAATTTTAACAAAAAATTTAATTGGATTCCGATCGATTTTGCGTCTATGCTTTTTAGTCATGGTATTAATCCGGATGTGTTAGTGAATTGGGATAAAGATTTTTTAAGTAATCTAAAAATTGATACTGCTGGACTCAAACAGCATAATGCGTTGGATGATGCGAAATTATTGAGAGAAGTTTTCCAAAAATGCGAATATGTGAAGCGGGGGAATATGGGGGTTTATTCTAGGAAATTTAAACGGGGAAAGGTTGGTTGAATATTTAAATTGTTTGCATTGGTATTAGCCAAAGAATCCATCAAGCCCTTGGCGGATTTTTACTTGACAACTTAAAATATATTTGCTATATTTATATTGTAAATTAGTAAATTATTTCCTAATATGCAAACTTATATAAAAAGAAGCGCTGAAGCAATCATTAAGAACGATTTGAAAAATTTTCCGGTTGTCGCTATTTTAGGCTCAAGACAATGCGGCAAATCAACACTTGCCAAAGAGATTGGAAAAAAAATCAAGAATTTTTTATATTTAGATTTGGAAAAACCTTCTGACTTGCGCAAGCTCGAAGACGCTGAATTGTTTTTTAATGCCAATCCGGAAAATATTTTTTGTCTTGATGAGATTCAATTAAAAAATGAACTATTTCCGATTTTACGTAGCCTGATTGATGAAAATCGCAAAAATGGCCGTTTTATCATACTGGGTTCCGCTTCGCGTGATTTGATCGAAAAAAGCTCGGAAAGTTTGGCTGGGCGTATTTCATTTATAAATCTTTCACCATTTAGCGTGAACGAGGTCAATAAAATAAAAAATTTTGATCTTAATAAATTTTGGCTATTTGGCGCATATCCCGACAGCTTATTGGCAACAAACAGCGAAGCCAGTTTTCGCTGGCGTGAAAATTTTATCAAAACATATATCGAAAGGGACTTACCGCAGCTTGGCCTAAAAATATCTTCACTAACTATCCGTAGGCTTTTATCGATTTGTGCTCATTTTCACGGACAAATTGTTAATTATCAAAAAATAAGCCAAGCACTGGGAATTGATTATCATGCCATACAGAAATACCTAGATATTTTTGAGCAGTCATTTATTATTAGAAGAGTTTTGCCATACGAAAATAATCTTAAAAAAAGATTGATAAAATCACCGAAATTATATATTAGAGATTCCGGTATTTTTCATACTATCATGGGAATAGATAGCAAAAATAATCTTTTGGGCAGTCCTTATGCCGGTTCGTCCTGGGAGGGTATGGTGGTAGAAAATATATTAACAGAATTATCGGCTTGGCGTTCTTATTTTTATCGCACAAGTATAGGAAATGAATTGGATTTGATTCTGGAAAAAGGACAGAAAAAAATAGCCGTGGAAATAAAATTAGCAACGGCGCCGGATATGGGAAAGGGTTTTTATAACGCTCTTGCAGATACAAATCCCGACGAAGCTTGGATTATAGCTCCAGTAAAAGGTTATTATCCATTGAAAAAAAATGTTTTTGTTTCTAGTCTGGAATACTTTTTGGAGAAGATGAAGAAAAAGGTTTTATAAAAAATTATATCAATGATTTTGGATGATAAATCGTTTTTTGAAGGAAAAATTGTTCATGATATGACGGGCAAGGTTATTGATGAATATTTAGTAATCTAATTGCACTTATTGTATTAAAATAAGCCAAAAAATCCGTCAAACCCTTGACGGATTTTATTTTTTGTGCTATATTAAAACATCGTAGCTAAAAATATTTAATTCCAAGCTATTCTGGTGGTAGTCCCATGATTACACAGTAATTTTACGGGACAAAAAAATAATAAATCGGACTCAAGAATATTTATTATTTTCTACCCTTGGTTTCATAGGGCCTGCCCCGCAAAGCCAATGGCGAAGTTGGGGTCTGCCCCGCGAAGCCGAAGGCGAAGTGGGGTTACCACCGGAATAGCGTGGACTTAAAAATTATAAAGCAAGTCTCGCGGATTGCTTTTTGACAATTGAATAGGAAATTAAAATAAACATATTTAATGAGGAGAAGAGAGATGAAATTAATTAGCGTGATTGGTCTTGTAATTTTTGTTATCAGTTTTGTTTATCAAATTAGAAAAAACATAATATCGCAAGATGGAACAGAAACTGATCTTTGGTTTGCTTTTTCATTTTTTGTGGGTATTATATTTTTTTCAACAAATTTGATTTTTCTTTTTTATTTATCTTGGTCTATAAGTATTATTTTATCAGTAGCCCTGGTTATAGTAATTATTAGTATAACTATTTTTAAGGGTTGGACTCAGGTGCCGGGTAATCAAAAATGGATTGTGCAATTATTTGGAAAATATTTGGATACCTGGGATAGCGGATTGAATATTCTTTTTCCATGGCTTGGATATATGGATATACCAATAGGTTTTTTTATGGGCCAGCAACACATACGCCTATATATGGATGAAACTGTGAAAGCCGGATATGGATATGGACATGTCGATTTCATTGACGGTTCTGCTCCGGTTGAAAGTACAGTTTATTTCCAGATTGTTGACGAGAAAAAAGCTGCCTATAATATTACAAACCTGGTAGCCGCTCTTGAAGAAAAAATGGACGGCGCGATAAGAAGTTATCTTGGCTCATATACGATTGACGAAGCCAACACCAGAAAAATGCATTTTAGTCTTGGTCATATTATGAATGGAGAAGTGATCGATGATCCGAAAAGTAAAATAGATGTTGACCATAGACAGGCAAAGTTATGGAAAACAATTTATGAACAATGGGGTGTTGAAGTTTTGGATGTTGTTATTTCTGATATTGTAATACCAGAAGATTTAAAAAAAATCAGAAATGAATTAATGCAAGCGAAAAAAGATGCGGAAAAAGCGGTTGAAGCTAAAAAAGCGACGATTACAAAAGCTGAAGGCGAAAAAGAATCCCTTGAATTACTTGGTCAAGGTTTTGCAAGTCAAATTGAGGATTTGAAAAAAATGGGATTAAGCCAATATGATGCCGTAAACTACTTAACAAATAGAATTAAGTGGGAAAAGGTCGGAGATAAAACTGTGATAATTGATAATGGTTCAGGAATATCCGGTCTGGGATCGCAGTTTGGGGCTGGATTAAAATCAATGATAAATAAATAGAAGAATACTTGGAGGATATATGGGAAAACCTGAAATGATAATAAAAGAAGGGATCAAAAAAACGGTAATACCTGAAGAGACACAAACCCCGGAAAAGAAAAAGAGTGAAGCTGTTTTTTGGACCACAGAGAATATAGGATATTTTTCACTCGGAGCATTATTATTGATTTATTCGATGCTCTGGTTTACGGTCTTTGGTCCATCGGTTACAAAAATGGTGATGAAAACGGAAAGTCGAATGCTGATTATTTGGCTTAGCCCTTTTCTGTATTTTATCTCATGCGGAGCGATTTATTTCTTATTTGTGAAGAAATTCAAAACGCATGGACAGGCACCGGCGGTAATTTTTTTCTTTATTTTCGGCTTGATGATTGCGGGCGTAAATTATTACAATGAACGCCCGAATTTGAAAGCGCAAGAAACTGAAGTAAATAGAATTCTTGCAGAGGCTTACTATGAAAAAGCTCAAAAATTTGAGCCCGGTGAACCTGGCCTTATGTCGATGCCTGAAAGGCAGGTGTTAATTTCCCAGCTGGAACAAAAAGCATTCTTTCTGGAAAAAGCGCGGCAGTATACTGAACGGTATACTGATGAGTATCAGATGATTGTCGAGCGGTTGCAGCTGGAGAGGAGTTTGGCGAAATACGAAGCTGAATTTGGGCCAGCACAAGAGATAAAACTTACTGAAAAAGGAAAATGGTTGCTAGCATGCGCTATTCCTGATGATTCGATGATTTATTATCTCTCATTAAACGATTTTAAAAAAAGAGACAATGTTAATAAAGAAAAAATATGGCCCGCATCATCACCTCAAAAATACACTAGGTATAATATTTGGGGAAGCGAAAAATTAAACATTGAATTTTCTATGAATGATAAGCCGGCACATATTTTTTATTGGCCTAGAAAATCTTAGATTGTTCTTTGAAAAAACTTTTTAACACGGATAGCAAAAAAGCTATCCGTTTTTATTTTACTAATATTAAATAAAAAATTAAAAAAAACCATTGACAAAATACATTTTGTATGCTAGTATTGAATCAATTTAAATATAAAAAATTTAAACGTTATTTACAATATAAAAAATTTTTAAAAGGAGATTATCATGAAAGAAAAAAGATTTTTTAGTTTGATCGTTTTTTTGTTCGCTCTTATGTCTATCATTGCTTGCGACAGCATGACAACTGTTGTACAAAAAAGCAAAGACCTTCAGAAAAACGGTCGATATGAAGACTCAATCGTTATTCTGGAAAAAGAAACAGCAAAAAAACCGAACAACCGCGACGCGAATTATTTGCTCGGCGTAGCCTACCTGAACACCGGACGATTTGAAAGCGCACACAGAATTTTTACTACTGCGGTAGAAACAAAAGAAGATGTTGAGCAAAAAGCCAGGCTCAAAAAAGAGATCGCAAAAGAGTATCGCGAAACTTTTTATCGCTACCTGGCGAATGTAAATCCGTCGGACCGTCAAAAAGCCGGTATGCTTCTAAAAGCCGCATTGGCGTACAACTCTGTACCGGAGTTTATTGATAGGATAAAAAATCATCTCAAAGAAAATGGGATGCAATATCTGAATAAGCATACTTTGGAAAGAGCTGATGAACATTTTGACTATCTTTATTCCCTTGATAAGGGATCAGGAAAAGTGATCACGGAAGCCTATCTTAGTGCGTTTAAACAAGGTGGCGAAGATGATTATCTTACTTTACTTGTTGAACAAGCAATCAGCTATAACGATGACACGGAGACTAAAAAAACTTACTCCGAATATTATTTCGGTTTAAGCAGAAAAGCTGAAACAACGGAAAAAGCCATTGCATATTTGGAGACAGCCAATAAACATGGCAATTTGTTTGCCTCCGAACTTGCAATAAAAAAAGAACAATTAAAGGAAGAGCAATTTTTAGAAACTGTAAAAAAATACGAAGCTGAATTTGGGCCAGCACAAGAGATAAAACTTACTGAAAAAGGAAAATGGTTGCTAGCATGCGCTATTCCTGATGATTCGATGATTTATTATCTCTCATTAAACGATTTTAAAAAAAGAGACAATGTTAATAAAGAAAAAATATGGCCCGCATCATCACCTCAAAAATACACTAGGTATAATATTTGGGGAAGCGAAAAATTAAACATTGAATTTTCTATGAATGATAAGCCGGCACATATTTTTTATTGGCCTAGAAAATCTTAGATTGTTCTTTGAAAAAACTTTTTAACACGGATAGCAAAAAAGCTATCCGTTTTTTATTTTTTGTGCTATAATATTTGTATATGAAAAAATATATTTTAATTAATTTTGTTATTGTTTGTACTATATTGCTGGTTTCGATTAGCACTTGTTTTGCTGGTGAATGTAATCCTGACACAGAAACTTGTCTCAAAAATCCGTTAGGTAACACAATAAACGACAAAGAGGGTAACCCGAGTATAAATGTTCTCGTTGGCCAGCTAATAAATGGCGTGCTTGGTTTGGTTGGGTCTTTGGCGCTTGCGATGTTTATTTATGGCGGGTTTACGTGGATGCTGGCGGCCGGGGACTCGGGCAAAGTGCAGAAAGGAAAGGATATTTTGATTTGGGCGACGATTGGGATTGTGGTTATCTTTTCGGCTTATGCGGTGGTTAAGTTTGTATTAGAAGGGGTTTTAGGTACTTAGGTACTTGGGTACTTAGGGAATGGGGAGTTTTGGGAGTGGCTAAGTAAGAAGTGAGAAGTGAAAAGATAAAAAGGTTTGACTGGGGTGGGGTTTTGTGATAGGAATAGAGTGCAAACGATAAGGAATAATAGGAAAATTATATTATTCTGTTAATTTATAAAAATTGACATGTGGTCTTGACAAAAATATGAAAAAGTATTATACTAGAACCATTAATTTAAGTACATTAAAAGAATTTTCAAACCTAAAGAAAGGAGGTATCTACCATGCAATATAAAGTTGAGTTGCTAACGGGTATCAGACCCACTGGCGATTTAACGATCGCCAACTATCTAGGGGCAGTTGCACCCATTATTGAACTCCAGGCCCAGGGCGTGTCTCCGGTAGTTTTCGTTGCCAATCTCCATGCGATTACTGACAACGAACCAGCTATTGTGCGACAGTACTTACACGGAGTAGTAGCAGACTATATCGCACTCGGAATAGATCCTAAAAAAGCAAATATTTATCTCCAGTCAGATATAGCAGGGGAAATAACTACATTTACTGCATTTTTGGCAAGACTTATTTCCGTGTCTGAACTTTTAAGAGTGCCAACGCTGAAAGATAAGCTTAAAAACAACGCACGGCCGGAAACAGCGAATGCTCTTCTTTTTCTCTATCCGGTCCTAATGGCAGCTGATATTTTGTTGAACAAAGCCAAAAACGTACCAGTGGGAGAAGATCAGCTCGCGCACATGGAGGTTACACGCCTGCTTGCCAATAGATTCAATAAAAGGTATGGGGATATTTTTCCGATCCCTCAGGTGCAACAGGTCAAGTCATTACGTATTCTCTCTGTAAAAGGAGATGGCAAGATGAGCAAAACCAATCCTGGTGGCGCCATCTTTTTAACGGATGATTTGAAGACGGTTGCCAACAAAATCAAGGTGGCTGAGACTGCTTTCGAAGGGGTAATGAACGAGAAACTGGAAAGTCATATTCTGATTGCCAAAGGATTGGCAAAAACTGAATCGGAACGCAGTGAAGTAGACGCTATCATCGAGTCGCACAAGAGTGGCAAGCCGGTAATGGGCCAATTCAAGCAGATATTAACTCGCATCATTCAAAACTTTATTGAGGAATTTCAGACTAAAAGAGCTGAAATCACTAGAGACCCTTTGTATATTCCATCTGTCTTAGAAGAAGGGTCCAAGGTGGCAAGAAAAAATGCTACTGAAACGCTTGGTGAGGTTAGAAAGTTCATGCAATTTGATTAACATTAACAGCCGGGGTTATAAGCTATAAAAGCAACCCCGGCTTTTTTTAGAAAAATATGAAAAATCAAAAAATACCGAGAAATCTACAAAATTTAAAACCGTTTTTTCATGACATCGATTTAGGGAATGGGCTTAATACCGCACCGGAGATTTACAGAATGAGAGGGGCTGTTAATTTTTTCTTCCCGCCACTTTTGAAATTATTTGGAGGATCATTTAAAAATTTAAAAATTTTGGATGTCGGGTGTAACTGTGGCGGGTTCTCCTTTGAGGCAAGCAAATATGGCCCAAAAGAAATAATAGGCATTGACGCCGATGGTAAGAACATTGAGCAAGCTAATGCTATCAGGAAACATCTGGGAACGAAAAATGTTAAATTTTTAAAACTCACCGCGGAAGAAATCAATAAAGAGGATTTTGGAAAATTTGATATTACAATTCTTGCAGGAATACTTTATCACTTGGAAGATCCTATTGGTATGATGAAAAGAATTTCTGAAGTGACTAACTCAACCCTTTTAATTGATGCCCATGTTCATTATAACAATGAACAAAGTGAAGATATTCCTTCGTGGTGGATGTTAAACGATATGGACGAGAATGATTTTGAAGGTTTATTCGTCGGCGATGAAATATTGTCAAAAGAGAAATATATAAAATTTGAAAGACAAGCTGAAATAGATTATGGAAAATTGCAAAATCAATTTATTTCATCTCCGCACACAGAGAGGGAATTAAAATTTATTAAAGAGCATATTCCTCACCCTTCAAGAGAAACTTGGAAAAAATATGGAATTGGCGCTTCGAGTAAAAATAATTTAGCTCTAATTCCAAACAAGAAGGCTCTTATTAAACTTTTAAGATATTTTGGCTTTGAAGATATTCTAGAAGTAATTCCCCAGAGGTTTTTTGAAATACCATATAAAATGAAGTATCGCATTGGCCTTATTGCAATGAAACGTGATAAAAAAGGGCCGTTTCCGATTTCAGAATATCAAAAATTAAGAGAGGGTTAACTAGAAGAGAGAAGCGCTTTTTGAATCATTCGTTTTAATGTCTCTTTGTTTCTTTCTCTTAAAACATAAATAACAGGATGGCGTTTATTGAAGACGATTAAATTTGGATTTCTCTCCAATATTTCGTAATTAAAAGTGTCTAATGCTAACTTTTTTATATCTTTAGCGGTTTTAAAATCATTGATTTCACTTTGTTTTTTATCATCCATTAAACCTCTTTTAGCAAAGCTCGCCAATCTTAGTGCAAATTGATCTTTTGATTTAACTATCGGGATGATAATGGAATAAAACCAAAGAAAAAGTCCCTCAAGCCAAGTTGGAATGATTAAACTAGGAATTCTCTGTTTATTTTTTGGAAGAAGATTTTTGACAATCTCTCCAAAAACCATTTCGCCGTTAGTAACATAAACTTCGACGGGTTTCTGTCCACGAGAGGGAATTTTATTCATTTCAAAAATATGATAAATAATCTCTGCTAAATCATCAACATCTACTACACCTACTTTAAAACCAAAAAGCCATCTGTGAGAAAACTTCAACTTGTTCCATAAAATTGGAGCGACTGATTTCATTTTTTGTTCGCCTTTGCCCTTAATGTAATGTGGTACAAAATGAAAATCGCATAAATTGCTTTTTTCTATTTTTTGACGAGCAACTTTTTTTGCGTATTCGTAAGGCGAAATCTTTTTGCTTTCTTTTTTTTCAGCAAAAGAACCCATGTTTATAAAAAGACAATTTTTGTTTTGATACTTTATAAATTTCACTAATGTAAAAACGCTCTCTAGCGTGGTGATATTTGATTTTAGAATTTCATCAGCCGATTTTGAGGTTTCACCTACAAGATTTATAATTTGTAAAATGGATGAAGAAGGTTGATTTAATTTTTTTAACAATTGGATCCAGATATCGGTTTGAGACCATTTTTTATCGACTAAATTTACATTTAACGCAAACAAAAGAAAGCCGTTGGAAATAGATTTTGCAAAGAGATTTTTATCATAACCGTGAAGAGATAATTTATTTTTCGCTTCCTTCAAATTTTTGGATCTTGTCAAGATAACAACCTTCCAATTATTTTTCAAATACTTATCTGTTACTGCTCTTCCAACGAAACCCACGCCTCCTAAAATGAAAATCGTTTTAATCTCATTCATATGTTTTATTTAAAAAGCGAATTCATATTGAATTTATACTTTTTATTTTCAGTTTTTTTCCAAGCATTTTTTAAACTAATAAAATATTTGAAGTAATCATTCTTAAATTTTAACCAGTCTTTATTTTTGGCTTGAAAAGCCGCATTCGCCTGATCGATCTTTTTTAAATCCCAATCAGAAACTAAATTAATCATCTGTAAAATAATTTTTTCGTCTTTCGGGCTACACTTTAAAATTTTTTGTTTTATTTTATATACAGAATCATCGAGGTTAATAGAAGATTCTGGGATACTTTTTGACATTTTAGGAAAGCCGTTCAGGCCTCCAATGAGATGACCAAACGTTGCTGCGACTAAAGCATTTTCGCTAACAAATTGTTTTTTATAATTTTTGTTAAATCTTTGTATCACGAGATTGGCCAATTTAGGAAAATAATACTCTTCTATACCTACAAAAACCAGTATTCGTTCTTTCTTTTTCAAAATACATGGCAATAGAACGTCAGCTATCGTAAAATTAGCATCGACGAAAGTTGGAAAATCTTTTCCCTGAATACCTAATTTTTTATACAAATTCGTACTTACTTCTTCATTTTTTAAAAAATCTTTAACTGTCAGCATTTTTGAGGTTAAACTTGAAGCTACAAGCAAATTAAAATTGTTGTGAGTTCTTAATTCTCCTTTAAAGCCCAAAGACCGGATAAACTTAATGAATCTTTCTGTTAGGTAATCAATTTTTTCTATTGAAATATTTCTTGAATTATATGCACCTAGATTAGAGATGATAATTGTGGAGTCAATACCAGTTTCTCTTTCAAGAAATATAGCCCTCAAAATTATTGAAAGAGTGCCTCCTGTTGGCGCATTAGTTGGTCCGAAACCAGTCACAAGGTGTTGTTTTGATTTGGGAACATCGTTAAATTTATCCAGATTATAGTGGCAGGAAAACATATTTTTCAGAAAGTTGAAATCAGTAATGGTTCCGATGGCAACAGATTTATTCGGATAAGAATAACCTTCTTTTAAAATAATATTTTGGACGAAAGATTGATCCATCTTTGCCTCTTTTAAAGCATGTTCAAGATTTTTTTTGGCAATTTTTGTTTCCGATAAGATTTTTTTAGCAGAGTTTTTCATAATGTATTTTATTAACAATGATTGGCAAATTTATTTACTAAACTATTAAATTTTCCTTTGTCGCCACCAGAATAGACGACTAAATCTTCAAGAACCTTAATTCCGGCGCCAGAATTAATTGTCTCTAGTGCTAAATCGGCCCCCTTCTTTAGATCGTTAATTATTCCTAGCCCCGAGAGGTTCAAGGCAACCTCCATCGCTACTGCTTGTTTAAGTTCTTGATTTCCATTGCCAACTAAAATCATAATAAACCTCTTAAGATTTTCATTCTGATTTTGTGTCGTTACAATATATTTAAATGATTTAAAATCAAACCCAAAATCCAAAGGCGTGATCTCTTGAATAGTAATTTGATTTTTAATAGTTTGGGCAATTTCAGTATTGCCTGATATAGAAATTTGATCAATCACTGATGTCCCGTGTGAATTTTTTCCTTGGAGTACAAGATGTTTTTTGTCTGGGTATAACCTGCTCAAAATTGCCAAACATAATTTTGTAGATCCACTTGTTAAACCATAATTAATTAAATCGACGTTAATTGGATTTACTATAGCTGATCCGCCGACTAATCCGGCAAAGACTTGGATATTATGCAAACGATTATCGTATATGTGATTTAATCGAGGAACAATCGTGTTTATGTCAAATACCCCTAGTTTTGTTATGAGCGAAATATCGGCCATCTTATCAATCGGTATATTTAAATTTACTCCAACAAGTTCGAAAACGTCACTCGACCCAGTTACGCTGGAGGTCGCCCTTGATACTGTTTTTTCTACCACGATATTTTCACCAATTTTTTTACCAGTTGCCGCTGTTATAATAGCCGCCATTGAGCTTATGTTTAATAATTTAATTTCTTTCTTTCCACTGCCGGCCATGCTAATCACTTTTACTTTATTTTTATCAAAATTTAGTTTTCGTTGAATATCAAAATTATCTAGGTTAAAAGCTGATTTTATTATTGCTATTCCGCATTCAATTGCTCTTTCAAAATTTTCAGTACTATTCATAAATAGCCACAATGAACCATAAAAGCATCCCATTAAAATATCTCGGTGTCTTCCGTTATTATCGGGAATTTTGAGAATGTTTAAAAATATATTTCCTACTTCGGTGGAGGTAAAAATTTTTCCTTTTAAAAAAGAAAGGCATTTTAGAAAATTTTCATCTGTTTTAAATTTTTCAAAACTGTTATCTGGGAATTCACCAAACTTTGAAAAATAATGAACAGCCAAGATCCCTTTGTATATATTTAAATTGCGGTCAGAACTATTGATTAAATTTAGTATTTCAAAAGCTTCTGGTTTTTTAAAATTCTTACCATTTGTTATGTGTTCTGTAAATTTAACGACTTTATTAGTCGGATTTCTCATGTCATTTGTTCTAAGACTTTATCATTATTTTGCTTATCGTAACATAAAAAAATACATTTGTAAATTTAATGACATAAATTGTAACAGTATAAACAAGTGCTAATTATTGCATATTTTAAAACAATAAACTTATAATAATTTTTATATTATGATATAATAAGTTTAGGATTTGCCAGCTAATAAACGGCGTGCTTGGTTTGGTTGGGTCTTTGGCGCTTGCGATGCCTGTCCCTCGAAGCGCAAGCATAGTGGGATTTATTTATGGTGGGTTTACTTGGATGCTGGCGGCCGGGGACTCGGGCAAAGTGCAGAAAGGGAAGGATATTTTGATCTGGGCGACGATTGGGATTGTGGTTATCTTTTCCGCCTACGCGGTGGTTAGATTTGTATTGGAGGGGGTTTTAGGTACTTAGGGAATAGGGTGTTTGACTGAGGCGGGGTTTTGTGATAGTAATAGAGTATAAATATAAAAATATGGCTTCAATGAATATACAAATTAAAAATAATTCTCAAAACCAAAAAATGGTAATTGAATTGGATGCGGTTAAATTTGAAAAATTGGTAGCCAGTTTTGGGTTTTTTAGTGATGATTTTTGTGAAAGCGTAGAAAGGGCGGAAAAAGATTATAAAGCCGGCAGAGTGAAAAAAATAAAATCATTACAATTTGATTTTTAAAATATAAAATATGTTAAAAAATATATCAAAAAATATCTACTCATATACAGTAAATTATCAAGAAATACCTGAAGGCGGATATCAGGTTACTGCTCCTTTGTTACCAGGCCTAATTACTTATGGTCGTGATTTGGAAGAGGCTAAAAAAATGGCGAAAGACGCTATTCGATGCTGTATTAATTGAATGGATTAAGGATTAAATCAGTTATATTCATGAAAAAAGAATTAAAATTGCCAAAATTTAAAAACGAAGATGAAGAAAGACGTACCTTACCAATCATTCATTAAAATGATTTTGGATGAAAAGATAAGGCAAGATAATTACTGTCGATAATGATTAATATTTTTTTATGTTAAAAAAACTTCCTGTTTGATTAAAAAACAGGAAGTTTTATTTTTAAACGATTTTTTATATTCCCGGAATAATCCGTCGTAGCTGTTCAAAGCGCGACACCTTTGCCGCTTGCATGATCTTTTCTTTGGCGCGGTGGCTTTTGACAAATTTGAGCCAGTCGCGGTTCGGGCCTTTGCGTTTTTTGTCGATAACGATTTCGACCAAGTCGCCGTTTTTGAGGGCGCGGTCCAAGGGGGCGATATCGGTGTTGACCAAGGCGGCCATGGCCTTGTTGCCGATTTCGGTGTGCACGGCATAGGCAAAATCGATCGGGGTGGAGTTTTCCGGCAGGTCAAAGACATCGCCCTTGGGGGAGAAGACAAAGATGCGGTTTTTAAAAACATCGACTTTTATTTTTTGGATAAAATCATCCGTATCTTTGGCGTCGCGCTGGATATTCAAAAGATCCTGGATCCAGCGCGGTTGTTTACCGGGCTTGGCATCGCCTCCGGTCATTTGTTTGTAGTGCCAATGCGCGGCAATGCCGTATAGGGATTTTTCGTGCATTTCCGGAGTGCGGATTTGGAATTCAGTGGCCTTGTTTTCCGGACCGAATACGGTAGTGTGTAGGCTGGAATAGCCGTTGGGTTTTGGCACCGCAATATAGTCCTTGATGCGATTGGCTTTTGGTTTCCAAAGGCCGTGAATTATGCCAAGGGTTTTGTAGCAATCCTGGATCGTCGGGACAATAACGCGCAGGGCGAATACATCGTAGATTTCGTCGAACTGCCTATCTTTTTGCTGGATTTTTTTGTAGATGCTATAAAGATGCTTGAAACGGCTTTCGATTGTAAAGGTAATATTGTTTTCCTGCAGTTTTTGGCCTAGGATATTTTTGACTTTTTGCGTATATTTATTGCGTTCGACTTTTTTTTCAACCTCGTATTTATATTCCAGTTTTTTGTATTCTTCCGGATACAAGTATTTAAAACAAATATCTTCCAATTGCCATTTCAGGCGCCAAACGCCGAGAATGCCGGCGATGGGAGCATAGATTTCCATTGTTTCTTGGGCAATACGCAGGCGTTTTTCTTTGGGCAAGGCATCAAGCGTGCGCAGATTGTGCAGACGGTCGGAAAATTTTATTAGGATGACGCGCACATCTTTGGCCATTGCCAAAAACATTTTTCGCAAACTTTCGCGATAACGTTCTACACCCCGGTATTTTATTTTGCTTAATTTGGTAATGCCCTCGACCAAAAAGGCGACTTCTTCGCCAAAATTCTTTTGTATGTCCTCTAATGTCCTATCCGTATCCTCCGGGACATCATGCAAAATTCCGGCAATCACCGTATTCAAATCAGCCTTGATTTGCGCCAAGACAAAGGCAGTATGCAGACAATGCTGGATATAGGGTTCTCCGGATTTGCGTTTTTGGCTGCCATGCGCCTTTTCCGCGTATTCATAAGCCAAAGCCAAAAGGTCCGTATCAGCCTGCGGATCATTTTCTTTGACTTTGTTTATAATTTGGTCGATGGTCATGGATTTAGATTTTTTGTATTTTTTTATTACTTTATGTTATAATAATATTACAAAACTGTGGATTAGTCAAAATTTTAATTTTGTATTTGTCATTCCCGCGAAGGCGGGAATCTCGGTGTTAAAATAGATAAATCAGAATACATATGAATTGTTTAAAAGTCATAAATTATAGAAAAAATATTTTATTATTTTTTAACCAAGATTCCCGCCTTCGCGGGAATGACAGGTGAAGAGAATTAATATCTCATGATAGCACAAAAAAATAAACTAATACTACTAAACTGCTTAATCATAGTTGCGGTTTTTTTTATTGGTTTAAATTGCGTAAGTGCGCAAACTCCGGAGATTGGCATCGATTATGCGGCGAATGTCGGATTGATTGATCCAGGGGACAAGGATGTTCGGGTTTTTATTGTTGAAGTTGTTCGTTATTTTATTACTTTTTTGGGTATAATCGCTGTGGCCATGGTGATGTATGCCGGTTTTTTATGGATGACATCGGGCGGGGATCCGGAAAAGGTCAATAAAGCCAAGAGCGCTTTGATTAATTCGGTTATCGGTTTGATAATAATAATTTCTGCTTTTGCGATTGTTACTCTTATCATAAATTTTATGGAAGGCGGCGGTGGGAACGGTGCCGGAGGCAACAAGCCGATTGATTACGGTTATGGTTTGGGCGCCTATGGCAATTGCGCTATTTCATCTACCTATCCGGAGCCATTTCAGAAAGATGTGCCACGCAATACGGCGATTATTGTTACTTTTGTGGAAGAAGTCGATCAGAATTCAATCATATCTGCCGGAAAAATCATAGACGATGGCCGCATCAAGATATATAAAAAGGGCGATGAAGCTAATTTTTTAAAAAATGTCAGCGCAGTCAATGTTAGCGGCGAGAACAAGACATTTTTGTTTTCGCCTGATGAGCTTTTAGGCTCGCCTTCGGAAAATACCGAATACTATGTCTTTTTATCCAACGATATTTTAAAACTTGACGGCAAGAGAGTATTCGATAATTGTTTGGAAAAGTTCGCGCAGTGGAGTTTTGAAATAAGCACTAAGGTTGATCTTACGCCGCCGCAGGTAAAGGAAGCCGGCGTATTTCCGACACCGGACAATAATATTGATACGATTACGGCGATTTCTGCCGAAAAGGCGAGCGGCGAGATAACGTTTTTTAGCCAACCGGCGGAAAGAAGACTGGCGGCTTTTGCTTTTAGCGGTGCGCCTTTGAAAAGTGCTGTCCTAAGCGCTCTTAACACTTTTTCTACGATTAGCGGCAGTTTATCTTTGGCGATCTTGGCTGACGGAACAACGGCTAGGATTGAAAACTCCACTAACGGCGCAAGTTTAGGCACGGCTGTTGTCAATGGCAGGCAGTTAGTATTCCCAAACTTTTTTACACTTACTCTTCCGGCCGGAGAAGATTTTGCCGCCGGTGATTCTTGGACAATCATGGCAACCGCTTATACGGCAGGCGACACTTTTACCGTAGGGGACAATTCTTATTACTTTGGCAGTGGCGGTATTGCATTGGGAGGAACGACAGCGGCAACGACGCAGAATGCCAAGATTACCCTTGACGTTAATCCTGCGGTTACAGCCGCAGTCGCCGGGGGTGTTATTACGATTACTGCAAGAGACGCCGGTGTTGCTGGCAATAGCATTGTGCTTGGTTCAAGCAATAGCGCCGTTATCGGTATTACCCGGGCAATGTCCGGCGGCAGAGCTGCCGGCGAAAGCGTTGTTGTTTCCGGACGCACGGATCGTCCGCGCAATTCTGTTATCCAGATAAATTTTAATGAAGCGATTAATCCAATCGGAATTAGCGGTAAAGCGTCCGACATTAGTAATAATATTTTTGTGGAAAACATCAGCGCGCCGGGTGTTTTTTTGGAAGGCAGATTTATTGTTTCCAACCAATATCGGACGATTGAATTTTTATCCGATGATCTGTGCGGTGTGAACAGCTGTGGGGAAAAGATTTACTGCTTGCCGGCAAACAGCAATTTACGCGTTGTCGTAAAGGCGGCATCGTTGGCCACTTGCCCGGGCGCGATCAATTGCGCGGCCAAAGCGCCCTATGTCAATTGCGTCGGCGGCATCTGCAAAGACGGCGACGGCCGGAATTATCCGATGGCCGGTATAAGCCTGAACGGAGCGGCGGATATGGCATTTAATTCCTTGGACGGCGATCGCGATCTTTTGGCCGAAGGGCCGAGCGCGCAGAGCGGTACCCCGGCCTATGACGAAAACGAGGCAATCGGCCTTTGCGTCGGTGGCGCTAATAACGGCAAGGTCTGTACAGATGCGAATAAGCTAAACATTTGCGGAGCCGGTATCAATTGTCAAAAAAGCGGAGCAAACGTTTCTGATATTCCCAGTCTGCAAACGGCGCTTGGTGATGATTTTGAATGGTCGTTTTTTATTGGTAGTACTATAAAAGCAAGCGCGCCCGTAATAACGGCTGTTGTACCCAGCCACCGTTCAGACAGTATTTCTTTAGTGGATCCGCTTAGTGCCAGGTTTGACGGATTGATGATGAGCGCGAGTCTTGGCACCGGCCAGATAAATTTAGCGAGTGATAGCGGCAATGTGATTCATAAAAGAGTTAATTTGCGCAGTCTTGATAATCGCGCTGTTGGTTATTGGACAGCGGTTGAAAATATTGATAATCCGGCGGCAATCGACGGCGAAGCGGATTGGACAAACGTGGAAATTCGCCATCCGCAGTTTTTTGAATTGCTTACATACCGCCCGCAAGTCGGATCCGGTGTCAAAGATATTTATCAGAATTGTTTCAAGCCAAGTGAAGGACCGCTGTGCGTAAGCGAAACTAGCGATGTCGCGCCATCTTGCTGTCCGGTTGGCGCGGACATTGGCGCGGTCGGGGAAGCGGGATTGGATGGAAAGGGGAATTGTAAGTGAACATCCTTGTCATTCCCGCGAAGGCGGGAATCTCGGTGGATAAAGAAAAACCGTGAAGCATCTCCTTGTCATTCCCGCGAAGGCGGGAATCTCGGTGGATAAAGAAAAACCGTGAAGCATCTCCTTGTCATTCCCGCGAAGGCGGGAATCTCGGTGGAAATAAAAATGAATATGTATCTAAACAAAAATGAAAAAAGATCACGCTTATTATGTATATATTTTATCATGTAAAAGAAATAGTGTTTTATATATAGGCGTAACAAATAATTTATTTTCTAGAATATTTCAACATAAACTACATATTAATCCGGAAAGTTTTACGGCAAAATATAAAACCACAAAATTAGTATATTATGAGGAATATCAGTATATTCAAGATGCAATATTACGTGAAAAACAAATGAAAAAATGGAATAGAGAATGGAAAGATAATTTAATTAAAAAAGAAAATCCTTTGTGGCATGATTATTTTTTAGACATGATTTAGTTATTTTTTAACCAAGATTCCCGCTTTCGCGGGAATGACAAAAAACATAGTAAATGAAATTTAAACAAATAAAATTTATCTTATTATCGTTACTAACTGTGACAATATTAATCGTGCCGTTTTTTGTATTGGCGCAAGCGCCTGATATCGGTATCGATTATGCCGGCAATATCGGCCTGGATGATGGCGGGGGAACGGATATTCGCGTTTTGATTATAAATATAATCCGCTATGCTTTGACATTCCTTGGGATTATCGCGGTGGTGATGGTGATGTATGGCGGGTTTGTTTGGATGACGGCGAATGGACAGGCGGATCGGGTTGAAAAAGCCAAACGCATATTGATTGCCGCAGTTATCGGTCTGGTTATCATATTGTCCGCTTTTGCAATTGTGACTTTTGTCGCAAATATTACCAGTACGGCAATCGAGGGCGGATGTACTGCCGGAGAAATCAAATCATGCGGTTGTAACGGCGTTGGCACGAAAGTGTGCGGCGCGGGCGGCACTTGGGGTTCTTGTGCAGGCGATTGCGCGATTGGAGAGCGTTGCTGTGCCTGGGGCTGTGATTCCGAATGCACAACACCGCCGGAATTTTTTACCAAAAAGACGATTCCGAATAATGGAGATACGAATGTAATAAAGAATGTAAAAGTTTCTTATGTTTTTAGCCGCGGCATTCTTCCATCATCGTATGCGGATGCCAAATTTGCGGTAACGGATGTTGCTACCGGTTTACCTATTCCCGGCAACAAGGTTATGAGCGGCAATCGAATAGCTTTTACGCCTTTTGCGGCTTGCGATGCCAATCCATGCGGCGCTAGCAACTGTTTTGCATCCGGAACAAGGGTAAGAGTGGCGGCAGAGGACGGGGCCGCCGGCATACTTAGTTTTGGCGATATCGAATTAAGCTGTCCGGGAACCGGTTTGGACTGTGAAATTGAATTTACGGTCGGCGACACGATAGATTGTGACAATCCTACAGTAAAACTGGATTTTAATCAAATATGCGCGGTAAATAATAATGAGCTGTATGCTTTTGCCTCGGATAATTCCGGCATCAGCCAACTGGAATTTTTTATTGACAATCTTTCAATCATTGATGCATCAAATCCGGTTTTTGCCGGCGGGGGACAAACTTTTAATTCGCGCAGCGCAAACGCGCCTGTGTGGTGGGATGCTTCCGCGATTATGCCGGGTACCCCGATAAATATTAAGGTAACTGTCAATGACATCGACAGCCGCAGCGCAAGTGATGACAAGACGTATCTTTTGCGCCCCGGTCATTGCTGTAACAATATCAAAGACGAACCCTTGGGAGAAGTTGGAATCGATTGCGGAGGCCCTTGCGCCGCTTGCGAAGGCGCTTCGTGCGGGACAAGCCTTTCCGAGTCTTGCGGCGCCGGTAATGCGAATTGCGACGATACGAAATGCGCGGGCGGATTATGCGCTTGCGGCGGAACGACCGAAGCTGAATGTACAGCCGCGGGTTACAGAGCCGGGATTAGTGATTGTTGTATTTGCGAGGATGCTCCTTTAATTGACTATATAACCCCTATCGGTGGTTTTTGCAAAGCTAGTCCGAATGCCTATTGTGGAAGCGATGATGCGGTTTGCGCGGCCTTGGTCGCGGGCGATACTTGCGATATTGATACCGCCAATGCTTCAGCCAGGTCATTAGTGACTATTAGCGGACGTTATTTCGGTACTTATGTTTTGGGTGTGAGCAAGGTAGAATTTGACGGAGTAGAGGCGCCTTTGGCAAATACTGCTAATCCGTCATGTGCTGATAGCTGGAAAAACAATCAGATAATTGTTGTTCTGCCGAATGGATTGGCTGCCAGTCCGCAAATCAGGGTTACAGCCGCCAGCGGATTTTTTGATACAAACAATGATTCGCGGGGCGCTATCATCGGTTTTGTAAACAATACCATAGCTCGTCCCGGTCTGTGCTTGCTTAGTCCGGACAACGGCGTTATTAATACCGCTGTATCTTTCGAAGGCATCCGTTTGAACGGCGCTTCGGCTTTTTTTGGATCTTATGCCGCCAATGTTCCGGCTTTGAATTCTGTTTTTCCGGTTGCGACTCTCGGAACAGCGCAAGTTCCGAATATTAGCATTGGTAAAAAAACCGCATTTGTCAAAACTGGAGGCGTTAACAGTAATTATTTGTTTTTTACTAAAAATACAGAGCCGCAAACCGGACCTTATATAACTTCGTTCTCACCGACCAGCGGCTCAGCCGGACAATATGTTACGATCATGGGCGGCGGTTTTGGTTCGTCGCAAAAAACCGGCAAAGTTTATTTTGATTTTGATCTAAGCGATAATGCGGGCGGAGATCCGACCAAATATGGCACGGAAGCTGATTATGTTTTTCCGGAGGAATGTAAAAATAATCTTTGGAGCGATAAGCAGATATTGGTAAAGGTTCCGGAAGGTTTACCAAATGATGATAGCGATTATTATATTGTTATTAGTTTGAGCGGAGTAACTGAACCGATCGACACGGCCGATACTTTTTCGACCGGGCCGGTAGCGGACCCTACTTTTCATTATAATAGCACCTTGCCTTTGGCGCCCAGCTTGTGCCGGATAGATCCGATACGCGGAGTAAACAACAGTGAAATCAGCCTGTGGGGAGAATATTTCGGTACTTATGACGCTTCCGGGGCTTCAAAGGTAAGATTTTATAATAATCAAGACCAGCAAGGCGCTTTGGCCGCGGTCGGTCCGATTATTTCTTGGGATGTTAGCGGGAAAACTAACAAGATAAAAGCAAAAGTCCATCCGTCCGCCTTGACCGGTCCGGTCAAAGTATTGAAAAATACCACATTGGAAGGCAATGGAATGAATTTTTATATCGGTGAGTGCAAGGCAAATCAGGACTGCGACAATGGCGCCGTTTCCGGCGTTTGCTGTCCGATAGACAGCAGTGAAGCCGGTCGCTGTGCCACGGATAAAAATTTGGATGGGAACACTGACAAATCCGATTGTTATGGGGCGTTTACCGCATCGGTTTATGAATGGGAGTTTACTTCGGGTGGGCTATTGGCCTGTGATGGCGACACGACAAACGCTGTTTGCGACGCTGATAACGATATCTGCTCTACACTTGGAACGGATTGGGAATGCAACACCACCACTTGCGTATGTGAAAAAGACGTTAATACTGATTCTACCGACAGCTGCCAAGGACGAGCGCAAAGGACTAACGCCTGTGAACCACTGCTTTGTCCGAATTCACCGGGGCTATGTTCGCCATATTCCGGCGGAAACGCGATTACAAGCGGCATTGCTTGCACAAATAACATTTGCACGATGCCCGGTTGCTCGGCTATTACTTGTTCATATTCTAGCCTAGCGGATAAGTGCATTGAAAATTCCATTGTTTGCTCAAAACCGGTACTGGATTCTTTAAATAAGAATACCAACGCATATTGCGCGGCTTATAACGGCGTGAATCGTTGGCATATAAATACTTCAGCCAGCTGTCCGGCAAATTGGATGAATATCGGCAATAATAAATGTATTGATGAGAGCACTGTTTGTTCTTCTTGCCCTTTGGGCTTGAATTGCCAAGATGTAAATAGCGATGGCAACGGCGAATGTATTTCTTCATTGGATATTTGTCCGAGCGGGACCGTTTGCGATGCCGGCGTCTGCACCGAGAAGGACAGCGCGGTTTGCGAATGTTGCTGCCGTTTGCCACAGGCAGGAGTGAGCTATGACAGCCAGGATTGTTGCTTGGGGCTTACTTGCGCCGGCGATTGCGGAAGTGATCGAATTACCGATACGGATCGATCCGGATATTGTACCGGCTGTCGGGTGGAAAGCGGCGGAGTGGTTGATATCGCGGCCTCGGATGCGGCTTGCAATTGCACGGGCGCGGCCGGAAAATTCTGTGATACCGAATACGAAGTCAACGGAACAAAAGTCGGGGCTTGCAAAGATTGCTCGCAATTAGCCGCAGATACAAGCGGTTGTTCTGATCACGCCACTTCTTGTTGTGTTGACGGAAAATCTGCGAATAATTGCCGGGGGATTGGTGGCGGGAATGCTTTCAATAGTGGCGGTTTGAATTATTGCGCTTATTATGATTGCACCTTACCGCAAAAAGATACCTGCGATATTATTCCGAAAGTAAGCGGTGATTTTGACGCACTTAACGATTGTGCAAATTCTTGCAAAGGCAACTCCACTGACGGTTTAGGCACTAGCTGTCAATCGGAAAAAATCGATGAATTCGGCGCTTGTAATAATGGTCTATGCGCCAATCCTTTCCAGTGCCTGAATGAATCGGCTACTTCGAATTTTTCCGATGGCTGCGGAACTTGCTGTTGTGATCCGAATGCGGCCGCGGATGAATGTGTTGAGGCCGGCTTGGATTTGAAATGCGTTTCCGATAAGGCGCCGTGTACGACGGAAAACAGGGGATTGTGTTGTGGCTGTACGGCTGATATTGATTGCGTTGCGAGCGGGCTTGTGCCGAGCGGGGTCGGCTGTGGACTGGATTCTTGCTGTCGTGCCAGGCCAAATATAGAGTCTTCGATTCCGGCGGATAATAGCGACCAGATTTGCCGGAATGCCGAGATAACCGTTTATTTCGACCAGCAGATGGATACCGGGAGCTTTAATGGTAATGCGATCCTGGTCGGTGATTATGGTTTTGATGCCTGTCCCGCCGGGACGCAATATTTGGCCGCCGCCGGATGGACGCAAGCAAAAAAGAATTTTTTTGAAAAGATATATATAAAAATTCTGTTCTTGGCAAAAAGAATTATTAACCCTTTTTCGGCACAAGACGAGGCTTTGGCTTATTATGCAATCGAGGCCGGTCATAATTTTTGCGCGGTTTCCGGGCAAGCGAGCGGAATCAATGATGCCGCGGGCAAAGGTGTTTTGAGTTTTAGACCCAATCGCCTATTAGACGGTAATCGCCGTTATTACGCGATTATCAAAGGCGATCAGGTTCTTAATGATAATCGCGCTCTAGGCGTGAAAAGTATTTATGGGATCGGTATGAACGGCGGGATAAGCGAAACGCTGAATGGCATAACTTATGCCAATTCGCATCTTTTTTCATTCACGACTTTGTCGGAGCAATCAGCCAATAATGGCGTTTGTATTGTTAATAGCATAGAAATTGAACCGAAATCTTATTTATTTCAAACTACTACCAATAATCAAAATGACGACGACGCAGGTAATACAAAAACTTATGATTCCATAAAAGACAGTGATAAAGTTTTTAAAGCTTATGCGCGAGGCAATAAGCAGATTCTTTCGCCGATTCCGGGAATTTATGATTGGAATTTAGTTTGGACGACAAGCAACGCGCTAATTGCCGATTTTGTACCAGCCTTGCCTTTACCAATAACAGGTGACAAACAGCTAGTTCGCACAGGCACAACAAAGACGGAAGGACAAACTCTTGTTTCAGCAGTCATGGAATATGCCCCCGGCAATACAATATCAGGAATAGTGCCAGCCCCTTCCGGATCTTCCGATGTTTTTCTTTTTGTCTGCAACAACCCTTGGCCGCCGATTGCGGCGGATGGCACCTGGCAGCCGTGGCAAGATCAGGATAACAATTGTTCGATTGCCGGCGCGGGCTGTGATAATTACAACTACAAATTATATTATTGCCGTGATGCCGGCTCTGCCGGAACTTATGATGATTTGCCGGCGATTAAAAGCGGGTACAAGTCAACTGATCCGAATCGGATAATTCGAGGGCGTTCGGTGTTTTTTAGCTGTAGTACGACTGGTGAAGTCTGCCCGGTATTCGGCGTTGCTTGCGGACCGGATTCGAGCGGTGTTTGCCAAAGCAATTATTTAAAAGAAGTATATTTTTTCCGAGAAGACATTCCGACGGCAAGCGCTGACATTTCTTTGTTAAACATGGCGGATGGACAAACCGTTAGCGTAAGCTGGGAAAGAGTTGCCGGCGTAGATGGCTATAAAATATATTGGGGGACGGGCGCGGGAAAATATGATGATTATGGCGAAATATACAATGACGCTACGGACGATAGTGATAATATTTCTTGTACTCTTTCCGGTACGACATTTACTTGCGCCGTTAACGGTTTGACGAATGATAAAAAATATTATTTCAATGTAACTTCATTTTTAAATACAGGAACTGAAAGCGAATATTTTGGAGAAAAAGATATTTTGGTTACAGATGAATCCGCTCCGGGAGCGCCAATTAATCTTTTGGCTATTCCTTTGGAAAAGCAGGTAAAATTGAGTTGGAGCGCCGTATCCGGGGCGACAAGCTACAAGCTTTATTATGGAGTCAATTCCGGCATATATGGCGGAGCGAATGATATTGGTAAAGACACCGAAGTTATCATCAGCGGATTAACAAACGGGCAAACATATTATTTCGCGGTTTCCGCAATTGACAAAAACGGTAATGAAAGCCCGCGGTCGCTTGAAGTAATGACAGTGCCGGCAAGCAGTAATTGCGGAAACGGCACTTGTGATGTCGGCGAATGCACGACAAATTGCAATGTGGATTGCGATTTGACCGATTGTTGCGGTATTGAGGGATGTAATGCCGGTATCGGTGAAACAGTTGCATCTTGCGCCGGGGATTGTAATGTATCGCCACCACCACCTCCTCCCGTGTCATGTGGAAATGGCACTTGCGATTCTGGTGAAAATGCGGCTAACTGCTCTATTGATTGCAGTGCTGGAGCGGTTTGTGGAAATGACACATGTGAAGCCGGGGAATGCACAGCAAATTGTACTAGTGATTGTACGGTTTTGCAATGTTGCGGAATAGAAGGTTGTAATGCTGGAGTAGGGGAAAATAGCAGTAATTGTAATACTGATTGTGGAGGGAGTATTCCGCCCCCACCCCCGCCCCCACCACCTCCTTAAATTTTATTATTTTAAATAACCCTATGCATCCTCAACCAAATCCTCCTAAAAAAGCCATGGCTTTTTTTGCCTTGCCTTTTTTGTTTTTTTTCTTTCTCATCTTCTTTTCATTTTCCGCAAACGCCTTTCCTTGCTCTCAATACACCTCCACTCAAGCAGTTCCAACCGGATTTGGCGCCGCCTACAACACCGTTTCCACCCAAAAAGAACTGCTTGTAAAAACCGATTGCGCCCAAACACAAGTCAACGCGGAAATCGGAAACGGACAAGCCACACAGTATATCTACAAATACGGCTATGTTTGGAAAAACAGCAAATGGGAACAGATTGAATTTACCCCCACTGGCGCTTCATACAGCCTGTGGCTGGTTGCTAAAGCCAAAGTAGACGTTGTCTTCAGTGCCGAGGATATGTTGAAAGACAACTATCTTCTCGTATACATCTGCTCTTGGACCGGAACAGCCTGGAAATGCGGCTGTCGTGACGCCCTTTGCGCCCAGAATTTTTGGCAATTGCAAAAATTTAAATATATACCAACAGCCTGCACTGAGAATTGGACTTGTGGCAATTGGAGCGCTTGCCAGAATAATCTGCAGACCAGAACCTGCACGGATCAGAATAAATGCGGAACCGCGACAAGCAAACCGGCGGAAAGTCAAGCTTGCACAACAGTTTGCACCGAAAATTGGACTTGCGGCGAATGGAACGCTTGCCAAAATAGTACCCAGATAAGATCTTGCATAGACCAAAACAATTGTGGCACTCTTTCTCAAAGGCCGCTCTTGAATCAAAGCTGTTCCGGCACCAGTACTTGTCAAGATAATGACGGCGACGGTTACGACAACTGCGCTCTCGGACAATCCGGCGACGACGGCAAGGCCATAGATTGTAATGACAATGAAAAATTCGCCTATCCCGGCGGACAAGAAACTTGCGATACGATTGACAACAATTGCAACGGCCAGACCGACGAAGGCTGTGATGATGACAAGGATGGCTATTGCGATAAAAATCTAAAAGTCTATCGCGTCAATACTATGTGTTCAAAGACGCCGTATATAGAAGGGCGTTCAGGTGATGATTGTGATGACGCAAAAGGCGCTATTAATCTTGGGGCAACAGAGATTTGTGGCAACGGTATTGACGAAGACTGCAGTGGAGCGGATTTGGCTTGCGCATGTACCGAAAATTGGGTTTGCACGGATTTCGGAGCTTGTTTAAATAATATTCAAACTAGAACTTGCATAGATCAAAATAAATGCGGCACCTCGGCAAATTTACCGGCATTGAGCCAGGCCTGTGTTGTTTGCGCCAATGAATGTTCATCTGCGGAAATTGGCTGTTTGGGACAGAACACGTCTTGGTCTTGTGGCGAAGCAGGCGACGGCGACATTTGTCTGGAAAAAATCAATAAACCATGTAATTATTCCGGTGGAGAAATCTGTAACACGAACACGGGTAAATGTGAATTGATAAATACTTTATATTCCCCAATCGATTATCCGGAAAATAATCAGGAATTTGCTCTTGGATCCAATATATTCTTTTCGGCATACGCGCAGTACGGCAAAGCTCCATATTCTTATGAATGGAAATCTGATAAAGCGGGTATAATTGGAAGTGCTTCTTATTTAAGTATTAATTCATTGGCGCTTGGAATGCACAAGATTACGCTTGTAACCAAAGACAGCGCCAGCGCTGAGTATAGTTCAAGCATTTTTGTTATTGTTTCTAATAATCTAATTATTGGCGGACAAGAGGATGTCGCGGGCGGAATCAGGGAATATTACAAAGGCGATACTGTCTATTTCTCCGCCAGTGTCCAAGGAGGAATATTGCCTTATTCGTATATTTTGTCGTCAGACAAGGACGGAGTGATAAATTCTGCGAGTTCAAATAATTCATCCGAAAGAGAATATGATAATACAAGCTATTATTTTTTTAATACAAATACTCTGAGTGAGGGATTACATTCAATTGTTCTGTTAGTAGCCGATAATGGTGGCAAGAGCGCGCAGATGGCATGGCAGATAAAAATTAATCCGATTGATGTGTCCAAAGTAAAATGTTTTGATTATACTGGATGTGATGATAAAAATATTTGCACTACGGATGTCTGTAAAAATCCTAGCACAATTTCAGCAACATGTTCAAATACGGTGGTTAGCACTTGTCAGAATAACGATGGCTGTTGTCCCTCGGGATGTACTAATGGCAATGACAATAATTGCACTATTAGTGTTAATAATGATGACTCGGCTAAATTATTAGTGATTTATAATGACAAATGCGCGACTGATAATAATAAGAATGGCATCAAGGATTATGTTGAAATAGCGGAATACTACAAGTTAAAACGCGATGTACCAGCCGTGAATATGTTGCCGGTATATCCTTCAACCGAAGGAGGGGGTTGTTATTCATATTATTATAAGGATGTGAAATATTCGTCTTTTTATAATGAAATAGTAAAAACAATTCAGGCAAAATTGGTTGAAGTAGGCGAGGATAAGATTTATTATTTTCTTTTGGTAGGATTGCCATCGTCAATCACGCCGCTTGATAGCTATGGAACGCGATCTTTGGATCATGCTTTGATGACGGTTAATAGTATAGCCACTTCGACAGATTATTCAACAGGGTGGAATGGCAATAACCCGTATTTTAATCCCGTGGCTATAAAAACACAAAGCGACCGCCACTTTAACCATTCATATAAATATGGCGGAAAAAATATTTATCCGGTTGTCCGCATGGATAATTTTGAACTATTAAATCGCGCGTTGTATGGTGAAAAATACATTGTTAATGAAAGCGGCTACTATAGTGGAACCGGATACGTAGATACTAGATATTCAAAATTCACTGATGAATATCTTGATACAAATTATCCGGCTTTTTCCGATTCAAGTTCTTATGGCACAGGTGATCGCTGGATGGCTTATGGCAAGCGCATTGCTGACAGGCTTTCTTGGAATTATAAATGGCAAGTCGGGGAGCAGGAAATCGGCGAAAGTGGCGCTGTTTTTACTGACGGTTCAAGCGCGGAAAAAGCGCCGAATGCTATCTGGTATGAAGGTTGGTATAATTTTGGAAAATATAATAATGTTTTTAATTGGAAAGTCGGAGCATTTGCTTGTGATTTGAATTCAGATTCTGGTACAAATTTTCTTAAAAAAGCTTTTGTTGCCGGGTTAACTGCCGGCACCGGAGTTACCGGAGAGCCGTATTTAACAGGTCATCCGCGACCGGAAATATTTTTAAATTATATGTTGAGTGGCTATAATTTAGCGGAAAGCTCCGCACTCAGTTATCCCGTATTGCGCTGGCGTGACATCACTTTTGGCGACCCTTTGTATAATCCATTCAAAATAAAAACAAAAATCAAAGATACGACTTTGCCTGTGATAGCCCAAGTTTTTTCCGAAACCAATCTAAGCAACAGCGCGACTACAAGCGATATCATAATCAGGCTCAGCCAGAATCCTGTCATGCCGGATGTCGCGACTTACAAGGTGGTTTATGGTTTAACTACGGCTTATGGCGATACCTTGGATTATGATGAAATATATTATATTGAAAGGAGAATTACTTTGAACAATCTTAATCCCGATACTCTTTATCATTACAAGGTGTACGCCAAAGACCCGGTCGGAAACATAGCACAAAGCGCTGATCAAACATTTAAAACCAGCGCTAACAAAACGATTTTACCGGCGACAGTCACGGCTTCAGCTTCAGCTCAAACCGGTGCGGCGCCAATGACCGTTAATTTTACAGCCAGTTTTGGCGAGGTGCCGGCAAAATTTGAATGGAATTTTGCGGACGGCACGACAAGCACGGTTCAAAATCCGACCCATAGCTTTAATAAAGGTTTTTATAAAGTTGTTTTGCGCGCAGAATTTGTAAGCGGCTTGTCGCGCGCGAAGGAACTGCTTATAATCGCTAAATAATATGAAAAAAATACAAATTTTATTTTTACTCTGCTTGTTTCTATCGCCCTCTCTGGTATCAGCCCAATCATTTTATGCAATTGATATAGAAGAAAGCTTTAAACCTGGAGATGAAATAGTATTTACTTATTCTATTTATGAAGAAACAGAATTGATCAAGGCGGTAACGCCTTATTTGGTGTGCGAAAAAGATTTGCCCCAACCGATTCCAAATGAAGTCGAAATATCGTCGGAGGCTGGAAAAACATACAAAGGGGAATACAAGGGTATTATGTTGACACCGAATATTCCGTCTCAAAAATGCCGGGCGATTATTGCGACGGGTGATGATCAGAGAATAATTGCCGAGAAAGAATTTTTTATTGATTCAAAACCGGCGCTGGATGTCAGCTTTTTATTCTGTACGGATGAAACCTGCGGAGAAGAAACAAAAGTTTTTTCAGTTAATCAACCGATATATGTTAAAAGTCGTTCCAATTTCAATCCTCCGCTTGTGGCAATTTTCAGTTCAGAAAAAAATGGTATTATGGACAGGGTAGTCTTACCTGATTATTATAAATTTAAAGAAGCAGGTGATTACTATATAACATTTGAAGCGCTATCTGATAATTTTCAGAAAATCAGCCAAGAAAAATATATAACTGTTGTGGAAAACATTATCCAAGCATGCAATAATAATGGAAAATGTGATGTTGGTGAGAATTTGGAGAATTGTGGAAGTGATTGCGCGGCGCAAGCAATAAAAACAGATAACTCTTTTTTAAAAAATAATCAAAAAATATTATTTATTGCCGTTTTGCTATTTTTTGCTATACTGTTAGTAACTATTGCGTTTTATATTTTAAAGATTAAAAAGAAACAGCCAGAGCTAGAAAACAACAATATTATTAAAGAAAATAAATAAAAAATATGTTTGACGATTTACAAAATGAAAAACAGGCAAGTCCTGTAAACCCAAATCCGATTTTGGGGTTGCCGCAAGTAGGGCCGGTTGTGAAAAATGAATTGCCAAAGGAGTCATTAGAGGATATTTTTGCGGAAACGGAAAAAAAGGAAAAACCGCCGGTATTTCAGAAAAAGCCGGAAATTGATTTTGATAGTACGGATTCGGCAGAGAAAAATCAGCCTAGCCATCAAAAAATATTCTTTTTGGTTTTTTTAGTATTAGCTTTGCTTTTGATTGGTGTGGGCAGTGTTTGGGGTTATCGATATATTATCACAAGGCTTGATGACGGTAGTGTAAAAAATATTGAACCGGAGGCAAGCACCCCTGTCGTGGATAATTCGCAGGATAATGCGCCTGTACAAAAAAATGATACAGCAGTTGAACCGACAAATAATATAACAAACGAGACGAACAACATGGACGAAGATAATCAGATGCCGGTTGATATAGAAACTGTTCCGGAAGAAAATGCGGGCATAGCTGATATTATCCCTAATGAAGATAGTCTGGATAGCGATGGCGATGGTTTGACTGATGCGGAGGAATGGCAGATCGGCACTGCGGTTGATAATGTTGATACAGACAATGACGGGCTTTTTGACCGTGAAGAAGTCAAAGTATATAAGACTAACCCCAAGATAGCCGATTCGGACGGTGACGGTTATTCGGATGGAGATGAGGTAAAGGGGGGATATAATCCTTTGGGGAGCGGGAAGTTGTTTGAGGTTAATCAATAATGTTTTAATACCCAATACTCAATAATCAATGTTCAATAATGATAATAATTGATAATTTCTAATTTAATGCCGGATAATCAAAATATTGAAATTTCTACTGCAAAGTTTCAGGAAAAAAAAGTAATAATCCACACCATGCCCAAGCGTTTTATTGGGTCGCGTATTGTTGTGCAAGGGCATAAAGGAGTGGGTATTTTTATTTTGGCAATTGGGGCATTGCTTATGATTGGCGCTTTGGCGGCTTTGTATTTTTTTATTCTAAAGCCTCAGTCAGAATCGGCTCCGCTGATCACTCAAAGTGTAGAAGAAACCGTTGAAACGGAAAACAATAGCGTGCTTGCGCCAAGTATTGCCGTGGAAGACGAAGAGACGGCTGTTGGTGAGGAAGATGATAATACCGCCGACGAATCGGATGTTGTGCCGCCGCTTGATATCAAAGAAATAAACATTAATGATATCGCGACCAGTACCGATGTTGCTACTAATACGGAAGAAATCGCGGATAACAATCCGTCTAGCAGTATAAAAGTGCCGGCAACGGATAGCGACGGCGATGGCTTAAGCGATTTGGAAGAGGTTTTACTGGATTGCAACATCAGCAATTCAGACAGCGACGGCGATGGTTATAGCGATCATGACGAGCTGATGAAACTCTATAATCCGGCCGGAGCCGGGAAATTGATTGTTAACCCTAATATTGAAAAATATACAAATAATAATTACAAGTACTCGCTCTATTACCCAAACACATGGTTAAAAACTAATGTTGATGGTGAGAACTCAATTCTTTTCCAAGCAGGCAATAGCCAGTATGTCCAAATCATTGTCCAGGAAAACACGGCAGGAAAAAATTTGGATGATTGGTATTTGTCGCTTATGGGCGCAAGTGAAATAGCAGGCAATCAGCGTTTGTACAAAGCGGGATGGAGCGGGATAAAAAACTTGGATAACCAGATAGTTTATCTTTCCAATCTGAATATGGAAGCGGTTTTTACGATTTCTTATAATACGGGAATGGATAATACTTTAATATATACAGCGATATTTAATATGATGATTGAGTCGCTTGCTTTAGTTAATTAGTGATTAGGTAATTAGGGAATTAGGGGGTAGGTTTTTTAAATAAACCCTAAGTACCTAAGCACCTAAGTACCTAAAAATGATAGAGGTAAATAATAAAATCAGAACAAAAATAAATGAAAGGCTTGTTGAGAAAGTGGCAGTAAAATTTCTTGATTACTATAAAATAAAAAATAAATCCGTTTCGATCGCTTTTGTCGGCGATGCCACTATGACGCGTTTGAATCGGGAATATCGTAAAAAAAACAAAGCAACGGATATTTTATCTTTTGCAGGAGAAGGGAGTGAGCTAGGGGAATTGATAATTGACTATGCACAGATAAAAAGACAGGCCTTGAAATATTCCAAAACAGTGGAAGATGAATTGGTATTTATTCTTGTGCATGGACTTTTGCATTTACTTGGCTATGATGATGAAACGGAAAAAGGCAGACTTAGAATGATTGAGCTGGGAGAGAAATTTATAAAAAAATTATGATTAATTTAAAAAGGCTGGTAAAAAGTTTTAAATATGCCTTCAAAGGTTTGTTAAAAGTTTTTAAAGAAGAGCAAAATTTGCGTATTCAAGCATTTTTTGCAATGATTGTTATAGTTTTGGCCTTATTTTTTCAAATAAATCGCTTGGAGTGGATTTTGTTAATTTTTGTTATTAGTTTGGTAATGCTTATGGAGCTTGCCAATAGCGCAGTTGAACGCATTGCCGATATTTTAAAACCGCGGATTGATGATTATGTCAAAGAAATAAAAGACATTGCCGCTGCCGGAGTAATGCTGTCTTCGTTTGTTGCGGTTATAATCGGTTTGATAATATTTTTTCCCTATATTATAAAATAAAAAAGTATTGTTATTTTTTACAATTTTGTGTATAATATAGTATATACACAAAAAGAGACGAAGAATAACGAAAATAACGAATTCAATAATTGTTTTAAATACAAATATTCGTTTATTTCGTAATTTTTCGTTTGTTTCGTGTAATAATATATGAAAGATAATATAATCGCCGGTCTGGATATCGGCTCAACCGAAGTGCGCCTGGTGGTTGCACAACATAAAAATACCGGAGAGGGCGAAGAGCTTCAGATTATCGGCGCGATTAAGGCGCCGTCAAATGGCATTAACAAAGGCGCGGTAAAATCGATCGAAGACGTAACATCGTCTATTTCGGCATGCTTGGAAAAAGCGGAAAGACTAGTCGGCGTACCGATTGATTCGGTTTGGGTATCGATTAATTCCCCATATATCAAATGCGAAAAAAGCCGGGGCGTGGTTGCGGTAAGCAAGGGCGATGGCGAGATTAGTCAAGAGGATGTTGCTCGCGCTTTGGAAGCGGCACAGGCTTTGTCGGTTCCGCCAAATTATGAGATTTTGCATGTGATTCCGGTTAAATTTACCGTTGATAACCAAGGTGATATCAAGGATCCGGTTGGCATGACAGGTGTGCGTTTGGAGGTAGAGACATTAATTATTCAGGGTCTGTCCAGTCAGATAAAAAATCTTACCAAAGCCATATTCCGCACAAATTTAGATATCGAAGACTTGGTTTTGTCGCCCTTAGCGGCGGCCGAGGCTGTAATTGGCGCCAAGCAAAAAGAATTAGGCGCGGCGCTTGTTAACATCGGCGCTTCTACCACCTCTTTGGCGGTTTTTGAAGAAGGCGAGCTTTTACATACCGCTGTTATTCCGATCGGATCTGACCATATAACGGCTGATGTGGCTATCGGTTTGCGTTGTCCGATTAATTTTGCGGATCGGGTCAAAAAAGAATACGGTTCGGCTGTACCGAGTAATTTGGATAAAAATGAAGAGATTGATGTCAGTGAAATCGCGAAAGAAGAAGGGGTTGCGGACGAGATTACAACGGTAAACAAAAAATATTTGGCAGAGATAATAGAGGCGCGTGTAGAAGAGATTTTTGAAAAAGTTGACCAAGAGTTCAAAAAAATTGAACGTTCAGGTATGCTACCGGGCGGAGTATTTCTGATTGGCGGCGGTACAAAGCTTGCCAATATTATCGAAGCAGGCAAGAAAAAACTGCGTTTGCCGGTAAGTCTGGGAACAAACAAAAAAATCGCTACAATTATAGATAAAGTAAACGATACCGAATACCTAAACGCTTTAGGTCTCATAATCTGGGGTGATAACCTATCTTCCGTTTCCAGTAGCAAAACCGGAAAGTTTGCCGCAAAATTAGATATGAGCAAGGGTGTTGATCAGGTTAAGAAATGGTTTAAGGCGTTAATGCCGTAGTTTAGGACGGTAGGATTGTAGGCTGGTAGGCTGGTAGGATTGTAGAAATGTAGTTTACAAGGTGTATAAAAAATTTGTACAGACCGTTTTATTTTTAAAACGGTTTTTTGTTTAAAGTGCTTGCTATTTTTTGATAAATATTATAAAATATTATTAAGAAAAAAGTAAAAATTTTTAGTCGAAAATATACGTTTTTAATATTTTACTAATATATTTAGTTGATTAGTTAATTAGTTAATTAGGGTTTTAAAAGGAATAATAACACTATTTCAATGCCTAATTAACTAATTACCTAATCACTAATTAACTAAAGAATATGGCCGAAGTTAAACCAGAATTAGAGACTTTTGCTAAAATAAAAGTAGTGGGAGTAGGCGGTTCGGGCGGATCCGCGCTTAACCGTATGATAGATGCTGGGGTTAAAGGCGTGGAATTTATCGCGATTAATACCGATGTCCAAGCTTTGCATTACAATAAATCGGGTAAAAAATTGCATATTGGCAAATCCATTACTCGTGGTTTAGGCGCAGGCATGAATCCGGAGCTTGGTCGCCAAGCGGCCGAAGAATCACAGAATGATATTCGCGATGCGCTTAAGGATGCGGATATGGTTTTTGTTACCTGCGGTTTGGGCGGTGGAACTGGAACCGGTGCGAGTCCGATTGTCGCGGAAATCGCGCGCGATCTTGGTGCTTTGACTGTTTCGGTTGTTACCAAGCCATTTCAGTTTGAAGGTGCGCAACGCCGCAATATCGCTGATCGGGGATTAGCGGAATTAGCCGACAAGGTAGACACAATCATTACCATTCCGAATGACAAGCTATTGCAAGTTATCGACAAGAAAACCTCTCTTTTGGATGCTTTTATGGTTGTTGACGAAATATTACAGCAAGGCGTTCAGGGCATCGCGGAATTAATAACCGTTCCGGGCCTGATTAACGTCGACTTTGCCGATGTTAAAGCGGTTATGGCCAATGCCGGCTCTGCCCTGATGGGTATCGGTAATGCCAGCGGTGAGAACAAGGCGATTGAGGCGGCAAAGATGGCGATCAATTCTCCGCTTTTGGAAATGAATATTGAGGGCGCGCGCGGCATCCTTTTTTCCATTACCGGCGGCGTTAATCTGGGCATGAACGAAGTAAACGAAGCCGCTAAAATAATTACCGCATCGGCTGACGAAGAAGCCAAAATCATATTTGGCGCTGTAATTGATCCTAAAATGAAAGACGAAATAAAGATTACCGTAGTTGCCACCGGTTTTGACGGACAATACGGCAAGAAACGCGACCTTATTTCCCAAGAAAGAGCCTATACCCCAAGCGCCTATATTGCCGAAAAAGAAGAGCGCGATACGGTCGAGATGGAAGAACAGAAAAAAAGAGAAAGACCAAAAGTCTCTCCGCTCAAAGCCGCCCAGGCCGAACCGGTTAAAAAACGCGAAGTAGCCAGCGAAGGCGAGGAAGATGAAGAATTGGGGATTCCGGCGTTTATTCGGAAGAAGATGATGTAATATTAGCTAAAAAATAGCATTTTTATAGCAAAAACGAGGCTGAAATGCCTCGTTTTGTGTATATTGTGCGCGATTCTTGCGCGATTCTTGCGCGATTCTTTAAAATATGTTAAGATATTAATATGTTTAAACCTAAATACAATTTAACGGATGGAGTAGTCAGAAGGCTTACGGAAATTGCCGAAGCTAAAGCGGTGATTGAAAACGCTAAGATTTTACCGCAACAAGAGTTGAAATTGCGTCGACAAGCTATAATCAGGATGACCCAGAGTTCGACCGCCATTGAAGGTAATATTTTGAATATTGCCCAAGTTGAGGCCTTGTATGCGAATCAGAAGATTGACGCTCCGAAGAGAGATGTTTATGAAGTTGAAAATTATTTGAAAGCCTTGAAATATATTGACGAGGTTGTAAAGAAAAAGCAAGCGATTTCTGAAAAAGTGATTTTGCATATTCATAAATTAGTTACTGATAAAACATTAGCCAAAGAAAAAAGTGGTTTTTATCGTAAGGGGTTGGTGTATGTGGTAAAATCAGTGTTCGGTCGAGTTGAGGAAATAATCTATACGGGGCCAGACGTAAAAAAGGTTCAGCCTCTTTGTGCTGATTTGGTCGAATGGACTCTAAAAAGTGAGCAAGAAGAAATAAATCCAGTAATCGTGGCCGGTATCGTCCATCAGGAGCTGGCAGCTATTCATCCTTTTTCTGATGGCAACGGGCGAACCGCTCGCGCCTTGGCGACCTTGATTCTCTATCAGCGAGGTTATGACTTTAGACGGTTGTTCGCTCTTGAGGATTATTACAATCGCGAACGGCAGGATTATTATGCGGCTATCAATATTGGCAAGAATTATGAAGATAGAAAGGTTGACTTTACCCCCTGGCTGGAATATTTTGTTTTAGGTTTTAGAGAGGAGATTGAAAGTGTCAAAGCTAAAATTAAATCGTTATCGCGTAAAACTGTAGGCGACCATATCAATGAGCAAGTTTTTCTGGATTCGGATCAATTGAAGATTTTGGATTTTTTAGACCAAATGGGACGGATTACGACTAAGGATGTGGAGGATATCCTGAAATGCCCCAAAAGAACAGCCCAGTTTCATCTCCAAAAATTAAAAAAGATGAAAATGATCAAGCAGGTCGGCAAAGGTCCAGCTAGTGCTTATGTTTTAGAAGCTAAATAATAATATGAAGCAAAAGATCGCAAAAAATAAAAGCACCAACAACGGATTAACCCCCGCTTATTTAGAAATGCTCCGAAAAAAGGTTTTAATCGAAAGTACGGGCGCTTCGCTTAGGCTTTCTGGTAGAAATATCACTAATGAACAGGTAGAGGAGATTTTGAAGAAGATGGAAGAATAAGTTTTTTGATATGAAAAAGATGATTCAGAAATTATTACAAAATAAAAAATTTTTATAATCAAAGGAGGTCAAGGTGACTCGAAAAGAAGAAAAATATGATAATGTAAAAAGGATAAAAAGTTTTAAGGATTTTTGTCTTTTTTGCTTGTTGCCGTTTTTGTTGATGTATTTTTTGGTTTCGGTTTTTATTCGTGATGGTTTTGAACTTTTTGTCAGCGTAACAAATAAATTTGTAGCCTATCTTTTTGTTTTGCTCTTTATAATAGTTGTTTGGTTGTTTATTTTTAAATAATAGTAAAAGGAAATTTGTATAAAAAATAAACGAGGTTTTATAAACCTCGTTTTATTATTTTAAATATGATATGTGTATCAAACATCCTCAATATTTTCAATCTGTTCGGTTTTTAATTCGCTAAAGTATTTTCGCGTCAGGCGTTTTTTGTTTAGCATGCCGGATATCCAATCGGCGCCCAAGAGATGAGGCATCATGACATAGTCGGCGCCGACGGCGTAGAGGGCGCGGGAATTGTCGTAGTGGTAGGCATTGGCTAGGATGATTATTTTGGAATTGATTTTACGGACATGGTTGATTAGGCTGATTTGGTCTTCGAGGGACGGTATGGTCATGATAATCATTTTTGCGCCGGCAATCGGCAGGCTTTCCAAAAACTCGACATCGGAAATATCGCCGAAAACCGAGCTTATCTTTTTTTGTTTCAAGTCGCGGATAACGCTGGAATCATAATCGATCACGCAAAAATTGGCTTTATTTTTGGCAAGGGCGTGGCAGACTTTTACGCCGATGCGATGATGTCCAACCACCCAAACATCATGTACGGAGGGCATAAGCTCTTTTTGGCGGTATTTGTCCGGACCGAAAAGATTGAAAAAGGGTAAAAGGAATTTGTAGATTTTTTCACTGTAAATAATTAGGTAAGAGGAGCAGAAAATAGTCGTTATTGCCACAATCGTAAAGATCGGTACGATGTTTTCATCCAGCTTGGTTACTTGGCTGCCGGTAAAAAGAACAACAAAACCGAATTCGCTGACCTGGGCGGCGGTCAAGCCGGCCATAAAGCTGTTGCGCCGGGTGAACTTTAGGAAACGGAATAGAAGATATAGGATTAGTGGATTGCCGATTAAGATAAAAAGTGAAAGAACCAGGCCGGGAATCCAGATGGCGGAGAGATTGCCCATTGCCATTTCACTGCCCAAAACGATAAAGAAAAGAACCAGGAAAAAATCACGCAAGGGCTTGATGCGGCTCGCGATCTCCAGCTGATAGGGCGAGGAGCTAAGGGATATGCCGGCGATGATAGCGCCGATTTCGATGGAAAATCCGAGGTAGTATAAAAAGCTGGCTAAGCTGAAACACCAGCTGATCGTAAAAATAAAAAGTAGTTCGCTTGAATTGGATATTTTATTTAAAAATTTCGGTAAAAGATATTTTGAAATTAAAATAATTACGACAAGGGCCAGTAGTCCCCGGAAAACAAGCGTTAAAAAAGAATCGGCAAAGCCGTTGCCGTCTTTCATAATGCCGATTGCAATCATGATGATAACAGCGATTATATCCTGGACCAGCATCAGCCCGATCGTATGTCGTCCGTAAACGGTTTCCGTTTCTTTCTTGTCTGACAAAAGTTTCATGATAATGATCGTACTGGAAAAGGTGATAGATATTGCCAGATAGACCGCCGAACTAAAAGAAAAATCCATGAGCAAAAGCACCAAGACGCCGATGAGCGAAGTAAACAACACTTGCCCGATGCCGCTGACAAAAGAAGCACGCCCGATGCTTTTCAAGTGTTTAAAATTCAAGTTCAGGCCGATAATAAACAAAAGTAGAACCACTCCAAATTGCGCGAATACTTCGTAGGTATGTTTGTCGCCATGCAAAAAATTAAAAAACATCGGTCCGGCAATAATGCCAGCCGTGATATAGGCAATAATAAGCGGTTGGCGCAAGAGACGGATGAAAAATGCGATAGTAACCGTCATTGCCATTAAAATGCTGATTTGAAAAAAAATGTTGTCCATTTTGACTTAAAGTTAGATAATAATTAGTTTTTGTCATTTCGTAGCGAAGCGGAGAAATCCCTTAACTGTGAAAATGACAAAGATAAGGGATTTCTCCATTCGCTATCGCTCATTGCGAAATGACAAAAATTGTTTTTTTAAACTTGATATTTATTTTAAATATCAACAATCTACCCAAGCAGGACTGTTGCAAGTCCCAAAAATACCAAGAATCCCAAGACGTCGGTGGCGGTTGTTATGAATATGGTAGCGGAAGAGGCCGGGTCTTTGCCGAGTTTTTTCATTATCAGGGGGACGATAGTGCCGAAGAGAGCGGCAACGACCAGATTGTTTATCATTGCAAGCGCCAAAATCAGGCCGATCTTCCAATCATTGTCTTTTATATATACGATACTAATAATGATTACGCCATTGATTAATCCATTGATAAAACCGGAGCCAAGTTCGCTCCGCAAAGTGCGCCACATTGTTTTTAGGTCAATCTGTTTCAGGGTTATGCCACGTACCATGATCGCCATTGTCTGTGTGCCGGCATTACCGCCCATGCCGGCAACAATCGGCATATATACGGCCAAGAGAACAAATTTTGAAATGGTTTCATCAAATAGGCCGACAGTAAAAGCGGCCAGAAAGGCTGTGCCTAGGTTTATTATCAGCCATTTGTAGCGATAGCGAACTTTATTTTTGATAGAATCATAGACTGATTCTTCGTCATGGACACCGGCGAAGTCGTAAAGAGACGAAGCTTCTTTTTCGTGGAGAATTTTCAAGACATCGTCTGAGTAGATCGCGCCGAGAACATTGTCTCTGTCTCCGAGAACGACTATTTTGTTGTGCGGATATTTGCGGAAAATATCAATAATCTCTTCGGTGTCAGCTGTGTATTTTATGGTTTTTATTTTTTTGACATATTTTGCCGCCTTTTCCCGGGCGCCGCTAAATCCAAGCTCATGTACCGGCAGATAGCCTGCTAAAACACCGTTATCCATTGCCAAAATCAGCGGAGTTTTTCCGGTTCTTTTTTCATGGATTTTTACTTGTTTAGCAACAGAGGCGATACTGTCGTTTTGATTTATATGGATGTAATTGATATCCATTAATCCGGCCGCTGTGTCCGGATCAAATTTAAGCAACAGGGATATGCCATTTCGCAATTGCTCGTTTAATTTGGCAATAATTAATTTGCTCCTGTGCTCCGGCAAAAGTTGGAGAATATCAGTCGCTTCATCCGGATCAAGGCGTTCGACAATTTCCACCAGTTCCGCGTCGCTTAGTTTGGTTGCCAACTCTTTTTGCACATACTTGCTAAGATGTTTAATCGTCTCGCTTTTTTGCTGTAGATTCAGGCTATTAAAAATTCCCATTCTCTTTTTAGGATAATAGGAAATCTGATGGCTGATTTTTTCAATTTGATAATTATTTTGCATGGGTTTTTCTATGGGTTTATTATAACATGAAATGCTGTGAGCTTGCAATTGACTTTTTGTGTGGATTATAGTAGTATAAAAAATCGTTTAAGAAACGATGTTCATTACAAATAAACTGATGTTTTATATATAAAGATTAATGTAAAATAAGACGAAATAAGGAGGCAAACATGAGTAAAATCGTAATTCTTGGAACCCAGTTAGGCGCACCGCAAATTATGAATGAACTTTATTCGCAGATAAATTCAAACTTAGCAGAATGGATAAGTCAAATCGATACAACCTCTTTAATCAAAGAATGCGCCCAAAATGCCTTAAGCCGGCTTGGCAAAATAAAAGGGATTAGAAAAGACACCACTATTAGTGATTACAATGGTAATTCTTATAATGGTGAGCTTATCGGTTCCTTAAAGACAAATGAGTTGCCAAATGGACTCGGAGTGAAAATAAACAGAGAGGGTGCAATAGAATTTGTTGCCGATGAATACCGGGTAGAATGGAAAAAAGAAATTGGCCGTTTGCGAGAATTTTTTGTTCGCGCATTTCGGGCAGAAGCATATAAATCCATCCTAACAATCTATGAATACAATGTCGAAATATTAGCCACGGTTGCCGATGATGGAGAATTGTTTTTTGATGTTGAAGGAGTTCAATTATGAAGAAAATTAAAATAACAATTGGAAAGGGCGAGGATGTTTTGGATTTTGAAGGCTTTGTCGGGCAAGAATGCTCGGATGAAGAAAATAAGATTAGACAATTTTTGGGAAGAATGGGGGTGCAAAATCATGTCAAATACAGCGACAACAAAAGAGAAGCAGAGACTGATGGAGGCTTTGAAAGAATCATCCAATAATATGGCAGAAAAAAAGCCGCAATTTATCAGTATTCAAATCGGTAAAGGCGACGTCATATCCGACTATTCGCATAACGATGATTATAAGCCTATGCTGGCATTTCTCTCCGCAATCGGTATAAAACCGGATGTTCGGACGGAAAGTTGGTGCGGATAAAAAAGGGGGGGGTATATGATTGAAATAACTTGTGCAAGTAAAGACATAATTAAAGTTGATGAAAAAAGACAATTTCACGGATTTAAAGGCGGTGACATTTATTTGAATATTAATGAAAACAGTAGTTGGTTTGATTTGATTTGTTATATGGCTGGTTTTGATGGTGATGATAATTACTGGAGTAAACCACTCAATACAGATTATGACTATAGGTTTTATGCTAAATTTTATTGTGCTTTATTGGAGCGTCCTGGAATGCGTTTTAAAGTAAATGAATGTTTATTTTTGCTGGGATTTGGAGAAGTAAAAATTTTAATGATTGATCCGAATACCGAAAAGTATTATGTTTCAAATCCGAAAATGGTAGTGGTTGACAAAAGTATTGATTTTACTAAAGCAGAATGGTGTCCACCTGACTATAAAACAGACCAACCTTGCGGAAAATGGTATTCTGAAACTGAACTATTGGAATTGGTTGAACAGAAAAAGCAGTTGCCGGATAAAGAGGAAAATATTGAAATGACGGAGAAAAAAACATTAATCAAATATTGCGAATCGAAATGCGGTGCAAGCGAATGGTTTAAGCAGTTTTCACTTTGCTTTAAGGCCGGCATTGCTCATCTTTTTATCCTTTGGGGAAATGTTTATGATTTTCAAAGGAATATAAGAGGTGAATATGTGTCTTTCCGCCGGTATTTGGAAGATGTATTTGCGCAAAGGGATATGGTTATGTTTTATTCTTTGTCGTCCGGATTGCAGTTTGCGAGCGAAGAAATGGAGAAGCTGTTTCGTTCTCGTTTTTTGGGAACAGGCGCCGTGTCGACGGGTAATACAACTGGAATGTCTGAGGCGGAGAAAAAAGCAATAGAGCTTAAACAGGTTTAGGCTTTACGGGCGCCTTTATCGCAGATTGTCGGGGAAACGCCGGAAAAAGTATTTCGGTTTTTGGAAAAGATTTTAATAGATACAAAAGACAATCATTTGCGTGTAGCCTTGATAGTGAATTTTGCCCAGAATGTCGCCCCGAATAATATTACGGCACATAATGTCGGAGATCGAATCTCAGTTGAGATTTTGGAGCGTTGGGCAAAAGATGAGAGAATTAGGAAAGCGGGAAATGTTGTCGTTCTAGTCACACCATTGCTTGCGAGTTTGGCAGAAGGAGTAAAATCGCAAAACGGTGAGGCTTGCGCCATCCGTATTCCAAGACCAAACGAAGAAGAAAGAATAGAACGTTGGGAGTACAATAGAAGTTTGAACGGCGTCCAATTTGACAAAGACCTTGGCTCTGAACTTTTGGGGCGCATTACGAATGGGCTGTCGTTAAAGCAGATTGATGGCATATATCTTTTGGCCAAGGAGCAGAGAGTTGCAATTACCCTTGGTTTGATCAAAGAAAAAAAACAAGAGATATTGGAAACAGAATTCGGCGATCGGCTTAAAGTTAAATGCCCGAAGTGGGGACTTGATTATTTCGGCGGCAAAGAATACCTGAAGCGCTGGGGAAAAGAAATTAATGATAATATTGTCAGAGGCACGTGGCGGCGAGTTCCCATGGGGGTGATTGCGTCCGGACCGCCCGGCACCGGCAAGACATTCTTTTTTGAGTGCTTGGCTTTTGAGTGCGGTTTCAATTTTGTTGAAATCACCAATCCGCGCAGTATGTGGGTTGGACAGTCCGAAGAAATTCAAGAAAAGATTTTTGCGGCGCTGGACGACCTTTCACCGGTTATCGTTGTCGAGGACGAAGCGGACCAGAGCGAAACTTCGCGCGACGCCCCAAGCGGCGACTCAGGCGTATCAAATCGGCTTAGACAGATGAAGTTCAAGTTTACTTCTGACCCGGCAAGAAGAGGGAAAGTAGTCTGGGTGCGAATTTCAAATCGTCCCGATTTGATTGATAGCGCCTATAAACGTGAAGGCAGAAGTGATGATACGATTCCTTTTCTTATGCCGAATGCGGATGAATATGCAGATATTTTCAAAGTCATGTTTGCCCGCTACGAGATTCAGACCGATATCAAAGATTTCGCGCTTTTCGCCAAGACAGTGGCCGCAAAATACTATTGCACCGGAGCGAGCGTTGAGTGGATGGTATTGGAGGCTGACAAATATGCCGGCAGAGACGGCGCTGACAAGGTGAAAGATAAACATCTTGAAATGGCGCTTTCTGACTGGGAAATGAAAAACAATCCACAGGAAGTTGATCGTCAGATTATGCTTGCGATAGAGGGTTCGTCAAAAAGACTTCGCCCGGACAATTGGGAGGAGGTACTCAGAGATGTAAAATCCAGGCTCTATGGAGAGCAAGTTTCTGAACAAAGCCTCGCTATATTTCCTGGTCTTGAAAAACGCAAAGTATCAGTTTAAAATTTTAATCCCTGCCAAAATTGCAAAAACAATTTTGGCAGGGCTCTTTCTTGAGTATCTGTTATAGATAACCGGTATTCAAGCAAGAGCTGTACATTATAATTAAATATTAAAAAATTATAAGAAGGAGGGAATGTGAGAAAATATAAGAAAGGTGATAAAGTCAGAATTATTGATAAAAGGGATGAAATAGTATCTGACGTATGTTTTGTTGAAGATATGATTAAGTTCATAGGTATGGAGGTTGAAATCACTGAATTCGCTGGAATAAATTATAGAGTAAACGGAAATACGTTTATTTGGGCTGATCAGTGGTTCGAAGAAATTGTTTCAGAAAACATAACGGTTGAAACCGTTCAGCCTGAACCAGAAAAAAGGATCGCAAAGGTTGAAAAAAAAGAAATACCGCTTGTTTTAAAAATTCTTATAACAGAATTAAAAACAAAATGGGCACTGGGTTTATATGCGGTTTTTTTACCGCATAAATTTAGATTTAATCGCGGTAAAGACTTTTTTAGTGTTGCGGATGAAAAAGAATTCAGTTTTTATGTTGAATATCGAAATGATATCGGAGCGGAAGAATGTTTGCGTTTATTCGGCGTCGCGCTTTATCATCTGATATCCGGCAAATCCGAATATACGCATGAATGTTTTTTGTTTGATGGTTACCGCTATCCGCTTGATTCTGATCTTTGGCCGACAATATCACTACTTCTCAAGGGGGAAGCAAAAGATCTGGATGAAATTGAAAAGATGATTGAAGCGATTAATCCAGACGACATCAAAGTCAATGTCCCTTCGGTTCCCACAGTCAACGTTGTTACCATAAAGAATAGAAACGCGGATGATATTATTCGCGAATTAGCAAGCGAAAACATCAAAATTATCAGCCATAAACAAGTTGCTGATATATGGGGATTAGTTTTTCCGGAAAATGTTCAAATACGATATTCCGAAGCAAGTTTACATGAATCGATTGAAGCCAACGCTAATGGTGAACAATGGGCATTGGGGTATTACTCCGGCCAGAATCCGAGGCAGATGAGGCAGGAGATTGGCACCGGATCACGGGATTTCTACAACAATGACTGGTGGCTCGCCAACAAGGAGGATTTTTGGGCAACCAAGACCAACATCGAACCCGGCTACTATCTCTTGAACTTCAACGGAAAATTTGCGGATAAGAACTATTATACCCAGGAGCGTTTTATCAGAGAACTCGGTCCTGTCTACAAGAGGTGCCATGAATTCGTAGTAAGTGAGACGGTATTATCGAACTACCGTGTTTGCAATAAGGAAAGACTGCTTGAGAGATGGTGTCACTGGGGAGAGGAAATTGATTCGGACCGTCGCCGTGTGACGGTCGGCGGCTTCGACTCGGACGGATTACGTGTCGGCGGCGAGTTTTGCGCGCGCTCTTATGATATCCTCCGTGTCGTCATCGCCCGGAAGTTTGATTTTTAAACATTTGATTCCGTTCAGAATCAGGAAAAAACACAGCCTCGGATTGGATATAACCAGTTCGGGGCTTTTTATTTTGTATAAGTCCTTGCCATTATCCCCACACATGATAAAATTAAACCAAATGAACAGCTTAAGTAAAAAAATATTGATCACAACATTTATTATTTCGTCTTTTTTGGTTGGATTATTTTTTGTAATAAAAAATGCAAGTAAATCCGCATTGACCTTGCAACGCAACGTCTCTGTGCCGGATAATACCATCGAAACATCCAAAACCGCAGTATCCGAAATTACCGATGATAAAAAAGATATTAAACAAAACCCTTTTCCGGAAAATGTTGATAACCAGCCGGCGCGTTTTTTGTTTTTTGGCGATGTCATGCTGGATCGTCATATCAAAGAGCGTTATGGGAAAGATTTTGCCGTGCTTTTAAATAAGCTAAAAGAAACTGATGCGGATTTTTTTAAAGGCTATGATCTGGTCGCGGCAAATTTGGAAGGCGCGGTTATGGAAGGCGGCGCGCATTATCCACCGGTAAATGCTTATGATTTTTCGTTTTCGCCCGAGAGTGTAAGGGATTTTAGCGGTGATATTTTTAATTTTTTTAATATTGCGAATAATCACATTCTGGATCAAGGACAGGCTGGATTTTTGGAAACGGGTAAAAATTTAGATAAGCTGGGAATTGGCTATTCCGGATGTCCGGACGGCAAGGTTGGCGAATGTACTCTAAAAATTATCGATGTCGCTGATGTCAAGACGGCGATGATCGGACTTAGCATCGTGTTTCAAAATGTTCCGAAAGAGGAGTTGAAAAAAATTCTGGTAAATGCTGAAGCAGAGAGCGATTTTGTTATTGTAAACATTCATTGGGGGACGGAATATGGACATGTTGCCGGTAAAAGCCAAGTCGAGTTTGCGCATTATTTAATTGATAATGGTGTTGACTTGATAATCGGACATCATCCGCATGTTATTCAGGGCATAGAAAAATATCAGGACAAACTGATTTTTTATTCTTTGGGTAATTTTATTTTTGATCAGTACTTTAGCCCGGACACGCAAGAAGGCTTTGGCGTGGGCGTGGATTATGATTTGGAAAAAATTACTTATGAATTAATCCCATACCAATCAAAAATCGGCATCCCGGATTTATTGCAAAAAGACGCAAAAGCGGCGCTACTTAAAAAGATTGCGGATTGGTCGGACGGGGATGAGGGATTTAAGGATGAGATTAGGGCAGGGGAGATAAAAAATTTTTAAAATAATGGTTCTTTAGACAATTTTATGGTTAAAATATTTTGTCATTCCCGACACTCCATTGCCCCGCAGGGAATAGATATTAAATGATCGGGAATCTCGGTGTTAAAATAATAAAATTAGGATATGATAAAATGGTTTTATAACAAACATGCAGTAAAAATATTTCGTTATTGTTCAACCAAGATTCCCGCCTACGCGGGAATGACAAATAAAGTAAAAACGTTTAATATTTACCCACAGAATTGTCTAAAGAACCAAAATAATTAATAATATTTTTTCTGGAACTATCATTATTTGTATGATAGTATGTTATTATAATTATTTAGTTTAAATCTATGTCCCACGAAATCGAAGCAGATTATCAAGAAGATTATCACAATGAAGACAAGCATTGTCCGCTGTGCCAGTGTTATCAAGACGGATATTGTTCGGAGCTGGAGCAGGAAGTCTCTTTAACCGGGAATTGTGATTTTTTTTCTTCAAGAGATTAATATTTTTTGTCATTCCCGTACCCCTCTGGGCATAAACTCCGGCGGGAATCCAGATTAGAGCAGTAAACCCTGGATTCCCGCCTTCGCGGGAATGACAAAAAAATGAAAAACAATTTTATAAAACATGATAAAACATAAAAAAGGTCAAACAGTCCACGGCTGGAAAATTAAGCAGGTCAAATATCTGTCTGATTTAAAATTGGAATTTGTGGAACTTGCGCATATTGCTACTGGCGCGAAATACGTGCATATTGATCGCGCGGATAGCGAGAATGTTTTTTGCGTGGCTTTCAAAACTATACCCGAAGATTCCAGTGGCATCGCGCATATTTTGGAGCATACGGTTTTGACTGGTTCTAGAAATTACCCGGTGCGTGATCCGTTTTTTTCCATGATCAGGCGTAGCTTGAATACTTTTATGAATGCTTTTACCGGCAATGACTGGACCGCCTATCCCTTTGCAACCGAAAATAAAAAAGATTTTTATAATCTGATGTCTGTGTACCTAGACGCGGCTTTTTATCCGACCCTGTCCGAGCTTAATTTTAAGCAAGAGGGCATTCGTTTGGAACTTGAAGGGGGCGAACTCAAATACAAGGGTGTTGTCTATAATGAAATGAAAGGCTCGCTTTCCAGCCCGGAGAGAATAATGGAAGAGGCGATTACGAGCTCTTTGTTTCCGGGTTCAAACTACCGCTTTAATTCCGGAGGCGATCCGAAAATAATTCCCAGTCTGACTCATGCGGATCTAAAAAGATTTCACGCGCGATATTACCATCCCAGCAATGCGTTTTTTTATAGCTATGGTGATTTGCCCTTGGCCGCTCATCTGAAAGTATTGCATGCCAAAGTAATGAAAAATTTTTCTGCTTTGAAAATCGATTCAAAGGTCAAGTCGGAACCGCGCTGGAAAAAATCAAAAACAGCCGTTTATCAATATCCGGTTGATTCGGAAACGGATACGAGCCGCAAATATCACGCGCTTGTAAGCTGGCTGGTTTCGCCGGTAATGGATGCGGAAGAGGTTTTGGTATTGGAGCTTTTGGAAGATATTTTGCTGGATAACCCGGCATCGCCTTTGCGCCGGGTATTAATGGAATCCGGTTTGGGGAGCGATTTGGCAGAGGCAAGCGGATATAATGCGGAGCTGAAAGACGGAATTTTTTCAGTTGGGCTGAAAGATGTTTCTAAGCACAAAATAGCGGAAATTAAAAAAATCATTTTTTCAGTTTTGAAAAAATTGACAAAGACCGGCATTAGCGCAGAAGCGATAAACTCGTCTTTGCAGAAATTGGAAATTACGCACAACGAGGTGGTGAACAGCCCTTATCCTTATGGCCTAAAGCTTTGGTTCCGTTTTATTATTCCGTATATCCACGGCGGCAATCCGCTTTCGGCTTTGTATTTTACCAAAGATATCAAGGCGTTGCGAAAAAAACTTAAACAGAAAAATTTTTTGGAAAAAAAGATTTTTAAATATTTTCTAACAAACAAACATTCGGCCTTGTTAATTTTGGAGCCGGATAAAACTATGCAGGCCAAAGAAGAGAAACAAGAAAAAGAAAGCTTGGCAAAAATACAAAGCCGTTTAAGCGTGGAAGAAATTGAACAGATAAAAAAAGATTCGCAGAAATTAAAAGAACTGCAAGAAACAAAGGAAGATTTGAGCTGCTTGCCAAGTCTTGGCAGAGCTGATATTCCATTGAAAATAAAAAAAATCATAGCAGACAAAAAATACAGCAATCAGTACGTAATAAGCTATACTGCAAAAACCAACGGTATTTTTTATTGGTCAGCCATCTTTCCAATCGATTCCTTGTCTAACGAGGAGCTTGCTTTGGTTCCGCTTTTTTGTCATGTATTACCGCTCCTAGGGACAAAACAAAAGAATTACTTAGTTTTGGCGGAAGCAATCAGCGCGCTGACCGGCGGTGTTAGTGTTTTTTTTCAAACCGCTTCAGATCGTACGGAAAACCGCAGTAAAGCGTATATAATCGTTTCGGCAAAATGTTTGAATACCAATATTAAAAAGACGCAAAGTCTTTGCCAAGAAATAATGGCAGAATTTGATTTTTCCGATATCCATAACTTGAAAAAATTTGTTTGCGAATATCGCTCCGGTCTGGAAACCGGCATAGTTGAAGAAGGGCATATTTTGGCTGCCAGCCTGGCTGCCAAAAATCTTTCCACAGTTTCGGCCTTAAAAGAAATGTGGGGCGGTTTAAGTCAGTATGAAATAATAAAAAAAATAACTGAAAAACTGGACGAAAAAGAGCTGAAAGATTTGTCTGATAAATTAAGTAAAATCGGGAAAAAGTTATTTGCAAAAGAAAAAGGCAAAATATTAAATATTGGTGAAGAAAAAGCTCTGAGTTTAACAAAAAATGAGTTTGGGAATTTTTCGGAGCTTAGCTCCGAAAAATTAGATATAAACAATATTATTAAACTAGACAAGAAAAAACAAAAAACCGGCCGTTATTTAGCTACTGCCGTTTCTTTTGTGTCTGCCTGTTTCAAAGTGGTTCCACAAAATCATCCGGATTCTGCCAAGCTATCGGTACTGAGCAAAGTTTTGAGCCGTCAATATCTGCACAATGAATTGCGAGAAAAAGGCGGGGCGTATGGAGGATTTTCCCGCTATGACAAAAGCGAAGGCATTTTTAGTTTTGGCTCTTACCGGGATCCGCATATTCTGAATACTTTAAACGTATATTCCGGGGCAAAAAAATATGTTTTGAATTATGCTTTTTCCAAAAAAGAAATCGAAGAAGCGATTTTGCAGGTTTGTTCCGAACTGGACCGCCCAGCCAGCGAAGCCGAAGAAGCCAGGGGCGCGTTTTATCGTAAATTATATGGTATAAATGATAAAAATCGTCTGGATTTTAAAAAACAGGTTTTGCAGGTAACGGCAAAAGACCTAAAACAAGCGGCAAAAAAATATTTGAAAGACAATTGGCAAGATTATAGCATTGCCGTGATTTCTAATCGAGAAAAATTGGTTGAAACAAATGTTAAGTTAGGCAAAGATGGGCTAGAAATTAGCGCGGTTTAAAAAATATTTTAGGTATTAGTAATTAGAAATTAGAACTTTAATATTAATTACTTATCCACAGGATATCATCTTTGCAAATTATTTTAGAAGTGGTAAATTAAGGGTATAACAAATTAAAAATTGTAAAATAAGCGGATTAGCAAGGGCTTGACTTTGCTATATATAGTGGTATAATATAAATATACAGCACAAGATATAGTTATTACCGTAAAGAGTAGTAAAACACCTATTTATAACAGGCGAAACCAAAATTGGTAAGTTTTTAGGTGTTTTTTTGTTGCCTTTTTAATATATGAAGTGTCCAATTTGTTTATTTCAAGATACTAAAGTAGTTGATTCCCGCGTGGCGGTTGACGGTTTTTCGATTCGTCGTCGGCGCGAATGTTTGAAGTGCGGTTTTCGTTTTTCGACTTATGAAGAAATCGAATTGCTTGATTTGGTGATAGTAAAAAAAGACGGGCGCAAAGAGGCCTATGACAAGGAAAAAATGCTACGCGGATTAAAACGGTCGTTAGAGAAAAGAACGATTACGGACGACGAATTCAAAAAACTGGTTTCCGCGATTGAAATGGATTTGCAAGCTTTACGCAAAAGCGAAGTTGATTCCAGAGAGATTGGAAAAATCATAATGAAAGAGCTAAAAAAAGTCGACAAAGTCGCGTTTATCCGTTTTGCCAGTGTGTATGAATCTTTTGAAGATTTGGAAGATTTTCAAGAAGAACTAAATAAGCTTTTAAAAAATAAGAAAAATTAGTTATTCAAACAAGAAGTATTTGTAGTATTTGAATGTAATTTGTAGTATTCGCATTACAGTCGTATGGCTTATAATGCGAATACTACAAATTACATTCAAATACTACAAATATAAATTGATTAATTTATAACAACATCCTCATGCAAGACAACAAAATTCTCCAAATCAGAAAAAGAAAAGGGCAGATCGTCGATTTTGATCAGGCCAAAATTATCAAAGCGATTTACAAGGCAACCGAGGCCACAGGTAAGCCGGATGAGTATTTAGCAAAAAAGCTTACTGATCAAGTGGTAGAGGTTTTGAAGGAAAAATTCCATGAAAGAAGCATTCCGGCCGTAGAGGAGATTCAAGATATTGTGGAAGAGGTTTTAATCAGCAATAAACAGATCAAGGCGGCCAAATCATTTATTTTGTATCGTGACCAAAGGGCGCGTTTGCGCGACATGAAGAATATGGTTAATTCCATTGATATCATGGAAGACTATCTCAAGCAATCAGACTGGCGCGTCAAAGAAAATTCGAACATGAGCTATAGCTTGCAAGGACTTAACAATCATTTAGCTTCGATTATATCTTCAAACTATTGGCTTTCCAAAGTATATACCGCAGACATCCGCAATGCCCATCAAAACGGCGATATCCATATCCATGATTTACAGCTATTGGCGCCCTATTGCGCGGGCTGGGATTTGAAAGATTTATTGTTGCAGGGTTTTACCGGCGTTTCCGGCAAGGTGGAATCAAAGCCACCAAAACATTTCCGAACAGCCTTGGGCCAGGTTATTAATTTTTTCTATACGCTCCAAGGCGAGGTAGCTGGCGCGGAAGCATTTTCCAGTTTTGATACATACCTTGCGCCTTTTATCCGTTATGACAAGCTGAACCACAACGAAGTCAAGCAATGCATTCAAGAATTTTTATTCAATATCAATGTACCGACCAGAGTGGGTTTTCAAACCCCGTTTACCAATATCACTATGGACCTGGTGCCATCCGGTCAGACCAGTGAAGAGAACGTGATTATCGGCGGACAGGTGATGCCGGAAAAATATAAGGATTTTCAAAAAGAAATGGATATGCTGAATTTGGCTTTTGCCGAAGCCATGATGGAAGGGGACGCCAAGGGCAGAGTATTTACCTTTCCGATTCCGACTTACAATATTACCAAGGATTTTCAATGGGAGTCGCCGGTTGCTGAAAAGATTTTTGAAATGACCGCCAAGTATGGTATTCCGTATTTTTCAAATTTTATAAATTCCGACATGTCTCCGGAAGATGCACGTTCCATGTGCTGCCGCCTCCGCCTGGACAATCGCGAGCTGAAAAAACGCGGCGGCGGATTATTTGGCGCCAATCCCTTGACCGGATCAATCGGCGTGGTTACTATAAATCTGCCTCGTATCGGTTATTTGTCAAAAACCAAAGAAGAATTTTTTGATAGAATCAATGGCTTAATGTTAATTGCGCGTGATAGCCTAGAAACAAAACGTAAAGTCCTTGAAGAGTTAACTAATGGTGGACTTTACCCGTATGCCAAGCATTATTTAGCTAATATTCAATTGCGTTTTGGAAAATATTGGCAAAATCATTTTTCAACAATCGGGTTAATTGGTATGAATGAGGCAATGTTAAATTTTGTACCGATTGCCGAAGACATTACTACCAAAAAAGGTAAAGAATTCGCACTGGAGATATTAGATTTTATGCGTGAAAAGATAATGGATTTTCAAAATGAAACAAATAATTTATACAACCTGGAAGCAACACCGGGCGAAGGCACAACCAGACGTTTATCAAACCTTGACCGAGAAAAATATCCTGATATTATCGTAGCCAATCAAGAAGCAGTCAAGTCTGGAAACGCAACGCCTTATTACACCAATTCCACACAATTGCCAGTTAATTTTACCGATGATTTATTTGCCGCCTTGGATTTGCAAGACGATATCCAGACCAAATACACGGGCGGAACAGTACTGCACGCTTATTTGGGAGAGGCATTGCCATCGGCAGAGTCAGTCAGAAGATTGGTAAAAAACATTTCTTACAACTATCATTTGCCATATTTTACGATTACTCCGACTTTTTCCATCTGTCCCAAACACGGCTATATTGCCGGTGAACACTATTATTGCCCAAAATGCGATGCTGAAAATGGCTATGCGGACTCGGCAAAGTTTGAGGCAATTGAGGTCGGTGAAAAACAGGAAGCATTATTGATTACGACCTATCCAGATAAGAAGAATGATGATAAGATTGAGGAGGGAGTGGAAAGGGATTTGATTGAGATGATTGCAGGACTGTAGGCTTGTAGGCTTGTAGGCTGGTAGGACTGTAGGAAGTTAGAAGTAAAAAAATTTATTAAAATATTATAAAAATAAAAGAATTAGGTATTTAACGGGGAAAGTTGGGTATCTGATTCAAACAAAATGTATGAGCCCCATCATCAAACAGAGACAAGAGTGCGAAGTTTACAGTCGCGTTAACGGTTACTTAAGGCCGATTAAGCAATGGAACGACGCTAAGACATCGGAGCATAATAATCGGAAGATGTTTGTAATTAACAATGGCAGTTGTTGTAATTAAATAATTTGGATTATTCAGTTAATTAGTTGATTAGTTTATTAGGGAATCGGCGATAATATGCCCTAATTAACTAATCAACTAATTACTAATTAACAAATGAATATCGGCGGACTGCAAAAATTCAGCTTACTAGACTATCCTGACCATATATCGGCAATTATTTTTACCCAAGGCTGTAATTTTCGCTGTCATTTCTGCTATAACCCTATGCTTGTCTGGCCCCGAAAAGAGCTTGGCAAGTTCAATATAAAACCGTCTGCCAAAGCAGGCGAGAAGATCGAAAAGGTTGATCCGGAGATTACCGAGGATGACCTTTTTGATTTTCTGGAAAAAAGGCAAAAAAAGCTTGATGCCGTCGTTATTAGCGGCGGTGAACCGACAATCCACGCGGATTTGCCGGAAATGATCGAGCGCATAAAGGCACTTGGCTTCAAGGTTAAGCTTGATACGAACGGCACAAATCCAAGAATGTTAAAAGCGCTTATCGCAAAAAAGTTGCTTGATTATATCGCAATGGATATAAAAGGCGGGCTAAGCAATTACGATCTGATAACCGAAGTCCAGCCCAATATTCGTGATATTAAAAAAAGTATAAAACAGATTATGGAAAGCGACTTGCCGTATGAATTCCGGACAACGGTCGTGCCGGAATTGGTTGGTAAAAAAGACATAGAAGAAACCGGAAAAATAATCGCCGGCGCGCGGAAGTGGTATTTGCAGGGATTTAAATCCAATATGGATTTATTAAATGACCGTTTCAAAAACGTGGCAGGGTTTACGGCGCAGGATATGGAGAGAATGCGGAAGATTGGGGCGGAGTATGTGGAGTATTGTGGGGTTAGGTAGGTTGTGATTTGAGGAAAACCACTTGTCATTCCCGCGAAGGCGGGAATCTCGGTAATAAAATAAAAAAAACAAGGAATTTATAAAAGTGTTTTTCAAACCATTTTACGGAAAAGTCATTTTATTAAATAGCACCAAGATTCCCGCCTTCGCGGGAATGACAAAGTGTAAATAGCTTTTACTGGGTTTATAACTAAGGCAAGAATTTATTATTTATTTTAAAATATGGATCTGCAAAATAATAATTCGCAATCTGAAATTAGTGAATTAAAAGAATTGATTGAAAAAAACATCAAGCTTTCGGAAGAGGTGCTTGAGATAAGTAAAAAAATAAACGGCTTTGTTTTTTGGCAAAGGATTTTTGGGGTTTTGAAAATTTTGATTATTTTTATCCCATTAATTTTGGGGGCGATTTTTTTGCCGCCTCTGCTCAAAGATGTATTTAATTCGTACAAGGAATTGCTTGGGTTAGGCGACACGGTTAATCTGGATAGTCTAAAAAATATGAATAATTCTTCGGCTCTAGACAATCTTCCGGCTGGCACAATGGACAAGATTCCGGATAGTGTAAAAAAATATCTTAAATAAAAAATAATGGATTTGGGAATTTTTGAAAAAAAAGTTTTGAAAAAATTGTTAGAAATTCCAAGTGGCAAGGTCAGTACTTATAAATTACTTGCGATAGCGGTAAAAAATCCAAAAGCCGTTAGAGCAGTTGGCAATGCTTTACATAAAAACCTGGATGCTCCGCGCGTTCCTTGTCATCGAATCGTGAAAAGCGACGGCGGTTTGGGCGGATATGGCGGGGGACAGACTAAAAAGATTAAATTGTTGGAAAGCGAAGGCGTGAAGGTTAAGAATGGTAGAGTTTTGGATTTTGAAAAAATAATTTTTAGATTTAAGTGAAAATGGCTAAACTGATTAGCTGTTTTTAATTTTTCTTATGTTTGCTAAAATAACGAAAGAATTAAATTCTCTAGCTAACAAAAATCAGGCGAAAATTCTGCATGGTTTTTTTAAGACGGGTCCAGAGCAGTATGGGGAAGGGGACATATTTCTTGGGATTAAAGTGCCGGCCCAAAGAATGGTTGCGTCCAAGTTCAAAAATCTTTCGCTGAAAGACGCAGAGGATCTTTTACACTCCAAGTATCATGAGCATCGTTTGACGGCTTTAATTATTTTGGTTAATCAATTTAAGGCCGGTGATGAAAAATTGCGTGAAAAAATTTATAAACTATATTTAAAAAACACCAGATGGATTAATAATTGGGATTTGGTTGATTTAAGCGCTCACTATATCATTGGTGCGTATTTGCTTGATAAGCCGCGCGATCTATTATATAAATTGGCAAAATCAAAAATGCTTTGGGAGCGGCGCATAGCGATTATTTCCACGTATGCCTTTATCCGCGCGTTTGATTTTAAGGATACGCTTAAATTATCCGAATTACTGCTTGGCGACAAAGAAGATTTAATGCACAAAGCAGTCGGCTGGATGCTTCGCGAGTTGGGCAAGAAATCCGCCATTGGTGAAAAAGAATTAACTTCATTTTTAGATAAATATGCACTGGCAATGTCGCGCACTTGTTTGCGTTATGCGATTGAGAGGTTGGATGAGGAGAAGAGGATTTATTATTTGAATTTGGGGAAGGGGCAGAGGCGCTAGTGTCCGGTTAAAATTCCAAAACCTAAATTTCCAGCATCAAATTTCATTCAATTAACAATTTCTTAGCACTCTTCTTTCTACCAAAAACTCATCTGTGGATTATCATCTATTTTTTTAAGCTTAAGGACGGTATTAAGGTTCAAGGATAATAAATCTATTAAATCTCTTCTGGTTAACAATACCTCCCTAATCATTCTGGTTAATTCCAAGAGTGATTTTTTAAACTTTGTTTGAAACTTTATATACGCCAATAGCAAATAATAAATCATAGCCACCCATATTTGCGTCATTACAGCGTTCTCGGAAGTGCCGAGAAATGTTTTGATTTTCAAATTTTGTTTGATCCATTTAAAAAATAATTCAATCTGCCAGCGTTGTTTGTAGATTTCGGCGATCTGAGTAGCGGACAGATCAAAATTATTGGTCAAATATTCATATTCTCTCTCATCTTTCTCGTGGTAATATCTAATCCTCCTCAATACCATATCTCCGTGATTCTGCATTGCCGTGTAATCGCCGTAGATTACTTGTTCATCCGCTAGGATGTTTTTAGCCAATGTTTTTGCAATATCATGCTGTCCGATAACAAACAAATTCTGGCTGATTTTTGTCCGCGATACAAAATACCATTTTTTCTCTTTAATTTCATCCCATAAATCATAATCGATATATGCCCTATCAAAAACAATCACGCTTTGTGGCGGTAAATTCAAATCCATTTCTTTCAGCGCTCTGACATCGGCGACTTTGCCATTAGTAATATTTAACAATTCCGGAACGGTAGTGCGATTATTTAAAAGGGTATGAATTTTTAATGCGCCTTTGGCGGTACGGAACTTGGCCCAGTCAAAAATATTCAAGCATAGTTCAATCGTGGTAGAATCAAAGGAATAAAGCGGGTTTTTAAAATCAAATTTGTTTTCCTCGGGAATGATTTCTTGAAATTGTCTTAATAGCGAATAGAATAATTTTTCAAATATCTGATAACTGCGCCGACTATTGGCATCCGCTAGGCTTGATCTGGCGACTGAACCTACGCCCAAATGATACCAGATATTTTTATTCAAGTTGAAACCGGTCTCAATCTCACGCAGGCTATCTTTGCCAGTAGCCTGGGCATATATCAATGCCACTAATTGATTCCACGTAGTCAAACGTTTCGTGTATTTATCGTTTTCGTGCTGTCCGACAAATTGATTGAATTTACAGCGAGGCAAGAAATTTAGCAATTGATTGAAAATTGTGTTAGTATAATTCATAGAAATAGCCTTTTAATTTAAGTTGAATGTTTGCTCGATACAAATATTATAACGTAAATTAGGGGCTTTTTCTATTTTTGGGGATATTTTAACCGGACACTAGTGACCCACGGTTGTTGGGCTTGACAGGATGGCCGTTTTCTGCTATACTACTTTGAATGCTAATTTTGGCGTAATTGTACATAAAACCCGCAAAGAAGGAGGATTTCCATGAGGATGAGAATATTTGCAGCACTTTTTATTACTTTCTTAACCATGGCTATTGGTTGCTCTGGTGTGAACAGTAGCGAACCTAAGTCGGTCACGGAGATGCAGGACTTTGCGTTCGTGAATACTCAAGTCTACACACAGAGCAGGGAGTACGTAGACGATATCACAATGTTGAATCAGTGGCTCCGTGCAAACCGTAGCAAAAAAGTTGTCTCGTTCTCCGGTGTGCTTGCATACCGTGAGGGCGTGAGCGGATACATCATCTATTTCGTATCAGGTGACAACTCACAACAGAAGTTCGCACGCATCAACCGAAGCGACCGAATGTCGCGCGAACCTGAGATAGCCGTTCATGGAATTCGTTCTTTGCAAGAATGGAAGAACGCTCACCCAAATGTGCGGATAATTTCTATTTCCACTGTGCCATCCTATAGTGGTGGTGTGAGGGAATTCACAATCTGCTATGAATAGTTCGTGATAATCTCGCGGATAACTCTCAATGCACCCCACTTAGTACGAAAGGAACGGTGGGTTTTTCTTTTCCAAAAAAAATTTCAAAAAGGGCTCAATAAAAAATGAAAAAATATTTTTGAATAAAATTTCATTTAACATCGCGATTATCTGAAGTTTCACGAAGTGAAATTTGGGTGAGGACTGCAAGTCCGAACCAGATAATCGCTGTTATGTGTTTTTTCTGCAAGAAAAAATGCCGATTGAAAGGAGACACAGTATGACGCAAGGCGGTGATATATACTATCTTTTTTCGCCACAATTCAAACAAGAATCCCTATGAACACAAAGCAATTCTCCGCATTTTGGACACTTCCATCTTTTTTGTTCGAATTTAACAAATTTTTTAATTTCAAATTTTTTAATATTCTCAAGATTCTCTAACATACTCATCTTATACTTTGTTCTGTATCTTTTATCAAGATTTTTTAATCTTGCGCAAGGAAATTTTTCACACTTGTCCGAACAAAAAAGCATTTTATTATTTTTGAGAATTTGGCAACTTTTTATTATACATTTTCTACAACCATCGGGTTTATTTTTATCAACTCCTCTACACCCAAGACATTTATTTTTTTCTCTAAGATATCCCAAACAAATTCCACAATTCATTCCACAGGGAGCAATTAGTTTAGGAATAATTTTATGCTTCGTGTTCATAGAAGGAAGAAGATAGTTTAGATGTCAATTTTTTATCTCGTTGTTTATATAATTATAATCTAATCTTGCATCTAAGAAAATTTGATTTTTTAAAATTTTTTATTGTAATTTATCAGGATATTTATTATTTAAAATACTAATTACATCATTTTCATTAAATTATTATAAGAAGAAAAGACTAAAATTTCTTGTAGTCGCATAAATTAGTTGTCTGATGATGCAAATATCTCACTCCTTATTGTAATTAAATTTCATCAAAATGTCAATCCCGAAAAAACCGAAAAAACCTCAGCCTGGCAAGAAGTAAAAATGCTTGACGGTTTTTTTATTTTTATTTTTTCCATTTTTTATGCTATAATCACTATATAATCATCTGCATAAATCCGCGTTTTAGCGAAGTAAAAAATGAAACAAACCCTAACTCCAAAACAAAAAAACAAAATCTACCTATATTCTGCCGGCGGGTTTATTTTTGTTTTGTTTTTGGTTTTGACAATGCTGGGCATTTATACTGTCAGTCGTCAATCACGTGACATCATCCGCTTGTCCGACCTTAGCCGTTTACAGACTGATTTACTAATGTTTTACAAAGAAAAAAATATTTATCCGGCCAGAGTACTAGTACGAAGCGAGGTAAAAAGAGCAGACGAATGCGAACGCAATCTGTGTTTAGACGAATATCCGCTTGACCCAAAAACAAATGAAAGATATGTTTATACACCTTGCCAGGATGTTGCTGGTGAATATTGCGAAGCAGGTTTTGAAGACGCAAAAGGATTTATAATCAATTACCGTTTGGAGATCGGGTCGGGGAGCGTGAAGAAGGGGGCGCATCGGGTGAAGGCGGGAGGGTTGGTTAATTAGAGATTAGGTACTTAGGTAATTAGGATATTAGGTACTTAGGTAATTAGGTAAAAAAATTCCTAAGTACCTAAGTACCTAAGTACCTAAAAAACCTCTCTAATAAAATTATCCAATGTATTACTACGCCCTATTTATATCTTTTATCGCCGGACTAGCAATCGGCTCTTTTTTGAATTGCCTAATCTGGCGCTTGCACGAAGAAAAAACTATCCTCGGCCGTTCAATGTGCACGAAGTGTAAAAAAATCATTGCTTGGTATGACAATATTCCGTTACTAAGCTTTATCATCCTCCGTGGCAAATGTCGACACTGCGGGGCGAAGATATCATGGCAGTACCCGGTGGTGGAGTTTTTTACTGCGGTTTTGTTTGTGATGGCGATGGTTGTGAATTTGAAATTTGTATTTTTTAATTTTTATTCAATTTTAAATTTTGAAACATCTCAATTTCTTACTTCTTACTTCTTCCTTCTAACTTTAAAATCCTGGTTCATAATCAGCGTAATGACAATCATCTTCATCTACGACCTAAAATGGTATTTGATACTTGATATTGTCACTTTGCCTGCCTGTGCAATAATATTTGCTTTAAATTTGGCTACCGGGCAAAATTGGCAAAATCTTCTGATTTCTGGTATAATAGGAGCAAGTTTCTTTTTAATCCAATTTGTGGTTTCCCGTGGTAAATGGATTGGTGGCGGTGATATTCGTCTCGGTTTGCTCATGGGTCTTACTCTTGGTTGGCCGATGGTATTGGTCGCGATATTTCTCGCATATATCATTGGCTCGATTGTCGGTATCTTTCTTTTGCTAACCAAAAAGAAAAGCCTGGGCTCGCAGATTCCTTTGGGTATATTTCTGGCGCCGGCAACGATTATTGTTTTGTTTTGGGGGGAGGTGATATTGCAGTGGTATTGGGGGGTATTGATGTAGGATTTATGATTTTAGATTTAGGATGTAATTAAAATTAAATCTTATATCATAAATCATTCATTATAAATTATTAAGGGATTTATTTTTTGGATGAAAAATAGTTTAAAGATTTTTTAAAAATAATTTTAATATGCAATATTTTTCAAAAATAAAAATTATCTTTCTTTTCATTCTAGTTATATTCGGCAGTTTTTTTGTTTTGCAAAATAGGGCGATAGCGAGTACGGACGATAATATCAAGGGCTGGGCATGGAATTCACTTTATGGATGGATTAGTTTTAATTCAACAGGATGCGATGCGGATTGTATCGGACTTGCGTGTACGTCGGACGGTACTCTTGGTTGCCCGGCTATTGGTACTAATTATCCGAATTATGGTGTAAAAGTTGATGAGACGACCGGTGATTTTTCTGGAAATGCCTGGAGTAGTAATTTGGGATGGATAAGTTTTGAGCGCTCTGTAACCGGAAATCCGCCAGAAGCGCCGTATAATACTGGTGCCATAAGCGACCCTATTGCAAAAATGAATACTAGTGATGATACTGTAACCGGCTGGGCAAAAATTCTTTCAATGGGGAATGACGGCTGGATTAGGTTTGATCATGGACTTGTCGGTACGGACGAGGTTAGCATTGATGTCGGCGGGACAGGCAAATTCAGCGGTTGGGCGTACAATAGCGGTTCGGTCGCGCCAGGTATAGGTTGGGTTAGTTTTAATTGTTCGAATTATTTTGTTTGCGACGGAGGGACAAATAATGGAACTATCTGTATGGACAATAGTGCTTGCACTGGCGGTGGAACGTGCAAAGATTCTTGTGAGATAAGTGAATATGGCGTTGAAATGACGAGTGTCATTCTCCCGCCATCCGGACCAAATGTCAGTGGTTGGGGTTGGAATTCGGGGGTAGGGTGGATTAGCTTTAATTCTAATGATTGTGATAATGACGGAATTAACTATCTTGGTAATCCGTCCGGATGTCCGGCAACGGCATATACTACTTATGGCACTAATATTGATCTAGGCACAGGTGAATTTTCCGGATATGCTTGGAATGAAAATGTCGGATGGATTAGTTTTAATCGGTGTGGAACGGATAAAGATTGCGGAACATCAGATGGTGACACAGGAAATCCACCAAATTCTCCGACAGATGATCCTGGTTCTGGATCTGGAATGATCGCAAAATTAGACACAGGGACTGGCGTTGTAACCGGCTGGGCAAAGATTCTTTCATTGGGGGATAATGGATGGATTAGATTTGATGACGATAACGAAACAACACTTCCAAATTATGGTGTTTTTTTGAGCGGTAATGTTTTTAGCGGTTGGGCATATAATGAAGGTGTCGGCGGGACAGGTATTGGATGGATAAGTTTTAATTGTTCAAATTATGCCAAGATTTGCAACGGAGGAAGTAACGCCGGCGCTATTTGCACGGTTGCTGGCGATTGTTCAGGCGGTACATGTGAAAATTTGTGCGATGTTTCGGATTATAAAGTTGTGTTGAATGGATCATTGAACGCTGTGCCGACAATTTCAAATATGACTGCGCCAAACATAGCAGTATGTTTAGCAAATGCGCTTCGCGCAAAATTAGATTGGAAATTTAATGACACTGATGGTGATATATTACAGTCTTATCAACTGTGGGTGAAAAAAGCGTCTGACAATAACACTGTTTTTTATTCCGGTGTTTGTAATAGCGCGACCGCAAATTGTGCAAATTGCGTAGGTTGGACAGACGGAGACACATGTTCCTTTACGCTTAATGCCTCACATGGGTTAGTTTATAATACTTCTTATAAATGGGAAGTAATAGTTACTGATGACAAAGGCGGTAGTTCTATGGTTACACCGTATAATAGCCCAACAGATTCTCCAAATGTTTTATTTGTTGATGATGGCAACCCCCTAACATTCACAACATTTGAAAATGAATTTCCAACATCCGCCATAACTCACTTACCCTTGGAAATAAACGCCGGACAAGATATTCAATTTATGAGTGGTGCTAAATATTTTGATGGTTCTTCATATGTGAATTGTGATGCTAATTGCACCTATTTTTGGGAAGAAATATCTGGTTTAAATGCAAATATCGCAACTGATGATGAAATTGATACGATAATTAATTTTAACACTGCTATGGATAGTACTATTCAATTTACGGTCACTGACACAACCACTGGTTATTCATGCTCTGGAACCAAATCCTCTGATGTCATGCAAAAACTTCCGAAATGGATTGAGACTAAGAAATAATTTTTGGACTAAACAAAATTTTTTTTGAATAAAAAAATCGGCCGGTGTTTTTAGCCGGCCGGTTTTTTAGAAAGTCTGAACCACTGATTAGCACAGATTTACGCTGATTTCACTGATTGTTGTTTTTATTAGTTTAGAGATAATTCAAGTAATAATTTATAATCATGGTTTACAGTATTATATTTTAAAAATATTTTCAGCGTAATCATGCGTAAATCAGCGCTAATCAGCGGTTCAGGCAAGAAAATAATGTCAAATATAAAAAATAATTCATCCGGCTTCACCTTGGTCGAGCTTGTGGTCAGCGTCGCAATCATCGCGATCATCTCCACCATGGCTGTGACAAACTTCAAAGGCCATGACAAAAAAACCAAAGTAGATCTAGCCGCCTACAAACTCGCCAGCGATATCCGCAAAGCACAGAGTTTTGCTTTGAGTATGAAGGAAGACGGCGGAAGTGTACCCCTTGGGGGATGGGGTTTATTTTTAAGAGATAATCCGGGTAACAATGATGGTTTTTATTTTTTTAAAGATACTGACGGAGATCATAAAAGAGATAATGGAGAAGACTATGGTGAAAAAATTTTGTTTCTTAATGATATTTTTATGAAAAATGGAGAAATGAAGTTGGATGGAACTGCAAAGAATTCGCTGTATATATCTTTTGAACCGCCAAATCCAAATACTTGGCTTTGTGATAATTCAGGTGTTTGTACTTCTGGTACGGAAGCAATTTTAACTTTGACTAATTCAGACAGCACGCACGAAAGAACTATAAAAATAAATAAATTCGGCCTAATTGATGTTGAATGAAGAAATTTGCGATTTACGATTTTCGAATGGCGAATGAAATAATTCGGAAATCGGCAATCGAAAATCAAAACCCCATGATTTTAAAAAAACTAAAACAATCCCCCGGCTTCTCAATAATTGAAGCCTCCATCGTAATGGCAGTGGTCAGTATCGGCCTTTTGGGTGTTTTTTCTTTGGTGATGCAGAATATCCAGGTACAAAGAGGCAATAAAAATATGCTTGTCGCATCCATGCTCGCGCAAGAAGGCATTGAGATGGTCCGCAATGTGCGGGATGAGAATTGGTTAGTGGATCCGACTAATTGGGACATTGGTATTGCTGATGGTGCAGACTTTGATTTTAAAATAGATACCGATGGTATAATTGATATCGACGATGCAAGTCCTGCGAATATTACTGACAGTGATAACGCTAGACTTTTTTTAGACAGTGTAACTAATTTTTATACACATACTTCGACTGGTAACATTCCGACACAATATTATCGTTTGATTACGGCAACACCAGGAGGAGATCTGAATTCTGACGGAGAAGACGATTACTATAAAATAAAATCCCACGTTCAATGGCAAGACAGAGGTGTGTTAAAAGACTATATCGCGGAAACTTATTTGTATGATTGGAAATAAAAAAAATCATATAACATAAATCAAAAATCATAAATCACCAAATGCAAAAAAAACCAATCAAAACCCAAACCGGCACATCACTTATCGAGATCATGCTCACTATCAGTATTTTTATTATTTTGGGAGCTTTGACATTGAATATTTTTAAGTCAACCGTCGAAGCGCAAAAAAGCGCGATTGCCGGACAGAATACACAAGAAAATCTCCGCTATTTATTTGAGATTATGAGCAAGGAAATTCGGAGCGCGATTATCATGAATAAGGATTGTAATGGCGCGTCCGATAAAGAAATTTATTTTACAACAGGCACCGGTGTTAATGGGCATTTATTTTTTAAAAATAAAGAAGGCCAATGTGTAGAATACTATTTGAATAATAATAAATTGGAAATTAAACGCGATGCAGATGTTTTACCGGTTACCCCAAACGATATTGAAATAACTAAACTAGATTTTGTGGTAACCGATAATGTTAATAATCCTTCACCACCGCGTACGATCCAATCCCGTGTCACCATAAAAATCGAAACCGAAGCGGTGAATGCCGGTTCGCATAGTCAGCCTACTGTTATGCAGACAACGGTTTCTTCGCGACATTATGAGTGACTTGACAATTTATACAATATTTTATATAATATACTTATTGATTTATTGGATAAAAAATATAACAGATATATCAAAATATCGAGTAGATTAATAAATTATTTAATATTGGCTAATTTTTATGAAAATAATTGAACGAAAAATATTTGAATTATTAAAAAAACACCTTAATTCAAAAGAAATTTCGCTAATAACGGGTCCAAGACAATCGGGAAAAACTACTTTAATGTTGGAATTAAAAAGTTTTCTTGAAAAAAAAGGTGAAAATGTAGCTTTTTTTAATTTTGATTTTGAGTCAGATAAAATTTTTCTAGAATCCCAAAATAAACTTTTAGAAAAAATAAGATTGGAATTTGGGGGAAAAAGCGGTTATGTTTTTATTGATGAAATCCAAAGGAAAGAAAATGCCGGATTATTTTTGAAAGGCATCTATGACATGAACTTGCCATATAAATTTATCGTGTCCGGATCGGGAAGCCTTGAGCTAAAAGAAAAAATCCATGAATCATTGGCCGGTAGAAAAAGAATATTTGAATTAAATACCGTCAGTTTTGAGGAGTTAGTAAATTTTAAAACAGAATATAAATACAAAGATAAATTATCAGATTTTTTCTTGTTGGAATCTGATAAGGTTTCCGGATTTTTGAATGAATATTTAAATTTTGGCGGTTATCCGCGCGTAATTTTGGAAAAAGCAGAAACAGAAAAAATAAAAATAATCAATGAAATTTTCCGCTCTTATATTGAAAAAGATATTGCAGTCTTGTTGAATATCGATCGGGCGGATGCTTTTGGAACACTGATAAAACTATTGGCAAGTCAATCGGGTAAGATTATCAAGCATTCAAAATTGGCTGATGAGGTTGGAATATCAGTTGCTTCAATAAAAAATTATATCTGGTATGCAGAAAAAACATATTCGATAAAACTGATTCATCCGTTTTTTAGAAATATACGTAAAGAAATAACCAAGTCGCCGATTGCGTATTTTTATGATTTGGGCCTGCGGAATTTTTCCTTAGGATTATTTGGAAATCTGAATCAACCAGAACAATTAGGATTTGTTTTTCAAAACTTTATTGCCAATCAATTGCAAGAAAAAATAAAAGACAGCGCTCAAGATATTTATTTTTGGAGAACACTGGGCGGTGCCGAAGTTGATTTTGTTATGAAAAGCGGACAGACAGTTTTACCGATTGAAGTAAAATATTCCAATCTAAAAAATAATAACGTCGCGGTTTCACTTCGCAATTTTATTGAAAAGTATAAACCAATAGAGGCATGGGTTGTAAATTTATCTTACAAATCTGAAGTAAAAATAAATAATACATTGGTAAAATTTATTCCGTTCTACGAAGTTTTATAAAAAGCTAAAAAATATTCTTAAATCCCAACACGGCTCTGCCATGCTTGTCATGACATTCTTCGTCCTGAACAGTATTTTGATTATCTCCTTGTCCCTTTCCCCGATTGTTGTGAATGATATGTAATAGGATTTTGGGAATATGACACTTTGTATACATCCATTGACACAATATATACAAAGTAGTACACTTTGTATATATTAAACAAAGACAAAACAAACTATGAAAAATATCAAAATTGGTACCAGTATTCAACAAATTGAAGGTTTTAAAGCCTTTATACCAAGCCCTTTTCCACCCAAAGAAGGATTTTTTTTTGATATAAAAACCATAAAAATCTGCAATGAAGCGACTCGCTTGCTTGGCAAACTAGACGGGATTACAAAATTTTTGCCAGATTCTGATTTTTTTCTTTTAATGTATTTGCGTAAAGACGCTGCTTCGTCGAGTCAGATCGAGGGCACTCGCGCTACCATGATAAACGCAATTGAAGCTGGCATTAAAACTGAAACAAATGAATCCAGCGATGTAGATGATATTTTACATTACATAAAAGCATTGAACTACGGGATAAAAAGAATAACCGTTGATAATTTTCCGATGTCGCTTCGTTTTGTTCGAGAGCTTCACAAACAACTCATGAGTCAGGCGAGAGCCACTCATTTTTCAGACCCCGGAGAATTTCGTAAAAGCCAAAACTGGATTGGTGGCACCAGACCAAGCACTGCCATTTTTGTTCCGCCACCAGTCCCGGAAATGCAACGCGCCTTGGCTGACCTGGAAAAATTCATCCATACCGACGATGATGTGCCAACAATAATAAAGGCCGGATTAATTCATGCGCAATTTGAAACTATCCATCCGTTTCTGGACGGTAACGGCAGAACAGGCCGCATGTTGATCACCTTTTTTCTTTGGAAACAAGGCTATCTGGAAAAGCCGGTTTTATTTTTGTCTTCTTTTTTTAAAAGACATCAGCAACTATACTACGAAAAATTACTCGGCTATCACAATGGACAAGTTTATGAATGGCTGAATTTTTTTCTGGAAGGCGTAGTTGAGATTGCCAATGAAGCGATCGATATTGTTGATAAAATTACTGTATTGCGTGAAAAAGATTTTATTAAAATCCACAAACTGGGTACGCGCGCGGCGGAAAGCGCCGGTATAATCCTGCCAAAACTTTATGGACAACCGATTGTTGATGTAAATACTATTCAAAAATGGACAGGCTTTACACGCGCTGGTGTGCAAACCGTGATTGATCGTTTTGTCAAAATGGAAATATTGCAACCAAGAAATAAGGAAAAAAAATACGGACAAACATATATTTACAAAAAATACGTTGGTTTATTTGATGACGGAAAGTAATAATTATTTACGGCTCCGCCATGCTTCTCATGACATTTTTTGTCCTGACCAGTATTTTGATTATATCCTTATCCCTTTCCGCGATCGTTGTAAATGGTGCGTAGAGAAGACGTCCCAGCGGGGCGTCTCTACGCTAAAAATAATAAAAATTGACAATATATCTTTAAAGGTATATACTAAAAATGTTGAAAATAATATATTATGTTGAATCAGGAACGAATAATATTCCGGTAAAAACATATCTCGATGCTATCAAAAAAGATTCAGATAAAGCCAAGGTAATGGCAAATATTTTTTATGTATCAGAAAAGGATGGAAAGGCTGGAAATTTTATTAGCAAGAATATGAGGGGATATGATTTTTCGGAAATCCGGGTTAAGATTTCAAAAAATCTTCATCGGATAATATATTGTATTTGGCAAGATGATTATTTGGTTCTGTTGCATGCTTTTTCAAAAAAAGAAGGAGAAGAAACGCCAAAAAAAGAGCTTGTAATCGCACAGGAAAAATATTTGGATTTTAAAAATAATTTTACATTGCATATATGAATAGTAAAAAAACAAAAAAAAGCATAAAAAAATTAGCATCTTCTTTTGATGATGAACTAAAAAAAAATATGCTGAAATCAGAATTTAAAAAAGCGTTTCATTCGGAAATGGTTAAGTTGCAATTAGCGGATGAAATAATCAGGTTTAGAAAAAAGAAAAAAATATCGCAAAAAGAACTGGCTGAGAAAATCAACACCACTCAGGCGGTAATTTCTCGCATAGAAAACGGGCAAGTTTTTCCCGGCACCGCAATCATTCAAAGAATTTGCAATGAATACAATGTTAGGGCAGAGATAAAATTTGTTTAAGTAAATATTTAATGACAAAAAATATTTTAAAATCCCAAACCGGCTCCGCTATGCTCGTCATGACATTCTTCGTCCTGACCAGTGTTTTGATTATCTCCTTATCCCTTTCTGCTATCGTTGTGAATGGCCTTCACCTTGGCACCGACCAGGTCCAATCAACCAAGGCTTTTTTTGCCGCGGAGGCGGGGGCGGAGAGGATTTTGTGGGAGTTTAGGAAGAATAAAAATGATCCAATAGTTTTCGTAGATGATTCTGTAATTCCTTCTTGTAATAATAATGAATTTATTTGTTTTGATTCTGAGACTGATGGTGTAATTATTTCTTGTAACGTATTGTGTCCTACGGGAAGACAAAAGTTATTAAACGAAACTTATTATAGTATAAACTATAGTCATGCGGATCCAATCACTACTTTAATTTCATACGGTAAATTTAGTGACGTAAATCGAGTAATTGAATTAAAATTTTAAATAATGTGTTGATGCCATGTAAATAAAACAATTAATTTATGGTATTGACAAATTAGTTAAATAGTGCTATTTTTATATAAATTTGAACATTGACAAACACAATATCAAAGGAGAGGAAAATGAAAAAATATTTGAGAGTATTTTTTGTAGTATTTACGTATTTATTTGTTTTTATCAGCTTTTTATACGCTGATATTACAACCGAAATTGTATCTGGGAGTTCAGTTGGAATTATTGTGAGTCTTTTTGAGCCAAAAGGCAGTTCTAATTTTATTGGTACAGTAGAACTTCGCGGAAATACAGTTGTGCGTTGTGATGTAAATGGCAATGTGATATACCAAGCAACGAGAGCAGTGTCTGGCGCGAGAGCAATTGAACCAATTTATAATTCCAGCGGTTTGATTACGGATTTTAATGTTTTTTCCGGAGCGGGAACAACAAAAAACGGTATTACAAGCTTTAATTTTAATCTGACTTCTTCGGTTAGAAAATCAAGTTGGGAATCGCCAATTTCTGGCGAAGTTATGTATCCGAAAATGTCTATTCGAAATGCGGACGGAACTTCAATATATTTTTCGTATAACACCAAAGGTGTTCAGATGATGAAAACTGATGCGAATGATCAACCTGTCTGGACGCAGATGAAAACGCTTGACCTAAGCGGACTGGGATTGACAGCGCCATCGATCGCGGGGATTTCTGTGACGCAAAATGGCGGGGACATTATTCTTGCTGTCAGTTGCGGACAGCGGGGTGCTAATGACAATGTTTCCAATCACAATCTTGCGATATTCAATCTGAATGGCGAGGGCGAGCGAAATCAAGCGCCAGTCACGTTTGATTATGGCGGATTGTTTGGGGAGGACATGATTGCGGATATTATTTCGCAAAATGGCGAGATCTATGTGCTGGGGAATTCTTTCACTACAACAGCGGATAGATCATACTACCTGCATCTGGACGGAAACCTGGCTTATGGTGTGGATGATATATACGGGTTTGATTTGGAATCGCAGATTTACGATGCCGCCATCAACCCCGATGGGCTGATCTATGTTGCCGGAACTAAAATCGGGGATAACAACGATAGTCTGATCGGGTGGATTAATTCGCTGGATCCTACGCAGTTCGAATTCAATTATTTGAATTTAGGAAACAAGGATTTTCTCTCAACCATTGATTGGACACTGGACGGCGCTATTGCCGGCGGGTCGATTGATTTTACTTCTGCGACTCGCGTTACCTACACCAAAGCACCGGATAATCCCGGACAGAACCCTGTTCCGGAACCGGCTACGCTTCTGCTTTTTGGAAGCGGACTCATCGGACTGGCGTTTGCCGGTCGAAAACGTTGTTCTTAAATCTTGAAACTTGTTCATTTTTGAAACCGGTTTTGAATCTGGAAATTATCTCAAATGGAGTGTGAATTTTGGAAATTGATTCGTTTAAACGGGGCAAAGAATTTTTTGAAAAAAAATTTCTTTGCCCCTTTTTATTTTGGAAAAAAATGATATTGTTCAAGTCCATGAACATTGTGGGCTATTCATCACGAGTGTTGGTTGTACGATGTAATTAAAAAAATCATTCGTTGTTAAAGATGGTTTTGGCATTTTATGATTTATTATCAATTCGCTTATCAATTTCTTTAAGAATTTCGTTAATTTTTTTTTCAATATTCCCTACGCTAGTTTCGTTTTCTTCTTTAGATTCTCCTTCAAATTGAATACCATAGTGCATTTTCCCCAAATTTCTTAAAATACCGATTTTTAGATTAACTCCCCTGTATTTGAAAAAAGAGATTGGGTTTATAGATTTTGGATCATCAATCTTTCTTTGAACTTCAGTGCAAATTTCTTCTGCAGTTGAGTCTTTTTCAATTTTCTGATTAGGTTGCTCATTGCCAAAATCTCTTTGAGCAACTCTTTCTGGAACATCATCCTGCCCTGGTCTCATTTTACTGTCTTTATTAAATGGAAAAAATTCTTCGAAGAAAACCATAATTTTTTTGTTTGGCTTTACAATGCAAAAATTATTTATTAAATAAAGGAGGTTTTTTATTATTGCGTATATCGTGGTGACCTCGTAGCGGAGCGGAGAGGTCGCAAGCGATTTTGCCTAACATCCCGATTAAGAGAAGTTCGCGAAGCGAATTTGGGGAAATTTTCTGCAAGAAATTTCCTCTTAATCGCTGTTATGTGGGGAGACTGCAAGGCGACCGACCGAAAGGATAGTTGAGAAAACGGCGTATCAAGTGCGAAGCACCATTTTTTTAATTTATAGGGGGCAAAATTTATTCTATTTTTGATATCTCTTTGTGCAACTCATGGCAGGTTTGGATTAAATGTTTCTTTTTTATCTGTTTTATAGTATCCAGCTCACTGTGGTAAAGATATTGAGCAAATTTAGAAGTGCTTGCTCCAAGCCTTCTAATCTTTGGCATGAATTTTTTGAGTTGTCTGAAAAATATTGTTGACTTTAAGTTCTCATATTTATCCATCCAATATGAAGGACTGATTCCAACTCCGTCAACAACAATGATTCTTTTTGCTTTTTCTATAATTGCAAGATTTTTTTCTTCAAAAGCTCTAAAACCTTTACACCAATACACAGGGTCTTTATCATATGACATTTCTTCATTGGCAGTGAAAACATAAAGAGCATTTTCCAAAGTTTCTGGATGTTGGATAATACTTGCCATTATAGTTGAAACTCCAGAGGCATTATCCCATGCTCCAGTTAAAACAGAATCGTAATGAGCAAAGCAAATTACTTTCGGGCTAGTTTTATTTCCAACTAAAATATTTCTTGCTGTATAAGTTGTTGGTTTTATTTCTACAAAACCTTCAACCTTTTTTGCATTTAGAATCTTATTCACATCTTTTCCAGCTATAGCTACAGCAGGGTAATTGTAAAAACATGCGCAAGAAATGGATTTGCACGAAGGATTGAAATTTATATTGTATCCAATCTGTTCATCATATTGAAAATCTTTACAAAGAGAACTAATTAGATTTTCTTTGTTTGGAATTTTTCCACTTACAAAGCATGTACTTTTACAAGGAATATTTTTATCATCTGCTTTAAGAATCACTTTCTTTTCCACTGGAACAGTTGTTTTGAATTTTTGAACGAAAAAATCAATTTTTCTTTTTTTTAGATAATTTTCTAGAAAATCTGCGGTTTTGATTTCTCCGGTATGTTGCCTCGGAGAAAAAGAAACTATTTGTTTAATAAAATCAATATGATCAAATTTTGGAGTTGTCATAATAGAAGTTTTGTTTAAGATTTTATAAATTTTGCCCCCTTTTAATTTTTAGTCGTTTTCTCAATTACACATAACTAGAGTGATATGCGAACTTTTTATTTTTCTTCCTTTATTCAACTAATAAAGAAAAGGAAAATAAAAAGTTAGACGAAGAGAAAAGACAATTTAAATATTTTCAAACCTTTTATTAATTTTTTCAATTTTGTTTTTTAATGCTGTTTCGATATCCACGTCAGTCGTTTTTGCTAATAGCATTGTCGTAATTATAACATCAGCAACTTCGTTGGCTAAGCTATTGGCGCTATGGTTGTCCAGTTTTTCTTGACGTTGGTTTTTGTTGTATGAGAGCGCTTCGCTGCAAAGCTCTCCTGTTTCTTCTGCGAGTTTGACGGCTCGTGCTAAAACACGTTTTTCTTTGTCATGACCGCTCTCATAACTCTTTATAAGTTTACCGTCTTGTTTGTCGATAAATTGTAATAGTTCTTTAAAATCCATAGCATTAAAAAATAAAATTGAAAAAAATTTATATAAAGGAGAATATTTAAATTGTCATTTCTTGTAGTCGCATATCACATTAGGCAAAATCGTGGTGACCTCGCAGCGGAGCGGAGAGGTCGCAAGCGATTTTGCCTAACGTCAGGGATAAAAGAAGTTTTCGGAACGCAGTGGAGAAAATTTGGGAAAATTGCGAGCCGAGCAATTTTCCTTTTATCCCTTGTTGTGCGATGTAAGCCAAAAGCCGTCATAAAAAATTCTCGTTAATAAGCATGGGATATATTTTTTGCCAAAACACAGGCGGAACTTTTACTTTATTATCGGATATATCATCTTTTGTGAACCAGCCTAGCTCGCAGATTTCATTAGAGCAAAAAGGCTTGTTATTTATTGAAACGATATATACATGATCAGTTTGTGGGACATTATAGATCTGGTTTATCGAGTCAAAAGAATGATAAAAACGCATTTCTTTGATAGCACACTTGATTTCTTCATTTAGTTCGCGAGCGATTGCAGCACTATGATTTTCGTTATTCTCTAAAGTTCCACCTGATTAGTCCTAGATATACTGAACTGGTAGGCTAAGGAAAACTAACAGCTTAAGTTTTACATTTTCACGGGCACTATGATAAAATGAAAATGTAAAATCTAAATTCAAATTTTCTATGTCTAATCCA